>Ga0172370_10000394_pt1 | contig 69019 bp, 49 predicted proteins | sample LakKiv5m_FD_114538 | JGI IMG/M metagenome (GOLD analysis project Ga0172370, IMG submission 114538) | Freshwater microbial communities from Kabuno Bay, South-Kivu, Congo - kab_022012_11.5m | ecosystem: Environmental > Aquatic > Freshwater > Lake | place: Democratic Republic of the Congo... | reverse complement strand
TTCATAACTTGTTGATTTATAAATTGCCAACAAGTTCCCGCTTTTCTCAGATTCTTTTTAGTTTTCTTATTCTTTTTATCAAATACTAATTGTTAATTTCTTTTTAATAAGCGATTGCCCTGACCTGTTGCGCTTTATTTCCCGTTCTTTTCTCAGATAATTATACTTTTGCACTATGGAAACGACAAGACAACATAAAATCTCCCGGCTGCTTCAGAAAGATCTGAGCGATATTTTTCAGAGAGAAAGCACAAGCCTGTTCGGCAAAGCCATGATCACGGTTACCAAAGTCCATGTTTCATCCGATCTGTCGGCCGCTAAAATTTACCTTAGCCTGTTTGCAACCAACGATAAGGATGAACTCATGAAAATCATACAGCATCACTCGAAAGAACTGAGGTTTAAGCTCGGGCGCAGGGTCGGCAGGCAGATCAGGGTGGTTCCCGATCTTCATTTCTTTATGGACGATTCGCTCGATTATATCGAAAAGATTGAAAAATTACTCGATGATAAAAATTAATACCTCTTTAACCTGTAAGCCCAAATCATGCAGTACGACCCGATAAAGAGATCACTTGGTACGGTTTTTAACAAAAATCCCTTTCTAAGGAAATTATTCTATAACCTGCTCGATCTGCTTTTGCTCAGGGCCTGGCATATCAAAAAAGAGATCAATCTCTGGGCAAAAAATAAAAATGATAACCTTTCTATCCTCGATGCAGGATCAGGTTTCGGACAGTATGTTTATTTCTTATCGAAAAAAAACCAAAGTTGGAAAATCACCGGCGCAGATATCAAGGAAGAACAGGTTGAAGATTGCAACAATTTTTTCAGAAAAATCGGACGAAACCAGGTAAGCTTTTGTGTGGAGGAGCTTACCAGTTTCAGCGTCTCTGCAGCTTTCGACCTGATCCTTTCAGTGGATGTGATGGAGCACATTGAGGAAGATGTTCTGGTTTTTAAGAATTTCCATGCTTCATTAAAACAGGATGGAATGGTTTTGATTTCGACACCTTCCGACCAGGGTGGCTCCGATGTTCATGATCACGATCATGAATCGTTCATTGAGGAGCACGTGAGGGACGGGTATGGAATTTCAGAAATTCAGGAAAAACTTAAAATGGCAGGATTCAGGAAAACGGAAGCAAGATATAACTACGGTATTCCTGGTAAAATTTCATGGAAACTATCAATGAAATATCCGATCATGATGCTGAATATTTCCCGCCTGTTCTTTGTACTTCTGCCTTTTTACTTTATCATTGCTTTTCCTTTTGCACTTGTATTGAATTTTTTAGACATTAATATGAGCCATTCTACCGGCACCGGATTGATCGTAAAAGCCTGGAAATAAATATGAACTTTCCTTTTTTTATATCAAAGCGATATCTTTTTTCAAAAAAGTCGCACAATGTGATCAATATCATTTCAGGTATTTCGGTGGTTGGTGTTACTGTTGGAACACTGGCGCTTATTGTAGTACTCAGTGTCTTTAACGGATTTGAAGATCTCGTTAAATCACTTTATAATTCCTTTAATCCTGATATTCTCATTACTGTTAAGGAAGGGAAAACATTTGGCAACTCTGAAATTTCCCGTGAAAAGATACGGCAAATTCCGGGCGTGATAAGTTTCACTGAAGTAATTGAAGAAAATGCCCTGCTTAAGTTCAAATCGGAGCAGTATATCGTTACACTTAAAGGTGTCAGCTACGATTTCCTTTACCATAATCCGCTCGATTCGATGCTTGTGGATGGTGAATTTATACTTGAAAAAGATAACATCAATTTTGCCATGATGGGTTACCTTATAGCCTATCACCTTGGAATTAAAATCAATGATTTTTCAAATCCAGTAAGTGTTTTCATCCCTAAAAGAACAGGTAAATCTTTAAGTACACTTGATCAGTCGTTCAATATAAAACAGATCGTTCCGTCATCGGTATTTTCTGTCCAACAGGAGATGGATTCAAAATATGTTATCGTACCTATTGGCTTTATCAGAGATTTGCTTAACTACTCCAACGAAATTACAGGGATTGAGATCAGGTTGGGAAATGATGCTGATACCGACAAAATCCAGGGCCAGGTTCAAAAAATTGCCGGCGACCGGTTTTTGGTCAGAAACAGGTTTCAGCAACAGGAATTGCTTTACAGGATCATGAAATCGGAAAAGTGGGCTATATTTTTCATTCTCACTTTTATTGTCATCATTGCAGCATTCAATGTTGTCGGATCACTTTCCATGCTTATCCTTGAGAAGCGCAAGGATATTGCCATCCTGTTCAGTATGGGAACGGATGAAGGAAGGATAAAAAAAATATTTATTCATGAAGGCATTCTCATTACTTTAATCGGAACAGTTACAGGATTGGCTTTAGGATTTATACTGTGTTATCTGCAAATGAAAACCGGATTATTAAAATTAGGGAGCGATGCCGGAGCCTTTGTAATTCCATATTACCCTGTGAAAATGCAACCTGCCGATTTTTTAGCCGTATTTGCAATTGTCATGGTCATTGGGTTGGGAGCAGCATGGTACCCGGTAAAACAGATCTCAGGCAAATATTTGCACAACCGGATTTCCGGCTTGCTTAAAAGTCAATAATTGATCCCGATTGTTATAATATTCGGAATAGAAAATTCAGGTTAAAAATATATTGAAGATGCCGGAAATACTGCAACCTTTTACAAGGCCATTTTGTCTAATCAGCGCAATTTGGATTTCAGATTAAAATAGCATATTTTTGCACTTCTTAACGTTAAAGGAAATCAGTTTATTAATATAAAAAATATTACAATGAAGAAGACTACTTTTTTGGGAAAAATTCCGATGATGCTGGCTATCATGACGCTTGTTTCATTCACCTTAACTGCTGGAAATATTATTGTTTCCGAAAACGGAACAAGCGGCCTGACAGTGAAGGAAAATTCATACTCGTTCATCAGCATTAACAATAAAGTTTCCGATATTGGATTTATGAACGTAAAAACGAAAGCAGGAAACTTCACACTTTTCAGCATCGAGGATTTCAGCTATACGGTAGTAAATGGTGATCCAAAACTCCCGGTGATCAAGAAACTTATTGAAGTGCCAGTGGATGCAACTTTTGAAATCAGCATTCTTACGCAGGACATGGTGGAATTTAATCTCTCCGATTATGGTATCTCGGACTTTATTTTACCAGCTCAGCCACCTCTTTCAAAAAGCATTGAAAATCCAGAGGATGTAGAATTTATCTATAATCAGGCAGCCTACCAGGTGAATGCTTTCACAGGACAGGAATTGGTGAGGGTTGTGGAATTGGGAGAAATGCGAGGTGTAAGAATGGCCCGTATCGAAATATCGCCTGTATTATATAATCCGGTTCAAAATAAGATCAGGGTTTATAAAAATATTGATGTTAAGGTAACCTTTGCCGGCGGAGATATTCAAACCACCATTCAGAATAAGGAGCAATTGTTTTCACCCTATTACGAAGGAATCTACAGCGAGCTTATCAATTATAAATCACTAACCGGTAAAGAACTTATTATGGATGAGCCAGTTACTTATGTGATTGTTTCTGACATCATGTTCCAGTCGGCCCTGCAGCCATTTATTGAATGGAAAACTAAAAAGGGATATTATGTGATAGAGGCTTACACCAACGATCCTGGTGTAGGAAATACCACTACTTCGATAAAGAATTATTTGATGGGTCTTTACAACAATCCACCGACAGGTTTTAATGCACCGACATTTGCATTATTGGTGGGAGACGTTGCTCAGATACCAACGTTTACAGGTACTACCGGAGGACATGTTACCGACTTATATTTTTTCGAATATACCGGTGATATTTTTCCTGAAGTTATTTATGGAAGGTTTTCAGCAACCAACCTGAGCCAGTTACAACCTCAAATTGATAAAACCCTCGAATATGAGCAATATACTTTCCCGGATCCGACATTCCTTGATGAAGTTTGTATGGTGGCTGGTGAAGATTCCGGGCATATTACCTGGTCGAATGGTCAGATAAATTACGGAACCACTTATTATTTTAATGCAGCGCATGGACTATTATCGCATACCTACCTGCAACCAGAACCGGGCGGAGGAAATTATACTCAAAACATACATCAGAATGTAAGTGATGGCGTGTCATACGCGAATTATACTGCACATTGCAGCGCAAGTGGCTGGGCAGCTCCGAGTTTCGTTATCAGCGATATTCCGGCGCTTGCCAATGCCCATAAATATTGCCTCATGGTAGGAAATTGCTGCTCTTCAGTTGAGTTCCAGACCACCTGTTTCGGTGAAGAAATTGTTCGTGCTGCAAACAAAGGAGCCTTAGGATATATAGGTGGTTCAAACAGTACGTATTGGGATGAGGATTATTATTGGGGTGTCGGATCCAAGTCAGTAGTACTTAATCCACTTTATGATGCAACTCATCTGGGTTCTTACGACCGAACTTTCCATGATCACGGCGAACCATTGGCTGAATGGTATGCTACACAGGGTCAGATGATCCCTGCCGGGAACCTTGCTGTGTCACAGTCATCCAGTTCTATGGAAACATATTACTGGGAAATATACCACCTTATGGGTGATCCTTCAGTTATGATTTATTATTCACAGGCGCCTGATGTTACAGCAAATTACCAGGCTTTAATGCCTTTGGCAGCAACCACCTTTACGGTTAACACCGATCCCTATGCCTATGTCGCGATTTCAAAAGACGGTGTCCTTCACGGATGCGCTGTTGCAGATAATACAGGCCTGGCTGAAGTTACCATGTTTGATCCCATTGTGGTTCCGGGTACTGCAGATGTCGTTATTACAGGACAAAATCTGAAACCTTTCATAGGTACATTAAATGTGGCGTCACCCGCAGGAGCTTACGTACTGCTGACTGATTTTCAGATTGATGATAGCAATGGAAACAACAATGGTTTGGTTGATTTTGATGAAAACATCCATCTGGATGTTACCCTTGAAAACTTAGGCAGTCAGACTGCTTCAAATGTGGTTGCCACCCTTTCCTCAACCGATGAATATATTACTTTAAATACATTCAGCCACAACTGGCCAAATATTGCTGCCGGTGCTACCGCAACAGAAAATGATGCATTTGTTTTCACTGTAGACGAATTTGTCCCTGATCAGCATGTTGTTAATTTTAGTTTGGCTGTAACGAATGGAGTGGATACCTGGTATTCAACATTCAATATAACTTTAAACGCTCCGGTATTAACTGTGCTTGGTTACATAGTTGATGATGTTGCCGGCAACAACAACGGAAGGCTCGATCCTGGCGAAACTGCTGATATTATTGTTCCCAATCTCAACGAGGGAGGAAGCGATGCTTTGAACGCAATTGCCAATGCCGTCGCAATTGAGCCTATGATCACACTTAATAATGCAAGTTATAATGTTGGAACCATACCAACAGGTGCAACTGTGGATGCAGTTTTAAATGTTACTGTGAGCCCTACAGCGCCGATTGGTGAAGTGGCCAACATCAATTATGCACTCGTGGCCGGTGTTTATTCAGTAAACACTGTTTTGGTGCTTTCTATCGGATTAATTGTTGAGGATTTTGAAACCGGTGACTTTAGCGCTTATGAATGGGATTTCGGTGGAAACGCCGACTGGACAATTACCAATCAGAATCCTCATGAAGGTATTTACAGTGCAAAGTCCGGAGACATTAATGATGATCAAACCTCGACCTTGTTTATTACCGCTGATGTTTCGACCGATGATGAAATTTCATTCTGGTATAAAGTTTCTTCCGAGGGAAGTTATGACTACCTGAAATTCTACATTGACGAGACTATGCTTATGGAATGGAGCGGTGAAGTAGCATGGGCCGAAACCAGTTTCCCTGTTACGGCAGGAACTCATACATTCAAATGGGAATATCTTAAAGATTATTCAGTGTCCAGCGGCAGTGACTGCGCCTGGGTTGACTATATTCTGTTCCCGCCGTTTGCAGGCATTTCTGTCCTGAGTGTTTATGTCACTGCTACGCCGTCCTTGATTTGTGAAGGGGAAAGTTCACAGCTTAATGCTTTTGCCATGGGTGGTTCAGGCAGTTATACTTATGAGTGGATGCCTGAAACCGGACTTAGCAATCCCAGCATTGCAAATCCTGTTGCTACACCCTCAACAACTACTACTTATTATGTGATTGTAGATGATGGAAACGCCACGGTTACCGATAATGAAACAGTAAATGTTAATCCTGTACCTGAAACTCCAACGGTTTATCAGCAGGGAAATCTGATGGTTTCATCTGCAACTGCAGGTAATCAGTGGTATAACCCAGTTGGATTGATACCGGGCGCTACCGGACAAACCTATGAACCGGATACAACCGATGATTATTACGTAATTGTTACCAATATTTACGGTTGTGAATCGGAAATGTCAAATGTTTACCATTTCATTTATACCGGCATTATTGATATTGCCGGTGGACGGAATTTTATAATTTATCCTAATCCGTTCAGTAACAGCTTTACTCTGGATTTTTCACTTACTACCGATTCAAAAGTGAAGATTAGTATATATAATACTTTCGGACAGGAGATTACAAGCCTGAAAAAAGAATCTTCAGTTACTGCAGGTAACCACAGGCTTACTTTTTTTGCAGGCAGTCTGCAACCGGGAGTTTATTATTGTAAAATTGAAACCACCGATTATTCTTTTGTGCAGCGAATTATTCATTCGAAATAATAAATATTTTCTACATGCAATTCCCCGGATTACCGGGGAATTTTTTAAATTTTGCTTAAGTTTTATAAAATGAAAAAATTAGTACTTTTTTTTGTAATGGCTATGGCAGGCAATGGCTTGTTTGCCGCCAGCGGGTTTGATGTAACCTTTCAGCAACCCGAAAACGGAGTTTATGAACTTAACTTCGTGCTTAATGATTATTCATTGACAGAAGTAACTATTGATGGTGTTATGTGGTCAAAAATTCTATTCGATGGCAGTGTCACGACAAAATTGAAAGGATTTGCCGCTCTTCCGTTCCTTAATGCTTCCTTATGCCTGCCTGCCGATAAAAATGTAACCCTTAAAATTATTGAGGGCGATTATGAGGAAATAGTATTGACAACCCCTTTGCTTCCTTCACGCGGTGTTATTTACCGCAATCAGGATCCTTCCACTATTCCTTATGAAATCAGCCAGTCATCTCTGAGAGATAATTGGTATCCTCAAAACCTGGCATCCAGTACCGATCCTTTTATAATCAAGGATTTCAGGGGTACCACCGTGTATGTTTATCCATTCAGGTACAATGCGGTTCAGAATATTTTAAGGGTTTATAAAAATGTCAAAGTTCAGCTTATAGAAAATTCAACGGTAGCTGTAAACCCGCTTGTCAATCCATCATCCAAAATTTTAAGGGAAATGGATGTGATTTATAAATCATTATTTATAAATTATAGCCAGGGAAAGGATCTTACCATAGGTGAATACGGCGATATCCTTGTGGTTTGCACCTCCCGCGACGAAACTGCCATTCAAACCTATATAGACTGGAAACTTGAAAAAGGATACAATGTTGAAAAAATCGTGGTCGCAACAGGAACCAATGTTAAAACGACCATTCAAAATGCTTATAATGCAAATTCGGATATTTTATATGTTCAGCTCGTAGGTGACTGGGCTGACATTAAATCGGATATCGGAACTGGCGAGAGCGCGCCGATGGACCCTCAATTAGGTTGTGTGGTTGGGTCAGATTTCTATCCGGATATCAGTATTGGCCGTATTTCAGCTAATTCGGCAGCGCATGTAACCCTGCAGGTTGATAAATTTATACAGTACGAAAAAGCTCCTGATATGGGTGCCGACTGGTATAAAAAATCAACGGGTATTGCCTCAAATCAGGGACCCGGAGATGATAATGAGCTTGACTACCAGCATATCCAGACAATTTATGAGGATAAACTCAACCCTTTCACATATACTTCACAATCCCAGATTTATGATCCGACAGCTACGATCGCAATGGTTAACACGGCGGTCAATAATGGAACCGGTATTATTAATTACTGCGGTCATGGTTCAGCAACCTCATGGGGAACAACAGGATTCAGCAACAACAATGTGAATGCGCTTACCAATGGATCTAAACTGCCGATAATCTTTTCAGTAGCGTGTAACAATGGTAATTTTCATGATCCGACCGATTGCTTTGCGGAAGCCTGGCTAAAGAAAAGCAACGGTGGTGCTGTCATGTTCCTTGGCGGTTCAATAAGCCAGCCGTGGGATCCACCGATGAGGGGTGAAGATTATTTTGACGATATGATCGTCGACGGTTACGATTATAATGCACATCCTGGCCAAAACGGAATTAACACAACCGAAGGAAGAACAACATTAGGTTCCATCGTTTTTAACGGCCTTGTATTAATGACAACTGAAGCAGGCCAGACCGAAGATTGGGAAACAGCAAAAACCTGGAATATATTTGGCGATCCTGCTATGCAATTCAGAACCGATACTCCGGGAGACCTTGTTCTTTCAAATAATATTGTTCTCGTTGGTGTTCCTTTCAGTACAACAATTACAGGTCCCGGTGGTGCTGTTGAAGGAGCAATGGTTTGTCTTTCGCAGAACGGAACATATTTCAGTGCAGTTTCCGATGCCACCGGCTCAGTTTCCATTACAAATACTTTGGCTCCCGGAACAGCGAAACTGGTTGTCACCGCTTTTAATATGGAAACCATTTATGAAGATATAACTGTTGTTCCGCCCGGAGGACCCTGGATAACCGTCAGTGCGTTTACAGTTGATGACGCTAACGGAAATGCAAACGGACAGGCTGATTATGGTGAGACGGTAAATCTTGATGTTACTGCTGAAAACGTTGGAACTGAAATCGCAAATAATGTAACGGCTTTGCTTTCCTCAACCGATCCTTATATCGTCATTACTGATGATGACTATACTTTTGGAAACATTGCAGCAGGAGGTACTGTAACAGGCGACAATGCTTTCGAAATTGAGATTGCAGAAAATACGCCGGACGGATATCTTGCCATGATGGAAATAGAATTTACTGACAGCGGTAAGTCCACCTGGACAAGTACAATGTCGGTTGTTTTGCATGCTCCGGTTATGGAATTGGGTGCCTGCACAATTGATGATGCCGCTGGAAATAACAACGGTAAAATTGATCCGGGCGAAACTGTAAATATTGTTATAGAAGTGATTAATAATGGCTCATCCGATGCTTATAATGTTGCCGGCGCTCTGTCATGTGCCGATCCGTTTGTAAGTATTACCATTGCCAATCAGGTTTATGGTGATATTAATGCCGGCGGAAACGAGCAGCAAATTTTTACTGCATCAGCAAATATTACTACACCGGCCGGACATCAGGTAACTTTCAACCTTTTAATCACCGGAGATTTAAGCTTATCTGCCACCGGATCATTTATTGAAGTCATCGGCCAGATTCCGGTTCTTATCATTGACCTCGATGCCAATAACAATTCAGCCCCGGCAATGCTCGACGCTATGGCGAGTAATGACCTCGTTGCAGAATATTCAACCTCAATCCCGGCCGATCTCAGTTTGTACAGTTCCATCTTCTTATGCCTCGGTATTTATTCCGACAACCATGTACTATCTTCCACCGAAGGCCAGGTTTTGGCGAATTTCCTTAATAACGGCGGAAATCTTTATATGGAAGGTGGCGATACCTGGTATTATGATTCCCAAACTGCGGTTCACAGTATGTTCAGTTTAAATGCAACTGATGACGGTTCAGGCGACTTAGGTACCATTAACGGAAATTCAGGAGCATTCACTGAAGGAATGTCCTTTAGCTACTCGGGTGAAAACAATTGGATAGATCATATTCAGGCTGCCGGATCAGCAATGGATATTCTGGAAAACCAGTCGCCTGCTTACGGTACAGGTGTTGCCTATGACGAAGGAACTTATAAAACCATAGGTTGTTCACACGAATTTGGCGGACTTGTTGACGGGACTTCCACCAAGGAGGAGCTGATGGCAGCCTACCTTGAATTCTTCGGATTCACCAACACGCTGCAGGCTTTTTTCACAGCAAGCGACACCGAGATTTGCGAGGGGGATATTATCAATTTTTACGATATGTCAACGGGTGATGTTATTTCCTGGAGCTGGACTTTTGAAGGGGGTGCTCCGGCAACTTCCACATTCCAGAATCCCACAGTAATGTATGCTTCAGCAGGATCCTATGATGTAACTTTGACCGTTTCCGATGGCACTGATACACACACCTTCACCATTGAAAATTACATCACTGTTAATGTATGTTCGGGTGTGAATTTACAAGAGGCAACTGAAATAAATATTTATCCCAATCCCAATAACGGAATATTTACCATTGAGCTAAGCCGGATATTTAACGAAAATGTAACCGTGAAAGTGATAAACTCGCTGGGTTCGGTGATGTATCATACATATAATATAGCCACTGAAAGCGGAAACAAACTGGATATTGATTTAGGCGGCCTGAATAAAGGATTGTATTTCCTTGTGATTGAAAATGAACATGAAAGGACCGTTGAACGCATTGTAATAAAATAATAGTTTTCATGGTTTAGATTTGTTTTTGGTTTTAAATCCCGCCGTCAGGCGGGATTTTTTTTGTACTTAAGGTCCAGGATTAAACCAGGGTTACATTGGTATTGATTAATCCCAGAATTGTCATTCTAATTAGAACCTAATTAATCTTTTACTTCATAGTTTTTCTAATGGCGGTCAATAGAAAATTTATGTCTAATGACAATTTTGGGTTAATTTAGTGACCCATTTTTATATAATATGATTGATTCAAACGAATTCAGAAAACAGGCTCATATATTTGCCGACTGGATGGCTGATTATCTTGAAGGGATTGATAAGTTCAGGGTCAAATCTGGTGTAAAGCCGGATGAAATTTTTAATCAGCTCCCACTTAATCCGCCGGATAAACCGGAAAATATAAAAGATATTTTTAACGATTTTCAGAAAATAATCATTCCGGGCATTACCCATTGGCAAAGCCCTTCGTTTTTTGCATACTTTCCCGCAAACTCAAGCTATCCTTCCTTACTTGCCGAAATGTTGACAGCCACGCTCGGTGTTCAGGGTATGATTTGGGAAACTTCGCCTGCCGCAGCAGAACTCGAAGAAAGAATGATGGACTGGCTGAAGAAAATGACCGGACTGCCGGCGGGTTTCCACGGCGTAATACAGGATACGGCTTCAACAGCAACACTTACCGCGCTTCTGACAGCGAGGGAAAAAAGTTCCTCATTCAAAATCAATGAAGAAGGTTTTGATAATTCCGTTTACAGGATCTATTGCTCAGCCGAAACGCACTCATCCATAGAAAAGGGCGCTAAAATAGCAGGGTTCGGAAAGAGAAATGTAGTAAAAGTAAGGACTAACGACCGCTTTGAAATGGATACTGGCAGCCTTAAGCTTGCAATAGAATCGGATATTGTCGAAGGTTATTTGCCATTATGTATTATTGCCACACTCGGAACCACGGGATCAACCGCTATCGATCCGCTGGATAAAATCGGTGACATCGCATCAAAATATAAGATATGGCTCCATGTGGATGCCGCTTTTGCAGGTACAGCCCTGCTCCTTGAAGAGTACCGGTGGATGATTAAGGGAATAGAAAAAGTGGATAGCTTTGTATTTAACCCCCACAAATGGATGTTCACCAACTTCGATTGCTCGGCTTATTTTGTTAAGGATATGGATGCCCTCATCAACACTTTCAGCATAACGCCGGAATATCTTAGGACCAAAACGGCAGGTAGGGTCAATGATTACCGGGATTGGGGAATACAACTCGGGCGGAGGTTTCGTGCGTTGAAGCTGTGGTTCGTGATCAGGAATTTCGGTGTTGAGGGTTTAAAGGAAAAGATCAGGTTTCATATTTCGCTGGCTCAACGACTTGAACAGAAGATCAATGCAAGCAGGAATTTTGAAATGGTGACACCGAGGACACTGAACCTGGTTTGTTTCAGGTTCAAACCGGCAGGTGAAAATGATAAAGAAGTTCTGAACCGCATTAATGAAAAGCTGTTGCAGGCGGTGAGTGCCACAGGAAGGATATTTATCTCGCATACAAAGCTAAACGGGATTTACACTTTGAGGATGGTGATTGGACAGACGAATGTGACGGAGGAGCATGTGCTGAAAGCATGGGAAGTGATTTGTGATTGTGCCGAAAGATTGTAAAGAGCAGTTGGCAGTTGGCAGTCGGCAAAAAGCCAAGGCCAACAGCTTTGAATAACGAATATTGATTAACGAAGGTAGATTTTAGAATAAAGGAATAGAGAAGCCGGCAGTAGGCTAAAAGCCAGGAGCCAACAAACAATAGCCAACAGCCAACAAACAACATACAATGAGAAATACCCAAATACTAACCGCTTTTCTGATGATTTACATGGGAACCCTGACAGCACAGGACTTCGATGCTTACACTTGTACTTTCAGGGGAAAGGAGCTGTTCGGTAAGGTTCAGATCGTGGAGAATTACGGGGATATAAAGGTGGAAGTGGTGAATTACGATGCCGATCTGGAAGTGGATACGACCGAATCTTATCTGTCGAAATGCGGGGAGTGGAAATTTGTGAATGATTATGCCGACTTCAAAGTTGAGTTTGTGAGTTATGGCGGCGATATCAAAATCCGGTATGTGAATTATTCTCCGGGAGTGCCGGATTCGAAAAAGAGTTCATCCGGTCAAAAGATAAACAGCTATAACTGTACATGGAAAGGATTGCCGCTTTACGGCAAGGTGAAGGTTGTGGAAAACTTTCCGGATATTAAAGTGAAAGTGGTAACGAGCTTCCCGGACTTGAAGGTGCAGTTGGTTGAATCCTTTCCCGATGCCTGCGGCAAATGGGAGTTTGTTGAGAGCTTTCCTGAACTGAAGGTACAGTTTGTGGAATCGTTTGAAGACATCAGGGTGGAGTTTGTGAATAGTTTTCCAGGAGTGGAGTAGAATGAGATTTGTGGATATTGATCAGGATGAATTGATATATATCGAATGGATTGATTAAAATTGATAATAACCCGGAATGTAAAACACAAAATCATCTTCTCAGTTCAAAATTCTTCCCGAGATAAACCCTTCGCACATGCTCATCTTCGGCAAGCTCTTTAGAGGTACCGGATTTGAGGATGGCGCCTTCGAACAAAAGATAAGCCCTGTCGGTGATGGAAAGAGTTTCGTGGACATTATGATCGGTAATGAGGACTCCGATGTTCCTGTCTTTAAGCTTTGCAACGATATTCTGAATGTCTTCCACGGCAATGGGGTCAACTCCGGCAAAAGGTTCATCAAGCAAAATAAATTTGGGATCGACTGCCAGTGCCCTGGCGATTTCGGTCCGGCGCCGCTCGCCTCCCGAAAGCTGAATCCCGAAGCTTTTTCGTACATGGGTCAATCCGAATTCTTCTATGAGGCTTTCAACCCTGTCCTTCTGTTCAGGTTTGGTGAGTTTAGTGAATTCAAGCACGGATAGTAAATTATCTTCCACAGTGAGTTTCCTGAATACCGATGCTTCCTGCGGCAAATAGCCGATGCCTTTTTGCGCCCGCCTGTACATCGGCTCTTCGGTGATCTCTGTGTCCTCAAGGAAAATTTTCCCTGACAGGGGTTTGATCAGCCCTACGATCATATAAAAAGTAGTCGTTTTACCTGCGCCATTGGGTCCTAACAGTCCAACGATCTCACCATTCTTTACATCAACGGTCACCTTATTGACTACCGTGCGGCTCTTATATTTCTTGACCAGATTTTCGGTACGAAGGATCATACAATGTTATTATTGACGCCAAAGATAAGTTAATTGGGTTAATTGGTTGAATCGGTTAGTTCGCATGGAGCAGGGAGCAGGGAGCATGGAGCAGGGAGCAGGGAGCATGGAGCAGGGAGCATGGAGCAGGGAGCATGGAGCATGGGGCATGGAGCATGGGGCATGGAGCATGGGGCAGGGAGCTGGGATTGAGTTGTAGGTTTGAGTGTGAATTTGACGACTGTCATTGGCTTGCTGAACTGTTTGAATCAGAGCATTCGTGTAATTCGTTGACTGAAATAATTGGGATCAGAATGAAAAGTAAAGTGAGATGAACAATGCGAATTTATTGATGCCTGGATTATCCAGACGGGATAGCCTCCAGATACCATCTATCCTGACTACCTTAAAAATGTTTTCAATGCCGATCCCGGCTTCATAATACGGCCTTTCAAGTGTGAAAGGAGGGCTCAGTTTGTTGTATTCCTTGTTTTTATTACTCAGGGTTCCAACTGCACCTCTCACGTACGCTACCTCGCGCCATTTTAATTTTCGGAACAGGGGAATATGATTCAGAAAGAGGCCATCGAAATGATGAGTATAATACAGGCTCACATATTCGTCGCTCACAAATTCGCTGTAATTCATGAGATTGAAAGCAAATTCATCAAAAATAAAAGTCTCACTTCCGGGGTGAAGCTCAAGGAACGGAAACGGCAGTTTCCCCCAGATTTTACCTCCCTCAAAAATATACCTTGACCAGCCGAGGTTAAATATATTAAACCATTGCCTTACATTAATCCTGAGACGGTGATACTCATAATCGCCACCTAACAGATCGGGAATGCCATACCCATATTGCAGGGTAACTATGGGATATCTTGTTCCAACGCTTATTCTTTCAAAATCACCGATAACAAATCTTTCATTAAAAGCAAACCGGGAATCGAGCCTGATTTCCGATATAGTAATTTCATTTTTTTCGATCACATCGCCATTGGATTCATAGAGCTCAATCTTATAATTGCCGACAGGAATGATTTCCTTTTGGATCAGGTTGATCTGGTTAGTAAAGCCGTTGAACCATTCATGCTCATAATAAAAGGAATATTCACTGGTCATGGAGAGCTTGTTGGCGGGATTACGCCTGAAAAGTGCGGCAAATAAAAAATCCTCACGAAAAGCATTCGGACTGCTGCCAAGCTGTTCAATATCGTATTTATAATTGACGCCAACGGCCCTTCGCGGATTTTTATTCGGAAGATATAATATACCCGCTCCGTATTTAATTTTGGTATCAAGAGTTCCGTAAGCAAGGTGACCCTCAAACCGTAGCTGATCATCGAATTTGGCTGTCGTTCGGCCACCAAGCCTTATCCTTGCACCTTCGATGGCATTAAAGCTCAATATCGAGGCATAAGGCCCGATCTCAAATTTCTCCAATTTATAATATCCGGTGATCACCGTTTCCAGAATATCTATCCAGGTTTTAAAGGCCGGTAATTTTTTAAGCGTGTCAACCATATTATATATCGTCAATTCATCCCGCGAAAGAGTATCATGCCGGTTCTCTTCCCAGTATTGCTGTCCCAGACCATACGACTTTTCATTAACAATAACATTGGTCGGCGATGAATAGAACTTTTTATCCCTGAGTTTATCGAAAACGAAGTCACGGTACGAAGTTGTTTTTTTTCCGAAGAAACCCAGGGTTACTTTTGTGTCATCTATGATGTTGAAATCCCCGATGCCCTGATCCTTCGTTACCATCCAGTATTTGCCTTCGATCAGGTCAAACTCCTGAATGAGAACCAGGTCGTTTACAAAATTCATGTTGGCATCCTTTACAATTCTCATATCGAAGGATTTTATCGCGAAGGAAGTGTCGTTAACCCAAAAATGTCCTGTGAAAGTGAGTTCCTGCTTACGGCGTGGCTTGAACATGATTTTATAGCACCACTTATCACCGATATAAGTGCTGTCAACAAGGTAATACCGATAGGAGTTCAACCCAAAATAAGCGACCGGACTTATAAAGTTTTTTTGGAATATCATGATGTAATTATCATAGAAGTCGTATCGCTGAAACATATCGCCAAGAAACTGCAATACACTTTCATTTTCAATTCCGGAAACCTGGGCAGCTTTGATCACCTCTTTTTCGGCTTTGGGTTCTTTCCTGAAATAAAAATCCGAAAGGCTTTCGGAAATGAAAATGGGCAGGTAAGTTTTTCCGTTAACTGTGGAAGTGTCCATGTAATTAAAAATGAATTTAAAGGGTCTGAGGATCCTCCTGTTTTGGAAACGCTCGCTTAAATTATTGGCATCTATTTCAATTTTATTATAAACTTCATATTGATATGCATCAAATTCTTTACGGCGGTTCTTTTCCTTGTTCTCAATAATTTTGCGAAGGATTATCTCGGCAGGATTTTCACCTGCCAAGATGGTCACTTCCGGCAAATCAATATTCTGTGACTGAAGCTCAAAGTTAACCTCCTGGAACCTGTTAGGATAAATTCTTTTGGATAGTTTCAAATAACCTACATAAGAAGCAACAAGGCTGTCGGACGGAGTTTTAGTCTCGAGCGAATAATTTCCATCAAAATCGGAAGTTACACCAATAGTTGTGCCTGTAAAAAAAACATTTGCAAATGGTATAGGTTCTCCGGTTTCAGCATCCAATACCCTGCCCATTATTTTTGTGACCTGCGTAAAACCAGCATTAGAAACAGCAATCAAAAAAAATAAGTAAAAATATCTCCTGATGTCTTTTTTATGCTTCATGAGTTATTCAGGCAACAGTTGTATAATATCAGACAAACAACCAATACTTTAAACTGTTTAAATTTGGATGTTGTTGCTCCTGATCTTTTTTTTTTTTCACCAATCACGGATTTAATTCTATTTTTCAATCAGAACCGGTAAAATATTTACAGTATTCCTTCCTTCAGAATATCGTGGAGGTGGATGACTCCAACATATTTAGTTCCATCCAAAACCAGGAGCTGGGTGATATCGTTTTTACGCATTGTATTCAATGCATCAACGACAAGGGTTGACTGATCAACTGTCCGTGGATGGGTTGACATAATGTCACCGGCAGTTATTTTATCAATGTTCTGATTTTTTTCAAGCATTCTCCTGAGATCACCATCGGTAATCACCCCGGCCAGGTTGCCATTTTCCATTACAGCGGTTACCCCAAGCCTTTTGGAAGATATTTCCATTATTGTAGATCTGATGCCATCCGTACTGTTCACCACTGGGACTGCATTTTTTGGAAAGAGGTCAGCTACGCGGAGGTACAACTTTTTCCCCAAAATACCGCCGGGATGATACTTTGCAAAATCCTCAACGGTAAAACCACGGCATTCGAGCAGAGCCACCGCCAGTGCATCACCCATTACAAGCTGGGCTGTCGTGCTGGCTGTCGGAGCGAGATTGTTCGGACATGCCTCCTTTGCCACTGTAGTATTGATAATGAAATGAGCTTGCCGGGCTAAGTACGAATTTAAATTTCCGGTAAAGGCAATCAGTTTGTTGCCCATATTTTTTAACAGAGGGATCAAAACATTAATTTCGGGTGAATTGCCGCTGTTCGAAATACAAATGATAATATCATCTTTCTGAATGGTACCCAGATCTCCATGAATGGCATCGGCTGCGTGCATAAAAACTGAAGGAGTGCCTGTAGAATTAAGGGTAGCAACAATTTTTGTTGCAATGTTGGCGCTTTTCCCAATACCCGTAATAATAACCCTTCCGGAGGAATGATAAATCAATTCGACCGCACGTGCAAAATCGTCATTTACCTGGCTTTTTAAATGTTCGATGGCATTATACTCTTCGGTAATAGTGCGAATTATTATTTGCTTTATTTCGTTGAGCGATTTCAAATTATTCAGCTGTTTAGAAAAATAAATACGCGCAAATATACAAACTAAAACTAAACGCTGATTCTGGCAATGCTTGCAGTTATAATGCAGGAGCAAACACAAACATTTTCATTATATTTCGGGTTTATTTAGCAAAAAATTTTTTCAAAAAAAAAGTAATATTTTTTTGTTTTGTTTGTAATTAATAAATTTAATTAAATTTGTATTAAATGTCACCCTTTTCAGGTGAGGGAAAAATAGAGAAAAATTGTCGGAGGAAATATCCTCACTACTTCAAATGAATTGTATACGATGGCGAAGATGAATGATTACCCGTTGCATGAATTATTAAAAAAGGTATTCGGGTTTGATAGTTTCAAAGGGAACCAGGAGGCGATAATCAAAAGCGTTCTGGCGGGTAACAATACTTTTGTAATTATGCCGACAGGCGGAGGTAAATCCATGTGTTATCAATTACCCGCCATACGGAATGAGGGTACTTCTATTATTATTTCTCCTTTAATCGCTTTGATGAAAAACCAGGTTGATGCGATCCGGAATTTCGGGGCAGAACTTGGGATAGCTCATTTCTTAAATTCTTCATTATCCAAGGCTGAAATTACCCAGGTAAAGGAAGATCTTGTTTCGGGAAAGACAAAATTGTTATATGTAGCGCCCGAATCCCTGACCAAAGAGGAGAATGTGGATTTTCTGAAAAACATCAGGATTTCATTCTATGCTGTTGATGAAGCCCATTGTATTTCGGAATGGGGCCACGATTTCAGGCCGGAGTACAGGAGAATAAGGCCGATCATTGAAGCCATCGGACAGGATGTTCCGATTATGGCACTTACTGCTACAGCTACACTGAAAGTACAACAGGATATTCAGAAAAATCTCGGCATTCTCGATGCTGAGGTTTTTAAATCTTCCTTCGACAGGCCCAATATGTACTATGAAGTCAGGCCAAAAACCAAGGATGTCGTCAAGGATATTATAAAATATATTAAGAACCACCCCAATAAATCAGGTATAGTATATGCCCTGAGCAGAAAAAAAGTTGAAGAGCTTGCTGAGACATTTAAAGTGAATGGAATACGGGCCTTGCCGTACCATGCCGGCCTCGACGCACAAACCCGCAGGACCAACCAGGATAAATTCCTGATGGAAGAAGTGGAAGTTATAGTGGCTACCATTGCGTTTGGGATGGGAATTGATAAACCCGATATCAGGTACGTTATTCACCATGATATTCCAAAAAGTATTGAAGGTTATTACCAGGAAACAGGACGTGCCGGAAGAGATGATGGCGAGGGTAACTGTATTGCTTTTTACAGTTACGACGATATTGTAAAACTTGAAAAATTCATGAAGGGTAAGCCCGTGGCCGAACAGGAAATTGCAAAGCAACTCCTCCAGGAAACTGTAGCTTATGCAGAATCTTCCGTTTGTCGTCACCGGCAGTTATTGCATTATTTTGGAGAAGAATATGAACACGAGGAATGCGGCGCTTGCGATAACTGCCTGCATCCGAAAGAAAAATTTGAAGGCAAGGAATTTATAAAAGTAGCGCTTGAGGCAGTACTGGAAGTTAAACAGCTTTTTAAAGCAAACCATATCATTAACATACTCATCGGTAAAAATTCCGCCACCATAAAGTCGTTCAAGCACAATAAGCTGAAAACCTTTGGGAAAGGTATGGATCATGATGATAAATTCTGGAACGCGGTTATTCGCCAGGCGCTGATCAACAATTTACTGGTTAAGGATATTGAAAATTACGGACTTCTGAAGATCACAAAGGAGGGGAGAGACTTTCTTGAAAAACCCTTCTCGGTGATGCTTACCAAAGACCATGATTATGAGGCCGCTGAAGGCGACGAGGATTTCTTCGAAAGCGGAGCCGCCAAGACCAGTACTGCCGATCAAACCCTCTTTGCTTTACTAAAGGATTTAAGAAGAGAAATTTCGCGTAAGGAAAATTTGCCGCCTTTTGTAATTTTCCAGGATCCTTCACTGGAAGACATGTCAATACAGTATCCCGTTAAGGAAGAAGAACTCCTGCAGATAACAGGTGTTGGTGCCGGAAAAGCTAAAAAATACGGTTTGCCGTTCCTCGAATTGATAAGACAGTATGTTGAAGAAAATGAAATAATACGACCCAACGATATGGTTGTGAAATCGGTGATCAATAAATCCGGGCTGAAAGTTTACATCATTCAAAGCATTGACCGAAAACTGGCCCTTGAAGATATTGCATTTACAAAAGATCTCACAGTTGATGATCTGCTTACCGAGATCGAACGCATAGTAGCCTCTGGAACCAAAGTGGATATCAACTATTATATCAGTGAATATGTTGATGAATATCACCAGGAAGAAATCTATGGCTATTTCGGCGAGGCGGAAACCGATTCCATTCAGGAGGCTCTTGAAACACTTGGAGAGGATGAATTCAATGAAGAAGAGATCAGGCTGATGCGGATTAAATTTATGTCCGACGTCGGAAATTAAACCACATTAAAAATTATTTTACTATTTTCTCAAATCAGTTGACCTGCAAAGGAAGGTCCTTTACAAAAAAATGAATTATGACAGAAGAAATTGAAAATACAACTAAAAAACCTTTAAATATTGGTTTGGTATTAAGTATCGCGGCAATTATCGGGATCCTCATTTTGTTTGCTTTGGAGTTTACCGATTCAGACAATCATGATGAAACCCTTACAAGGTCAAGTATGCCGGTGATACCTGCAGGTTCAAATTCAATAGTATTTGTTAATTCCGATCTATTACTTCATAATTATGAGCTCGTGACTGTATTGAATTCCCAGCTTGAAAATGAACGGAATCAAAAAGATGCAGATTTTACAAATAAGCAGCAGGCTTATGAGCAGGATGCAGCTTATTTTCAGGATCAGGTTCAAAAACAAACCATTTCCGAATCGAGTGCACAGCAGATATATGAAAAACTGATGCTGCAGCAACAGGATCTGTACAAGCTTCAGGATCAGTATTCAGCTGAATTATCGAAAAAAGAATATGAAATGAACATCGTATTACTCGACAGTATCCGGAATTATTTAAGCCGGTTAAACAAGATTTACAACTATGATTACATCCTCAGCTACAATACTGCCGGGAATATTTTTCTTGCAAAGGATACTTTTGACATCACCAGCCAGGTGCTTGAAGGATTGAACCGTGAATACAGGGGAAAAAACAATCTTGTTAAGTGATACCCAAAAATATTTCTTTATTTTCAATCCTGATATTTTTCTTAAGCTGTACACCGGCAATTGACCGGCTGCAACCTCCCCCTGATGATCTGATTCCGCGGGACGAGATGATCAATATTGTGGTTGATTTAAGGTTGATGGATGCCGTCCTTTCAACAAAACAAAAAGCCAAGGCAAAGGATGCGGAAAATACCAAATATTATTTACACAATTCAATTCTTGAAAAGTATGGAATAACACGGGATAGATTCGAACGCAGCCATGCCTATTACCAGCAAGATCTGAAAATTCTGGACGACATTTACGCCGAAGCTATCACCCGGCTCAGTAAAATGAAAAGCGAGCTGGAAAAAGAATAATTACTGTAACTCGTAAACGGCCGTACATGTGTATAAATCGGCTCCATCATTTACGGTGTAAGTCCAATTGATTTTACCGTTTTGCAGTTTACCACTTCCACTCACCGTATTGCTACCGTCATTACACATCGTTTGATTGGGAATGGAAATGTTTGTCCCTGCAACAATAGCATAGGGAGCTTTTTCCTGATATCCGATAAGCCAGAAATTCTGTATGATCACCTGCGTGCTGTTGGAAGCATCGGCCTCAATGGTTACGTTGTAGGCGTCTTTTACACAGGTTTCATTAACTGCCCATGAACCAAGAAAAGCAGCCCGGTCGTCAACAGGATTTAAAATATCTTCATCCGAACAGGACTGAAAAAAAATGCCTGACAGAATAAACAAATAAAAAATATAAAATCTAATCCTCATCATTTTTCAGATGCTTAATGAATTAATGTTTCCAATTTAAATTATCTTTGACAAAGATACGTTTATAACAACAAATAGAAAATGTTGCAACAATTAAGGCTTTTCATCATTTTGAATTTATTATGCACAGTTATATTCTTTTTTTATTCCTGTAAACAGGACAATAAGGATGAAGATCCCTGGATCAATTGTACTACCTGTACTGCCGATTCCTGGATCGGTGAATTTGCCGGAACGGGCGATTATAATAACTTTAATAACAATTCTTCGAAGGCAGATGTATCAGTAACGATCAATATTGAAGAGACTGCCCCTGAATATTTGAGTGTTTATTTTCAGGCTCCCTCTTATCTGACATTTTCTGTGAGCGGCAGTTTCGTGAGTTCATACATTATTTCTTTTGCAGGTTCCGGTTCTGCGGTCACATCTACAATGTATACCAGGGATGGTATCCTGAGGATGAACGGAAATGCGAAAAAATATCATTTTGAGTCGGATACTTTAGTGACGGATGAAATTATCAACTTCGAAGTTTTAAAGGTTCAGTAATGCATTAACGATAACTGGAATTATTCAATGGATAAAAAGGTTCTGGATAGAAATTACCAAAAGATAATTAATTTAATCCTCGATAATAAATTAAAGGATGCACTCGATGTATTGAAGGAAATTGTTATTCAATCCAGGAGAGGAGATTACATATCGCAGTACGAGTCGCTGGATGATACCTATAAAAACCTTTTAAAATATGCTATTGAAGGGATTGAAGATCCTGAAAAGGAAAATATATACCATCATCTTCAGGTTTCGGTTCTTGAGCTGGCTGACCTCGCTCTGCATTATGCCTATATGAGCGATATTGATAAATATTTTTATCGCCTGAAGCGAAAAATTGAAAATGAATCGAAACAAATAAAGGAAGAAGCAATTGACAGTATTGAAGATCTTGTTTTTGATGAAGAGCTATCCGAAGTTTTGAGCAGCCGGCTTGAAACTTCTTTGAATAAAAAAGAGGAATATCAGAGACATCAGAACATACTGGTCAGGATTTTCAACCTTATATGGCTCACCGATAAATTTAAAGATGCTGACCTTAAGTTGTTCAAATCCATTTGGGAATCCAAAAACTTCCCCTGGTACGAACAGTCAGTTATCATCAGTGCACTCACCCTGAGTGCAATCAGGTGTTTCGATGTAAAAAAGATCGAATTGCTATTCGAATACTCATTTTATAATGATGATCAGATAAGACACCGGTCCCTTGTCGGGCTGTTTCTGGCCCTTTACATTCATGATAGGCGGCTGGTTTTTTATCCCGAATTAATGGATAAAATAAATTCATTCAGTAAAAATGAATCCATAATTAAGAACATCGAGCTTATAGCAATCCAGTTACTGAAATCGAAAGATACTGAAAGGATCACGAAAAAGTTCGAAGATGAAATCCTGCCCGAAATGGTTAAATATCAACCTATATTAAAAGATAAGCTCGATCTGGATAACATTCTGTCGGACGATTTTACCGATGATAAAAATCCTGACTGGGAGCGGGTTTTTCAGGACGCACCTGATTTATTGGATAAACTGCAGGAGATTTCAAAAATGCAAATGGAGGGCGCCGACATTTTTATGAGCGCTTTTTCACGATTGAAATCCTTTGATTTTTTCAATGAAATTGTCAACTGGTTCAAACCTTTTCATTCCGATAATTATATTATTAGCGAAGCCCTGACCAGGGAAGGACAACAGTTGAATGTCCCGGCTTTTCTCGAAGGATTGTCGAAGGCATTTTTTATGTGCAATTCCGACAAGTACTCGTTTTGTCTGAACCTCCAGCACATGCCCGATTTGCAAAAAGGCATGATGCTCGAAATGTTCAATGCCGAAATAGAAAGCCTCAGGGAACTTCAGGCTGAGGATGAAATACTTGATAAATCGGTGACAATAAAAAACATAAATTCGCAGTATATACAGGATTTATACAGGTTTTTTAAGCTTCATCCACTTAAAGGCGAGCTACCCGATATTTTCACAATGAAGCTGGACTTCTATAACTGTAGTTTCTTTGGGATACTGGTTACCAATCAGAACATCCTTCAGAATATCGGTGAATTTTTTTTTGAGCGCAATTATTTTGAACATGCACTTGAGCTGTACTTAATTCTGAACCAAAAGGGGGATAATTCACCCGAAGTGTTTGAAAAAATTGCATTTTGCTATCAAAAATTAAAGAACTACTCCGAAGCGCTGAATTATTATAAAAAAGCGGAGCTGTTCGATGTGAACCGGATCTGGAACCTGAAAAAACTGGCTTTTTGCCACAGGCAGTTAAAGAACTATGATGAATCGCTGAATTATTACCGCGAAGCGGAAAAAATTGTACCCGACGATTTATATATTCAAACCTATATCGGGCATTCTTACCTCGACTTAAAGCAGTATGAAAAGGCTCTTGAATATTATTATAAAGTTGAATTTCTGGCCGATGAAAATAAGAAGGTTCTGCGTCCGGTTGCATGGTGTAATTTTGTACTGGGAAAATTCGACACCGCAAGGAATTACTACGACCGTTTAATGGAAAGTGAAGCCAATATGCACGATTTTATGAATCTGGGACATCTTGAGTGGTGTTCGGGAAACAGAAAAGCTGCATTGAAAAACTACAAAATTTCACTCAGCCGCGACGACAACAATATGAAATCATTTCTTGCAGCATTTGGGGAAGATAAAAAATATCTCACGGGATTTGGAATTGAACCGTCCGAGATCAATTTAATGCTCGATTATTTGAAATATATGATCTCACCATACTAGTCTTTTCAGGTTTTCAGATTGACTTGTTAACTTTAATGAAATACGACTATTTTCTTTGTCGCTAAAACATGATCATCTGAAATTGCACGGATAATATAACATCCCTCTGTTTCTTTTGAAAGATCAGCTTTTAGTAAGACATTACCTGACTGATAAACCGAACCCGATTCCCAAACCAGCATTCCGAATACATTGAAAATTTTAATTTCAAATTTTCCTCCAATTGCCGGATTAATACTTATTGTGACATAATCAGAAACGGGATTTGGGAAAACGGATACAATTTCTTCCACATCAACATCAGCAAGCGTTGTCGTACATTGTTGAAATATTCCTCCGGCTGATGATACGCTATCCGATACATTGTTTTCAGAAGGGGGCCAAATCTGCTTAAAAGCAATAAGGTGATCGGGAGTTATAACAACAATAGAAGGAGTTGCCTGAACCTCATAAAGAAGGTGTACCTCATTTCCTCCACCCTGCTGGCCGCTGATTCCCGGGTAATGTACTCCGTAAACCGAATCATAGTAAATGATACTGGCGTTGGTATTGCCTTTATCAATTCCCAGGAAAAAAACATTTCCATCATTACAGCCGAAATTTTCGTATGCCGCCTGCAAATCTGGCGCATACGCCTGGCAACTGCTTCAGTTTGTGGAAAAGAAGTCAATAATTACGATTTTATTTTCCTGCAGGATGTCAAAAAGCTTATATGTTGTTCCATAAGCGTCTTTCACCGTGAAGTTTACCGCAGTATCGAGAAGTGTTTGGCCGTGAAGTATGATGATCAGGAAGAATGAGATCAGCAATAGTATTGACTTTTTCATTTTTGTTATTTTATTTCACGTCAAATTTATCAATAGAATATTTTAAAACATAAATATTCAGGCAAATTAACATTAAAATAACAGCATTGTTTCAAAAATGCGAAGCAATTCAAAAAATTAACTTGATAAATCGGGGATACTCATTTAAGAAGGGTTGAATTTGCAGGCTTCAACAACCTCTTTCGGTCTGCTTAAGAGTACTATTTCTCTTTTTTAATCTTACCATCTTTATCGAAAATCTCTCTCCGGATTAAAATCCCGTTTTTATTATAATCCTTCTGTTTCAGTTTTTTCTGGTCTGCATAAATGTGTGAAATCCGTGAAATTTCATTTCCCTTTTCATAAGTCACATCTTTTCGCAGGTTCCTTTTATCGTAAAACAATTTTACTTGTGTAGATAATTTATTCATCAGAGCAAGTTTACAAAAACTGTCGATGAATTTATCAACATCAAGATAAATGTAAAACTTGTAATAATATTATATTTGCTTATCAACATGAGCTTCCCTGGTATTCCATCTTTTTAGGTACTCATCCGGTTCATCTGTCAAAATTTCCGGTGAGGTAATAAATGCAGCTATTATGATCCGATGATTTCTGAAATTAACCTACCTCAAAATCCTGAGTACTACTGCGAACAGTTAGTTGCAATAATAAAGCGGTAAATTGTTTAACAGAAGGTTTCATATTTGTTTTTGATGTTGTTTGGATTAAAAATACTCGTTTCCTTCCTTTTGTGCCGGCTTAGAAACAAACCATGACACCTATAAAAACCGAATATGACCGATAAACAACCGGAATTGCGAATGCCTGTTGAAATTCGGCTTCTGCGTTCAGGCTCACCGACAGTGATTTATAAACATTCATCACGGCTCCTGCACATAATGAACTGGTGGTGAACGGAGGGGTATAAAAATTCAGGCCGTAAGAAATCCGGGGTTTGATAATTCCCCTCGGATACCAGTACTCTACATGGAATGGGATTTTGAAGAAAAATTTATAGCCTTCATCATAGCTTAATAAATAAATTCTTGAAAGACCAGTTTTAATAAATATCTTTTCGTTTATCGGTGGTGTCCAGAAATGCAGCAAGGCACCTGCCGCCAATGATTCACCACCGCCAAAGTCATTCCACAGCCCGTAATCTGCCCACATCATTACACCCTCAAGGTAAATCCTGAAAAAGGGACCTTTTTTTCATAGATCACACATTTCTCATCCTTACAAACAATATTATGATAATCTTCGGCCAGTTTCACCAGGTTTTTGTGTTCGGGTTTTTTCATTTTATTTATCCTTCCCCTCAGGCTGGGTGCATCCTGCATAAAATATCCCAGGATACCGACATGCTTTTTCGATTCGTAAAAATATCTTTTATCACCGAAGGATCTGATTTCTTCTTCGTAAGGCATTGCCGTAAGGCCTGAGTTATCCTTTTCTGCACAATATTGCGCAAATTCCCCGGTTTTTGAAAAGTAAACATTTACTTTTCCCTTGATAAGGTATTCAACAAATATTTTTTTGCCGTCAATCTCTTTTGAAACAAAATATTTGCTGTTTTCAAACCTGTAGCCCGAAATATCATCAGGTGTAAAACGGATTGCCGAATCGGCTCCGGATTTCCTGAATCTGCATAGCTGCGACATTAGATAATCACCGCGGTAGTCGATTTCACCAAAAAGGGTGTCACCATCATAATTAAGCACGTACCCGGCCCTGAAATCAGTTTGAGCGTAAACAAGGTTGCCGTTAACCATGAAGCTTAAAAATAATAATGCCGTCCATTTCATAAGTATTAATTTATTGGAAGATAACAAAAATCAAAGTTTCCAAACCTGCATTCAGGAGCAAAAAGCACAAGTGAAAGGAAGTTTTTTATAGTAAATTCAACGCAGTCCTTACGGGATCAAAAATAATTATTTTTATTGGGTAAGGAGAAGCTGCTGAAATCTGATCAACATTGGCAATTGGCTATTGTCATTTATTTATTCACAAATAAATTTCACCATATTGCTCTCTTCTCAAGTCTTGCCATATCAAGGCTCATTTCTCCTTTACCGCCATCACTTCTAAGGTATATTGTTTTAAAGAATTTAAATCCTGTAAAAAATAACATCCGCCTGGAGCAACTGTCCTGTCACTTTATCACGGAAGCCTGGTTCGATTGAAAAAATTGTAAATCCCTGGTCCGAAATGATATTTATCATTTCACGGCAAAGTGTTTCACCCTGGTACAATTCAACCAGCGATAACTCAATCTGAAGCCCCTTGATTTTTTTAAGGCTCTGTTCGGCGCCTTTGAGAACACGCCTCCCGTAACCCTGGGTATCAATTTTAAGGAAGGTTTCGCTGAGATTATCCGAATACTGATCTATAATCGTATCGATTTTATGAATCCTGACTTTTTCCTTGCCTGTGTAAACCGCTTCGGGAGCAGCTTCTATATGCCTGGCTTTCATATCCAAAATCGAACTGCTTTGCAGGTTCGCTGCAATATTGATTTCAATTTCACCATCCGTATCGCCAAGGGCTGCATTTACCGTATCCCAGTTCGGATCTCTCTTTGCAAAAGCATTTAGCAAAGAATAAGCCTCCATAATGGGTTCAAATGAAATGATTCGGTACTTATATCCTGCATGCCGGGTATAGTATGCAAATTGCCCTGTGTTGGCTCCCACATCAAGCAAAGTTTTGATGTTACAGAGTTGCAATAGTTTTATCCTGCTTGTCAGTTGCTGATCGCCGAAATAATACTTTTTTAAACTGTTGGCTTTTCTGAGCGTTTTGCGGTACAGGATGTTCATAGCACTAATAATGAATTTACAAAGATATAATAATTTCGATCGAAAATGCAACAAGCATACTCCCATAACTTTAATCCTTGACCACATAGGTTTCTTATCCTAAACCTGAATGTAAAGTATTCCTGTACAATAAAAAATGCTACTTTTATGATCCATTTTTTTGATTTTCAGTATTAGAATTAAATTGAATGCAGAAAGTAATGACAGATAATAGTTCAGTCCGAACACCGCTCGTTGAATTCGATCGCGAAAAGATGAGAACACTGGTTAAAAGTTTTACACCCGAGCGCATTGCCTCTTTTCTCGATGTTACCGATCTGAAAGCCGATACTCAGTCTCCTAAAATGAATAAAATGGCCGATTGGGCACGAACCTTCGGTTGTGCTTCGGTTTGCGTAAATCCGGTTGAGGTTGACATCCTGCCGGCTCTGCTTAAGGGTTCATCTGTAAAGGAGTGTTATGTAATAGATTTTCCTCTGGGTAAAATGGATATTGAAATGAAGGCTCTACTGTCCGCTCACACGGTTCGCAAAAGCTATGAAAACAGGGGAGAAGGTAAAGGAAATATCGAACTCGATATGGTGATCAACGTGGGAAGGTTCAAAAAGGATCCAAAATATACGCTGGAAGAAATTAATGCAATATGTGATGCTGCCGGAGGTGAACATGTAAAAGTAATCATCCGCTCCTCTGAACTTACGGAAAAAGAACTTTATAAAGTTTCCGAAATAGTGGCTTCTTCAAACGCGCATTTTATCAAGAACTCGACCGGGATGGATGCTTACGGCGCCACTCCGGAACATATTCACATTATGCGGGAGGTCGTCGGTAACAGTAAGGGAGTAAAAGCTGCAGGCGGCATTTCCGATGCCATGTTCAGCATGAGGTTGTTTTATGCCGGAGCATTCGAGGAGTCGTTACAAACTCCCGGCTTTTTCAGGCTTGGAACAAGCCAGCCGCTGAATATCATGTCATCCATGAGTTGGTTGGCGCACAACACCGATGACTGGATTGATGCCGGTGTGATCCCATGCACCCTCTGCCCCTATAATCAAACCGGTAAACTGCGTGTCGAAATCAGGGAAGAAAGCAACGATTTCTGCCGCAATTGCAAGCATAAGGAATTTCGTAAACATAAAGAGTTTTAAGATGAAGACAGTAAAAGGCGGATATTTTGGAAGATTGCTCCGGGTGAACCTAAGTAATCAAACCATAAAAGATGAAACGATTCCGGAGAAAATCCTCATTGATTTTATCGGCGGCAGGGGCCTTGGCTCTAAAATCCTGTTTGATGAACTGCCTGCCGGAACCGAGCCCCTGGCTCCATCTAATATTCTGATGTTTCTCACCGGGCCGCTTACCGGCATCAATGCGCCTGCTACCAGCCGTTTTTCTATTGTTTCAAAATCGCCGCTTACCGGAACCGTTGGCGGTTGCTCGGCAGGAGGCCATTTTGGCGTAGATCTGAAATCCTCAGGATACGATGTATTACTGGTTGAAGGAAAATCCGAAAATCCCTGTTATATCTTAATTGAAAACAATAAGGCTGAAATTCGGGATGCATCTGCATTGTGGGGTAAAAGCACTCCCGAAACAACGGAAATCCTGAAATCAGTTTCCGACCCGAAAGCCGGTATCGCATGTATAGGAACAGCCGGAGAAAAACAGGTACTAATGGCTTCCATCATGAATGAAACCAATCATGCAGCCGGGAGAGGAGGTCTTGGAGCCGTGATGGGTTCAAAGAAACTGAAAGCCGTTGTAGTCAGCGGAAACAATAAAACTCCTGTTGCCGACCAGGCGATCGTGGATGAAGCTGCCAAAAAATGGAGAATATTTATCGGTGAAGCACCTCTTACTAAAGACATTCTTAAAGAATACGGAACACCGGCCCTTGTTAAAGTGATCAATCATTACGGTACTTTTCCGGCACGGAATTTCAATGAAGGTGTCTTCAATGATGCAGAATCTATTTCGGGTGAAACTTTTAAGGAATTGTATTTTGTAGCCCGTAAACCCTGTGCAGGCTGCCCGATAGCCTGTGCGAGGATCACTCAAACTCCGGAACGGGAAGGTAAAGGCCCTGAATTTGAAACGATATGGTCGTTTGGAGCTTTATGTGGAGTCAATGATCTTGAAAGCGTGATCCATGCAAATTACAATTGCAACGAATCCGGTATTGATACGATTTCTGCCGGTAATGCAATAGCCTGTGCAATGGAATTGTCGGAAAAGGGATTTCTTTCGGAAGAAGCAAAAAGCCAGATTCGCGGTCTTCTTAGCCATGATCTTAAGTTTGGCGATGCCGAAGCCATTGTTAAATTCAGCAAGGAGATGGGTATTGCTGAAGGATTCGGGGCGACTCTTGGACTCGGTGCCGCAAGAATGGCGGAGAAATTCGGACATCCCGAAATCGCCATGCATGTTAAAGGACTTGAACTCCCGGCTTATGATCCGAGAGGCCTTCATGGAATGAGCATCACACTGGCAACAAATAACAGGGGCGGTTGTCATCTGCGATCCTACCTTGTAAGTACTGAAGCGCTTTCGACTCCTTTCGGTATAAACCGGTTCAGCTCAAACGGAAAAGCCGGACTGGCAATGCTTTACCAGGATCTTACTGCTACCATTGATTCAATGGTTGCCTGCCTGTTCACTTCATTTGCTTTAAATCCTGATCTGTATGCCAAACTTGTCGGCTCCGTTATGGGAATTGAAATGAGCGGCCAGGAATTACTGAAGGCCGGCGAAAGAATATGGACCATCGAAAAGCTGTTCAATCTCCGTGAAGGCAAATCCCGTGCTGATGATACTTTACCGGTGCGGTTGCTTGAAGAACCTTTTAAATCAGGACTTTCAAAAGGATATAAAATTGAATTCCAGTCCCTGCTGAATGAGTATTACAATGTCCGGGGCTGGAATCATGAGGGCATTCCCGCTAAGGAAAAACTTGCAGAACTGGAATTGATTGCAGAGGGTGGATTTCTATAAATTGGTTCCACTCTGAAAAGTTAAGAATTCAGGGCTAAAGCCCGTTAATATACTGATTTCCAACAACCTCAAGCTTAAGTCTGGGGTTATTATAAATCCCTGACACAGCGAACTTCAATCCAAAACAGAATTGTATGTGATGCTTTTCGGAGTGGACTCAACTAATAAGGTAATAAGGTGAGGGTCCTTCAGGTTCAATCTATTACTAAGGTTTAAATTATTATAAAAATAAGGTTTAAGTTTGACTTAGAAATAATGCGATATCTTGAAATATCGAAAAAACCTTATTTTCCTTTTTCCTCTAACCTTAGTAAAAATCTCTTTATAAAATGCAAAGACCTTATTACCTTATTTCCTTGAAATTGCCCGAAATATTCAAGTTAAATTCATTGTATCCTCATGTCTAAGACAGAAAAAATTCTGCTTACCCACAATGAAAATACTTCGTAACAAGCTCTAAAAGTTTTCCCGTGTCCTCTTTGATCTCGTCTCTGAGATGCTGATCATTAAAGCCGTGCAGGTAATGAATGATCCCGTTCAGGGTACCTTCGGTAAATACATTGTGCTTCAGGTAATGACCCTTATGTTCTTCGAGTGCATTTCCCGATTCCCAGCAGGAAGAAGGTAAATGTTTAAGGTCGTTTTTCTTTTTCTTATTTTTTTCGGAAAAAATATTCACGTCCACGTAAGTTTTTTCGGCAAATTCAAGTGCATTTTTCATCTCAAGCCCATGCCTTGCGGCAACTGCTAATCCTGCCATCAGGGTATAAATATCTGCCGAGCCGTCAGGACTTCTCAGTTCAACTGTTTGCCTGTCGAAAAACTGTTTATCAAACGACTTTTCCTTTGGGTTGGCATCCATGATCATATCGAGTCTTCCTGTCCAGCCGAGCGGTACCCTTACAAGCACCGAACGGTTCCTGTCGCCCCAGCATATATTTGTCGGCGCTTCCTGGTGCGGGACCAGCCTGAAATACGACATCGGATTAAGATTGCCGAATGCAGTGAGCGAAGGTGATAAGTCCAGGTAGCCGGCTATGGCTTTTTTCGCAATATCCGAGAGTTTTCCGTCTTTGATCATCATGTTTTTACCATCTTTAATCAGCCGCGAATGGATGTGTAAGCCGCTTCCCGCTTTACCTGCATTGATCTTAGGAGCAAAGGTGACTGTTACTCCGTATTTATAGGCCATTGTCCTGAGAATCCATTTCGCAACGAGTAATTGATCGGCAGCATCTTCGATGTTGTTTGGAAGAAATTCTATTTCATTCTGCTCATATTCCATGTCGTCAATGCTGAAATTTCCCACTTCCGAATGTCCGTATTTGATGTATCCTCCCGCTTGTGCTATAGCAAACATGGCTTCCCGCCTGAAATTTCCCCATTTTGAAAAAGGTTCGGCTTCATGATATCCCTTTTGATCGGTTGCCTGGAAAAGTTGTCCTTTGCGACAGATGATGTAATATTCCAGTTCGCCCATAGCTTCAAGAGTAAAGCCGGTTCTTTCCTGAAGGACATGATGAGCCTTCTTAAGAATATATTGGGGCGAACTTGCCAATGCTTCACCGTCTTTATTATAAAAGGAGCACAAAATATCCAGGGTCGGAACCTCTGAGAACGGATTGACAAAAGCCGTTTTATACCGCGGGATCACGTAAAGATCGCTTGAACCGGCTTCGATAAATGAGAAAAGGCTTGAACCGTCAACCCTTTCACCGGCGGATAAAACACTGTCTATGTGCTGCTTGCTGTTAATAACAAAATTCAAAGATTTAAGCCTTCCGTCCCAGCCACAATACCTGAAGTTGATCATCGCAATATCATGATCTTCGATATACCTGATCAGATCCGCCTTTGTAAAATCTTCTGAAGGTTTATTAAGATACTGAACCAGGTGATTGGGGTTCATCTCAGTATAAATGTTCATATTCCCGAAATTGATAAAAAGTTCGCAAACTTAAAAAATATTCCTGACCGTTTTGGTAGTATCATTGATTTTGGCTATATTTTATACCAAAGTGAAATTCTGTATAGTCCGCTTCAGCGGACGTAACGGAATTTCTTACTTTAGTAAATACCGGGTTGATTTAGGTTATAGTCCATCAAGGCAGGACAATTGGGCATGGACTATTATATAAATCACTTCGGTATTATTTTTACCTTCTGCAAAAAAATTTATCTTGAAAAATGAATGTCCACAAATTTTACTATATGGAATTCTTTATCTTCGTACAAAACATGGAACTGAGAACAGCGTACATGAAACAGAGAACACGGAACAGAGAACTGACAACAGAGAACTGACAACAGAGAACTGTCAACAGAGAACAGAGAACTGAGAACTGACAACAGAGAACCGGAAATTAAAATCCCGGAACTTCAAACTCCGAACTTCAAACCGGTTTTCTCTTACTTTTGCAATTGAAATTATTACGAACGGATGAAAATCCCACGGTTTATCTTTCGGCTTGCTTCCTGGAAGAACAGGCATATAAAAAGCAGTCAGTTTGTTTTCCTGTTAAGCATCATCATTGGATTATTGAGCGGTATTGCTGCCGTTATTCTCAAAAACACGGTTCATTTTACATTTTATCTCGTCAGCCGTGGATTTCAATTTGAGCGGGGCAGCGTTCTTTATCTTGCCCTGCCCCTGGTGGGAATTGTGTTGACAGTTGTTTTTGTCAAATTCATCCTCAAAAAAAACATTGGCCATGGGATCAGCCGGATACTTTATGCAATATCCAAACGCAACGGAGTTCTTGAAAGTCACAATATCTGGTCTTCCATGGCCGGGAGTACGCTGACTGTTGCATTCGGCGGTTCCGTGGGACTTGAAGCACCGATCGTCCTTACCGGTTCGGCTATTGGTTCTACATTGGGCAGGTTGTTCAGGCTGAATCACAAAACCCTTATAGTTTTGATTGGCTGCGGTGCGGCAGGCGCAATAGCCGGTATTTTCAAGGCGCCCATTGCTGCAGTTGTCTTCGCAATTGAAGTGCTTATGATCGACCTGACAATAACCGCCCTTATCCCATTGCTGATCTCGGCGGTTACAGGAGCCACTGTCGCATATTTTCTGAGTGGTAAAAGTGTGCTCTTTTTATTTGAGCCTTCCGATCCTTTTGTATTGAAACAAATTCCACTATTTATCCTTCTCGGGATATTCACCGGCTTCGCTTCTGTTTATTTTACACGTACGACAGTCTTTGTCGAAGACTGGTTCAAAAAAATTAAAAATAACTATTTACGGATCATATCTGGCGGAACGATCCTTGGTTTGTTGATTTTCGTATTCCCGTCACTATTCGGCGAAGGTTACCCGGTATTGCAGGAAGTTTTAAAAGGCAATGGCAATGAACTGATAAACCAGGATTTGTTTTACAGTTTAAAAGATGAATATTGGTTTCTTTTAGTCGTAATTTCCTCGATACTCATTTTTAAGGCTGTTGCAACTGCTGTAACCACCGGTAGCGGCGGTATCGGTGGAATATTTGCACCTTCCCTGTTCATGGGTGGCATAGCAGGTTTTTTCATGGCTAAAGTCTTTAACCAGTTTACCTTTATACAGGTTTCGGAAAGTAATTTCGCCCTTGTGGGCATGGCCGGTATGATGTCCGGCGTAATGCATGCTCCGCTTACCGGAATTTTTCTTATTGCTGAAATTACAGGAGGTTATGAACTGCTTACTCCTCTCATCATTACTTCGACCATCTCGTTCATTACGATTAATTATTTTGAACCCCATTCACTCTATACAAAAAGGCTTGCGCAACGCGGAGAACTTTTTACCCATGATAAAGACAAAGCAATGCTTTCGCTATTGAAGATAAAAAGCCTTCTAGAAACTAATTTCCTTACCATTGACATAGATGCCACTTTAGGTGATCTGGTTAAAGTTGTTACAAAATCGCAACGCAATGTATTTCCGGTAGTGGATAATGAAAATAATTTTCAGGGAGTCATCTTTATTAATGAGATCAGAAATATTATTTTCGAACGTGAACTCTACGAAACAACTTACATCAGGGATTTGATGTTTATGCCCGAACCGCTTGTTGATCCTGATGAATCAATGGAAGACATCGCAAAAAAATTCGGCGAATCTGCACATTATAACCTGCCGGTTATCAAGGATGGCAAATATCTTGGCTTTGTGTCAAGAGCTAATGTTTTCTCTGCTTATCGTAAACTACTCAGGGAATTTTCGGACGAATAAACAAATGATTATTGATATATTTGTCCGGTCATTTAAAAAGCAAATTGGGGCTATGAAAAAGGAATGTTTTATTATTGGAGTCGTTTTTATAGTAACCGGTATCTGTCGCGTAAGCGCCCAGCAACAACCGGAGAATCCCGGATTTGAGTTTTGGGAACAGATCGGATTCGGTCCCGATACTCTTGAACCGGTCGACTGGAATTCATTAAAGACATCCGATGGTGGTGACATGATAAACGAAGTCATTCCCGTTGTTTGGGAACGGAGTGCCGATGCACATTCAGGCTTGTATTCAATAAGATTATACAATGAGCCTATTTTAACCCTTGTGGCCCCGGGAACTTTAACTAACGGAAGGGTTCATGCTGCCATTGATCCGGCAGATGCGTACGTTTTTACTATTGATTCACTTCCTGAGTTTAACACCTCTTTCACCGATAAGCCGGACAGCTTGACGGTATGGGCTAAATTCTTCCCGTTTGATAATGATATTGCACATGTGATTGCCATTCTACATACCGATACGGCTAAAATCACCGATCCCGAACAAACCAACTGGATTGCATTCGCTAATATCGATTTTATTGGCCAGTCCGATTCCTGGACAAAGTTTTCGGCTCCCTTTCAATACCTCAATTCTGATACGCCCGAGTACATACTTTTTGCCATGTATGCCGGAGATGCTCAAAATTCACAGGTTGGAAGCATATTGTATCTCGATGACTTCGAACTGATCTATTATAATACTTCGGTTCAAACCCTTCCTGAAAGCCACTTTAATATTTATTGGTCCGGTGAGTATCTGGTCGTCAAAATGAACTCTGAACATCAAAAGGATAGTTTTAGTCTTGAGATTCTGGATTTAACGGGAAGAGCCATATATTCAAGGCAATTCGTACCGGAAGAAGTGAACAGGGCGCAATTAAATTTTCCTGCGGGTATTTATATTTGTAAAATTCAGAATTCATCCTTTATCTGTTCACAAAAATTTGTTAAATGGTAGTCGTACCTAAATCCAACGATCCTTTGAAACAGCATTATTCATAGATAAATTTACACCAAATGAAATTTTCAAGCCTGAAAAATATACTGATCACTGCAGCAGGTTCATTCATGTTAACCTTAAATTCCTTTTGTCAGCAGCAACCCGAAAATGCAGGATTTGAACTTTGGGAGAATGTGGGCCTATCCGTTCCAGAACCCACGGAATGGAGTTCCATTAAAACCTCGGACAACGGAACTTTAAACGGTTTTGCTCCATACGTCTGGGCTCAGAGTACCAATGCCCACAGCGGTTCATATTCCGTAAACCTGTATAATGCATCTGTACTTTCTATTGTGGCAGCCGGTACGGTGACCAACGGGCAGGTACACTCCGACCTCAATCCAAATAATGGCTATGTATTCACAAATACAGCAAGCGCCCAATGGAACACGCCATTTACTCAAAAACCCGACAGCATTGTTTTCTGGGCAAAATTTACGCCTGTTTCCGGCGACATAGCCCAGGTTAAGGCTGTTCTCCATACCGGAACCGCTAAAATACCTGATGTTGCCCAGTCAAACTGGATCGCATTGGCACAGGTAGATATTCCAAATCTGACTTCTGCATGGACAAGGTTTTCTGCTCCTTTTAACTACTTTAACAGCAATACACCCCAATATATTTTGTTTGTTTTAAGTTCCGGCGGAACAGTGGCTCATGTGGGAAGCACTGCCTATTTTGATGACCTTGAACTGATCTATAATCCCGTCGAGCTTGACCTTACCGCATTTATGCAGGGGCCATATACCGGAAATGGTCTAATGTCAACATCCTTGAATCCTGATCTTATTCCCCTGAGCCAGCCCTACAATACGGTTCCCTGGAATTATGGCGGTACCGATAGTGTTCCATTTATTCCAAACGGCCAGGTTGTAGATTGGATTTTGGTTGAACTGAGAGATGCAGCTACCGCAGATGCCGCTACCTCTGCAACAACCATCGGGCGACAGGCAGGTTTTCTGCTTAATGATGGCTCGGTAGTCGGGCTGGATGGATCCGGAAGACTGACATTTCCTGTAATGGTAAACCAGAATTTGTTTGTTGTGCTTTGGCATCGAAACCACCCTGGAATTATGTCGGCATCTCCGGTCACGGAATCTGCAGGTATTTACGCTTATAATTTCTCGAATACTGCCAGTAAGATTTATGGCGGAATTAGCGGATTTGTACAACTGGAAACCGATTTTCCAGGACTATGGGGAATGGCAGGCGGCGACGGAAATGCGGACGGAACAATTGACCTTGCTGATAAAAATAGTTTTTGGTCGCTGCTTGTCGGGAAAGATGGTTATTTGGCGGGTGATTACAATCTGAACGGTCAGCTAAACAATCCTGATAAAAATGATATATGGCTTGGCAATCAGGGTAAACAATGCCATGTACCGGAATAAGTTAGCTTAAGGCTCGATGTTTTAAGTTTCAGGTTTCAGGTTTCAAGTTTCAGGTTGAAGCCTGGGGATTTGGATTAATAGGGACATTTTCATATTCAACAAAATAAAGGAGGTCGCGAGTATTTCAAGCTGGGCTTTGGATTCAAATATAAATTCTTTGGCTTTGATGTAACTTATACCAAAGTGAAATTCTGTATAGACCGCTTCATCGGACGTAACGGAATTTCTTGCTTTGGTAAATGCCGGGTTGATTTACGTTATAGTCCGTCAAGTCAGGTCAATAAAGCATGGACTATTACATAAATCACTTCGGTATTGTTTAATTATCCCTGACAAAGAACTTGATACAGAAGGGCATCCCTATTTCGAGAAAAACTTTTTTTATACTAATCTGGTTTTTCAAATAAGGACAAAAAAGAGACAACAGGTTCAGGAATAATGTGAAGTCCTGATTTATTGAAAAGACAAAAAAAATCCTCTTTGCGAAACGCGAGGAGGATTTCAAAAATTATAATGTCAGGTGATTATTTCCCCTCTTCATCTGCCTTTGGATCTTCTTCAGCTTTAGGCTCAGCTTTCTTAACTGAAGTTTTCTTCTGTTTCGACATTTTTTCCAGCTTCTCTCTCGCTTCCTGCTCCATGCCTGACTTTAATTCAGCGAGCGCCGAAATATCCCCAAGGGTTGTTTTCTCCACATTATCCTTGATCTTTTTCACAGCCCTTCTTGTTGATTTCTCTTCGTTCGTTGACTGTGCATCCGCTTTCGCTTTTTCGGCAGCGTGGGCATCCTGGTAGATCTTGCTATGCGAAAGTATGATCTTCTTATTCTCCTTCGAAAATTCAATCACCTTGAAATCCATTGTTTCATCCATTTTCACCTGAGAATTATCTTCTTTGGCAAGGTGACGTTTCGGAATAAATCCTTCAACACCATAAGGCAAGGCTGCTACCGCTCCCTTTTCATTGATTTCGATGATCGTTCCTTTATGAACCGAATCAATTGTAAATACCGATTCGAAAACATCCCACGGATTTTCTTCCAATTGCTTGTGTCCGAGGCTTAACCTTCTGTTTTCTTCGTCAACGTCCAGTACTACAACATCTATGTTTTCACCGATCTTGGTAAATTCGGCCGGATGCTTGATTTTTTTCGACCACGACAGGTCGGAAATGTGGATCAGCCCATCAACACCTTCTTCTAATTCAACAAAAATACCGAAATTGGTAAAATTGCGGACAACGGAAGTGTGCTTTGAATTGATAGGGTAACGGTCCTTAATATTGGTCCACGGATCAGGAATAAGTTGCTTGATACCAAGTGACATCTTCCTTTCTTCACGGTCGAGGGTAAGGATGACAGCTTCGATTTCGTCTCCAACCTTAAGGAAATCCTGTGCGGTACGTAAGTGCTGCGACCATGACATCTCCGAAACGTGGATCAGTCCTTCGACACCCTGAGTGATTTCTATGAAAGCGCCATAATCAGCAATAACAACAACCTTACCTTTCACCTTGTCGCCGACCTTCAGGTTCTGGTCAAGCGCTTCCCACGGATGCGGAGTCAGTTGTTTCAATCCCAGAGCTATCCTTTTCTTATTATCATCAAAATCGAGGATAACCACTTTTATCTTTTGATCCAGTTCAACTACCTCTTCCGGATGGTTGATCCTGCCCCACGAAAGATCAGTGATGTGGATCAGGCCATCAACACCGCCCAGGTCAATAAATACTCCGTAAGAGGTAATATTCTTGACGGTTCCTTCAAGCACCTGTCCTTTTTCGAGTTTCGAAATGATCTCTGTTTTTTGGGCTTCAAGTTCGTCCTCAATCAAAGCTTTATGAGATACCACCACATTTTTAAATTCATGGTTGATCTTCACTACCTTGAATTCCATGGTTTTATTTACAAAAACATCGTAATCACGGATGGGCTTCACATCAATTTGCGAACCTGGCAGGAAGGCCTCGATCCCGAATACATCAACGATGAGTCCGCCTTTGGTACGGCATTTCACAAAACCATTGATGATTTCCTGTTTGTCATGGGCATCGTTGATCCTTTCCCACGAACGCAATACGCGTGCTTTCTTATGCGATAATATAAGCTGCCCCGAAGTATCTTCCTGGTTCTCTACATAAACCTCGATCTTGTCTCCGACTTTCAGGTCAGCATGATACCTCAGTTCATTCATTGGAATTATACCGTCTGATTTAAAACCAATATTTACAACTACTTCGCGGTTATTTTTTGCTACCACAGTTCCATCAAGAACTTCATGATCGGTAATGGATTTCAGCGTATTGTCATAAATATCTTCCAGTTTAACCCTTTCGGTGTGAGTGTAGTTTTCATGTTTTTTGCCTATGACATCCCAGTCAATTTCAGGGGGTTCGGCTTTGGAGGATGAAAAACCGGCTTTTTCTGTTTTTACTGGCTTTGTTGCTTTTTTAGCTACGACTTCAGCTTCCGTGGGAATTTCTTCTACTGTTTCAGGTGCAGCAGTTTCTTCATGTGAAACGGTATCGGCAGATTCATTTTCTGCTAACTCTTCAACTGTTTCAGTTTTTTCTTCATTTTTAGCCTCAACGGCATTTTCGTTCTCAGAAATCTCAGAGGTAATTTTCTCTTCGTTGATCTCTTTATTTTCTTCTGACATTCATTAATTTTTTGTATTCCGTAATTCCGGGATTCCTCCCGATTAAAGGACTTCGCCGGGATTAGCGGAAAGTGTTAAACATCGTTTTTAAATCGGGGCGGCAAAATTACCAAAAATTTTTATATAAACTATATCTTTGCAAAAAACTCAACTGTTAAACTTATAACTTATGGCGCTAAAATGCGGAATCATTGGAATTACGAACATCGGAAAGACTACTATTTTTAATTGTATTTCAAAAACCAAAGCGGAAACAAGCAATTTTGCATTCAGTGCTTCCAAAAGCAATCTGGGAGTGGTGGAAGTACCGGATGCCCGTCTTTTTACCATCGCAAAAATGGTGAATCCGGCAAAGATCACTCCGACAACCGTTGAGATAGTGGATATTCCGGGCCTGGCAAAAGGCTCCAGCCAGGGCGAAGGGATCGGAAATAAATTCCTTGAAGATATCCAGCGTACCGATGCCATTATTCATGTATTGCGCTGCTTCGATGATGAAAACCTTCCGCATATTGAGGGCTCAATTAATCCGGTCAGGGACATGGAAATTGTTGATCTTGAACTTCAGGTTAAAGACCTTGAAATGGTGGAACGTAAGATTGTCCGGATGGAAAAAGCTGCCAAGTCAGGGGAGAAGGAGCCGCTTAAAGTGATCGAAACCCTGAAAAAGTATAAAGAGCATTTTGAGAATTTTAAGAACGCCCGTTCTGTTGAGCTGAGCGATCATGAGCGTGAGGCGATAGGTGATCTGTTCCTGCTCACGGATAAACCGGTACTTTATGTTTGCAACGTGGATGAGAAATCTGCCATAACCGGCAATAAATACGTAGAACAGGTAAAAGAAGCGCTGAAGGGACAGAAGACGGAAGTTTTGACCGTTGCCGGTTTGCTCGAATCGGAAATTGCAGAGCTGGAATCGGAAGAAGACCGGCTGGCTTTCCTTCAGGATGCGGGTTTGACGGAACCTAGCGTGAATAAGATGATACGTTCGGCTTACAGCTTATTGAATCTTGAGGTATTTTTTACAGAAGGCCCGAAGGAAGTGAGAGCCTGGACGATAAAAAAAGGGATGAACGCAAAGCAGGCCGCCGGTGCCATCCACAGCGACCTGGAACGCGGCTTTATCCGCGCTGAGGTAATCAAGTATGAAGATTTTATCCGGTTTGGTTCAGAGCATGCCGTTAAGGAAGCAGGCAAGATGAAACTTGAAGGCAAGGATTATATTGTGGAAGATGGGGATATGATGTTTATACGATTTAATGTGTAGGTCGTGATGTCCCCTGGCATTATGGTCAAGTCCTGTACAGGTTGAAACGCTGATATAATATTGTTTTATGCCGGCAATTTGCAGCAGGCAGTCAACCAATTATTATTGAAACTTTATTAAAGAACAAATTGAACCGTTTAAATTAAAAAGCCATGTACTATGAAAATAAAAACTTTTCTCACAGTTACGGCTCTTGTGATAATGATCAATGCTTTTAGTCAAATACCTCTGCTTGAATTGGCCTTCACTGCCATTGACAACACTACTTACATTCAGCCCGACAGCATCCGGGTTATGAACCGGACACAGGGAGACGATACGGTACTGTATTGGCCCGACACAGTACTTATTCTGGAATATCAGACTGGGATTGAGGATATCATCCCCGCTGATAAAAAATTCCGGTTATTCCAAAATTATCCCAATCCTGCAAAAAACCAAACCACCATCTCCTTGTTTGTTCCCGAAAAGGATTACGTAAGCCTGATAATTACAGACCTTGCCGGGCGGCGGGTTATCAGTACCGGGTATTTATTGGACAAAGGATTTCATACCTTCAGTTTTACTCCCGGGGATTCGGAGCTTTATTTCTTCACTGTGCGATGGAAAGACATTTGCAGCAGCATTAAAATCCTTACTTCTGCATCAAACGCCGGCCAGGCAATTTCTCTTGAATATACGGGTTGTTACGATTCAACTTCGCAATCCAAATTGATGGAAGAGATTCAAGGTTTTTCATTCCATTTGGGCGATACACTGCTTTACATAGGTTATGCCGGTACGCTTCAATCGGGCCTTACAGATAATCCTGAAACCGGCGGAACCTACACATTTCAGTTTGCATTTAATATACCTTGTCCGGGTATGCCAGCTATAACTTATGAAGGGCAGGATTATAATACGGTTCAGATATTCAGTTATTGCTGGTTGAAAGAGAATTTAAATGCAGGTGAAATGATACCGGGATTTCAGGAAATGCAAAATAACGGGGTCATTGAAAAATACTGCTATGCTAATGACACGGCCAAATGTAATATATACGGCGGACTTTATCAATGGCATGAGATGATGCAATACACCACTGCGCCAGGCGGGCAGGGAATTTGTCCGCCCGACTGGCATATCCCATCCGACGAAGAATGGAAAATACTTGAAGGCTCTGTTGACAGCCAGTATGGCATTGGTGATTCTGTATGGAATAATGCCGGGTATCGTGGCCATGATGCAGGTTTGAACCTGAAATCCACAGGTGGCTGGGGCGGTGGAGGAAACGGCGCCGATATGTTCGGCTATTCGGGACTTCCCGGGGGCAGCCGAATTTACGATGGCAACTTCGACAACATTGGCTACAATGGTTACTGGTGGTCCTCAACCGCGTACTTAACCTATTTCGCATGGATCCGCGGACTGGATTCATTCGCTTCTGATGATTACCGCGGTAACGATGGGATGAGTGGCGGTTTCAGTGTAAGGTGCATCAGAAATTATTAGGATGATAATCCGCAGGATTATTCAACCATCAGCTTCATACACGCCCGGCATTCTTTGGTCATCACTTCGAGGGTGTAAATCCCCGCCTTCAGCCCCGAAACATCCACCGTATTATTCACCGGCTTTGCAGTGAGAATCTTTTGCCCGAAGGGGTTGTAGATAACGACCTCTTCGATTGGCAAATCTCCGGGAGAGGTGAGGGTGATGAAGGAGGTGGCGGGATTGGGAGATACTTTAATTTCTTTCAATTCTTCAGTTTCTTTAATGGAAATCCAACAAACATTAATAATCTGTATTTCATTATCACAGCCATAGTCATTACCATAAATTTCTACAGTTCCATTCGGATTATACAGATAATCACAAATGCTTTGAGCAGAACAATAAGCTAAATTCGGATTATTGTAAATTGAAAGATTTATAATTGAATTCGGATCAATACAATCAATTCCTGAAAGACTCGTCAAAATCTCATTATCAATAAAATTGAGACTACCACCGATTGATGTAAGATTATTTAACGCTGACAAATCATAAAGAGAATCATTATCATAAAATGTTAAATTGCCGCCAATTGATAAAAGGTTTTCAAGACCAGTTAAATCCATTAAATTCGGATTCAATCCAATGTTAACATCTAGACCAATATGCGTTAAAGAATTTAGACCTGCAAGATTGATAATGGAATCATTAAATCCCACAAAGAGGGGACCTTCAATAGTTGTTAAGTTTTCAAAGCCTGTAACATTCTTTAACCGATCAAATCCTCCAATTTGTAACCCTCCAAGTGATTCTAAATTATTTAAACCATTGAAATTTAAAAGAGTGCCATTTTCAACAAACCACAATTGACCTACAATGCTTGTAAGTACAATTAATCCGTTAAGATTATTAATATTACTACTTGTGATCGTAACATCCCCTTCAATCTCCGTGCACCCAGGGTAATTCGCCTGGAAATTATCGATCTCCGCCTGTGTGGTAAAGGTGATCCCTTCGGGAAGGCAGCCCTGGGAAAAAAGGATTTGACTGCCGAATGTTGCAGCAGCAACTAAAATCAAAGCAAGTGTTTTCATAATTCCGTAAGTTTTAAAGTTACTGTATTCAGTTTTTCACAAATTTAGTTCTTTCCGTCCGATCTTTGGTTGAAACTTCAATTAAATACATCCCCGCCTTCAACCCCAAAACATCCACCGTATTGTTCACCTGCTTTGCATTGAGAACTTTCTGGCCGAGGTGGTTGTAGATAACGACCTCTTCTATTGGCAAATCTCCGGGAGTGGTGAGGGTGATGAAGGAAGCGGCGGGATTGGGCATCAGGGTAAGTTCATCTTTCTCTGTTTTTTCTGTTATCGAAGTGATACATAGCTCCATGACTTCTTCAGGGCTATTGCAACCGGGGGCGTTGTCATAAATATCTGCATAGCCCTGAGTCAATAAGTATTCACAGATGCTATTAACATCGCATTTGGTCAATAATGGATTATAAACAATATGCAGGTAATAAACAGAATTCGGGCTTATGCTGTACAGTCCTTTCAGGCTTATCAGGTGTTCATTCCCCTCAATCGAAAGGTATTCACCGATATTTGTCAGGTTTTCAAATCCAGTAAAATCACTTAAAATTTCATTGTATCCAACAACAATGTTTCCCCAGACCGTTGTAAGACTTGCTAACCCGGTTAGATGCGATAGGTTTTCATTATTCAATATTTCAAGATTACCCTCTATTTTTACTATTCCGTTTAATCCATTTAGGTTTGAAATATTATTGCCACTGATCAAAACATTGCCCTTTATATTCCAGCAATCCGGGTGCTTGAATTGAAAGCTGTCAATTTGATCCTGTGTACTGAATATTATTCCATTGGTAAGACAGGAATGGCATGACTCTATTACCTGTTCAGGATTATCGCAACCGGGAGCATTGTTATTAATTGCAACGTTTACTGTCGTATCCGACAGTAAATCGCAAATTAGCGGAATACCACAAACTTGTAAGGAAGAGTTGTCAACAATATATATTTCTTTACTGCCAATTGTAAGCTGATTATTGCTACAAAAGCCAGTTAGTTCAGGAATGTAGTTATTATTAGAAATAATTATTTTACCTCCGACATTTGTCAATGAACTAAGTCCAGTTAAATTTTGAAGTCCGGGGCAATAGCTAATACTAAGATTATCACCAATTGAACTGAGATTATCAAGGCCTGACATGTTTTGTAATCCAGTGTTACTAATACCCAATGAATAGCCAATGGAAGTCAGGTTTTCTAAACCCTCCAAGCTGGTCAAATTGCCAATTCCACATATCGTAAGGTAGCCTCTGACTTGTTGTAAATTATTTAGTCCGATGCAATTTTGCAAGGATGTACTCCATTCCAATCCTAAAAAGCCACCTATATACGTAAGGTTTTCAAGTCCGGATAAATTATGAAGGTTCAGATTACATGGGGTAGGATACAGTTCCCCAATTAATAATCTGTTATGCATTGTGGTTATAACATTCAATCCCTGAAGATTCGATATATTATTACCTTGAATTGTGATGATTCCTGTAATTTCAGAACACCCTGGATAATTAGTTTGAAAATTGTCTATTTGTTGCTGTGTAGAGAAAATTATGCCATCGGGTAAACAATTATTTCCACAATCAATAAGTACATTAAAGGGGCTGTCGCAGTCAGGGTTATTGTTGGCAATGTAAGCTTGGGCGCCAGGAATTTCGAGGTAACTGCAAATACTTGCAACATCACACAGGAATAACGATGGATTGGAATAAATAGTCAATGTATCAATAGATTCAGGATCTAAATTTTCCAATCCTGTGAGGCTGATTAAATAAGGATTATTTTCAACTGAAAGATTTCTTTCAATCGTTGTGAGGTAATAAAGACCTTGTAAATCGGTAAGGGACGTACTCAGGTTTTCCTCACCGCCTATGGTTAAACTTCCGTAAATTGCTTGCAATACCCATAATCCGTTTATATTGCTGATATTTAATCCCTGAATATTCACATCCCCCTCTATCTCAGTACACCCCGGATAATTCGCCTGGAAATTATCAATTTCGGACTGTGTGGTAAAGGTTATTCCTTCGGGCAGGCAGCCCTGGGCATAAATAATCCGGCTGCCAAAGGTGGCAGCAGCAATTAAAATCAAAGCAAGTGTTTTCATAATTCCTGTGTTTAAAAGTTATTGTATTCAGTTTTTCACAAATTTAGTCCTTTCTTTCCGATCCCGAGTTGATACCTCAATCAAATACATCCCCGCCTTCAATCCTGAAACATCCACCATATTATTCACCGGCTTTGCAGTGAGGACCTTTTGCCCGAGTTGGTTGTGGATGATGGCTTGTTCGAAACCAGAATTACTCTTGTCAAGACCAATATGAAGGTAATCCGATACAGGATTTGGGTAGACATGAATATGTGAAATTTCACTTACCCGATTAATTCCCGTATAAAATAATATTGGATTTCCCCATTCCTCCTCACCTTTCTTGAAATAAACCAATGAAATATTCCAGCAAAAATTTGGTTCTTCAAAATTAACGTCTTCCGCCATTCCGCAACCAACAACATATAATTGAAGGATGCATTCGCAAGGAGAATACTCGTTCCAGAATCTTCCGTTATACATCCACGGTTCAGATCCCACATAGCTAATTATACCATCATTAACCAAAGAATCAAGATCAGTATATGAAAGCATACCATTCCCTGACCCATAAGTCCATGTTGTATCCGACCATCCATATCTTAATGCTTTCTCAAATTCGTAAGGATAGAATAAGGTATCGTTGTTTACAGAATAATATTTATCTGTTATGGTGCGGATTTCTTTGGTGATAACTCCACAATCATGGCCGGTATAATGAAACACATCACCAATTTCAAAATCATAGATTTCTGCGTTGGTTGAGATTTCCTGTCCAATGTTTTCTAATGGCACAAAACAAACTATCAGAATAAATGCTGATCCAAGACTGATTTTTGTTTTCATGTTAAACTTTTTTAGAACGTTTATTCAATAATTAACTTCGTCCTCCCCTTCCATTCCTTTGCTACCACTTCTATAAAATACATCCCCGCCTTTAGCCCCGAAACATCCACCGCATTATTTACCGGCTTTACGGTGAGAACCTTTTGCCCAAGGTGGTTGTAAATGAGGGCTTCTTCGACCTGGAAATCTCCGGGAGCAATGAGGGTGATGAAGGAGGCGGCGGGGTTGGGAGAAAGGATTATTCCCTCCTCAGTAATATTCTCATCTAATGATGTAAGGCAGGCTGTTTGTACTTCTGTCTTGCTGTTGCAACCGGGGGCGTTATTATTAAAAATGGCAAGTCCATCCGGAATTTCTAAATAGTCACAGATACTTTGGATAGCACAATTCGATAAATTAGTATTGTTCATCATGGCAACATAGATCTGTATCGAATCCGCAAGGATGTTTTTCAATGCACCTATATCAGAAAGATATCCATTGGACATGATTTTTATCGAACCGGCAATGTAAATCAAATGATCGAGTCCTTCCAAAGTGTGTAAGCTGGGGTTATCCGCAATAACGAAACCGCTGTCTATCACAGTTAGTGATTCCAAAGCCTGTATGCTCGTCAGCATATAATTGCCCGTTATTTCAAAGGCACCGGCTATATACGTTAAGGAATTCAATCCGGAGAAATTATCGAGTTCGGTGCAATTCTGTATCCTTACATATCCACCCACCTGGGTTAATGAATCAAGTCCTGACAGATCACCGAGGCCATAACAACTATTAATATCCAGAAAGCCATCTATTTTGATTAACCCATTCAGTCCCTCCAGGTTCATAATATTTAAGTTCCCTTCCGGTGATCCGATCAGCACATCTCCTTCTATTTCCGTACAACCCGGATAGTTAATCTGGAAACTATCAATTTGTTCCTGGGTCTCAAAGATTATCCCCTCCGGCAGGCAGCCCTGTGCATAACTCATACTGAGACTAAGGACTGCAATGGCAATGAAGAGAAAAAACTTTTTCATAACACGGGATTTTGAGGGTCAGTTCATTTTGTTTTCATTTGGTAATGTTTAGAACAGCACAAATATACGAAAAGATAAAAGAACGAAGTAAAAATAATTCCTTATTCCCAAATTATAAATCAGAAGTCAGGGATGTCAAATTGAAGATGGTAAATGTTTTAAGTAAAATGTTTTGAGCTAAAAACCAACAGTTAAAAATCACCAGCCACCAGTTGTAGCGCAGCGAAGATCCCGCTTTGCAGGGTAACCAGCAACCCCCTTCCTCAGAAATACAGATAATGAAACTTCAAACCGTGCTCGTTACTGTATTCGAGAGCAGGAAAGGGAATTTTGATAAAGTTGAAAGCATTCAGCCAGAATTTCAGAAAATGCGACCTTGTTTTTATTTTTGAAAGGTCAACATCAAATGTAAGGTAATACTGGCGGTATCTCGGATACTCCGGTAAATCGGAAGGATTGGAGTTAGCTCCGAGCATGCCGTCGGCGCCATAGCCCACAGCTACATTAAGCCACCCCGGAAATTTTGAACTCTTCGGTAAAAAGGATTTTATATTTCCCGAAAGCCAGTAGGTTTGCCCGTTATAATCTTTAAGCATGCGTTCGAGTCCGTTTTTCCCCAACTGGTCTTCGCGCTTCGATGCATATTCGGTGGCATGGTACGACCATTTCAGATTCATCCGCTGCTCGTCCCAGCCAAGTTGCTGGCCGATGAATAAAACCGTTCCTGATGTATTGGCGATCAGGTCTCCTTTTGAAGCTCCCCATTCAGCCGAGAAGCCGTCGAGAATTTCGATTACGGTTAAAAATAAAAATCCCGCCGATCCTCCGTACCAGATGGCGCTTTTCCTGTTCATACCGGCCCACCTGTACATTTCATAACCAAATTTTCCGAAATATGCAGATGTGGTGGCATGGCCGATCTTGTCCATCTGCAGCCACTCACCATTATCATCTATCCAGTGAAATGCCGACTGAGGATAATCTTTGTACCAGGTTTGGTAAAGCAGGGTAAGCGAAGCTGCGTATATGAATGTCTGGCCTCCGGAAACATAAAGGATCCTTTTTGTCTTTAATTTGTCGGGATAGCTTTTTACGAAATAGGGTTCTGACTGAGAACAAACAGGCATTGCTTTGAGTATCAGAGCGATTAAAACGAATACAGGAATCAGGGTTTTTTTCAAACGCGACAAAATTAAAATTATATCACTTTCTACAACTGTTTTTACCAGGATGAACCACCTCTTACGAAATCCTATTTTTTAATGTTTCGTTCATCCAGCGCCCTCCGGTATTTTTCTGCATTAATTCCATGCTGGGCTATGGATGATGCAAATAAATGATACCCTGAAAAATCATCTCTGGCACAGAAAAACAGGTATTTATGATCTTCACTATTCAAAACAGCATCTATTGAAGCTATCGAAGGGATGCAAATCGGGCCGGGTGGCAGGCCATTGACCATGTAAGTATTGTAAGGCGATTCTATTTCTTTGTGAATGTTCAGAACCCTTTTGATTTCAAAATCACCCCAGGCAAATACTACGGTCGGATCCGCCTGTAGCCGCCAGTTCATTTTCAGCCTGTTCATATATACACCGGCTATCGCGGGTTTTTCGTCATCTTTATTGGTTTCCTTTTCAACAATAGATGCAAGAATACTGACTTCAACAGGTTTCAGCCCGATCAAATCCGCTTTTTGCCGGCGGGTTACATCCCAGAAATTGTTGTACTCGGCATACATCCTGTCCATCAATTCTTTTGCGGAAATATTCCAGTAAACTTCATAAGTGTTCGGAATAAACATAGTGAGAATGATTTCGGGGCCGAATCCAAAAATTGAAAGATAAGCCTCATCGTCCAAAAGGCCGATTATATCGGTAGAATCGGGTTCTATTTCCAGAGATATTCTTTGAGCAAAGTCCTGCTTGGTCCTGATGTTGTTAAATATTAGATTTACCGGTGTCTGGTTTCCCGACCGAAGCAAATTGATCAGTTCATCATTGCTCATCCCGTTTTTGATGGTATATTTACCCGGATGTATGTTGTTCGGAAGATTCTTCCTTTTAGCCAGCCATTCAAAATTCAAACGGTTGATGATCAACCCGTTTTCATATAAAAGCTCTTTTAAATCCATATAGTCGGAACCCGTGGGAACATATAAAAAGGCAGATTGCCTATCCCTTACCCAGGTATTGGGTTTAAGAATTATTCTGTAAAGCTGGTATCCTGTGGCTGAGGAAATAACTATTAAAATGAAGAGGGTTACAAAAACAAATCTGGCAAATTTCGATTTCTTTTTTTTCTTACTCCTGCCGTATTTTGATCTGTAATATTCCATTTTTTATACGAGTAATCCTTAACAAAGCAATTTTAGTAGAAGAGGAGTTTTCCTTATATAATTATTTACTTCAATTCTCATTTAATAATTGAAGCAAAATTTCATCCTTCCATTTATCTTTTTGGGCCAGCCAGTCTCTTTTAGTCCCGACAACAGAAAATCCGTATTTCTTAAACAGATTCAAACTTGCCGTATTGTCAACTTCAATGTTGCAATACACCTGGTGCAGATGAAGAGTATTAAAACAATATCTGATCATTACATCCAGCGCTTCTGAAGCGTAGCCTTTCTTCTGCTCGCTTTTTATGATCATGACCCCAATCCCGGCCCTTTTATGCGACGGATCAAAATCAAACAGGTCAATGCTTCCAATTGTGGCTTTTCCGGTTTCATCCGTTTTATCAATCATCAGCCTGAGTTGTTTTGCAGTATAAATGTCCTGCTGAGCGCTCAATACATATTGTTCAAGAACAAACCGCGAAACCGGGGTCAAAGTATTGCTCACGTACCATAGTTCGCGATTATTTTCCCACGCGAAAAGTATCTCAACGTCGGAAGGCTCAATCGCTCTTAATATCAGATTTTCACTTTTTAACATTTATCGAACTGATTAATTATTGATGAAATTACCCGATTTTTCGACTTTTTTAATTTTCGGAACCAACCGCTTCTACGATTAATCGCCTGCAGGGTTCGGTATCTTTATTGATTTGTAATCACGGATGATATAAACATCATAATCACCCAGATATTGAAATCCCCACTTTTTATAAAGCTCTGTTGCTACTTTATTGTTAATGTGTACCTCCAGCTTAATTTGCTTTCCGGTTGATTCAGCAAATTCCATTGATGCCTTCATCAACAAATGGGAATAACCTTTCCCCTGGTGTTCCGGTTTTATACCGAAATGATGAAGATAAATCCTGCGTCCATCCAGTGTCATCCATGAAGTTCCGATAATTTCATTAGTGATCATTTCTTCAAGAATCAATAATTTACCTCCTTGTTTTAATGTATTTTCAATTGCATTTTCATCATCTCCTCTAACGACTCCACCCATGCCTGTCGCATTCCAGAGCTTTTCAATTTCAGGAAAATCGCCGGGTTGATAATCCCTTACATTCAGTTGAAGTTTTTTCTCTTTCATAATTCAATTTGACCTTCAAAGACTTTTATTGCAGGGCCTTCGAGCCGGATGTCGGTAAAATTATCATAGGTCCTTATAAATTTTACTTTCAAATCGCCACCGTCGGTTTTAATGTCGAAATGACCTGAGTCTCCATTATTTAACAATGAAGCCGCCAAAGCAGAAGCTGTAACACCCGTTCCGCATGACAAGGTAATGTCCTCAACACCCCTTTCAAAACTTCGGATAACGAGATGATCCTTTTTTATTTCTACAAAATTTACATTAATGCCTTCCGGTTGAAAGGCTTTGTCCCAGCGCAACTTTTTTCCAACAGCCAATACATCAACTTGTTTGATATCCGGAACAAATTTAACGAGGTGAGGAGACCCGGTATCAATTATGAAGTCTTCATTGAACCGTCCCACTTTTTTCACATCCGACATTTTCAATGAAACAAAATAAGAATCGGCGGCATTGGTTGTAACCTGGGAGAAATGCTCTCCATCAATAGCTGCAAAATGAGCATCCTCTTCAATAATTCCAAGTGATTTAGCAAAAGCCGTAATACATCTTCCGCCATTACCACACATGGTTCCTTCTCCACCATCCGCATTGTAGTACCTCATCCTGAAATCATAATCCTCCGAATCCTGAAGCAACAATAATCCGTCAGCGCCAATGCCAAATCTCCGGTTACACAGGAAAGCAATCGCTTCCTTGCTGAGAGCAATTTTACCTTCACGATCATCAATTATAATAAAATCATTGCCGGTGCCGTGATATTTTTCAAAATCTACTTTCATAAAACCGGTGTCATGTTGTCATTGTGAATTTCTGCCGTCTCTTTAAAGTGCAACGTTGCAAAGTTATTAATACTGACGGAACTGACAAGATTTCAAAATTCGGAACATTAACAATATTTAACAACAATATCATACTACGGAAATGCGCCGGTCGTTCAAAGACTTGTGTAACTTTGCTTTTGTAATGAACGTGAGCGGATCAATTTCAAAGGCATTATTATTGTTCGGATACGAAAAACAAAAAGTTAAATTTAATGTTCTAAAATCAGAAAATTGTTATGAAAAGAATTATTGGATATTTTATTGCAGCAATCATAGGCGGAGTTGTCTTTGCTTTTGTTTTTAAAGCCCTTGATAACCGTGAGCAAAATACAATTAAAACGGAATCCGAAAAATTAGCGGTTGTCCCGGCCGGTTATTCTTCGCATGCAGCGGTGATAGGCCCTGACTTCGTTGATGCTGCTGACATGACTGTTCATGCTGTAGTACACATAAGCGCTGAACTACAGCAGAAAAACAAAGTTTATAATGATTTTTTCGACCTGTTCAACGACTTTTTTTATAATCCGCAGTACCGGTATAATCAGCCCATTGTTGCTACAGGTTCAGGAGTTATCATTTCTCCTGACGGATATGTTGTTACTAATAATCATGTGGTACAGGAGGCCAACAAATTGGAGATCACCCTTAACGACCGGCGTTCTTTTAAAGCCAAAGTCATTGGGACGGATCCCTCTACCGACTTGGCGCTGATAAAGATAGACGCTGAAAACCTGCCATTTCTTGCTTATGGCAACTCGGATGAAGTTAAAGTCGGGGAGTGGGTTTTGGCAGTGGGTAATCCTTTTAACCTTACATCAACTGTTACAGCTGGGATTGTAAGCGCAAAGGCGCGTAACATAAATATACTTGGCGAGGTTTCTGCCATCGAATCTTTTATACAGACTGATGCTGTTGTAAACCGTGGTAACAGCGGCGGTGCGCTTGTGAACACAAAGGGCGAACTTGTTGGAATTAATGCAGCTATAGCTTCGAATACGGGTTCGTACACAGGCTATTCATTTGCAATTCCGGTGAATATTGTAAAAAAAATCATGGACGACTTCAGGAATTATGGTGAAATTCAGCGGGCATACCTCGGAATATCTTTCCAGGAAATAGACAGTCAGTTTGCAGAAGAAAAGGGATTGAAAAATGTCGTTGGTGTTTATGTAAATGAAGTGCTGGATGATGGAGCTGCTTCAAAAGCCGGGATTAAGCCAGGAGACATAATTATCTCGATCAATAACACGATTACCAATTCCAAATCATCATTACTTGAAACTATCGGAACACAAAGGCCCGGCGACAAGGTAAAAGTGACAATTCTCAGGGATGGCGATCAAAGGGAACTGGATGTAACGCTTAAAAACCGGAATGGTAACACCAAAGTTGTGAAAAACAATAAAATTGAACTTTTAGGGGCGACATTTGAAAAAGTCTCCGAATCTGAAATGCAAAAACTGAGTATTGATCACGGCCTCAAGGTAGTCAATCTGGAAAGGGGAAAGTTTGCAAGTGCAGGAATCAGAGAAGGATTTATAGTATTGTATGTTGATAAAGAAGTGGTCAAGACAATTGATGATCTTAAATATAGAGTCGAAAGTAAAAACGGAGGCACTCTTTTCGAAGGCATTTATCCTAATGGTCAAAGGGCGTACTATGGAGTAGGTATTTAATTTCAGTGATACAACTTTTATTGAGAATCAAATGTCAATGTAATTCAAGTTGACGACAATTCTTTTTATAAAGCAATATCTTACAGTAATTTAGAGTTACAAGTATGGATTAATGGCATTTTTTTCATATTATTTTTGGTTTAAAGAATTTTATCACTTATATTTGCTTACTTTTTTCTTTACAATCAATTATTTGATTTTCAATAACTTAAGATAATTCGACCAATAAATGAGACAATTAAAGATTACTAAATCGATCACTAACCGGGAAACTGCGTCCCTTGATAAATATTTGCAGGATATTGGCAAAGAGGAACTTATCACTGCAGATGAAGAAGTACAATTGGCGCAAAAGGTCAAGCTGGGAGATCAGCAGGCTCTTGAAAAGTTAGTTAAAGCAAATCTTCGCTTCGTTGTTTCTGTTGCAAAGCAGTATCAAAACCAGGGATTAAGCCTTCCTGACCTTATCAATGAAGGAAACCTTGGACTGATAAAAGCAGCAAGAAGATTCGACGAAACCCGCGGATTCAAATTTATTTCTTATGCTGTATGGTGGATCAGGCAATCTATTTTACAGGCGTTGGCCGAACAGTCGCGCATCATCAGGTTACCTTTGAACCAGGTCGGTTCACTGAACAAAATTAAAAAAGCGACTTCCAAACTGGAACAGGAATTTGAACGAACTCCTTCGGCTGAAGAAATTGCTGAAAAACTCGAAATGCCGGACTATAAAATTGATGCTGCCAAAAAGATCACCACAAGGTATATCTCGATGGATGCACCATTAACACAGGACGATGAAACAAAATTCCTCGATGTTTTCGTATCCGATGATACCCCTCATACGGATGATACTTTAATGAGGGAATCTCTTGCACGGGAAATACAGCGGTCGCTTGCAACCCTCACCAAAAAAGAGAGAGATGTAATCAACCTGTATTATGGAATTGGCATTCCCCATGGACTTACTCTCGAGGAAATCGGAGCAAAATTCGATCTTACACGGGAACGCGTGCGGCAGATTAAAGAAAAAGCCATCAGAAGGCTTAAGCATACATCAAGAAGCAAACTTCTTAAGTCCTATCTGGGACAATAATAAATTTAAGAATTCATTGAGGGATTATTACTTTTTTTTGTAGTAATCCCTTTTTCTTTTATTTTTGGTGGCTATTAAAAAAACAATGACCGTTTAGACATTTAAATTACTAAAACAATGGTTAAAAAAACAACTAAATCAAACGAATCTGTCATTTACGAAGATTCTTTAAAACATTGGTTCGATGATGAAATGCTTTGCAATGAATTCATTGATGTTTTACATAAATTGTTTTATGAGAAATCAATTGAGTTGATTTTCTTCCGCAATCAGTTGATTGACCGAAGCGCCAGCGTTATACTCAATAAGCATTCGTATGCTTTGACAGTCATTGGCAAGAAGCTTCAAATAAAAGATACCCTGATCCTTGCCAGGACGATCTATGAAACTAATCTTCCACATGCAAAACTGGATATCGGCAGGTTAAACCAGGAGTGGAACGAAGAAAAAGCCAAATTCAAGAATGTTCCAAAAGCTTTTATAGCCGATAAGCTGAAGCACATCATAGGGCAACCGCCTAAGTATGAAAAGCCGATGGATGTTGTTCTTTACGGTTTTGGCCGGATCGGCAGGTTGTTGTTAAGGGAACTGATCATTCAGGGAAATGGTTCACAGGTCAGGCCTCGGGCGGTTGTAACCCGATCCGTCACACCCGAAGATATAGCAAAGAGGGCCTCCCTGGTGCGCCATGATTCCATTCACGGACCATTCAGGGGGAACGTACTGGAAGATTTTGAAAATAACAGCATTTATCTTAACGGCCATATCATCAAAATGCTTCAGGGTTCGAATCCCGAGACGATAGATTATCAGGCCTGTGGAATTGAAAACGCAGTGCTTATAGACAATACCGGAATTTTCAGAGACAGAGAAAACCTGAGTAAGCACTTAAAAGCCCCAGGCATCAGTAAAGTCATCCTCACAGCGCCCGGTAAAGGCGATATCCCAAATATTGTTTATGGAGTTAACCACCTCGATTATGATCCCGACAGCGATAATATATGGTCAGCGGCGTCATGCACCACCAACTGCATTGTCCCCCCATTGAGTGTGATTGAGCATGAGCTTGGTATTGAAAAAGGGCATATAGAAACAATTCACGCATATACGAATGACCAAAACCTGCTTGATAATTACCACAGCAAACCAAGAAGGGGCCGGGCTGCTCCTCTCAACATGGTCATTACCTCTACGGGCGCCGGCTCTGCTGCAGCCAAAGCAGTACCCAGCCTGAAAGGTAAACTTACTGCAAATGCAGTCAGAGTTCCAACTGCTAATGTATCCCTTGCTATCCTTTCTTTGTCGGTTAAACGACAGACATCACGTGAGCAGGTAATCGAAATGCTGAGACACGCTGCACTGAAAGGCAGGTATGTGGAACAGATCAGGTTTTCTGCTTCCAACGAGTCGGTATCATCTGATTTTATCGGAGATCCGGTAGCGGCCATTTTCGACAGTCCGAGCACTCAGGTTTCTGCTGACGGTAGAAATGTCGTGCTTTATTTCTGGTACGATAATGAATTCGGATATACCATGCAGGTGATGCGTTTGGCAAAACATATTGCCAAAGTAAAGCGTTACACTTACTATTAAAAATTCAATTCAAAATTCAAAATTCAAAATGGGCGGTCGTTTGGATTTGCCCATTTTTTTATTTTATCCGATCAGTTATATATCTTTTAATCGGATATTTGTAAAAATTTTTCACAATGCTGCACGCCAAATATATTTTTGTTACCGGAGGTGTTGCTTCCTCACTTGGCAAAGGAATCATTTCCTCTTCACTTGCCAAGCTTCTTCAATCGCGCGGATTTTCGGTTGCAATTCAGAAGCTTGATCCTTACATCAATGTTGATCCGGGAACACTGAATCCCTATGAACATGGTGAATGTTACGTTACAGAAGACGGAGCCGAAACCGATCTCGATCTCGGACATTATGAGCGGTTTTCAAATGTTCCGACATCCCAGGCAAATAATGTGACCACAGGAAGTATATATCAAACCGTAATCGAAAAAGAAAGAAGAGGCGACTATCTTGGTCATACGGTTCAGGTAATCCCGCATATTACCGACGAAATTAAAAGAAGGATAAAACTGCTGGGCAACAGTGGCAGATATGATTTTGTCATTACCGAGATAGGAGGGACTGTTGGCGATATCGAATCTCTTCCATACATTGAAACTGTTCGTCAGATGCGCTGGGAATTAGGCAGGTCGTGTGCAGTCATTCATTTGACCCTAGTTCCCTATTTGTCAGCCGCCGGCGAATTGAAAACAAAACCAACGCAGCACTCTGTCAAAACATTACTCGAATCAGGAGTACAGCCCGATATCATTGTTTGCAGAACCGAAAAACCCCTTAATCAGGGACTGAAAGAAAAGATCGCCCTCTTCTGCAACGTAGAGCCATCCTCGGTCATAGAGTCAAGGGATGCCAAAACCATCTACGAGGTACCCTTGATGATGAGGGATGAAAACCTTGATACGGAGGTGTTGAGAAAAACCATGATGCCTATCGAGACTTCACCCGATTTAGTGAAGTGGGAAGAGTTTCTGTACAAACTAAATAATCCGGCAGATGAGGTTAATATCGGTCTGATAGGAAAATATGTGGAACTAAAAGATGCCTATAAATCAATCAATGAATCGTTTATTCATGCGAGCGCTGCAAATGAATGCCGGGCCGTGGTAAAACTGATACATTCAGAACACCTGAGCGCTTCAAATGTTGATGAAAAGCTAAGGGGATTACATGGAATACTGGTTGCTCCGGGTTTTGGACAAAGGGGTATTGAAGGCAAAATAGAAGCGATCAGGTTCGCAAGGGAAAATAAAATTCCTTTTCTTGGCATTTGCCTTGGAATGCAGTGTGCAGTGATTGAATTCGCACGTAATATCATGGATTATAAAAGCGCTCATTCAACCGAAATGACTGCCGACACCAAGTATCCTGTTATAGATTTGATGGAGGAACAAAAGAAGATCAAAGGCATGGGCGGAACCATGCGTCTGGGAACGTACCCGTGTAAACTGAAAAAGGGAACGAAAGTTTATGACATCTATGATACTTTGAACATCTCGGAAAGGCACAGACACAGATATGAATTCAATAATGAATATCTTGAAGAATTTGAAAATTCAGGGATGATAGCTGCGGGGATCAATACCAAGGATAACCTTGTTGAAATCATCGAGATCAAAGGCCATCCCTGGTTTGTTGGTGTGCAGTTCCACCCGGAATACAAAAGTACCGTTGCCCATCCGCATCCTTTGTTCGTGGATTTTGTGAAGGCCGCCCAGGTTTATAAAGAATCAAAAAAAGTAAATTTGAACAGAAGGTCAAAAGTAACAAGGAAAAGCGAAGACCATAATTGAATTATTCAATCCCCGCAAAATGTTTCATGAACTGAACGCGTTCATAAGCAGCAGGATTATCCGCCTCTTTAAAACTCATTTTACCAATGAAATCATTGGTCGTTTTGAACTCATGCCTGGCCATCCAGTTTTCTAAAAATTTCAGCATCTCCTGAATTTGGCCGTTTCCCTTTTTGTACAAACAGGAAGTAATCTGCACTGCTTTGGCACCGGCAAGCAGTTGTTTAATCACACCGGCTCCGTCATGAACACCTGTAGAAGCAGCGATATCGCAATGCAAACGTGCAGAAAGCATGGCCACCCACCGGAGTGAAAAAAATATTTCATCAGGTGAACTTAAAACATTGTCGCTGGTAACTTCAAATTTATCAATATCTATATCCGGTGAATAAAACCTGTTGAATAAAACCATCCCTTTGATCCCTGTCCAGGAAAGCTTGAGAGTGGTTTTGGCAAGGCCAGAAAAGTAGTAACTGATTTTCAATGCTACCGGTATTGAAACAGCTTTAATGATTGCAAGAGCAATATCCAGATAAACCTGTTCATTCTGATCACCGCTTCGTTTCGGATCCGATGGCAATACAAATACATTAAGTTCGAGGGCATCGGCGCCTGCTTCCTGAATTTTAACAGCAAAAGACAACCATTCCGACAGAGATATGCAGTTAATGCTTGCAATGACCGGAATTGACACTTTAGACTTACACTGCCTTATCAGTTCAAGATATTCTGCAACTTCATTTTCTTTGGTATAGTTACCGATATAATCCTCCGCTTCTGGGTAAGAATAAGATGCATCACTTTGTACAACTGAGGTATTGACCCGGGCTTTGATCTGCTCTTCAAACACGGACTTTAATACAACAGCTCCGGCTCCTGCTTTTTCAAGATCCACTACTTTTTCAACCGAATTGGTCAATCCTGAGCTGCCTGCAATGATCGGGTTCCTAAGGGTAAGACCCATGTATCTGGTTGTTAAATCTGCCATTATTATGTGGATTAATTATATAAAAATGTAAATTTTATGAGCGAACAAATTTATATATACATTTCGAATTAATACTTGGTATATCAACTTTTTTATCATACTTCTTTCCTGACTGAACAAACAAAAGGATCAATAATACAACTAATATTCTGCAAATTCAACTGCTTCCGGGTATCATGCACAGAATCGGAACAGGTTTACGAATTTCACGTTGATGTTCCTCTCGGTATAACTCATTCTAAGCAGCTTTACTTTCGCAAACCTGCCAGGAATGAGTATAATTTTATTTATTTTTGCCCATTAAATTTTTCTGGAAAATGTTGACCCTTTATATTAAAGAAGTAAGCGGTTTTCTCAATTCCCTGATGGGTTACATCGTCATCGTGGTATTTCTGATTGTGAACGGATTGTTTCTCTGGGTTTTCCCCCTCGAATCCAATATCATTGACTTTGGTTATGCCAATCTCGACGGTTTGTTCCTGCTGTCGCCATTTGTTTTTCTATTCCTTGTTCCTGCCATCACCATGAGATTTTTTGCTGAAGAAAAAAAAAGCGGTACCATCGAAATGCTGATGACAAAGCCACTGACTGACATGCAGGTTATTCTTGCCAAATATTTGGCAGGATTTACGCTCGTTCTGGTTTCTCTGCTCCCGACACTTGTCTATTTCTTTTCTGTTTATCAATTGGGCTTTCCAAAAGGAAATCTCGATACCGGCGGAATCTGGAGTTCTTACACCGGCCTTCTGTTTTTAGGGGCTTCCTTCGTATCCATAGGATTATTCGCTTCTTCGCTTACCGATAACCAGATCATCTCTTTCATTTTTGCAACGGTATTATGCGGATTCATTTATATTGGATTTGAGTTTATTTACGGCTTCGACCTCTTCGGGAATTTCGACCTGTTTATCCGGACACTCGGTATCAGTTCCCATTATTCATATATGAGCAAAGGAGTGATTGACACAAGGGATTTATTGTATTTTTTCAGTCTCATTGCATTGTTTATATTACTTACTAAAATGTCACTCGAAAGCAGGAAATGGTAAGCAACGGTTTCAAATTTGGCAGGTGAATAACGATAAAAAGAATATTAAGCGGAATAATTTAATTCAATTAGGGCTTGGATTGCTGATCATTTTCCTTGCCAACATCATCGGCTATTTCGCTTTTACAAGATTTGACCTGACATCCGAACGGCGATATTCATTGTCGGAACCCACCAGAAAAATGCTGAAAGAACTCGATGATATTGTGTATTTCGAGGTTTACCTTGAGGGTGAATTTCCCGCCGGATTTAAACGACTGAAACGCGAAACAAGGGAGATGCTCGATCAGTTCAGAGCCTATTCCGACAACATCGAATATGAATTCATCAACCCGTCAGTAAGCTCCGATCAGAAAGAAAACAACGATGTTTACCGGCGGCTGGTCGAAAGAGGCCTTAATCCAACGGATTTGCAGGTTAAAACCAGCGACGGTTCAAGCCAGCAGATCATCTTTCCCGGAGCCATCGTTTCCTACAAAAACAAAGAAATGCCTCTGGAATTGCTGATCTCCCAAATGGGCGTGTCCCCGGAAGAAGTATTGAACAATTCTATTCAGAACCTCGAATTCAACTTTGCCAATACCATCCGCAAGCTCAGTGTTTCGAATAAGCCCAAAGTCGCTTTTATAGAAGGACATGGGGAACTGGACCGGCTGGAAACGGCAGATGCTGCAAATGCGCTCAGCGAGTATTACGGGGTAGAATATATTCGAATTGACGGTCAACTGAACAGCCTTGCTGAAAGATCATCCATTGGGGAGGACACAGCAGAAATTCACAATAAATTTGATGCAATTATTATTGCCAAACCGGACTCGGTATTCAGTGAACAGGATAAGTTCATCATTGACCAGTTCATCATGTACGGAGGCAGGGTCTTATGGCTGATTGACGGAGTTTTTGCAAGCATGGACAGCATGCAGTATTCTGATGCCACCATCGGAATCAGCAATGATTTGAACCTTACCGATCAGTTGTTCAATTATGGAGTAAGGCTCAATACCAATCTTGTGATGGATCTTAATGCCCTGCCCATCCCATTGAAAACAGGCGAAACCGGAGGCGCCCCACAAATTGAATATTTTCCGTGGTACTTTTTCCCGGTTCTAAATCCCACCATTGACCATCCCATCGTAAAAAACCTGAATGCCATTAAAACCGAATTCATCAGCAGTATTGACACTCTGGATAAAAAAGGTATTAAGAAAACCATTCTGCTGACGTCTTCTCAATATGCACGAACAGTGAACACTCCGGTATTTATCAGTCTTGAAATATTAAAATCGGAACCCGACCAAAAGCTTTACAGCAAACCAAATATCCCCGTTGCTGTTTTGCTTGTAGGAACCTGGGAATCGTTGTACAGAAACAGGATTCCTCCTGCCATCAGTGATGATAAGGATTTTGGTTTTGCAGCAAAAAGCAGCCCCGGTAAAATGATTATTGCAGGTGACGGTGATATCATAAAGAACCAAATGCGCTCAACCCAATCGGGGATTGTACCTTATCCTCTCGGCTACGACAGGCATACCGGCCAGTCTTTCGGAAACAAGGATTTTATTCTGAACGCAATGAATTTCCTGATTGATGAAAACGGACTCATCTCCATTCGTTCAAGGGAAATTAAGCTCCGGTTGCTCGACAAAACCAAAATAAGCGATAATAAGATGTTCTGGCAGCTTTTTAATATAATATTACCTGTGTGTTTGGTCCTTATCCTTGGCGTAATCATGTTCTTTTACAGAAGAAAAAAATATAGTTAATGCATAAAACCGGATGAATAAAAGAAATATCATTGTATTGATCATTACCCTGGTCCTGATTATTATCGCAGGAATCCTGATTTTAAATCAAAGAAGCGGAACTTATAAAAACCGGATCAGGGATTTTGCTATTGCTGATACAGCCTCTGTTACCAAAGTCTTTATGGCCGACAAAAATGACCGTACTGTGCTTCTTGAAAGAAAAGGCACAGGAGAATGGCTGTTGAATGGTACCTTCAAAGCCAGGAACAGCGGGATCAATATGTTGATGGAAACCCTCAGGAGCCTTACTCCAAAGTCACCGGTTCCTAAAAAAGGACACGATAATGTGATTTCACAGATGGCAGCACGGTCAATCAAAGTAGAGATTTACCAGGTGATTTTCCGAATCCGTATTTTCGGCGTGAACTGGTTCCCTCATGAAAAGCTTACAAAAACCTATTATGTTGGAGGATCAACACCGGATAACCTCGGAACCTTTATGTTGATGGAAGGTTCTGAAGAGCCTTTTGTAGTTCACATTCTCGGATTCAGAGGTTACGTTGCTGCCCGTTACTCGACCCTTGAAAAAGACTGGCGCGATCACACCATTTTTAAAACCCCGCTTAGGGACATCCGGAAAGTAGTCATGGAAATTCCGGGCGAACCATACAATTCTTTTGAAGTGATTAATGAAAATGGTGAAATGAAACTTTCCGGGCTGCAGAATCATGAAATCATTAGCCGGTTCGACACCCTGAAACTCCTGAACTTTATGACCTCCTTCGCCGATCTGCGTTACGAGGCATTGCTCGATGATGTTGATCCGCACAGACGCGATTCCATCATTCATTCCGTTCCCGGTAATATCCTTTCGCTGATTGATACAAGAGGCGATACCACTGTCATCAAGACTTTTGAAAAACCAAATGATGACAAACGTTACGACTTTGAAGGCAGGATTTATGTTTCTGACCGGGACCGGGCTTATGCCCTGGTTAATAACGACCGGGATTTTGTTTTGATACAGTATTTCGTTTTCGATAAAATCCTTAAACCTCTCTCCTATTTTGTTACAGCATCAAATGAAAAGGCTCCCTGAGAGGCTTATATATTTCGTGAGCTATTTCACAACAATCTTACACCTGCCTACCACCTTCCCCTCGCTCTTTACCACCGCAAAGTACAACCCCTTTGCCCAGCCGCGCAGGTCTATCCTTGTCTCCTGCTGCCCTTTCCATATCTTTTCGGTGTGAACCTGCTGACCGTAAATGTTGAAGCATTCGAGTCGCATATTGGTGTGGTGATCGGTGTTTTGGAAGGCAAGGGTGATATCCGTTTCGGCAGGGTTAGGGAAAGCAGTGATAGGAATAGTTTTAATACTCGCATAGTATTCCTGCGGCGATGGTAGTTCACCAATATCGGTGATCAGATCGCAATCGCCAAGGTTAATGCTGCCCGAAGGTATTGGTTCAGGACAGAGACTGTCATAAGTATATTGATTGGTATCAAAGGGAACCATTTCGAGGTTATCATTTACTTTGTACAAATAGATATCATTATTACCATTAATATCTTCAATACCAACTTTAATTAAATAATTATTATCTGTTGTTCGTATTATAAAATTATTTCCAGTATAATTTTCCCTAATAACACTTTTGTATAATGTACCTAAGGTATCGAAAATAAATTCCCCAAAAAATAGTTCACCGTTAATACCTAAATAACATGGTGATATAAATAAGCTGTCATTTATTTTCTCTATATCTGAAATGCCATTAAAATCAATCTCAGGTCCAATAGTTTCATTTTCTATTTGATGAAACCCTTTTTCAGCACCATTATTATCAAAAAACATTAGTAAGGTGTTTTTATTATTTCCATTTAACCATCTCATACCTACACCCATAATAATTGTATCATTAATTTTTATTGCAGAATAAGCCTCTCCGAAAACTGAGTCCATTACGGCAAAGGGCAAAATCCATTTTTCATTAAATAAACTATCTACTCCGATGAAAAAAGGTCTTAACCAAAAATGGTTTGGATCATCAGGAAAAGGCCAATAGCAGAATCCACTAATAATATAATCATTATTAAATGAAATTAGACTACGTGGAGCGGCGGCTGCAATCTGTGGATAATCATTTTTTGATGCATAAGCCTGTTTCCAAAGATATTCTCCATCAGTTGTGTATCCAAACAAAAAAATCTGATCCACCTGGTCTTCATTTTGCACAAAAACCAATAGTATGATTTCATTATTATTGTTGATCAATATATCAACAGCAGCCCCTTCAATTGTAAAATATGTATCATAAAACATTCTGCACCATTCAATTTGTCCACAGGGATTTAATTTAGTCAGCAAGGGACAGGAATAGCTGTCAATTGTCGTTCTTCCACATAAATAAGTATTCCCCTCACTATCTGTAGTAGTTTTAGAAATAATCAATTCAGGTGGATTTATTAACGTTTTATCCCAAAGAACATTTGCATTAACATCAGTTTTTATATTCCAATTTCTTGGCAATTGATTATTATACTGGTAACCTCCTACAAGAAAATAACCTCTGTCATAATATTCAAAAATATCATGAGCCCAATCGCTCCTGTTTGGAAAACCAATTGTTTTGCCCCATTTCTGTGTAGTCGCTGCCAAAAATGTGTGTACTATTAAGAATATTAACAATAGCTTTTTCATTTTGAAAAGTTTTAATAATCCCCGGGCTTTTTATCACCCGGGGATAAAATATTTATTTCATCAATGTAAATTTAATACTCTCGATAAGTTTTCCGTTTAGCTTTAAGCTTGCTATGTAAACACCGGATTTCCAATCTTTAGTTATCACAGTCACCTGGTCAATTTTGGATTTAATGGTAAGTGTTTTTATCGACCTACCTGTTGCATCCTGAATTTCTATTGACCCTCCCTGTGAGGGTAATGATTCTTCTAAACTTGTGTAACCGATGATTACAAAATCTTTCGATGGATTCGGATAAACATCGAGTCTATCCGGCGGCTTTGTATTTAGAAGTTTTTCGTATTCCTTTGTTGCGGTTGAAGATTTCAATGGATCGGGCAATTGCACCGGCTCATCATAATTTATTGCTTCCAATAATAACAGAATATTTCTTGCATAGCTATTAGCCAGATTGTTTCCGTTGGATTCAAGCAGAGCTAATTGCTGAACTTCTGCGCTATCAGCTTCTTCCAGAGTCCTGTCCGAAACATAGATACCTGCAATAATACTAAATAGGTCTTCCATTTGCTGGTGTGCTGTCAGATCATTTCCGGATACATCGAACTGTGCAGGCAGGTTTTCAAGCAACACTGCCCCCTCTGTATAATTGCCTTTTTCAAGCTTCAAAAGAGCGAGGCGGTATTTACTTTCAAGGTCATTGTCTTGTTCGTACAATTGTTCAAGGCTGTCCATTGAAAATTGAATATTATCCATGCTATTCAAAAAATGCCTTGTCAGTTCATTAAATGCTCTTGATTTAATAATTCTGGAGTTCGCTATATCGGCCTCAATACTTTGTTTTGCTGTCATTACTTCCCTTCCTTCTAATATTTGCGCTTTCATATAATCGGGCATAGGATTGCTCCGTTCATCCAGTTTCTCTATCAACTCGTCCGATTTTGCAGTATGAGGATTAGCAACCATTACATCGCGAATCATGGCATTCGGCAGAACGTTTTCTTTTACAATGGAAGTACTGACAACAGCTTCGGATAAATAAGGAGACAGGTTCATCAACTCAGTATAAACTTCCTCTGCTTCCGGAGGGATGCTGGTTTCCACTTCAGCATCGAGTTCATCGGTATTTCCTCCGTCAATTATTTCAGCAAGCAGACTCTCATTTGCTTCGATTGTGTCATCCGATTCAGCAATTATATTCATTAAAATACCGTCTCCGCCCCCACCACCTTCAATATGTGAGGGGCAACCATTATAAAAGCTCCAATTTTCTGATACCTGTTTACCCCAAGGCGTAACATTAGAAGTATAATCTTCCGGAAGTACATTATCGTAGCCAATAAGATAATTTAATGGGTAGTAATATGTTAATGATGCAGCTTGGTCATTAATGTCGTCATAATCACCATTAGACAAACCTGGTATATAAAAAAGATTACCAGCCATATTTTGAGGTAAGGTGCTGTTAGAACCTTGATTTGAAGCAATACCATAACCTTCGGTCGTTACCATCGGAACCAGTATATCGGCATCGCATTCATCGAAGTCGTTACACTTAATCTGCAGACCGGTTCTTAATCCTTTATTTTGCTCCTGCGCTGATATTCCCTGGGTAAGATTATAAAAGCGATTCCGGTATATTTCATTGGCAGCCGTGCCGGAGTGATGTACGATCAGTCCAATGCCTAGTTGGTCCTCCCCTTCATGAATATAGTCATTATCCTCTACCCAATAACCCGTCGAGTGATCGAGGTACATCCCATAACCACCGCCAACCTGAAAAGCTTCGTTGATATAAAAACGATTCGAAGTGACCCGTGGAGCTGTCATACCGCTGATATAGAGTCCTCTGTAATTATCTGTGAAATCTGTATGGCGGATATCCACGTACTTTGTGGATGTTGAGGCTGTGGCATATATACCGTATTCGAGGTTTTGAAAATTCCCGTTATCCCAGCTTGTACAAGGATCGCCCTCAAGACAATCCCCTTCAATCCACAATACAGAATTGAAGCAATTTATACCGTTTTGTAAATACGGAGTTGAGGTTTCATTAATAAAGTCACAATTATTAATTCTCAATTGCAATATTCCAGTAGCATCAATAAAAAAATCAGGATTTATAGAACCCAAATAATCATCATTGGTTTCAAACAAACAATCGTTGAAATGACTTATGCTGGTAAATCCATACGGAAAAAACTGAGCAGCGACCTTATTATTGATGAAATAAGCATTATCACACCAAACCATTCCGCCTGTGTATTCGGGATCCCATGACTCTTCGGTTTCCGAAGGTTTGTTGGTGTAAATTCCCAAGAGTGAATTTTCGATAGTTCCGCCATTGAGAACCTTGACCCATCCCTGATATTCAGGATATTGACCCTGGCCGCTCGTGCCCCAGACTTCGATGCCTTTCCAAAGGACTGGACAAACATTATGATTTATTAAAGTCGAATTATCAACGATAAGCAAAGCACCTCGCTCAATAATCAATTTTGCATTCTCTCCGAACTTAAGGGTCGTATTATTTTTTAGTTCCAGCGTTTCTCCGCTTTTTATTGTCAGCCCCTCAACAAAGCTTAGCGTTTCTCCATCCCACGGTGATGGCGGTTCGGATGATGAGGTAAATTCAAATACCTCGGTGTAATTCCAGAGACCCGGGTTCAGTTCAATATCCACCCCCATTGAAATAGTTTTAAGAGAAGCTGTATGAGTAGCCTCAACAGTATAATGACCTTCACAAAGATCAGAAGCCACATTGGTCGTGCTGATGACTTCCTGGCTTTCATCTGTCCATTCCCAGGTAAAGTCTTCTATTTCTCCGTTAGTAGGAGTTGCTGTCGCCTGACCATTGCAATCACCCGGGCACTCTAAATAACTGAAATCAACCTCTAAATCGAAATAAAAAACATAATTACTGTTTTCCGGTAAAATGTAGTAATTTTCCTCATTTAATGTAATATGTGTCACTATTCCGTTCCCTACCTCAAGAACATCAATATCAAAATTGCCTGTGTTCATGTTAATCCTTCCCAAATAATCCCCGTCAATTGAAACCGCATAAATATGACCGTCTTTGGCTGCTTGTAAATAAGTTCTGCAATAATTTTCGGAATTTGCAAAATATTCAGATGTTTCATCGGAAATATTATACGCATAAATTCCTGGATTAGCGGCTCCGGAACAGGATAGGTATATAATATTATCATCAACCTGCGAGAACTCAATTCCATTAATTCTGCCATGACCGATTTCAATATTGAATGGTGTTGGATCATCTACATTGTACATAAAAAGATGATCAAATCCCTCGTTTCCTCTTACAATCCATGCGAGCAAAACTTCTCCATCGGCATTCTCAATCATTTCCATGTTATAAGCTGCAAAATTTTCTGCGTCCTCATAAGTCAGCTCGTTGGGAGAAAGAATCTCTGAATAACCGGCACTTACACCCTCTGAATTAATAATTCTTTTACGGATACCAAAATCAGCAGAACAATAATAAAGATCTCTTACAATTTCCTCCCCTTGCAATTTCTCTTCTCCTATGGCAATGGCGCCATTGTAAACTCCTCCATCCTCATAGTACTTTTTTTCACCTATATGTGTTATGTATCCGTCATGATAGACTTCAGTATAGCAAAATCCTTCGTCCGCGTTCACCCTTCGGGTATAAAAAACAAAATATGAATCAACCTCAGTTCCGGGTACTTTAATAATCTCTACCTCAGGTGATAAATCATTGTTGTTAACAGGATTACCGAAAATAAAATTACCGACAACACTATTGATTACATGGTCAATTAATTGTTGATCCACAACATAGAAAACCAGGTTTTCATTTTCATCA
>Ga0172370_10000393_pt1 | contig 69192 bp, 88 predicted proteins | sample LakKiv5m_FD_114538 | JGI IMG/M metagenome (GOLD analysis project Ga0172370, IMG submission 114538) | Freshwater microbial communities from Kabuno Bay, South-Kivu, Congo - kab_022012_11.5m | ecosystem: Environmental > Aquatic > Freshwater > Lake | place: Democratic Republic of the Congo... | reverse complement strand
TTAAAGAAGAATTAGAGGTATAATCTCAATATAAAAACTCAAAAAGCATTTAGTGCTTTGGATTATAAATCACAGTCCCTTTTCTGGTTTTATCATTTTCTTCATCTGCAGTATTAAAAACAACTTCAAATTCTAAATTATCCCCAGCCGGATTTTTCTTAATATTTACAGATTTCGGTTCACCTTCGGTCGGCTTATCAGAAGCAATAACTTTTACGTTATAAACCCTAGACATTTCCTCGGCTAATCCACCTTCGGCGCCAGTAAGGCAGCTAGACAATACCAATTCAGCATTATCGTCAAATAATTCTTTTATTCTTTGTACCCCTTTGCCCTTTAAATCTTCTTGGAGAAACTTGCGATCACTTCCTTCTCTATCGCCCAAACCTATTACATCCGTATTGCCATGAACGTGCATGTACATGAATTTTATTTTTTGATTATACTTATCGCGTAAAAATAGTAGTCTTTTAGCTAAATCTATTTTTCCATTTGCCTCAATTATTCTTAAGATAAAATCATTTTCCTCCACCTTCTCTCTAATATCCTCTGTTTGGTTTGATTGAGAAAAAGAACCATTCCAATCCATAACTGCCTGAAAACACAAGCCGTACGGTCCCATATCATCCCTTTCTTGATACTGTTTTTTTAGTTCGCGCATTGTATATCTGCCAAAACTACGTATGCCAAAATTATCATACAGATATTTCACTGATTTATTTTCAAAGCTCTCAAGACCTCTTATATTTCTTAAATTTTGATCTATGTAATAACTATCTGCATGATCATCTTCAATCGAAAGCCAACTTTGAATAAGGTTCCTAACTTCATTTTCAGAAAAATCAAATTTTTTTAATATATAACCAGCTAAATAATCTTCTTGGTTTATATTTTTTTCTTTAGATTTGTATAACTCTCTTTTACTTAGAATATCATCAGAAATTGTACGATCAATATCTCCACCTATCATAAAAAGTCTAGAGGCTATCTCTTTACTGGACTCTGTAAGTAAACCAAACTTATCTGCAAGTTTAAAATATAAAGCATACTCACGATCCATTGAGAAATGAAAATCCATTCCTTCTTCTCTCTTAATATAATCTTTAATACCTTCTTCAATTATCGGTTGAATTTTAATAAAAGATTCCTTAGTTTCAGAAAATTCTTTAGTCTCAGGTTGATATTTTAAAAGCTCTTCGGATAAGAAATACAAATCTTTTTTTGCTTTTTTAATATTATCTTCAGGGATATTTTCTTGAATAGATTTATTTATATTTTGTTTTAATCCAAAATTTGCTTCTTTCATTTTTTTTTATTATTAGCTATATACAAAAAATATCATAAATATTCTGTCCCGTCTATTAAACAGGGATTAGTTCAACAAATAAGTGCGACACCCATCATGGATTCGAACCAATTTCGACCAATAAAATCAATGGTTTTCTGTATATTTCTACTAATTATCTAAAATATCACAAAAATGTTCGAACTGCTTTGGAACTAAAAATGAGCCTAATATTAAAACAAAAACAGGCCTTAAAAGCCTGATTTTGTATTTTGCTCCACAGATTATATATTTTCAGAATTATATAATATATTCCCTGCCGTGAAGTTAAGTTTAGACAAATTAAAAACCCTGAAACTTTGTTAGCTCCAGGGCTTAAATTACTTAAAAAGACAGTCAACATCTTCCCTGCAGACAGGTAATGTCTGGCTCATCCTAATTTTTTAATCCCATTTAACAGCCTCCATCGGGACCTCGAAGAACACCCCCTTTTTTTGACCATTCTCATCGTCAGTAACAGCGATGCCGTTTTGGCTAATCCAACCGTATGTTTCACCCTGAAATTTATAAATAACGGTACCCTCTTTCAAGGGTTCTTTTCTCCCAGGGCATTCCTGAGCGGTAAGATCTCTGTTTAACTTTCCTTTCATAATAAAGTGTTTTTTAATTAAATAAATTGTTAATGTAATAAAAAAATAATACCATAAAGATATTATTTTTGTCAATAGAGCTCCCGGGGTGGGATTCGAAGGGCCGAAGCACTGTTTGAATATCTTGTTTAATAATAGAGAAAATATAGTAATGTTAGATAGTTTTTAGCTCTAGGAGAAGTGATCAGAAGTGATCAGTATTTATCAGTTTTTATCACCTTTCAGTCACAATAGCGTCACAGGTTTTAGTGGGGCTTAGTAATATAGGGAGAGGTGGTAAAACTCTTGACAAAACAAAAAAAATATGAGAAGATATAAAATCCGTCAAAATGGATAATCATCGTTAATTAACAATTATTTACAAACCAAAAACAAGAAAGAATGCAAACACTACAGATCATCATCTACGGTGCGGTGGCGATATTTTTGCTGCTGGTCATCATTTTGCCCTCCATCAAAAACATCGGGCAAACAGAAGTCGGGTTGGTTTCCAAGCGTTTCGGACGCAAACTACCCGAGGATAACCCCATCGCCATGAAAGGCGAAGCCGGCTACCAGGCAGAACTCCTCAAACCTGGTTTCAGATTCAAGTTCTGGATTCTGTACTCGGTTCGGAAATTCCCCTGGGTACAAGTGCCCGCCGGAGAAATCGGGGTAGTTATTTCCCAAACCGGTAAGCCGTTGCCCATCGGAGCCAAATCTGCCATATACAAACCAGAATTCGGAACTTTTACCGATCTTCGAACCTTCCTGGACAACGGAGGACAAAAAGGTGTTCAAAGACCTGTTTTGTCCCCCGGTAGCCTGGCGCCCATCCATCCCATCGGTTTCCTGGTCATTACCAAAAACAAGGTCTATGGCCTGCCGATCGATCCGGAAATCAAACGTTTGGCCGGAAGGGGCGGAGAATTAAATCCGCAAAGTTTCGGGCTCGACAGCAACCAGCTCAAAGTGGTCAACATTTCCCCTCAAACCAATCGTGGCGGAAAAATAACCGACATAATCGGAATTGTTACCACCTACGAAGGTTCTCCTCTCGATGCCAGTGACATTGCCGGACGACTGGGCGGTTTCAAAGATATGGAAAAAGCGCCCGAGGGAGGAACTGAAAAAACGGACGCCGAACTGGTGGAAATGTTGCTCAGCAACAAAAACAACCTGCACAACAACTACCAGGATTTCCAGGCTTTTCTGGACAACGGCGGTCGCATTGGTCTGCAACACGATCCCCTGCTCTACGGTGCCTACACCTTAAACCCCTTCCTGGTGAAGGTAGAGGAAGTACCCATGCTGATCGTGGAACAGGGTGAAGTGGCGGTCATCAAATCCTATGTCGGTTTGGTTACCGAAGACACTTCCGGATCGGAGTTCAAATTCGGATCACTGGTCAGACCGGGTCACCGGGGAATCTGGAGAGAAGCCCTGCGAACCGGCAAATACCCCATCAACCCCCACTGCTACCAGGCCGAAGTTGTTCCCACATCGATCCTGACCCTGAACTGGGCCGAAGCCACCTCCAAAGCTCACAACCTGGATTCCCAACTGGAACAGATTGTGGCCAAGAGTAAAGAGGGCTTCATCTTCAAGATTGATCTGCAAGTCCAGATCCACATCCCGGACACCGACGCGCCTTCAGTCATTTCCATGGTTGGCACCATTGCCAATCTGGTCAATGAAGTTCTTCAGGCGGCCGTCGGCAACCATTTCCGCGATAAACTCCAGAGTCTGCCGGCCATCAAATTTATTGAAACCCGTCAGTTAATCCAGGAGGAAGCCTACAAACATATTGAAAGTAAACTCAAAGACTACAAAGTGGAAACCCGCGGAGTCTATATCCAGGATGTTGTTTTGCCGGAAGAGCTGGTGCAAGTTCTGACCCAAAGAGAAATTGCCAACCAGGAGATTGAAACCTACAAGAAAAAGAAAGCGGCCCAGATGGAGAGGATTGATATGGAAAACGCCGAAGGGAAAGCTGACAAGCAAAAAGATCTGGCTGCTTCCGAAATCAACATCAAGATCAAGACAAACAATGCAGAAGCCCGTAAGGCTGAGGCGGACGGCGAATCCACCTACATCGAAAAAATCGGTAAAGCCAAGGGTGCCGAAGTCAGATCCGTCGGTATGGCCAAAGCTGAAGCTTACAAAGAACAGGTGTCTGCCCTTGGTGCCGACAAGACCGCCCTGGTGAACGTCCTGACTGCTATGGCTGAAAACGGCATCAAGATCATGCCAGAAACCCTGATTGTTGGGAGTGGATCATCAGCCATGGAAGGTGTGGCGGCGGCAGCGATGAACCTGTTCAAAGGAATGACGATGAAAGTGCCGACACCGCAAAACAAACCGGTTGCCGACAAAGAAGTCACATCACCGCCGGCTTCCGAACAACCTCCTTCAACTGGCAAAGAAGAGTAAGCAAACAACATCAACTTACTCTCTGCTATTATAAAGGCTGCAAAACTATGCAGCCTTTTTTAATTATCTAATGCCGGGGTGGGATTCTGCAATACAATTTTAATAATTTTTTTTACTAATATTTAAGACACAATAGTGTCACAAACTGTGACATTTTAGTAAGTATTTATAACAAAAATAAGCTAATATTAGCTTATTTTTAGGTGCTCCGCAGATTATATATTTACAGAACTAGTTAATATATATCCGGCTGTAAAAATAAGCGTAAATAAATTAAAAAAAATAAATTTACTGAATATTACTCAATAATTGGTATTCTTCTTCCATTAACTTCGATGGCTCGATATTTTTTTCCAATGATTGGCTCTTTTCCGGGAATAAATTTATAACAGGTCTCCATTTCTTTATCGATATTATAATTTTCAATTAAAATAAATTCATATAGATATAAATTAAAAAATTGTATTACGCCCATCACATTATTGTCTCTATTTTCGATCCTTATATTATAGCCTCCTTCTAAATATCGCAATTTTTTTGTTTCTTCGCCCCAAAATGGTTGATTTGTAGCACGAGCTTTAAGTGGTTCTTTATTATATCGAACATAACCTCTTGCTTTGTCCCACTCCTGTTTTATAACCTCATCATAGCCTAAAAATTTCGCGGAAAAATTAAAAAGCATCTTTGTTATAGCGCGCTTCATTGTATGATCGGTTAGACCCTGAATATTAATCCGAATTTTTTTGTCTTTATATTTTTCGATGAAATCTGGTTTTAGCGTTGATTTTATTTTATATTTTATTCCAATTTTTTCTAATTTATCAATTATTTCTTGATGATTTTTTTCTGAAATAGCAAATATTTTTATATCTTTTTCAGAATATTTCTTTGACTTCCAGTCTAATTTTTCCAACTCATAGTCAAGAACTGGCTCGTATTCGCCTGTTTCTTTCTTAAACTGCACTTGAGGGATCGGGCCGGATACCATACCTGTGGTCCCGTCAACAGCAATGACCGCGCCTCCCCAATCTGAAAATTCTTTGCTTTTGGGTAATGTTAACAATAGATATTTTTTGTCTTGACTTCTTTTTTCTCTCGAATAAATACCATTATTATATCTCATTATTCCTTCGAGACTATTTCTCGCAAATGGTTGATCTAATTCTTTTTTGAAGTAACTATTACAATTATCACAGACACATCTAAGCGTAGGTGTCCCCGAACCAAAAGTCCCAAAACTTTTCATTATTACGTGCTCTTTAGTATTAAAACAATTATTATTATCCTCACCGCAATATATACATTTCATAATTGTTTATTCTTATCACTCTTAGTTAATAAAATTCTCAATCTTTCATATTTTGACCTAAGAAATCATTATAAATTTTATCCAAGTATAAATTTCTTGCTTGATTGCCATTATTCAGAACTGTTATGTGGGAAACAAACCCCTTACTATTATCATCTTTTATTTCGTTAAAAATATCTTCTATCTCCATTTTGTCTTTCACCTGATCATATTTTTCTAATTCATCAATACTTAAAAGATAATACTGGAAATTTGCCAGACCGCTCAAACCGTCATTATCTTCTATCGTCTGCAACAAGGCAGTAATTTTCTCTTTATATAAGGATGATGATACTAACGGTATTTCAAGAAAAACAACCACTGGAATGAGCTTTTTTTCTCTTAACATTTTTAATTCGTCATACTTATCAATATCCTTAGTCTTCTTAAAAATTTCGACAATTGCCTCCACTATTTTATTTAACTCGCTATTGATTAATAATTCCAGATCACCAGTTTGCCTACTTAATAAAGCAAACTGACGAGCTTTAGCCTCAAACAAATAACATTTATTTTCTTTTATAACATACCAATCAGAAAACTTTTTACTGCCATTATCATAAGTTAACTCGGGGCAAACATTATCGGTTCCGTATATCCCACCCAAAATTATTCCCACATACTTTTCAAAAACTGCACCGAAATAAGTTCTAAAGTCTAAACGCGATTTACTATTATCGTTCGCATCTTTTTTCTCGAAGTAATTATAAAACCACCAATATATACCTCCATAAACCTTATAAATTAAAGCGGGAACATTCGAAATAATATACGCGCCATTATCCTCCTTAATGAAAGGGCGGGTAAAAAGTGGGTTAAATCTATTTTTAGTAAATACTACGTTTAATTTGCCATTGATTTTATTATCAAAATTTCTAAATTCTTTATAGTCGGAGGACGTTATACTCAAAAAACTATTTATCTTTGCTTCCGTTAAAATATCATCATACCCCTCAATCTTTGAGGAAGATAAATATGAAGTCGTGAATATAGATCTATCAGGGGTTCCGGCAAAAAAACAGAAACCAATTTTCATATATTCTTCTATTGTAATCCCGTTTTCTTGCAAAAAACTATCAGAGAGACCGTCAAATTTAGTGGCCTCCACTTCCTTTATTAAATAACAGAAAAAAACGATATTTCTGCTTATAAGATAAGTCAAGTTAAATTGATACATACTCATCTGCTCATACCATATCCTGACCATAAAAGAAATGAAGTGATCAAAACCAAATTTCTCCTTATGTTCATTTATTCTCTGTAAATCAGGGCTAACTAATTTATTATTATAGATATTACATAAAGCTAAAAATGAATATGGGTTTTTTCTAAAACTATTTTCACTATTATTGTTCGAGCCAGATAGAATTAAGATATTGGCAATATATGCGAGCGCAAACTGGGTAATGATTATGTTTGTGTTTTCTTCACTATAACCAATCCTCCCAAGACCTTTAGCATTCTTATGAAAAATATACCGAGAAAAATCGCCAATTAATACCAGCGTATCTCTTAAATTATAAGAACTTAAGACATTTTTAATATCTTCTTCGTTTACACACCCATCGCCTTTCTGCATAAGCAACCTGCCAATTTGTTCGTCAATTAAATGCTTATTACCGTTTTTATCGATTATCGCTGGTTGAGACAATAATAATTGCTTCGGCACCCTTGCTTGTCTATCTTTATCCATACAACATTTCTTATACTTTATGTTGGCTCCGCAAACAGGACAGGGTTTTATATTGGCTAAATTTCCTTTTCCCATATAGCTTAATTCCAAACACCGATTTTTCTCAATAAAAATCCTGCTGTTATATACGAAAATGGATAAAGAAACTCAAACCAAATGCTAAATAATACTTTCCAGCCAAATATCCAAATTAAAATAGCGGCGATGAGAAAATATATTAGATTATAAACCAGACTGCCGATGCCGCCGTCATAGAATTTTTTTACAAAGAAAAATAAGATCAAATATATAACAATAGTTCTGGATGTTAACCAGAGATTAGACGCGGCCTGCCCTATAGCAATCGCAAGCAGTTCATAAGCTTCGTTAATTATTTTCTGGATTGAATGCCAGCTAATAATTTGATCGAATACTTTTTGTAAATCTGGATCAACCATACTATTTTTTAGTTATTCTGGATATCTCCCTAACCCTCACGTGGGCTCGATTTAGTAAATCAAAAACAATTTCCTTGAATTTCTTATTATTAATAATCTGAGGGGTTTTTATCATTCTGAATTTATCTGGAATTGATATATTGGCGAAATAAATTTGATCGGCAAAAGTAAGTTCCGTCAATTGGCTCAAAATATAGCCGTATTTTTCGTGATAATCATTAATGAGCTTCTGTAATTCCCGCTCAAAAATATCTGGCTTTAATTTTATATAACGTCTATTATAGAACCCTGCGCGACCTGCCAATTCAATTAGTTCTTTGGCGGTCAATTCCTTTTGTAATTCTAACCGTAAATATAAAGAAATATCCGAAATATCACTTAAGATAAAGGGTGCTTTTTCTAAAATATCTGGCCTTTTTCTATAAATACTCGATGCAATTAAAGCGGTAGTAGCATAAATTTTGAAGCTCCCTTTATCGTGGCACCTGATAAGCCTAAGGATTTCATTCACGGCCGCATCATATCGTCCTATGAGCAGATGTCTTTCTAATCCATAATAATATAGAAATACATAACTCAAATTTGTTTCTCGCTCAACATTCTTAAGCCAATTGATGTATTGATATCTCTGTTCCGGCGACAATCCAGAATACGATGGATAATACATCGGCTTTATTTCTAATTCATTATTTTCTTTAACTGGCAATCTCGTCCAAATTAAACTGGGTTCTGCATACGAACTTGCCTTATCGTCATCATAAGTAGTATTAACTTTTTGTTCATCAAGATCAAGCGAAACATTGATAGTAATAGTCATAGGATTTTTCATCTTGGCTAAATCCTCGTCCGTAATAAAAATCAATGATTTGGTTGGTTCTGGTATCTGAAAGGAAGTTGATAAATACTTATCATTTTCTAAAGCGACGAAAGCATTATTAGCTTCCGAACTATCAGCACCCGGCCGCCGCTTCTCCTTATTCTTAAAATATAATTTTGCAATCTTATATAAAATATAAGCAACCCCCAAAGGCCAGGTAATAAACAAAAGAAGTATAGAAATTATTATAGGCAAGATTATTTTTCTAACATTGCCGCCCTGTAATAACACTGCCGACGCTTGTCTGTTTATTTTTCCAAGCCCTACAAGATCGCCAATGCTAAATGAAGTTTTGTTATAAATTTTATTATATAAAGCTTTTTTAGGATTTGTAATAAAACCCGTGCCCCGTGGCATTTTTATGCCCAGACTGTGACGAACATATCTCTTCAAAGAAGTTCTTGCTGATATTCTTCTTTTGAGTGAGGGCACTCTTAAACCTAATTTCATACTAAGAATTTGGATAAAACTTTTTTGTTAATTTTTCTATTTCTTTTTCTACTTCCTCTTTTGATTTTTGTTCTTTTGGTTGGTTTATGTCTCTAGAACTACCATTATCCACATAATCCAAAAACAATTTAGCAGCCTTCGGGTTACCAGCTATTGCGCTATCTCTTAATGCTAATAAGACATCAGGAACGTCATCAATAAATTTATTCTCAATTGTTTTTTTAACTAATGCGACAATATCCGGCTCTTTCTTCCAGGCGTGAATGGTCGGCTCACTTATGCCTAACTGCTTTGCGAATGCTTTTAATGACATAGGCCTACAAGATTTTGGAAGCGAAAGATATTCAACTAATCTTAGCTTATTGGCGTCCATTAGAAGATTTGTTATTGGGGTTATTTTCATAATTTAATTTTATCAGTTATATAGGAACCTGTAAATTACGGGTTTTTCTGTAATTTTAGATTAATCTAAGAAAAATTACATTTAAGCTTATTTAAGTTTTGGCTTGTTTTAGTTCTAATTGCGTGTTATATTATAAATGCGAAACTACAGTAAATAAAATCCGTTAAGAGCAAACAATCCATAAAGATTGTTATTTTGCTCGTTTGTGGCAAGGATCGGGCACCCGACCAAAACACAAGCGGGCATCTTAACGGATACCTTAATGTAGTTTCGCAGGTTTGGGTGTCCGGTTTTTTATTACCGGAACATTAAAAATATAACTATCAAAACTATGAAAACCTACGAAAAAATCATAATCTTTATTGAAGCTCTATTAACTCTTTTTTACATTTTTATATTTTTGGCTGGTTCTAAAAATATCGCGGACGGTATTGCTGGTTTATTCGGATCATTGCTAACGCTATTTTTAATTTCATACATTATCGCTTATTTAATATCTAAATTTTCAAAAACAAAAGATAAAAAAATGATGCTCTCGAAATCTTTTATCAAAATCTATCCTATTATTTTAATTTTAACCTTAATTGGCGCCTTATCAAAATAAAATATGTTTTCAGAAAAACATAGAATTTCATCTAATGATTTTGGTGTTATGCTCTTTAATGATTTTATCTTACCTTCTTATAATAATTTTTATAGTAACAGCGGATCCAAAAAAGATAATACAATAGAGTTTGAGCTATTAATTGCATATGCTTGGCTTGTTTTTCATTTTCTCAATGTTGCTGGGAAAAAATACGAAAAAGTAGCCAACGCCTTAAACCACGCTTTTTTTCAATACTATACAAACAATATACCCAGCGCAAAGCTAGCACCTTTAAGCGGCAATGGGTTCTTTAATCTTCTAAGTATTAAATTTGAACGATACAAAGAAAACTTCGCCTCCGAACATAAAAATATGAACTTCGAGAAAGTGGCAATGATTATTTCAGAAAATGTGTTGGCATCAGATAAACCAAATATAGACATTTTTTTTAACTTTAGGTTAGGAATTTCTTTCCAACAATCAGCACTGTCTCTAGCAAAAATCTTAAAGAAAACCGAATTAACCGATTAGTTCATATGGCTATACAGATAATCTATTACAATATAATTGCCCCAATAAATAAACTGGATAAGTGCTTTGGATTGAATAATTTTGACGACATATTAGACTATTTTGCAAAACAAAATAAAATCAAGAGCGTTTGGTATGATGATAATTTGTTAACCATCGGCGGTATGATGTCGCCAGCAGATGTAGAGCAAGAGATCACGGCCTTTGAACAACTTGGCTTAAATACTACTAGGGAAAAGGACGGCAAAAAGTTCTGGGACGACTTATGTGTTGTTGATTTTATCGATGGCGCCACGTTACCCTGCTCTTGGATAAAAATACATAGTGACCCATACGGCATTTCTTATGCTTGGCTAAAAGGTAAAGACAAGGGTGCCATTGTTAAACCTAATACCTTAAAATAACTCTATGGAAAACAACCTTTATTTGAATTATATTAAATGCCCCGGCTGTAAAAACATTCTTGGCCTATCCTATACTACTAAGTCTTGCCCAAACCCTCTCTGTGGCTTTAATTTTGAGGGTCTAGAGGATTTATTATACAAGGATGACTATTTTCTACATAAAGCCATTATAAAGGCTTACAAGTGCGATGGCGAGCGCGAAATCAAACTCCTAGCGACGGCTGTGAGGTTTAATATAGCTAATTATCTATCTCATTTCATTTCCTGCAATTGGAGCACTCATTATCAAGCATTATACAAAGATTTTATTATTCTTTATCTTAATGATCTTAATGCCTTAAAAATAGTTTTGTCATCAGACACGGTAAAGCTTGATAAAAATAAAGCCTACGCCTCAAAAAATGGCTATAAGATGTTTTGGGAGCTGTATCAATACTTGATGAGGGTTCATAGCCCAGAAATAAGAGATTTTTTAAGATTAGAGTTTCCGGCCTTCTATCGCAAATTATCCATAATAGAACACGAAAAATACAAACAATCCAGAAATATCAATAAAAAAGAAGGGCAATCCGCTCTAATCTAAAAGCTCCCCCCGTTGGGAGTTTTTTAATTGCCAATTAATGCTAAAATGATAATATGTAGCTAAAAATAAGAATTATTATATGAATAAAAATAAAAAGTCATTTTTTACTATTGCTCAAAAAGCGCTTCAAAATACTTTAATAATGCTTGGTGATAAAAACTTTAATCGTGAAATAGCAGAAATAAGAACAAAATTCTTAGAGAAAAAAGATGACGCTAACAGAAACAAAGATGATAAATTAAATAATTTATTCTTCACACTCGATAAAGTAGAAAGATTAAGAATAAAATATAAGTTATCAGAACCACATTTTATAGCTATGGCCTGGATTGTTATCTATAATCAAGAACCAGACATAATTGATAACTTATATAATAAAACTTATTTCAAAGTTATACCTAATAAATACGGCGAAAAAATAATGTATATACCAGTTTACCCAGAAACTACTATAGAAGATGTAAGAGAAATATTTTCCGTCATCAAAAAAAATACCAAGATCGTTTATGGCAAAGAAAAATATAAGAGATTTAAGCGTAGACCAAAACTAAGTAGAGATTTAACCGCTTCACGACTTAAGTCAATTGGATATAATAATAAAGAAATTGGAAAAATATTAAGCAGTAATCCTAATTTTGGAGATAATAGCATTATGAACGATGAAATCCCAAAAATCTTAAATAAACTAAAAAAATCAGTAATAAAAGTTAAAAAATAAATCACTTATTAGAAAAGCTAATACGATAGTATAGCCATTAAAAAAATACTTTATTATAAAACCATAACAATTTGTTATGGTTTTTATTTTTATAAAAATATGGATAATACAAGTTATCGCACAAATTCTTTTTATCTCGCGGTCTTCTTATTAGCCAAGGGTGCCGATCTTCAAGATGTAGAAAAAAACGCCTTCAATAAATCAATTTTTATATTCAAAAATATTAATAACTTACAAAAGTTTATTAGTGTTTTTAATTTTGGTAAAGAGGGTGACCCGATACTTCTTGTTGACTTCAAAAAAATAGAGGCGGCAATAAAGAAATTAAAATCTTTAATTTATAATTAAAGCCGCAAATAAAAATATATAAAAATATGCAGGAAATGAGAAATTTTAAGAACGGAGGAGTGCCTAAAAGCTGGCAAGACAAAAGAATTACTAGATACTTAAGGAAAAACTACGTTAGAAAGCGAAGGAAAACTGCACTAGCCATTTACCTTGTTCTAACAGAATTAGCGAGTGACAAAAATGGCGATAGGTTCCAGGCCTATCAAAACACTATAGCTGATATGGCCGGGGTGTCGTATTCTACCGCGAGAAAATACCTTGCTGAGTTTATTGCATTAAAATTGATCAAAAAAGAATATGTTAAACAAGATAAAAAAAATCAAGCAAATTTTTGGTTCCTTTTGGAATACTCGGCGATGACATTTGCCTGTATTAAAAATAAAAAGCAGGGCGAACAATCCGAAGCGCTTATTATAAAAAGCAGATGCTCTGGTGAAAATAATGACGAGGGGTCTGTCAAATATAAAGAGCAGGATTAGAATAATTTATTTTGAATAATTTATAAGAATAAAATGGAAATTAAAAATCAGCAAAATATTATATTTACAGACGAACAAATCAAAAATTTTGCCGGTTTTTATGGTGCCATTAAAAAGGTTCATCAGCGACTTACGAGCGAGGGATATATAATTAAAGACGGCCATATTTTATCTCCCGCACAATCTAAACCACCTTGAAAGGAGGACTAATTTTTGCTATTATAAAAGTGCTTACCTGATATACAAACAGCCCAAAGGTTTTATTTTTTGTCGCCTGAAATGGGCGGTTCTGCCGATAAAAATTACCTTTGGTAATGTATATCGGGTAAGCCAGAACCGTCCATTTTAGTTATTATTTAATAAATAAAAATATGAAAAACAATAAGTATCAAAATGATTATTTAATCTATACGAGAAAAAGCACGGATGACGCCGATAATCAAAAAAATTCCATTGACTATCAGATAGGGCAGTGTTCTAAATATGCCAGTGATCATAAGCTGGGCATAGCTCATTTAGACCAAGAAGGGCTTTGCGAAACCGGAATAATCAAGGAGAAGCATACTGCTTTCAAAACATCTGGAATTCAAATGAAAAAGGACGGCACAGTTGAATATAAAATTGAACGTCCCAAATTCCAAGTAATGGTTCAAAAACTGCTTGATAGCGAGTTTAAGGGAATAATCTGCCTCTGTTGGGACAGAATAAGCCGTAACGAGCAGGACGGCCTTATAATCAAGAATTTAATGGATAAGGGGGTTGATATTCGCTTCGTGCAAGCAAACTACGAAAAAAGTAGTTCAGGTGCGCTACACCGCGATATAGACGGTATGTTTTCTGCGCATTACTCACGGGTCATAAGCGAAAAGGTTAAGGCGGCTGCAGAAAAACTACGAGCTGAAGGCAAATGCATTTATATGTCGCCTATTGGCTATCTTGACGAAGGATCAGGGAATAAACCACTCGATCCCGAACGAGCATCAATAGTTAAAAGAATTTTTGAGCTATACGCAAGCGGCGAATGGAGCCTATTCCAACTAGCAAGGTGGGCGAATACTCAAGGACTAACTACTAAGCCGGCAAGACGAAGCCGAACAAAGTCTGAAATGCTTGCTGGTGTTGAAGTTGATACAATATCTAAAATCAGTCGGCCGGTAAACAATAAAACGATTGAGAATATCTTAAATAATCCGTTTTACATCGGCAAAATTAAGATTGGGAGAAAAGAAAAATACATTGACGGCGCTCACCAGCCCTTAATTGACATTTCCTTATTCAATCAGGTGCAACAGGTCTTAAAATCTAAAAATGTTTGCATCCACTATATTGATAGGGATTTTTTCACTTATCGAAATATCATAAAATGCTCCTGCGGCCGATCTTATTCGCCCTATCAAAAGAAAGGCATAAATTATTATTATTCCAGATGCAAAGACGGTTGCCGCAATCAAGAGAAAAACATCAACGAGAAGACCATAGACGGCCTTGTAGGGAGAGTTTTGGGGCAAATAAGCTTTACGGACGCCGAGAAGCAAGAGATTGAAGCTAGGGCTAATTTTGAGCTTGATAAAATAACCTCTGGGAGAGAAAAGGAGTTAGATGACTTTAATCAGGAAAGAAAGCGCGCATATGCCGATCTTAATTATCTAACTAAAAATAAAATCAGCCTTCTCAGGGCAAATACTATGAGCATCGATGAAATAGCAAAAGAAGAAAGACGTCTTAACGAAGAGCTACGAATTATAGAAGATAAAACTCACGCTCATCAAGAAGCGGCCAATGAAATGTTAAAATACGTCATTACTTTTTCAGAACTGGTAAAAATGGCTAACCTTTACTATAATCACGCACTTGATACCGAAAAAAGAGATATTGCTACGCAGGTCTTTTCAGAACTCTTTGTAGCTAATAAAGAATTGGCTGATATAAAAGCAAAAGAAGGCTTTCAAGCCCTCTTTGCACGTCACGATTTGAACTCTGGCTCCCCATTAAGAACGTGTTTAGAACGCTTAACTGGGGCTTAATTAAACAAGACCTAACATTTCTCTATGAAAATGAATTATTAAGGCAGCTATGCTAGGGGGGGGGTAGCATCCGAGCCATTTTAAAATAACCATATAATAATTAAACATTTTCGCACAGACCAAATTTAACTTATATGCCAAAATTAATAAATAAAAAACCTGATATCAACTCAAGAATCGGCAAATACTTTATCGCTAGAAACCAAGGAAAGACAAAAACTGAGGCGAGTATTACTGCTGGCTATCCAAGCCCAACCCATAGTACAAGAATTGAACAGACTAGAACCTACCAAGCCATAAAACAATATTATAGGGATGAGTTGCTGAGGCAAATAACACTACAAGACATAGCAAAAGAACAAATAAAGAATATATTACAAGACTCAGATAGGTCTGCAAAAAATAAAGCCATTGAAATGGCCTTGAATCGGATAGAACCTAACATTGAATGATGCGAAGATGATGATGCTGTAATTGTTGTTATAAATAATAAAAATGGTTAAAAATGGTTAAACATTGCCACGCACACCGATAAATTAAAGTAAAACATTTTTAATTGTTTTACGTATTCTATAATAAGATTTATTAAGTAAAATTGTTATTAACTTTAGTCAAAAATTTTGTTAAACATTTTTTCTAGGCCATCCTTTAAAACCATAGTGGCTTTACAATCATCTTCATTATAAATCTTGATTCTTTCCAATATTTTCTCGTCGCCACTCTCCAAATAATCGTTATACCATTGAATAGACAAAGCCCCTGATGGTGTTTCGTCACGCCATTTAAAACCTAAGTACACAGCCAATTCCTTGATTGAATAGCTCGGCAACGGCCAATCGGTATGTTTCAGCACGATATCGTTATATAAATCAATAGTATTCTCTTGCTCAAAAAATCTCAATACTTCTTCGGCCGAAATAACATCAGGATATTGTCTTTGTAATTTCTTATAGGTAGTTTTTTCGTGGGGAGAATAATAATAAACAGAATAGTCATTTTCGGGTAAAGATTTAATGTATTGCCAAAAGTTTGACCAAGCTTCCTTTTCTGATTCTGGCCTATTATCTTTGGCGGTAAAGTCTATAAATCGCTCCCCTTTTGGGCTCCTCTCATAAACGCCGTGCAAATAAACAAACTCTTGCGTTGGGTCATCTTCAATATCAAAAAACAATTCATAGGATGTCTTCGGCAATTTAATCTTTTCATAGGCCACTGGAGCCTTAATATTTAATAAAACGTCAGCTCTCTTAATAATCTTAGTCAAAGTATCAGAGGCAACGCCTTTAAGAAAATTTTTATCTTTCTTTTTTTGTTTTAACACATGCTCTAAATCTATATTTAAAACGTCTTCAATCTTATAAATACCTAAATCTTGATTAATAACATCTCTTTTAGCTCTCCCAACATAAAACAATTCAGTTAAATCATCATTTTCAAATACCCATTTCTTGCAACTATTATACCAAGGACAAAGCTTACATTTACCAAAATAAGCTGGTTTATTCTGAACTTCATTATTTATTAACAATCCAACATTATTTTTAACTTGTTGGTAAAATTGCCAAACGGTAGTCTTATCTTTTCTATTTATTTGTTCATTTAAATTATAATCCGCCTCGTTCCTGTGAATATCTAAAATTATACCTTTGTTTTGATGCTCAAATCCTAATAATTCTAAAAGCTCAACATATAAAGCTAACTGAACCGCATAATGTTTTTTTATTTTTCCCTCTTCGCCACTTTCTTCGTCTGCTCCAGCATATCCCATACCAGACTTTATCTCTATTGGGATATAGCTACCATCTTCATTTAATCTTAATAAATCAGGAATACCAACTAAATCTTTATATAATAAAACCCCTTGATAAATCAAAGGAGTTTTGTTTTTAATAGCTTTAATAGTTTTTTCAAATCTTTCTTCTTGAGTGCCTTCACTCAAATCTAATATCCCACCAAATGATTCAAATATATCTTTTTCGTGTTGTACGCCTCTATCCCAGAGCATTTGCACAAATGGATTTACGTCTTTTATTTTCTCTTCTTGTGGTCCATAAACATCACGCCAAACTCTATGAGGACATTGAATGTAGCTATAAAGTTTAGAACCAGTAATTTTCATAGACTATTTTATTTATTATACAATCTAACAATCTCATCAAAATTTTTAGCTTTATTTTCTATCCAATCCTCCTGTTTTATATATAAAGCATTATATACTGCCCTGCTCTGTCTATTATTTACATCGTCACACCATTTTTTTAATCTCTCAAACTTTAATCTATCGTCTTCTTCCTCCCTGCCTTTAGTCTCAATTATATATACATTCTTATCATCTTTTTTAACAAAAAAATCAGGATAATAAGTAGCTATAAATCCTTCCGAATTTTTATATTCAATTCTTAAAGCATTTGCTTCCTTGTTTTGAAAGTTTTTAGCAAAAGAAATAACATCATCACATTCTTCAAGAAAAGCTGAAAATTCTAATTCAAAATTACTATCACCCACTATTTTATTGAATACGGATTTTTTTGGTATTAAAAATGATTTATCATTAACAACAAATGGTCTAGCTTCACTTATTTTTATATAATTTCTAATTTCAGCATCTCCCTTGTCTTGAACTGTGAGCTCATTTATTCCTTTTTTGAAAGAATCTTTAATTAATCTTATGTATTCCACCTCAGATAAATTTCTTAATATATTTAAATCCCCAAAATTTATTTGTTGCTCAAACATATAATTTTGAACAAAATCTTTTACTTTGCCAAAAAGAATATCATAACAACCGAATAGTCTTAACTCTCTCATTATAGCCTGAACAAAAAATCCTATCACACTCTGATAGTTTGGCTCTATTTCTCCAGTTAAATCGGTAACGTGATGCACTTCCTCTCCAACAACATCTTTAAAGACTATTTGCCTTTTTTCTTGTTCTGTAAATGTCTTTATTTTTACTTTTTTATTATTAAAGCTTGAGACATCCAAATCGGCAAGACTCTTATATTCTCTTTGTATTCTTGGTGACATTACTGGTATTTCAATATCAAGTTTCTTTATGTCTTTTTTAGAGTTTTCTTTATCAATCTCAATAACCATAGGGGCTATTGGCTTGGCTCCTTCTCCCATAAGTCTTTTTTCTAAAACCACACCTTCGCCTTTAATTGATTTAACAAAATCCATAAATGCTGGAGTACCAATAACACTAACGTATTCCTCAATATCATTTCTCCCAAAATACATTCGTCTTAAGCCCCTGCCGAGCGTCTGTTCTGGCAATATTTTGGAGTCTGCGGCATAAGGCCTTAAACCTACGATAGTAGTTACATTCTTCACATCCCAACCCTCTTTAAGCATTAGAACCGATACAATAACCTTATAGGGGCTTTCTAGGCTATCTATGTTATTGGCTTGCTTTCTAAGCTTATCTAACTCTTCTTTATTTTTACCTGTTATGGTTTCGGAAATCTCACCACTTTTATTGGTATGAATTGTAAGGACAGCACCTCTTAAATCAGCGAAACTTGTTTCAATATACTCAGCCACTTCATCACAATTCTTTGTGTCATCCGTCATAATAAAAAGGATGGATTTTTTTCCAGTTGGCTCAAGTCTCTCATATGTTTTTTTCCATTCCTCAATACCTAAATTAATATAGTCCTGATATTTTTCACTAAACAAAGAGCTTTGGTTTTCTTTTAATTTACCACAACTTGCTTCATCTGGCACCACTGGATTTTTTACTATTCGTTGATGAATAGCCTCAACTAATGGGTAATCAGAAATTGTTTGCACAAAAATTGACCCATCGTTCTTTTTTGGGGTAGCGGTAAGGTCAATTTGTAAAGCCAAACTTCTGTCTTTTTGCTTTAATCTATTATGTATATCTTCAATTGACTTAAACCAAGCTAATTTTTCATTATGAATATGATGGGCCTCATCATTTATCACTATAAGCTCATCTATATCTCGCACAATCATTCCTAAATCTATTTTAGAATCATTTGTTTTAACCACTGGCCTTTCTCCCAAAAAATATTCCGAAGTGTCTTCATCTTCCAAGCTAGCCTCGTTTATATCACCCTCGTAAACTCTATGAATATTTGTCAAAAAAATATTTCCTGTATTAGAAACATTTTTTAAATCATCTTGCAAATGTAACGTAACCTGAAAATCATCTTGCCAATTTTGCCCTTGATAACCATTGTCTGGCAATATTGGGTCTGCAAAAAATATTTTTAAACCTTCAAAATCATTTTTAATTCTTTCAAAAACAATCACATTAGGAGTAATTAAAAGAAAATTCTTCGCCAATTGAGAGTCCTGCTCATATAATCTATGGAAATAAGCCCAGGCAATAATCAAACTCATTACCTTTGTTTTCCCTGCTCCAGTAGCCATCTTAACCACGAATCTTAACCAATCCTCAATAAACATTTGGGGGCTCAAAATACCAGTAGAATTATATCTAATTAAATCATATTTATCTTTAACTTTAGCAACCTCATAAAGCCAAACTACAGTTTCTAGAGCTTCCCTTTGAGCAAAATAATATTTAAAATCAAAATATGAACCATCTTTATTATAAATAATATGGTCTTCTTTAAACCACCAATTCAAAAGTGCCTTAGAAGTGTCACTAACACTTTCATAATTTTTATCTCTCCATTCTTTAACTTTTATTCTAAGCTCAGCGACTAATGGCGGTAATAATTTTTGCATTCTATCAGTATCTCGTAAGTCTTCATCAGCAGGAAACCACCTGATTGCAGGGTCTAAAATTACGTATGGGTCTCTTGGAAAATCTTTATGTAATGCCATACTATTTTTTTATTAATAAATCAAATTCTTTTTTGAGATAATCAATTGATATGGCAGTTCCTATCCCAGTAGAAAGATTTGATTTTATTACCTTTATCATTTCAAAGAGTGCGGCATTTGGGTTCACTCCACCGATAAAAACGCCTCCTGCATTAGGATTAGTCATTTGCACACTTAAAAATTGCTCAAGTTGGCTAAAAGCTTCAGTAATAAAAGTAACCTGCTGGCTTATTATACCAACAACCTTAAATTCCTCTTCATTTTTAATAATCAAAGGTCCACCAGAATTACCACCGACCACAGTTGCATCTATATCAATAACTTTCTGAGTTTGAAGTCCTAAATTTGTTGGCGCCTCTCTAATACAAGAAATAAAACCCATATGTGAAGTAAGGCTATTTTGAGTTAATGGAAATCCACCAAAATAAATTTTTTCTCCCTCTTCAACCAAGGAGCCCTCCCCCAACTCAAAGAAAGGAAATTCTTTATCAGACACTATTTTAAGAATAGCGTAATCGTGAAGAATCGGCTCTGGGCTTTGCTTACTATTTAATATTTCTGCCTTAAAATTATCGTTACCATCAATAGATACTATTATATTAGAGGAATAAGAGGATTGAATATTTTGTCCATTTTTTACTAACTTTGCGACTACGTGGAAATTAGTTGCAATATAACCATCACTTGAAATAATAAAACCCGTTCCCTTACTGTCTATATCGGAACATATGATTTTAACAATTCTTGGTTTAATATAGTTTATTACTTTTTTCATATTTTTACCTCAATTACTCTGGTAGTATCATTACCAAAAATATCAACCACTTTCACGGCAATCTTATAAACACCCTTAACCATCTCTTTGGGGGCCGATACTAATTCAAGATTTCTATTCTTTTTTGTTCTAAAACTTTGCCATTCATTATCAAAAATGTAATCTCCCGTCCAGACTTCCTTTTCCTCTCCATTTTCAACAATCTTAATAATTTCTTTTCTATCAGTAAAATCATAATCTACTGCCCAATAATCAATCCAATCACTCCATTTTTTAGTTAAAGTTTCACGCTCAATGATGTCAGTCCTTTTATCTTTGCTAATTTTTATTACCTGTCCATTCTCAATAACAATTTTTGAACCGCCAGATTTTAAATCTTCTTCTATTTCTCCAGTATTATCCTGATTGTAAAAAACAGAAAAATCAGTAAGCTCAACCAAAAGCTCTTTCTTATTTCCTCGGCCCTTTATGGTTGGTTTAACTTCTATATAGGCAACATCATAAAATTTCACCTGTCCTTTTTCTACGGCTTTTTTATCAAAGACCTCCCTTGGAATAATTTTAAAAGCAATATCAATTCCATCACCGTTATATTCCTGAAAATCTAAACCCATTTCATAATCAAATCCAAGAACATCAACCTTGGTGATGCCTTTTTCTTTACATTCAGAAATAATGTCTTTTACTAATTTATAAGAAACTGGCGTATTTATAGGACCAACAGCTACCAATCTGTCCCTTTTTTTACCAACAATATTAATAAATGATTCTGTTGGCTCAGCCTTATAAGCGGAAATAATTAATTTAACAAATTCTTTTTCCTTCCTATCTGCTTGTTTAATTTTTTCCTCAGTTCGTAAATCATTATTAAGTTCAAGAAAATTTTCTCTCTCATATTTACCAACATTTAAAATTTCAAAAGCCCTAAAATCTTTGCCATCTTTTTTAAGTTCTCTCTGAACTCCAATTAGTCTTTTTCTGGAAGTATGTATGCTAAATTTGCCTAAGTCGGAACCAATCCATTTTCTCCCGAGCTTTTCAGCAACAGCAAGAGTTGTGCCTGAGCCACAAAAAAAGTCAGCAACCAAATCACCTTCGTCAGAAGAGGCTGTTATTATACGCTCAATAAGTTTTTCTGGCTTTTGAGTTGGGTAGTCAAGCCTTTCGTTTGCTTGTGGATTGATAATTGGTATATCCCAAACATCGGCAATAGTTGTATTTGACACATCTACATAAGAAATTTTTTGATATTTGTTGAAGTCCACTCCTGATTTTTTTGCCCTTTCTTCATTGTAAATTAATAATTTTTTTACACCATTATCAACTACGACGTGATAACCTCTCTCATAACGTTCTCTAGATTGAACCTCATCTTCAATGGGCATATATTTATTATTTTCTGATTTTCCATAGAATAAAATTGAATCATACATAGATGGAAACTGGTTTACGGACCTTCTAGAAAAACGACGGTAATGCCAAATTATCATATTCCTAAAATTATTCTTTCCAAAAATTTCATCCATAACAAGCCTGACGACCGAATTTAATCTCCAATCACAATGAACATAAATACTGCCATCTTCCGCAAGCAAATCGTGCATTAGCTTTAATCTTTCATAAATCATTGCAATAAAACTATCCGCCCCCTTACCCCAAGTATCACGATAAGCAATTTCTTCTATCACTGATGGTTTTTTTGTAAAACTTTCTCCTTTATCATCACCAATTTTTATATCAACTGAAAAATCAGCTCCAACATCAAACGGAGGGTCTATATAAATGAGCTTAAGACCTCCTTGAGCTTCTATTTCTTTTCTAAGAGGGCCATTTTTAAGGGATGAAAGAATTAATTTATTATCCCCCCAAATAAGCTTGTTAGTCCAACCAGTAATTTGCCTTCCGGTCATATCAAATAAAGTCCCAGCATTCCCGAATTCGCCTTCTCTCGGCTCATCAATTTGTTCAATGGTCTGAAAAGGCAATACGACATTAGTCACTTCATTAGTCTTCCCATTCCAAACAAGCTCAACCTCTCGGTCATCTTTAAACAGCAAAAAACGATATTTATCTGGCAATGGTTTTCCAGCTTCTAAATATTTTATAATATCTCTTTTTTCACTATCTAATAATTTCATTGGGTTTACATTTGCAGTCGTTTGCCCAAAATAAAAACGGACACCCGACCTGGTTGCAAAACCACAAGAAGTGTCCGTGAAGACGCTTACTCGTATTAGGTCGGAATGTCCGTTCCTGCATACGAATAAGCCAAGGCTACCAAAAAATGGTGCGGCTTCACGGTTATTAACTTATGGTTTTGCACTATCAATATACCAAAGAAATACAAAAAAATAAAGAGTTTTCAAAAATCTATAAAATTATCAATACATTTGCATTTTTACACATAAAACTGCTAATATATGAATATATAAATCTAATAATTAAAAATGTAATGAAAAAATTCACCGCTGAATATTTTGAAAAAAAATACAGAATTTTATTCAATAAGCTTCTTATAAAAAAGGGCTTTTTGGAGGCTGTCAAAGAAACTAGAACAAAACTGGGATTGCCTAAAGATGGTTTTAAAAACGAAACCGAATTGGCCTATTATTTTTTAAACAAACTTGGCAAAAAAGAAAAAGAACTTTTAACTTTTTTTGTATTTATCAATGATTATGCTTATAAAAATAAACTTAACCCAGACAATACAGAGGACAGAGCCAAAATAGTAGAAGCGTATGTCAAAAGCCAAATGAAAAAGCAAGATAAAAATGCTGAAAATATACAAATAATCCCCTATTTGATTAAAAATATTACCGACCATAGCGAAATGATAACTAAGCATTTTATATTTGAAAAAAATAAAGTTTTTTCAAAATTATTTCCTGAAACCCATAAACTAATTGGAAAATTTTGGTCTCTGGATTTACTAGATGAACACATTATGGGTCATTTTGTGGAAAAATATTTATTTCTTGGGAATTATGGAGTCAACCAATACATTAAGAACAGGCTAGCTTGTTCTAACTGTCGTTATATTGGCGTTAATCATTTTTCGCCCGAAAGACATAATATGAAGAGCAATGAAGCTTTTGGCAAAAACTATATCTTTAATGAGGCTACCGTAAGACATCTGTCAATTTATTTTAATTGCGTTTTTTTAATTATTGAACCATATGCCACTAAAGAAGAAGTTCTGCAATATGTTGAAGATAATTGGAGTGACCTCAAAGAACATATTATTGAAAAAAATTCTTTTTATAAACAATACGATGTTCACCCAAGCAAAATTAAAGAAAGCAATTTTGAACGCAATCAGCTTATTTATGAATTATATAAACAATCAAAAAAAGAATTATTAAAAATTTATCAAGGTGAAGAAGATTTATCTCTGCCTAATATTTATAAAGAGATGATTATTTCAGCCATTCTTAAAAACCAATATAATATTGATGTTTCGGCTGATGCTGTTAAAAAATCAGCCACTCGCTTTGCCAAAAATACTAACCCAGAAAAAAAGATGAAAGATATTAGGGACATTTAAATACCGAATTTTTTAATGTAAATATAAGCTATTTATAAAAAGAGCCATACTGATTGCAGTATGGTTTTTTTATGTCTAAAAAATTAGAACAAAACAATTTTTACAGCGAAAAACAATTTGAAGCCAAACAAAATTTAACTGGCTTTTTCAGGTTGCTTTTAGAAATTGACATAAAAAATAACCCACAATTATATGAAAATAACAGAAATACAAATAATACCAATCAAGGCGAATAACGGCCTCATAGCCTTTGGGAGCGTGCTGTTTGATGATTGCCTTTATTTAAGCTCAATTGGTATACACAAAAAGCTTGATGGGAGCGGATACCGAATCACCTATCCGACCAAGAAAATCGGCGATAAAGATATAAATATTTATCACCCGACCAACAAGAAAACAAGTAAACTAATTGAAGATGAGATTATTTTAAAAATTAAACAAATATTTAAGTAAAAAATAAAAATGTATTTATAAAAATGTAATGAAATGTTAGACACTGTAATTCTACAATTTGACCCGAATCAATATCATATTGAAAAATATGAAAATTTTAATACGACCAAAGAATTAGTATTAAATTCTAGGGGTAGCTTTAAAAAATGGACTAACAACCGAACGGCCGAAGACAAACGAAACGATATTTATAAGCCCAGACTAACATTGATAAAACGAGGGATGATTGTCTTTCTAAAAGTAGAGTTCTCAGCCCCCAAGTTAATATTTGGCAATAATGTTGATGAATTAGAAGACAAAGATTTTAACCTAGCCGTTGAAAAACTCCGAGAAAAAATAAAGTCTATGGGCGTTCAAATTTGGTCTAAACATATTGAAGAGGCAAAAGTGATATCATTCCATTCATCAAAAAATATCATATTAAAAAATGGATACACCTCTAATTTTGCTATAAGAGAATTAAATAAAATAGACTGCAGTAAAAGATTTGATTTTGATGAAAAAAATTATAGAAATAATGGCCAAGTATTGCAATTTTATACTAACTCCCATTCTTTGGTAATTTACGATAAAATAACCGATTTATCTAAACCTCCAAAACGAGCCGTTGACAAAAACCAAGCTAAGCAACAATTATCAATTTTTAATTTTATTAAAGATAATAATTTAAGAATAGAATTATTAAGAATTGAAGTGCGATTAAGCTCAAAGAAAAAAATGAGTGCGGTCTTAAAAGAAATTGGCCATATGCCCGAACCAAAATTTAAAGATATTTTCAAAAAAGATTTATGTCAAAAAATAGTAAAGTTATATTGGGAAACATTTTTCACTGATAATCAGTTTATATTTAATATGAGCAATGATGCTCAAAAAATTCTCCAGTTAATTCTTATGAAATATCCTAAAGCCAAAAGACATCAAGCCTACAAATTAACTGGGATTTTTATGCTCTGCAAGGCAACGGAAGGAATAAGGGGGTTTAGACAAATTATTGATAATCATTATTCAAAAACCAACTGGGCTGTTGCAAAGAAAGACTTAAGGTTATTTGAAGATGAAATTTTTACAAATTCAAGCTGGGGTTTTATTAACGATATAAAACAACAGATTAATACATTTAATTCATTTAAATTTAAGGACTTGCCTTGTAAAGAAAAGTAAAGTATAATGTAAATAAGAATAAATTATAAATAATATAGCATTAAGGGATATAAAAAAATATGAATGAACAACAAATAGAAAAATACACCAGGGATTACTTAAAAAATGATGGCTGGAAATTAACTAATTTACCTAGGAATATTGGACAACACGGTTGTGATATAACAGCTTGGCACCCCATAAGAAGAAAAATTTTATATATAGAAGCTAAAGGTGATGGCAATCAAAAAAATAAAAATCAAACTATCCATAATTCTTTTTATACTATATTAGGGCAAATATTATCTCGGATGGATAAAGAAGGAAATAATCCTAAAAAAGCAAGAACTTACGCTATCGCTATTCCCCATTATTGGGGAGAAACATATAAAAAGAAAATAAAACAAATGCCATATGGATGGAAATTGTTAAAGCTAAAAGTATTTTTAGTTAACGAGGCCAAAGTAGAATTAAAAAATTATAAATATTTTTTAGATTAATTATATGCCAAAAAAACAATTCCATACTGCTCAAGGGCTTGCCGATATATTCGGCTATAACATAATGACAATTTATCGCTATATTAAAGCTGGCAAACTAAAGGCTTATAAAATTGGCAAGGAATTTAGAGTTGATGAAAATGAATTTCAGGCTTTCTTAAAAAGAGCTAAAACGAAATAAAAAATATGAAAGCAATAATACTCGCAAGAGTTTCAACTGAAGAACAAAAAGAAGCTGGCAATTCTCTGCCTGCCCAATTATTAAGATTGCAAAAATATTGCAATGAAAAGGGTCTGGTTGTATTTAAGGAATTTAACTTTGACGAATCAGCTTGGAAAACAGAGAGAGAGGAATTTAAAAAAATCATTGAAACCCTTCAATCTTCTAAAGAAACAATAGCCCTATGTTGCGATAAAATTGACCGATTAATAAGAAACTTTACACGAGACTTAGCCATATTAGAAGAATTGAGAAAATCTGGAAAAATAGAGCTACATTTTCCTTCTGATAATATTATTTTACATAAAGATTCTCCTGCCACCGATTGCTTTAGATTTACTATGGGAGTAAGTCTTGCAAAATATTATTCTGATTCAATTAGTGATAATGTTAAAAGGGCGTATGAAACCAAAATAAAAAATGGGATGTGGATTGGCAAGGCTCCTGTCGGCTATATGAATGTTGAGAATGAAAAAAATAATAGAGATATAATAGTTGACCCAACTAGGAGCCCTTATGTTGTAAAAATGTTTGAAATGTATGCTACTGGTAATTATTCTTTAAGAAAAATTAAAGAAGAAATGGATGAATGCGGATTAAAAAGCAATACCGTTAAACCGACGCTACTAACGATAAGCACCATATTTCACATTTTAAATAATCCTTTTTATTATGGGATGATGAAAATTAAGGGCGAATTATACCCGCATAAATACCCTCCATTAATTAGCAAATATTTATTTGATAAAGCAAAGGCAACAAGCTCTGGTTGGCACAAAAAACCCTTTAAATACGCCGCTAAACCTTATGTTTTCAGAGGAATGATAAAATGTGCTGATTGCGGTTGCACTATAACGCCCGAAACATCCAAATGGCATATTTATTACAGTTGCACCAACTATCACGGTATGCACGATAAAAGACTTTATGTGCCAGAGAAAGAGCTTCTAAAGCCCATTTATAAGGTTTTAGATGGCATTCAATTGACTGATGAACAGATAAAAGAATTGATTGATGATTTAAGACAAACCACAAAAGCCGAAAATCACTTCTTTAAAAATACACTCAAAGAATTGCAAAAAGAATATAACCAATTAGAAAATAGGATTAGCAAATTACAAGATGATAAGTATGACGAGAGTATTACTAATGATTTCTATAACAAAAAGTTTAAAGAATACACCGAGAAGCAGTCTAAATTATTGGTTGAAATAAACAAGCACGATAAAGCCGACAAAGACCATTATATTACCGCAAACACTATATTAAATTTGGCTAAAAGGGCTCGTGAAATATTTGAAAGTTCTGAACCACAAGAAAAACGCCAATTCCTAAATTTCATACTTCAGAACCTTGAATTAAAGGGCAAAAATCTCCAATATAAGCTAAAAGCACCGTTTGATACGATGCTTCTAACGAACAATTGTTCTGATTTGCTCCCGGGGTCGGATTCGAACCGACGACCAATTGGTTACACTTATCCATTAGTTTCCTAATGGGGTGGACTATATCATCGCCCCAGAGGGGCGCGAGGCGCTTCGGGTTGTTATACCCTACTCCCTTTCGGGATAGTCTCTGAACCTTCCTGAATAAATTTAGGCTTGGCTGCTGATTACCATGATTATTATGTAATTTTAGGCTTCCAGCAATTCACCTCGTTTTTCACCCTTTAATTGCTTAAAGGGGCTGCGTTTAATGTGATCACAGCCAACTGCGCTACCGCTGCGCTACCCGGGAATAATATTTAGTTATTAATAACAGAAAATGTTGTTTAAACATTTTCTAAATATATTCTAACAAATAAGCTAATTATGTCAACATACCAATTTAGGGTTGTTCAACCCTAATAATCATATATTCAGTCTCTTTATCAGCTAATCTTAAATTAATCCTCTCACCGGCTCTGTGGCCCATTAGAGCGGCCCCTAGGGGCGCACTATAGGAAATAATGTTATGAGCCGGGTCGCTTTCAGTTGAACCCAAAATAGTATAGATCCTCTGTTTCCCTTCTCTTTCTAAAGTAATTCGACTACCGATTTGAATAGTTTCTAAATTAGAGTTAGGTTTAATAATTTCCGCTACTTTCAGATGGTTTCCTAAATCTATAATTCTTTGATTTAAGCCTCGTAATCTCCCTTTAGCTAATTGGTAGCCGGCATTCTCGGAAAAGTCGCCCATCTCCGCCAAACGTTTCACTTCTTCAGCTAACCTCGGTCGAGAATTTTTTAGTCTCTCTAATTTGTTTTTTAACTCTAAAAATTTCTCCGCGGTTAAATATGGGTCAGGTTTCTGCCCCAAACGTTCATCACCCTTCCGAATTGGCACTCTCATATTTTATTCATTCTTCCTATTATTATATTAAACAAACTCTCAAAACTTAAAAATTAATCTTCTGTATTAATTTTTGCCAGTTCATTATCATAAAAAACCTGCATCTTTATAATCAATTCCTCGGCATTTTCATTATCAAATGTTCCGCTTTCTCCGGTAGACATATCAACAAATTTAACTTCTTTAGACTCATGATTAATATCCATTATTTTTACATTTTCTGGCTTTAAATCAGCTATTATATCTGCTTGCTCGGCTAAATTTTCCATATCATCAAGGGCATACATACCATTATAAACCAAACTTCTTTTTTGGCCTTCTTCTTCTTGATTAATAATAATTCGATCAACTGAACCGTCACAATCATCATCGTAAAAAACTTTCCGTCCTTCTTTAGCTAAAATCATAGTAAAACTATTATTATCACCAACCACTACTTCTTGCCCTCCTGGAAACTGGAAGGTTTTTACTTTTTGATTATTGAGAGTATGAGATAGGGATTCATCTTGCTCATTAACAAGCGTAATAATTTTATTTAAATTAGCCCTGGAATCTTCTGTTTTATTTTTAATATTTTCAGGATCATTACCGTCTTTATTAGAAGCTGCTTCTAATGCTTTGGGGAAACCTGAAATAAGCAGAAGAATGGCAGCCAGCTTAGCTGTTTTATTGTTAAGAATTCTTTCGCGAAAACTTTTTTTAATTTTGGGCTCACCCTCTGGTTGAGCGATTGGAAATTTTTCAGTCATATTATTTTTTTAAAATTTTAATTATATATCTTAATAATCTCTCAACTTTTCTAACCCCTTGAACTTTCTGATTTTCTCTAAAGCTTTGGATTCAATCTGTCTAATTCTCTCACGGGTGACTTCAAATTCTTGGCCAACTTCTTCCAAGGTATGAGCAACGCCATCAATTAAACCAAAACGCATCTCTAGAATTTTTTGTTCACGCGGCGATAATTGAGCCACAATGCCTTTAACATAATCTCTTAATAATTGTAAAGCGGCGGCTCGATCCGGGGTAACATTCTTCACGTCTTCAATAAAATCTTCCAAGGTAGAATCTTCTTCATCATCACCAATGGTCGTTTCTAGAGAAATGGTATCCTGAGAAATTTTCATGATATATCTAACCTTATCCAACTCTTCACCCATTTCAGCAGCGATTTCATCAGCTAAAGGTTCTCGGCCTAGCTCTTGGATCAAATTACGTTGAACTTGTTGAAATTTATTAATAGTTTCCACCATATGGACCGGAATTCGAATAGTCCGCGATTGATCGGCTAGGGCGCGAGTAATGGCCTGACGGATCCACCAGGTGGCATAGGTAGAGAATTTATAACCCTTGCGATATTCAAATTTTTCCACGGCTCGAAATAGGCCAATATTCCCTTCTTGAATTAAATCCAAGAGACTCATGCCTTTGGCACCAGCAAATTTTTTAGCAATAGACACGACTAGGCGCAGATTAGCTTCAATGATTTTCTTTTCGGCTTCCTTGTCTCCCTTCTCTTTGCGTTTAGCTAATTCAATTTCCTCCTCACTGGTTAATAGCGGCACTTTACCAATTTCCTTAAGATACATTTGGATGGAATCAGCGCTTAGTTTGGATAAATCAACATTTAGAGCGGCCTGCTGGGCGGCGGTTTTTCCAGACATGGCCGCTTCTTTATTTCTTCTTTCGGTTGACTCTAGAATTCGGCCAGAATCTTCGGCAATGCGAATGCCATTTTTTTGTAATTCACCTAGGAAGACATCATAATCATAGACATACTCTTCAATTTCCGGAAACAAATACAATAGTTCTGTTTCAGTTATGAAACCGCGCAAACGCCCCTTGTTAATAAGCTTAGTCATTTGCTCTTCAGTTGGCTTGGCAACTGGCTTGGGAGCTGCCTTAGCACTCACTTTCACCCTCTTCAGGGCGGTTTTAGCCATTGGCTTCCTTTTGGCCTTCTTGATTTTTTTAGCTACTTTTTTACTAACATTAGCTATTTTTTTAGAAGATTTTTTAGTGCTGTTGACGGCTTTTTTAGTTTTTTTTGGCTGTTTTTTAGCCATAATATTAATTTAAATTTATTTCTTTTAATTGATCGGTCAAGCTTTTTAATTCACCCATTAAGACATCTAGCTCTTCTCCCTGTTGATTCTTCTCAGCCTGAGCGATTAGTTTTTCCAGCTTGCGGATTTTTTTCTGACAACCATATTTTTTAAGATGGACTAAAACCTTAATTATTTCGTTTTTAGCTTGGCTGTTGTCAAAATCATAAAAATCTTTTTCGGCCAGAAGAATTAACTTATCCAGCAATTTTTCATCACCGTCAGCCTGTTCTTCCAGATAGAGTCGAAAATTTTCATAATCCAAAGAAGCAGCTTTATTATAATAGATTATTAGGTTCTTGTAAAACCGGGAAAGGGCTTCGCCGTCAATATAATCGGGCTCTAAATTACTAATTACATAATTAATTAAATCCGGAAAACGAGTCAAAAGAGCTAGTAATAATTCCGCCAACCTTTCTTCTCGACTGGTGGTGACCCTGGCTTTAGTTTCTGGAGAAGTAGTATTAGTTGTCGAAACTGCTTTTTTATCTAAGCTTTCCCGCAGCAACACCTCTTTGACCTCCAGGGCTTCGCTTAATTTCCTAAGCCAAAAATCCTGTTCCAATCTATTGTGCACCAAAGAAATCATGGCTAACATTTTCTTACTGACCAGCTGTTTATTGTCCAATTGGCTCAAATCCAGACCCATAGTTATCTTTTCAAAATAATATTCTAACATTGGCTTGGCCTGGTCCACGGCCGTCTGGAAATCCCTAGGGTTATTACGCAAACATTCATCCGGATCTTTGCCCGGCAGAATAATAATTTTTAGATTCATTTCCTGGGTCAGGGCCTCCCTGATTCCCCGATCGGCGGCCATCTGGCCGGCATCATCCATATCAAAACAAAGAGCTAGGTTGGGGGTAAAACGCTTAATTAAACTAATCTGCTCGGCAGTGAGGGCGGTACCCGAGGAAGCAACTACGTTGTTGAAGTTATGGCGATAGCAACTGATTACATCCATCTGCCCTTCCACCACAATAGCTAAATCAGCCTGTCTAATGGCCTGTTTGGCTTTGTTTAAACCGAAGAGAACTCGACTCTTATCATAAACCCTGGTTTGGGGGCTATTAATATATTTACCCATCTTTTCGGTTTTTTCCTTGGCCGGATTAAGGCGGGCGGAAAAAGCGATTAGATTATTATTGGCATCCCAAATGGGAAACATGATACGATCTCGAAAACGATCATAGTAACCCCGGCCACCTTCCTTTTTGGTAATCAAACCGGCTAAAAATATTTCCTCATCCGTATATTTAGAACCGCTCAATGGTCTAGTCTTGAGAAACTTATATAAACTATCCCAGGAATCAGGACTATAGCCCAATTGCCAATCGGCAATGGTTTTTTCATCCAACCCGCGTTTAATTAAATATTCTCTGGCAGCCGCGCCGGTTGGTGTGGTTAAAAGATGATTATAGTACTTACCAGCTAATTCTAAAATATCCAACAAACGATTGCGTTCTGAATAACTTTCGGGATTTTCATATTTTAAAACAACTCCCGCCTTGGGGGCCAAGAGTCGCAGAGTTTCCATAAAACCCAACCCTTCTTTTTCCATTACAAAGGACAGGACATCACCACCTCGACCGCAGCCAAAACAATGCCAGATCTGTTTTTCCGGAGAAATCACAAAGGAGGGCGTCTTTTCATTATGAAAAGGACAGAGAGCCTGAAAATTGGCACCCACTGCCTTCACATTGACATATTCTCGAATCACTTCGACAATATCCAATTTAGCCTTAATGTCTTCTACCTGGGACATAATTTAATTTAAAAAATCTGGTAATAATAGACTTCGGAGACGGGCTGCCTCCTGTTCCACCACTTCTCCATCATATTCAGCGTTATGGCGATTATAGCCTTGATAGCCGGGTCGCTTTTGATCCAAATGCAGATTAAAAATAATTTGTTCTTCCTGAGTTTTTTGATCAATTTGGCTTTCCCAATAGAGATGAAAGCGAGGATAGAAATCTCGTGTTAGGCGACGAACAAAACTAGCCTGGCCGCTGGCTCGATCTAGGATGTAGGCATAACCAGCTCGCCTAAGCCACAGCTCCGGTGTCTCCGTCAATTGTTTTTTGTTGATGACCAATTTCATTTTTACCTATTCTAAAAATAATAAATTTATAGACTGCAAAATTTAGTAAAGCTAATAAAAGATTAACGATAACCTGGGATAATAGATACCAAACATGAAACTTATTAACCAACAGGTGCATGAGCAGGCCGTTTAAATTCAAGCCCACTAGGGCATTAATAATATAGAGAAAAAGCTGATTGAACATTTTGCGCTGGCTGTAGTTCTGGAAAGTCCAATATTTTTGCAGAGTAAAACTAACCAAAAAAGATAGAATAAAAGCAATACTAGTGGACATGACAATTTCTAGTCTTAACACTCCATGAAAAATGTATAGGAAGACTAAATCAGCCCCACCGGCTGTACAACCGGCGATGATAAACTTAACAATGGACTTATGTTCTTCGCAGCGACAATAGGTCTTGGGAAAATGATGGGAAAAATAACGACGAAATTTAAAATAAAGATTGTTGATAAACGACATAATAATTAATTCTAACGTTTCCAAATATAACTATTAAATACCCAATTGACTAAACTTTTACTTTCCCGGAAACGCTCATTCTTGCCGGCGCTATTCAGCACCACGGAAATGATTTCCCGACCCTCAGGATCTCTGAATAAACCCACAAAACAATAGCCGGCTTGATCGGTATAGCCGGTTTTCCCGCCCAATACCTGAAAAGAATTTTTTTCTGAATCAAATAACAGATAATCGGTCGACTCGATATTTTTAGATCGGCCATCAAGAGTATTAAATTGATATTCCTGTTTTTCTGTAGCTGCCTTTATTTCATTCCGACCCAGAGCAGCTTTGGCCAATAGGGCCACTTCCCGGGCTGTGGAAACGTTGTGATCGCTTAAACCAATGGGGTCAACAAAATTAGTTTTGCTTAAACCTAGGGTTTTAGTCCGATCATTCATTTTGTCAACAAATTCAGCTTCCGTTAATCCGCTGGCATGAACCAGGGCAATAGTCGCTCCATTATCTGAGGCAATTAAACTGGTATTAAATAGATCTCTAACCTTAACTCTTTCTCCGAGGAATAGATTTAGGCGGCCACCGGCAATTTGGTCATTTCTGGTGATTTGATAAATCTCTTCCCAGCCAGGATTATTTTCTAAAAAAACTAAAGCGGTCATCAGCTTAGTAATGCTGGCAATGGGTTGGACCTCATCGGCCTGTTTACAAAATAGAAAGGAGCGATCCTGAGACAACAAAACGGCACTCTTCTCTGCTCCGATTTCTACCTTTTGAACATTCGGTCGCGGCGAAATAATTTCTACATTGTCACTGACCATTACCGGCAAATTGGTCTGCCAGAAAAATAAAGCAACTATTAAATTAATCAACCAAGTGGCAATCATAGGGGCTATTGATTATTAACTTCAGGATTAGATAAAACTTGATCAACGGCGGCCAGTTGATTTAATTTTTCATAGTCCGGCAAATCATCCAGGCTACCTAGCCCCAGAAAACGAATAAAGTCATTGGTAATCGTATAATAGTTCTCCTGTTTAGTTCTGTTAAATTTTTCTTCAATTAAACCGCGCAGTAATAAATTACGAATAATCAAACTGCAGTTAACTCCTCGAATGCGGTCCAATTCCCATTTACTAATCGGCCCTCGATAGGCAATGATAGTCAGGGCTTCCAGGCTAGGCTGGGACAATTCACCGGTGGTTTCATCTTTAAGAAATTTTTGCACCAATTCGGCATTATCTCCGGCCGTGGTAATTTGGTATTGATTATTATTTTTAATTAAATTAAGGCCACTGGCTCGCTCCTGGTAATCAGTCGTTAATTCCGCCAAAGCCTCTTCTACCTCCTTGGTTTTAGCTGAAACTAAATCAGCCAAATCCTTAACCGCCAGAGGACGAATGGCGACAAATAGTAATGATTCTAATTGGGATTTTAGAGACATATTTATTCAAATCTTAATAAATCAATATTTTTCTTAACCTGATTATATTTAAATAATCCGCCGTTCATGGAAATATAAACACCGGGTTTTATATTTTGAAAAGAAGCAATACTAAAACCTAAATTAAAGGGAGCATCCGAAGCAGAAAAACCAACTACTGGCACCATAGCTCCAGTAATAATAATCTTTTTATTTTCTTTAAAATTCTTATGTAAAAATTCAGCCGTTTCCACTATAGTAAAAGTACCGTGGGTGATGAGAATATTTTTAGCCTTATTTTCCCTAATTGATTTTAGTAAACGCTGACGGTCAGCAGTAGTTATTTTGCGGCTATCTTTTTCACAAATAGTTTTAATCTTATAAGTAAAGTGGGGTTTAACTATATTCTGTAAATATTTATTAATGGAAGAGTCTAATTTCATTAATTGATCATTAATCTTATCATAATCCAAATCAATAAATTCAATAGTGCCACCCATTTTTAAAATATAAATATTTTCTTTCATATAATTATATTAATCTTTGTTTGGTCGAACATGAATTTCACTAAACAATTCCGTCTGCTCAAAAACCAATTCCTTTTGTTTGGCTAGTTCCAATACTGCCAGAAAACTAACAATAATTTCCGTTTTAGTTTGGGCGGCCTGTAGTAGTTTGGAAAAGCTGAATTTAATCTTATCCAATAACATTTTTTTAATTAACATGATTTTTTCCTCAATGTTAATCTTTGGCTCTAGGGTTTCTTCGGGTAATTTCTCTTCCTGTTTCTTTTCCAGCGAACTAACAATTTTCAAAAAAATGGAATGTAATTCGGGAGCGGTTAACTTAACCGGAGGTGAAAAAACTGGCAAATTAAACTGATGACGACGATTTTTGATAAGGGGCGGTAAAAATAAAAAATGTTTTTGTTCGATAATCTCCTTAATCTTTTTACTAGCTTCCACAAACTCCTTATACATTCTCAATTGCTTTTCTAAATCATCGATTTCCTCCTCTTCTTCGGCCGTATAGAGATAGGGTAACAGAGCCTTGGATTTGATGAATAATAATTTAGCGGCTACCACTAAAAAATCGGCCATTTCCTCGGGATTAATATCGCCGGCCTGACGAATATAATTAACGTATTGGTCAGCAATTTTGGCCAAATTAATTTCCGTAATGTCCATTTCTTCGGTTTCAATTAAAGATAGTAATAAGCCCAGGGGACCGGAAAATTTTTCAGTGGTAAATTCCATCATAATTATTGAGTGGGCTCCATTTTGACAGTTGACCACAATGTTCCCTTGATACATTGATAACCGGCTCCGTGATAACGGCTATTTTCTAAATAATTAGTCAGGGTCCGACGATCATCGGTTGAACTGCTGTCGTAGCGGAAGGTGGCGCAAAGTTGAAAATCTTTTTCACCTATCTTTTCGTAGACAATTGCCTCCTTGGTTTCCGGATCAATTAAATTACGGCTATCCAAATAAATATCGGATTCGGCCCCAATGGCTTCTAAATTTTCCGGTAATTTTTTATAGCGATCATAGTAACTGTTAACAGCGCTTTCTAGGCTATAAATATTATTAACCACGATTTGATCCAGGCGTCGATCACGGGCCGTTCGGGGCGACTCTACAAAAAACCAGGAAGCCACAAAGGCCGCTACGGTTAGGGTTAGAGTCACCCAAAAGAAAATTTTCAAAATACGATCTTTTTTAGTCACTGCCTGACGTTTAATGTCGTAGAAATAGAAAGAAAATACTAAACCAGCAATTACTAACATGGCTAAGGCCTTAAGGATAAATTGGCTGGTTAGATCGCCGGATAAAAAACTATTAATCACTCCGATGAATACCCCCAAAATAATTAGAGCGGAAACCAAAACGGTGAAATAGGTCAACCAACGGCGGATACCTGATTCTTTGGAAAGTTCTTCTTTCCTTAGGCCACGATAGATTAGATTAATAATAAGGTAGAAAATTGGAGTAGTGATTACTAGAGCGGAAATGGCAAATTTCAATTGTCCGTCCACACTACCACTAACTAGATTTAAAGCATCTGGCACCGTGCGATCAATAATACCAAAAACAATCATACCCACTCCCAGAGACATAAAAATTAAGGCCACTAAAGACAGGAGATAATAAAAGGCGTACTTAGCGTTGTGTTGATTAGACATATGTTTATAATTAAAATTCAGCATTCTTGGGCGTGCGGGGGAATGGAATAACGTCCCGAATGTTGGCCATGCCAGATAAATACATTACCAGTCTTTCAAAACCTAAACCAAAGCCAGCATGGGGGACCGAACCATATTTACGTAAATCCAAGTACCACTGATAGTCAGCGGGGTTAAGGCCCATGGCTTTCATCCGATCTTCTAATATTGCATAGCGCTCTTCCCTCTGGCTGCCGCCAATAATTTCGCCCACGCCGGGCACTAATAAATCCATGGCTGCCACCGTCTTTTGATCATCATTGACCCGCATGTAGAAAGCTTTGATGTCTTTGGGATAATCGGTTACAAAAACTGGTTTTTGATAAACTTTGTCCGTCAAATAACGTTCATGTTCCGTTTGCAGGTCAATTCCCCATTTAACTGGATAGACAAATTTCTCTCCGGATTTTTCCAAAATATCAATGGCTTCGCTATAGCTAATGCGAAGAAAATCAGACTTAACAATATTCTGAAGACGATCCAGCAAGCCGGGGTCAATAAATTTATTAAAAAATTCCATTTCTTCTGGCAATTCCTGAAGAATATGGTTGATTAAATATTTCAACATTTTTTCAGCTAAATCCATGTCAGCCGATAAATCTGCCCAAGCCATTTCCGGTTCCATCATCCAAAATTCTGAAGCATGGCGAGTAGTGTTAGAATTTTCTGCTCGGAAGGTCGGACCAAAAGTATAAACTTTGTTTAAGCCTATAATTAAAGCTTCGGCATTCAACTGTCCACTAACCGTCAAACCAGCTTTGCGGCCAAAAAAATCTTCAGCATAGTTAATTTCTCCCCGATCGTCCTTGGCCGGATTTTTTAAATCTAGAGTGGTCACCTGAAACATTTCACCAGCGCCTTCACAGTCGCTGGTGGAGATTATTGGAGTATGGACATAGAAAAATCTCTCGGCCTGAAAAAATTGATGGATGGCCTGGCTCAACACTGAGCGCAATCGAAAAACAGCGGAAAAAGTATTGCTACGTCCCCGTAGATGGGCGATGGTCCGGAGAAATTCAAAGCTATGTTTCTTTTTCTGTAAAGGATAGTCGGGATCAGCTAAATTAACTAGGGTGATTTTAGTAGCTTTTAATTCAAAGGCTTGGCCACTAGCCGGTGATTCCACCAGTTGACCACTAACCTCCAAAGACGAACCAATGGTCACTCTGGCCATTTCCCCAAAATTATCTAATTTATTATCAAAAACAACTTGCAAACCTTTAAAAAAGGAACCATCATTTAATTCAATGAAAGCAAATTCCTTGGAGTCGCGAACCGTTCGTACCCAACCGGCCACAGTGACTGGTTGATTGAGGAATTGTTCGGTTTGCTTATAGAGCGAATGAATACTGGTATGAGACATAGAATTAGGGGGTTAATCGCTTAACATCGCGGGGCAAGAAACAGGCCTCCTTGATGCTGCTAAGATTTAACATCTTCATAATAATCCGGCCAGGACCAATGCCAACACCACCGTGGTTAGGACAGCCGTAGCGGAAAAAATTAATATAATCCTTTAGCTCTTCTAAATTCATGTCCTTTTCCCGGGCCTGTTTTTCTAAAACATCTACCCGGTGTTCTCGCTGGGCGCCGGTGGTTATTTCCAAGCCTTTATAGAGTAAATCAAAACTTTTAGTTAACTGGGGGTTATCATTATGGCGCATGTGATAGAAGGGGCGGGCAGCAATGGGATAATCGGTGACGAAGACAAAATCATGACCGGTTTCCTGTTTAATAATTTGGCCCAATTCTTTTTCTTCCTCGGTGGAAAAATCAAAATCTTTTTCACTGCCAATGCCAGCTTTTTTTAATTTCTGCTTGGCTTCGGCCAAAGTAATTCTGGGAAAAGGTTTAGTAGGAATTTCCAGATCAATTTTCAAATCTTGTTTAACCCGGTTGAAGCCAGCAATAATTAGCTCTTCTTCCATGTCCATTAAATCAAAGTGATTATTGATATAGGCTACTTCAAAATCCCAGCCGGTAAATTCAGTAACATGGCGGGTGGTGAAAGATAGTTCTGCTCGAAAAACCGGACCAACCATAAAGACCTTTTCTAGGCCGGAGGCAATGGCCATTTGCTTATAGAACTGGGGGGACTGGGAAAGATAGGCTTTCTTATCGAAATATTTTACTTCAAAAACTTCGGAACCCGTTTCCGAGGCCGTGCTCATTAAACAGGGAGTGTAGATCTGTAAAAAATTATTTTTTAAGAAATAATCTCGGAAACCTTCTTCTAATTTAGTCCAAACCTTAAAAATTATTTGATTCTCCGGCCGACGTAAATCCAGCCAGCGCCAATCCAACCGATTATCTAAATTAGCTTCGTTATCGCTTTTGGTTAAAACCGGAATAGGTAGGTTTTCATCGGCCAAAGAAATTAATTTCACTTCGCTCACAGCCAACTCATAGTCTGGGACCGCTTCTTCACCCTTTTTGGCTGGTTTAGCTTGTAAAATCCCCCTAACCTCGATCACGCTTTCCAGGCTTAATTTTTCAGCCAAGTCATAATTATTATTACCGGCCACAAAAACAATCTGCATAATACCTGATAAATCGGCTAAATCCACAAAAATAACGCCCTTGTGAACGCGAATATTGCGAACCCAGCCGGCTAGCTGGACTTCTCCTTGCCCCTGTTGTTTAGCAACGGCAATTGAAATTCTTAACATATAACGAAATTAGTTTCAGGCCCTTGGCAGACCTGAAATTATTAAAAATAGTCTTATTTAGCTACCTAAATTTTACCTCACTTTGGGGATTTTAGCAAGAAAAAAATAGCCTAATAAAATTGCTATTTTTAAAGGAAAAATTAATTATTAAAATTAATGAAATTAATAACCAAAGTTGTCAATTCTTTGCTAATTTTTTTATCTATCTTTAGCTTTCTAACCTCTTCCCAGGAATTAGCGCTTAGAAAGCGAACTAATTTAACAATATCGTCGGAAACAGCTAAAATTTCTGGCCGGGTTAAGGTCGCTTGATGACATTTTTCGCAAATTAGACCGCCGTTCTGTAAATCAAAATAATTACGGCCCGACTGAATTTTCTGCTGACAAAGCAGACAATGATACATTTCCGGCTGGTAACCTAACTCGATTAATAGTTTTAGGTTAAAATAATTTAAAAATAACTCTCCCTGTTCCCGGGAAAAATCAGAGGAATAATCATTTAAATTATTTAACCAATCATTCAGTAATAAAAATAAACCCGGATCAGTTTGTTTTTCTTTAATTAAACGATTAAAACAATTAACAGCCTGGCCGGCGTAATAGAGCTTATTGAGGTCCTGTTTTAGATTTAATCGGGCATTTTGAGCTAAAATACTGCCCACATAGTCCCGGCCTTTTCCCGGAACAATCATTAAATCAACCAGGCTCAAGGGCTCCAAATGACCGGCTAGTTTAGATTGCGGCTTCTTGGTCCCTCGGGCTATTAAAATTAATTTGCCGAATTTTTCCGTATATACAACAACTAAGCTATCGTAATCACGATAGCTTTGACGATTTAAAACAATGGCCAGAGTATGTTTGGTGTCTTCCATATTAAACTTGATCCAAATAATTTTGCAAAATCAAAGTAGCTGCCAAACTGTCCCGATCAGCCTTTTCTTTGGGACCACCCTCCAGGGCGTCGGCAGCCAAACTACTAAGTCGTTCATCTAAAAGATGGATGGGTAGATTAACTCGGCTCTGCAGTCGCTTGGTGAAATTAAGCCAGGCTGGATTGTCGGCAGCGGCACCGCTCATTTTTTGAGGCTGACCAATAATTATTTCATCAATTCCCTCTTGGCCAATAACCTCAATAACCGCCTGCAAACTATTAACCACTCCCAGAGGCAGGGCGATATTAGTTTCCTCATCAGCCAAAGCTAGGCCAATGCGTTCACTGCCCCAATCAATGCCTAAATATTTTTTAATATCATCTACCATAATTATTTTGTGATTACTTTTCCGCCCTTTTTGGTTACCACCACCGTATGTTCGAAATGAGAGCTGAGAGAATTATCGGCTGTTAGGATAGTGTAACCATTATCAGCCACCTTAACCCGCCAATCACCTTGATTAATCATAGGCTCAATGGCAATCACCATGCCAACTTCCAGGGTAATATTTTCCGAAGAGTTATCAGCTACTTCAAAATTAAGAACATCCGGTTTTTCATGGGCAAAATAACCAACTCCGTGGCCCACCAAGTCTCGCACTACGCCATAGCCATGCTTTTCGGCGTGTCCCTGGACCGCCCGAGCGATATCATTAATAGTTTTTCCAGACTTAACTTGCTTAATAGCTAAGCTAAGACATTCCTGGGAAACCTGAATTAGTTTTTTAACCTCTCGACTAACCTTACCAACGGCCACCGTAGCACAAGTATCAGTGAAGAAGCCGCCGCTGGGAGAATGGGGGTTTAGGGGGGCTTGATATTTTTCTCTTAATTCTGGAGTAGCTGGCCATTCCATGCCAATATCTAAATCGACCACATCACCGGCTTGGATGGTTCGATTGGGTAAAGAACTGCCGTGAACCACTTCATTATTAATGGAAACGCACAAAGTGGATGGAAAAAAAATTCGATTACCTAGGGGGTAATTTTTAAAGGCGGGACGACCACCGGTAGCAATAATTAATTCTTCAGCCATTTTTTCCAAATCAGCGGTTTCGGTTCCGGGCTTTATTTCCTTCAGAAGCTTTTTTAAAATGACCGCCAGTCGATGACCGCTTTCCTCCAGGATTCTAATTTCTTCGGCTGTTTTTATATAAATCATAATTAAGCATTAAGTTCTTCATGAGCTTTCCTCGCTCTAATGGATAGAAAAAAGAAAATGCCCAACAAAATAACCATATTCAGCGGGGCCAGCCAGAAAGGAAATTCCTGCCCAAAACTTTCCATAATCATAATAGCTCCTAGAACACCAATAGCATACATGGCGCCATTTTTCAGATATTGATACTTAGTAATCAAATCAATGCCTCGGATGGTAAATTCTCGCACCACCAGAGCTCCCAGACCATTGCCGAGAATAATTAACGGCACGCTAATGGTAAAAGCGAAGGCGCCAATAACACCGTCGATGGAAAAGGAAGCATCCAACACCTCTAAATATAATATTTTGCTCCAGGCACCCATGGCCGGATTCATTAATTGTTTTTCTTTTTCCTCGGCATTTTTCTTAAAACCGTCAGTGATAAAGAAGGCGGAAACACCGATGGTGGCAGCTAGGGCAAGCATGGGATCATGTTTCAGAGAAAAATAAACAATCCCGGTGGTCATTAGGGAGGCGATGGCATAGAACCAAACGCCCTGACGATGAATAAAACCTTCCACTAAAAAAGCATACTTTTTTTCTTCTAAAAATAGCCAGGATAGGAAAACGAAAAACAAATAAATTCCGCCTCCCAACAGTAATAGCGGCTTAGATTGTTCTAGATACTCTCTAATGGCTAAATTTCCGGAAAAGGTTCCAGTAATAACCTGCCAGATACCAAGATCGGGATTAGCAATCCAGACGATGATAAAAGGCAAAACACCGCGAACAATAAAAACAGCAAACAATAGGCCCCAAACTAAAAAAATCTTCCGATATTTCTCGGGCATGGTTTTAAGGACATGGGCATTAACAACGGCATTATCAATACTACTAATAACTTCAAATAGACATAGCCCCAGAATAACGATAACGATACTAAAAACCATAATTAATAAAATTACTTAAGACTTCTAAAAGGATTGGCTGGCCGGGAGATGGCCACACCAGTATTATTTAAAGAAGGCTTTGAAGTTTGGATGGGTTTAATTCTTCTATCACCTACGCCCGATCGAATATTAGCTCGGAATTCATTAAAATCATATTCACTACCCGGATCACGGTTGATGCGCATGGCTCGAGGAGCTTGATAGGGCTTAAGCTTTTCTTTGACTGGTTTTTTTTCTTCTAATTTTTGCAGCCTTAATTTTTCCATTTCTTTTTTCTCTGCCTGAGCCTCTTCAATCCTCTTTAGTCTAATTTCCTTGGCTTTATTAACCTCTGGCTTAATGCTACTAAGATGGTTAAAAATCTTCTTTAGGTCTCTTTTCCCTTCCCAATTTAAATCTTTCTGGGAAGACATAATTTGGCTCCAGGCACGATCCTTTACCCTAGAAAATTGTCCCCGTTTAATATCTCCCGAAAAACGCTTCATTACCTTAGAAATATTCTGATGACTATCGCCCAAACTACCATATTTAACAGAACTAGCAAATCGCCGAGGATTAAAATTATTTCCTTGGATAAAACTCTTGACATCCATATTTATTATTTCTTAAAACCCATTAGAATATCACGGATTTCATCAAGATCGTTATAGGTGAGATTAAGTTTAAGGCGATTATAATAAAGTTGATACATATCCTCTTTAATGGTGTAGCGAGATGGTTTTAGACCACGCTTTAACTTGTCTTTGTATTTTTTTACCAAATCAAAAATTAACTTACGATTTTCCTCGTCCAGATGGCGATACTTGGGATTTTTACGAAATAATTCATCCATCCGTTGGTCCAGGCGATAGTTAGTTTGATCGGTAATGTTTTTAGTAACGTCCTTAAAATCCATAAAAATTTCTTTTACTATTAATTTATATATTATATCATAAAAAAAGCCGACTTTAAAGCCAGCTTTTTTTATTATATATTAGCTAAAATATTGATATTATAGACCATCATATTCCCGCATAGTCAATTGGGATTCAATCTGTTTAACAGTTTCAATAACTACTGACACAACGATCAAAAGGCTGGTGCCACCAATGGCAAAAGCTTGAACGCCAGTGAAATAGCGCATAAATAACGGCAAGATAGCAATAATACCCAAGAATAGGGCGCCCACTAAAATAATCCGGTGAGTGGTATGAGCTAAATATTCACTGGTATGCTTACCTGGTCGGATGCCGGGGATAAAGCCACCCTGCTTCTGCAAGTTTTCGGCAATTTGATTGGGATGAAAAATAACTTCGGTATAAAAATAGGTGAAAGCAAAAACCAATAAAAAGTAAATGACGCCGTAAAATAATTGATTATTAAATAATTGAATGGTCCATTGGGCAAAATTAGCCACCCAGGCTGTTCGGGCATGGATTAAGAACTGAGCAATCATGGAAGGAAATAAAACAATAGAAATGGCAAAGATGATGGGGATAACGCCAGCCATATTCACTCTCAGGGGTAAATGAGTACTAGTGCCGCCATAGGCGCGATTGCCTCGGATCTGTCTAGCATATTGTACTGGGATATTTCTTTGGCCCTCGTTAATAACCACCACGCCAATAACGGTAATGATGGCAATGACAATGAAGCCAATCAACATAAATAATTGAGTTTGATCAAAGGTAACGATTAATTGCTGAACGGTTCGGGGTAGACCGGCCACGATACCGGCAAAGATCAAGAGAGAGATACCATTACCAACTTTTTTCTCAGAAATTAATTCACCGATCCACATTAAAAATACTGTACCAGCCGTAATGGTAATAATCATTACTCCAAAATCAAAGGGTTGGATGGCGCCCAAAATGCCGGCATTACTGCGTTGCAATAGGGTAATCATGGCATAGGCCTGCATGGCAGCCAGAGGAACAGTTAGCCAGCGGGTCCACATGTTGATCTTTTGGCGACCAGCCTCTTCCTTCTGCATCTCTTCAATTGAAGGGACAATCATTCCTAATAATTGAAAAATAATAGATGAAGTAATGTAGGGAGCAACACCCATCATGACAATGGAAAAAGTTTCCATGCCCCCGCCGGAAAATAAATTTAACAAACCTAAAATCTGATTGGAAGCAAACAAATTCTTTAGGGCAACGGCGTCTACTCCGGGAACGGGGATATGGGCGGCTAAACGGAAAATCACTAGCATTCCTAACACGTAGAGAATGTTATTGCGTAAATCTTTAGCCTTCCAAATTTGAATTAATTTATCAAACATATTTATTTTATCTGCTTACTAACTCCTTCACTCATCTTTATATTCTCAAATTTTACCTTGACCGTCAATTTTTCTTTACCCAGGATTTTAACGGGTGCTTCCAGGTTACCAATCAATCCTTTTTCCATTAGAATAGCCGGATTAACAGTTTCGTTATCTTTAAAATGTTTATTAATAGCTTTAACACTGACAACTTGATTCTTAGGTTTGGCTGATTTAAAACCACGAACTTTGGGAATTTGTAACAACTGTTTCTTCATACCCAAACGTTTTAGACCGGACACACCGGAACGTGATTTCTGTCCCTTTAAACCCCGGGTACTATAGGTGCCATGTCCGGAGGCGTTACCGCGACCGACTCGCTTAGTTCCCTTAGCTCTCCCCTGGGATTTTTTAATAGTATTAAGTGACAACATATATAATAAAATTATTTCTCCTTCTTAATTTCTTTTTTAGGTTTTTCTTCAATTTTTTCCTTAGCTTCAACAACGTGTAATTTTCTAAGTGCTTCAATGGTACAGCGGGCGTTATTAATTTTACTATTACTGCCCAAAGTCTTACTGGTAACATTTTTAACGCCGGCTAATTCTAAAATAATTCTAGCCACGCCGCCAGCGATAACACCACGACCCTGTTTGGCTGGTTTAAACATAATTTTAGCGGCTCCCAATTTATGAAAAACTTCATGGGGAATGGTGTCATTAACCATGGAAACACGGATCATGCTTTTCTTAGCTTTATTGACAGCCTTATTAACAGCCATGGTCACATCAGCTCCCTTACCTAAACCAACGCCCACCTGTCCCTTCTTATCACCTAGAGCAACGCAAGCACGAAAGCTCATTCTTTTTCCGCCACCCATAACACGGGTAACTCGAGCCACTTCTAAAATTCTTTGCTCCATGTCGTCCCGACGATCATCACGACGATCACCTCGACGAGGTCCCCGGCGATCATTTCTTTTTCTATCACCGTAAACACTCTTGGCCACGGTTTCAGCAGCGCCTGTGGCAACAGTCGGATTTTCAATATTTTCTGGAGTAGTATTTTTTTTATCTTCAGACATATTTTTAACTTAATTAAAACTTTAGACCAGCTTCACGGGCGCCATCAGCTACGGCTTTAACCCGACCATGATACTTATAGGAACCACGATCAAAAACTACCTCGGTAATTTTTTGGGCCTGGGCTTTCTGGGCAATTAACTTACCTAGTTCTTTAGCTAAATCTATTTGATTGCTAGATTTTTTAATTTCCTGAGAAGAAGCGCTAAGCAGAGTAACACCTTTTAAATCGTTAATTAACTGTAAGAATAAACCACGGTTAGAACGAAATACACTAAAACGAGGTCGCTGGGCAGTTCCTTGTATTTTAGCCCGAACTCGATTCTGACGGCGTTCTTTTTTAATATTTTTATCTTGAATTTTCTTCATATAATTAACTTATTATTTACCCTTGGCAGCCGCCTTACCAGCCTTGCGTCTGATTACTTCATCACTATATTTAATTCCCTTACCCTTGTAAGGTTCTGGCTTACGAATTTTTCTAATTTGGGCAGCAGTTTCACCTACCAAAGCTTTGTCAGCGCCGGATAAAGTAATAGTATTTCCTTCCACAATGGCACCAATGCCTTCCGGCAATTTAAATTCCACTGGGTGAGAAAAGCCTAAACTTAGATTAAGTTTATTGCCACTAACAGCGGCTCGATAGCCGACACCATTAATTTCTAATTTTTTACTAAAACCTTCGCTAACACCCAAAACAGTGTTTCTAACCAAACTCCAAACTAAACCCCACATAGCACTGGCGTTCTTTTCACTGGAGTCTAGGGGTTTTACTAAAATTTCATTGTTTTCCACTTTAACTTCCACCAAAGAATTGGGTTTAACATGTAGCTCTCCTTTGGGTCCCTTAAAAATCATATCATCCTGAGAAATGGTAGCCTGAACTCCGTTGGGTAATTTAATTGGTAACTTTCCTAAACGTGACATATATTAGAGACTTAAAAACTTAATTAAAAAATTTTCCCCAGCACTTCTCCGCCAATCTTTTGTTTTCTAGCTTCTTTGTTGGTCATTAAACCCCGGGAAGTGGAAATAATGGCTATACCAAAATTATTCAAAACTTTAGGGATTTCATCTTTACCAACATAAATTCTTAGGCCGGGTCGACTAACTCTTTGGATGGAGGTGATGTGCGGCTTATTATTCTTCTTATATTTTAACTGAATTTGCAGTTGATCAAAACTACTGCGTCGGCCATTTAGGCCACCAGGAATAATTTCCGCTTTTTTAATCCAACCTTCGCTTTCCAAAATCTTAGCAACTTCATATTTTAATTTGCTCATTGGCAAAACAATCTCCGGCTTTCTGACAGCGGAAGCGTTTCTGATTCTTGTAAACATGTCTGCGATGGGATCCATCATATTTTTTAGTTAACTTAATTTCTTATTACCAACTAGACTTTCTGATTCCCGGTAAATCACCGTTATCGGCCAATTCCCGGAAACAGATGCGGCATAATTTAAAATCACCGATATACCCGTGGTTGCGACCACAACGCCAGCAACGATTAATTTTGCGGGTAGAAAATTTCGGTTTTCTTTTTGCTTTTACAATTAACGCAGTTCTTGCCATATATTTAAATTATTTGCTTTCTTTTTTAAGTGGGAATCCTAGGAAATAGAATAATTCTAGGCCCTCTTCCCGATTTTTAGCCGATGTATGTAAACAAACTTCCAAACCATACATATTATCAATATCTTCCACTTTAATTTCCGGAAAAGCGGCATATTCCTTGAAACCGACCGTTAAATTACCCCGTTGATCAACTGCCTTTTCATTAATACCTCGGAAATCGCGAACTCGAGGAAAGGTGATATTCACTAACTTATCAACGAAATCATACATGCGATTACCTCGCAAAGTTACCTTGGCGCCGATGGTCATGCCATCACGGATTTTAAAGGCGGAAATTGATTTTTTTGCCAAAGTAAATACTGGTTTTTGGCCGCTCAGAGCGGTTAAACCTTTGGCCACGCTGGCCATAAATTCCTTTTCCTTGGCATGATGGCCAAAGCCAACATTAATCACCACCTTGTCCAAATGAGGCACTAAATTAACATTTTTATAACCGAATTTCTCTAGCATTTTCGGAATAATCTGTTTTTTATATTTTTCTTTTAATTTCATAATTTTAATTATTCAATGATATCTTGACATTTTTTACAAACCCGGAATTTCTTGTCTTTCTTGCCTTCGGTTTTAACAATCTTATGACCTACTCGAGTGGCTCGACCGCATTTAGAACAAACCAGGGCGACGTTGGAAATATTAAAAAAAGCGGGAAATTCAATTCTCTGCCCCTTTTCTCCCTGACGTTGAGGACGTAAATGTTTAATTAATAAATTTAAACCTTCAACGCTCACCTTACCTTCCCCAGGTAAAACCTGCAAAACCTTACCGATTTTTCCACGGTCTTTGCCAGTGAGAATTTTTACTTTGTCGTTTTTCTTGATATTCATATATTCTCTAACTACTATAGATTATAAAACTTCGGGAGCCAGTGAAGCGATTTTTACAAAACCAGCTCGTCTGATCTCTCGGGCAACGGGACCAAAAATACGGGTTCCCTTGGGTTCTTTCTTTTCGGCGTCCGTAATAATAACGCAGGCGTTATCATCAAAACGCAAATAGGAACCGTCGGGTCGACGAATTTCTTTCTTAGTTCTGACTACCACTGCCTTAACCACATCGCTTTTTTTAACGGCGGCGTGGGGGTTGGCACTTTTAACAGCGGCCACAATAACATCACCGATGCGAGCATAGCGTCTTTTATAGCCACCCAGTACGCGAATACATTGGACCTCTTTGGCTCCAGAATTATCAGCTGCTTTTAAATAAGTTTGGACTTGAATCATATAATTATTTTACTTCAATAACCCGCCATCTTTTATCCTTACTCAGCGGACGGCATTCAATAAAAGTTACTTTATCACCAGTTTTATACTGATTTTTTTCATCATGTACTTTATATTTTTTACTAACCGTATATCTCTTCTGATACTTGGGATGTTTTTTGACGGCTTCCACTTTAACAACAATAGTTTTATCACTTTTATCACTAACCACCACACCCGTAAACTTACGGCTAATAATCTCTTTTTTGGTATTTTCCTGATTGGGTTTAGCGGACATATTATTTTTGTTTATTTAATAAAGTCAAAATTTGAGCGATTAGTTGTCGGATTGCTCTAATTTCTCGGACATTTTTTAATTGTTTATTGGAATCCTTGAAACGCAAATCACGCAATTTCTCTCGATTGCTTTCTAATAATTTCAATAAATCATTTTTGTCCTTGGTTTGTAATTCTTTAAACTCCATATATTTCGCTTATTCTTTACTGATAAATTGACATTTAACGGGTAATTTATAGGCGGCTAATTCCATGGCTTGTTTGGCCGTGGCCTTATCAATTCCTTCCATTTCAAACATCACCATACCCGGCTTAACAACAGCCACATAGTGATCGACGGCACCCTTTCCTTTACCCATGGGGATTTCTCCGCCATGATTGGTAACCGGCTTATCGGGAAAAATTCTTATCCAAATCTTACCACCTTTTTTAACATATTTAGTCATGACTCGACGGGCTGCTTCGATTTGGCGGGAACTAACCCAGCAGGCAGTTAAACTCTTAAGGCCATAGCTACCAAAACTAATATCTAAATAACGACTGGCTTTACCGCCTCGGCGTCGCTTCTGATCTTTTCTCCATTTTGTTTTCTTAGGCATTAACATATTACAAAAACTTAATTCTTATTTTAGTCTTCAATAACTTCCCCCTTGGCCTGCTTATCTTTAGCAAAAACTTCTCCCTTATAAATCCAAACTTTAATACCGATGGAACCATAGGTGGTGTGGGCTGCTCCCCGGGCGTAATCAATGTCAGCTCGCAGGGTCTGTAGTGGCACTTTGCCCCAAACTAATTTTTCAGTACGGGCAATTTCGGCGCCATTTAAACGGCCAGCGACAACCACCTTGGCACCCAAAGCGCCGGCTCTTTCAATTTTACTTAAAGTTTGTTTCATGACCTTACGGAAAGGCATTCTTTTTTCAATATCCAAAATCATGGTTTGGACCATAATTTGGGCACTTAAATTTGGTCGGCTAACTTCCTTAATATTCAAATTAATTTCTCCCAAACGGAAGGTCTTTAAAAATTTCTTATGTAATTCTTTCTTTAATTCCTCAACGCCATTACCGCCGCGACCAATAATCACACCCGGCTTGGCTGTGGTGATGGTTACTTCAATTTTGTTGATGCTGCGAATAATTTCCACCTTATCAACACCGGCTTCCTTAAATTTTTTAATTAAAAACTTACGGACACCAATATCCTGTTTAATGTTTTGCACATACTTATCACCTTTCTCAAACCACAATGATGGCCAAGTTTTGGTAATACCCATGCGTAAAATTTTCGGATTTACTTTTTTTCCCATATAGAAAATGCTAATTAACCAGATTTGCGGCGAAAGACTTTGGCTTTCTCAATGACTGAACTCTTTTTTACCTTATCAGTTTTGTCGGTTTTGGCAGCTCCCTTGGCAGTGGCCTTCTCACCTTCTTTGGCTAATTTTTCCAGCTTAACCGGATCAGCGGCCTTAACTACCTTCTTCTCCTTCTTGCCGCTCTCCTTGATTTCCGCCAAAACTAAACTAAGGTGACAACCACGCTTACGAAGAGATGTGGCCCGACCATGAGCTCGGGGCATCCAACGTTTCAGAGTGACTCCCTCATCGGAACGAATTTCCTTAATATATAAATTATCTTGACTTAAACTAAAAGTATTCACACCATTGGCAATGGCTGATTTTATTAATTTACTAACCGGTCCAGTTGCCTTTTTATTGGTAAACTTTAATTGATTGAGGGCGGTATCCACAGGCATTTTTCTAATCAAATCAATCACCAGGCGAACCTTGCGCGGAGACATTTTTAAATGTTTTACACTAGCTTTTACTTCCATATAATTTATTTTTTATCAGCGGCCTGGGCTTTTGCCATCTTACCGCCGTGGCTAACGAATTTGCGAGTTGGCGCAAATTCACCCAGACGATGACCGACCATGTTTTCCACAATATAAACTGGCAAATGTTGCTTGCCGTTATGGACTCCCATAGTAAAACCAACCATTTCCGGAGTGATGGTGCAGGCTCGATCCCAAACCTTAATAACTGATTTATCACCGGCTTTAAGGTTCTGAATCTTTTTTATAATTCGAGGATTAACGTAGGGTCCTTTTTTTAAACTTCTAGACATATGTCTTAATTACTAAATTATTTTCTCTTGGAACGACGCTTGATTATTAGACGATCAGAATGTCGTTTACGTCTGGTCTTAACACCCAAAGCTGGCTTGCCCCATTTGGTTTTAGGATGTTTTAAACCGATGGATTGCTTACCTTCACCACCACCATGGGGATGATCAACCGGATTCATGGCTGTGCCACGAACTGTGGGACGAATCCCTAAATGGCGGGAACGACCGGCCTTGCCCAAAGAAATATGACGCTTATCCGGATTACTGGCCTGGCCAATGGTGCATAAACATTCCTTCTTAACTAAACGAATTTCACCGGAAGGCATTTTTAACTGGGCATACTTGCCTTCCACGCCCATAACATAAACTACATTGCCGGCACCTCGAGCGATTTTAGCGCCCTGGCCTACTTCCAACTCCACACTATTAACCGGCATACCGGCCGGAATAAACTGCAAAGGTAAAGCATTGCCGGTTTTTATTTCAATTAACTTCTGAGAACTCATAACCTGGTCGCCAACTTTTAAATCAGCGGGAGCAATGATATATCTTTTTTCACCATCAGCATAATTTAATAGGGCTAAACGAGCACCGCGATTGGGATCGTATTCAATGGTTTTTACAATGGCTGGAATATCAAATTTATCTCGTTTAAAATCAATTAAACGAACATAGCGTCTGGCGCCGCCTCCCTGATGACGAACGGTAATTTTTCCCTGGGAGTTGCGGCCACCGCGTTTCTTTTTAATAACCAATAATTTCTTCAGCGGAGCAACTCGACTGATATCTTTAAAATCGTCAAAGGTGGCTTGACGTCGACCGGGAGTATTCGCTTTTACTTTTTTAATACCCATATTTATTCAAAAACTAATTTCTAAATTAAACGCCTTCGTAAATCTTAATGGTTTGACCCTTGGGCAGCGTGACAATGGCTTTCTTCCAATTCTTGCGTTGTCCACTAATTCGACCACGAACCACCCGCTTGCCGATAACATTAATTAAATTAATACTCTGAGGCTTAATGCCGTAAACAGCTTCAATGGCCTTGGCAATTTCAATTTTATTGGTTGCTCGATTAACCACAAAAACATATTTATTTTCCGCTCCTAAATTAGTGGCTTTTTCAGTAATTAAAGGCTTAACCAGAGTACGATAGGCGGATTTATTTTTAACAACTCGACCGGTAGTTTTACCAGCTTTAACGGTTTTAGTTTCCTCACCGTATAAATCCTTCATACTCACCGCCTGGCTATCTTTGGCAACGGCTGGTTTTTTATCTTCAGTTGTTTTTTTCTTGGATCCGAATAAAGCCATATTTTTAAATTATTTACTATAACGTTCAGTTAAAGACTTAACCGCCCCTTCGGTTAATAATAAATTCTGATAATTTAATAAATCTAATAAATTAATATTTTCTAAATTAATGATTTTAACTCCCTTAAGGTTGCGACCGGAATATTTTGCTTTCTCATCCTTGGCGTCATTAATAACTAGAATATTACGGCGTTCGTTTTTAAGGATTTTTTTCTCTACGGCACTTAACATTTCATTAAATTTCTTGGTTTTATATTCGCTGAATAATAATTTATCTAAAACCACCAAGGCTTGCTGGGCCACCTTATCAGATAATGCCATTAGAATTGCCTTCTGCTTCATTTTTTGATTAATTTTCTGTTTAAAATTTCTATCCTTGCGGGGACCAAAGGTAACACCACCACCGATCCAAATGGGAGAACGGCTAGAACCAGCGCGAGCTCGGCCAGTCCCTTTTTGTTTCCAAGGTTTTTTACCGCCACCGCGAACTTCACTACGATCCTTGGTGTGAGCCAAGACTTGTCGTTCATTGGATTGCTGAGCCACAATAGCCTGATGGAGTAATTCCGCTCGAGCTTCAACACCAAAAACTTTGACTGCTAAATCTAAATCTTTAACGGCTTCGGCTGATTGATTGTAGACTTTTATCTTTAATGACATATTGATAATCAATTATACAAATTAGGCTTGAGGAGCAGCCGGCTCAACTTCTTTGGCTTCCTCGGTATTGTTATTTTCTTCAACCTTTGGAGTTGGGGTTTCCTCAACAGTCTTAACTTCTTGCTTGGTTTCTTCTTTAGTCTCTTCAATTACTTCGGTTTTATTTTCTTCCGAAGCGGCCACGGGAGCTGGTTGTAAATTAACTTTAAGTTCTCCCTGTCCTTTAATCATTACTAAACCATTAATAGCTCCGGGAAGAGCCCCTTTAATAAATAAAATGTTATTTTCCACATCAACCTTAACTATTGTTAAATTAGTGGTGGTAACCCGGGCATTGCCCATATTACCGCCCATTCTGGTACCTTTAAAAACATGGGCTGGACCTTTGGGGCCGATGGAACCGGGCATTCTTTCCTGGTCCTTGTTGCCATGGGTTTTACGAAAACCATGAAAACCATGACGCTTAACAACGCCCTGGAATCCTTTTCCCTTGGAAGTGCCGGTGACATCAATCACATCATTTTCCTCAAAAGTACTCACGCTGATCAGGTCGCCCACTTTAAAATCAGCTGGATTATCAAGACGAAATTCTCTTAAATATTGAGGTTTAATATTCAAATTCTTGACCTGACCCAACTGAGGTTTTTTAATATTCTTTTCCTTTTTTTGGCCAAAAGCTAATTTCAAGGCTCCGTAACCATCCTTCACTTCGTCCTTAACTTGAACAACTGGACAAGGGCCAGCCAAAACCGGAGTAACGGCAATTGCCCTATCATTTACCCAAATTTGGGTCATACTTAATTTTTTTCCTAAAATGAATTTCATATGAGTTCTAAAAACAAAAAACTGGTCTAAAACCAGCTGAAAAATGTAAACAATAAAAAGTGAACCTTGTTCCCTGTTTTTTTATTATTTTAAATTTTTTACTGGTTTACCTCCAAATTTTAGCTAACTTTCGCTTAAACACTTTCTATAAAAAAGAGTTATTTAGGCAATTATTAGCCAAGTTTAATCTTACTTTTTAATCCTACTACATTTTTATTTCCACGTCAACACCGGCCGGCAAATTCAAGCTGGTGAGATCTTCAATGGTTTTAGCAGTGGGATCAATAATATCAATCATTCTTTTGTGAATGCGCATTTCATATTGATCACGGGCATCCTTATGGACAAAGGTGGAACGATTAACCGTATACTTCCTTTTTTCCGTCGGTAGTGGAATGGGACCAAAAAACTGAGCATCGCTACGCTCAATGGTTTCCACGATGGTCTTGGTAGATTGATCAATAATTTTGTGATCAAAAGCTTTGATCTTAATTCTGATTCTCTGCTTAAATTCCTTTTCTTCTTTTTTGTTTTCGGACATAATTTATTTATTTAAATAAACACTACAACCCCGCCCTTGGGTAAGAGCGGGGCTAAATATCTACTTATTTCAAAATTTTAGTAACTACACCAGCACCAACGGTACGACCACCTTCACGGATGGCAAATCTCTGTTTTTCTTCCAGAGCAATAGGAGCGATTAATTTAATATTTAAATTAACCGTATCGCCAGGCATAACCATCTCAGTGCCAGCTGGTAAAGTAATATCACCGGTCACATCGGTAGTACGGATATAGAACTGTGGTTTATAACCATTAAAGAAAGGTTTATGACGACCACCTTCTTCTTTAGATAGAACATAAACTTCAGCGCTAAATTCGGTGTGAGGAGTGATTGAACCCGGTTTGCATAATACTTGACCACGTTCAACTTCATTCTTTTTAGTACCACGTAGTAAAATACCGGCATTATCACCAGCTTGACCTTGATCCAATGATTTATTGAACATTTCCACGCCAGTGACAGTAGTTTTAGTGGTATCCATTAAACCAACGATTTCTACTTCTTCACCTACTTTAATAATACCGCGATCAATACGACCGGTTACTACAGTACCACGACCTTCAATGGAAAAGATGTCTTCAATCGGCATTAAGAAAGGTTGATCAATATCTCTCTGCGGTTCAGGAATGTACTCATCTAAAGCTTTCATTAATTCAATGACTGATTCAGCATCTGGGCCAGTTGGATTTTCCAAAGCCTTTAGAGCGCTGCCACGAATAATCGGGGTCTTATCACCCGGGAATTCATATTTCTTTAATAAATCACGAATTTCTTCTTCTACTAAATCAATTAATTCTTTGTCTTCCACCATATCGCATTTGTTTAGATAAACAATGATATAGGGAACGCCAACTTGACGAGCCAATACAATATGTTCTCTGGTTTGAGGCATCGGACCATCAGTGGCGGAAACGACCAAAATAGCTCCGTCCATTTGAGCGGCGCCAGTGATCATGTTTTTAACATAATCGGCGTGTCCCGGACAATCGACGTGGGCATAGTGACGTTTTTCAGATTCATACTCAACGTGAGCAGTGGCAATAGTAATACCTCGTTCACGTTCCTCCGGAGCAGCATCGATTTCATTAACGCCTTTCTTGGAGGCTTTCATACCCTTGGCGTTGAAAACAGCTAACATCGCGGCGGTTAGAGTAGTTTTCCCATGATCAACGTGGCCGATAGTACCGACGTTAACATGGGGTTTTGTGCGTTCAAATTTGTCTGCCATGTTTTTGTTGTACGGCCCCCGTTCTCCACGGGGTTTCTTTCCCATATAAGGAAACCAGCCGAACTAAATTAATATATTATTATTTATTACTCAATTTCTTGGGCCTTTTTCTTAATTTGAGGCGGAATTTGCCAAGCCTTAACTGGCTTTTCATCCTCGTTTAAGTAAGCAGAATTATCTCGATTTTTCCACATCGAGATTTCGCGATTTATTTTATCAGTTAAATCTTCTTCTGTCAAATTTTCCGTTCTCTCTAAATTAGCAAAAGAATTAAGGGGTAATTCTTGAATATTAGCCTTTTCTTCCTGATTAGACGGAATTCTTCCATCAACTAAATTAATATAATTATCTAATCCTATAATTACTTGAGAGTTGTTGGGATTTTGAGAATCAAAAATAATCACCCGATCACCGGTTTTCTGAACTAAATTCAAGATTTTTTTTAATTGCTCAGGAAACATATGTTAATTAATTTAATTTTTCTATCGATTTTTTGCCCAATAAACGAACCGAGGCGGAAACTAATTTATCTAGATTATTAATATATTCAATTTTTTTCTCGGTAGTTAATTGTTTATATAGATCAGCGTTTTCTAATTCTTTGGGAATTATTTCTGCGAAAGATTGTAATTGGGCAAATTTATCCTGATCTAAAATATTATCTTGTTCCTGACTGAACTCTAGGGCTGAATAAAACTTATTGAACCGGGAATTAAAATTAAGTCCTAGGCGATTACGTTGATAATATTTTTGAACTTCTGGTTTTAAGGAATTTAAATATTTTTCTTCCCACTCCACTCGTTTATTATGATTAGGAAAATTATCGGTAATAATCGGCGCATCCAGATATTCGATGGTTTGGGAAAAAAGAAAGGAAAATCTCTGTCGATCTTCTTCGCTAATGTCTTCGGAAAACAAATCCCAATCTAATTCAAATGGTAACCGTTCGGCTTTGATTTTTAATCTAGGTTCAACGAACTTAAATTCTATTTTTTCAAATTGCTGTCCGGCTTGAATTAATTCCTGTTGCCATTCTTGTTCCAACTCTTCCTGAGTTTTGGCTTCCTGAATTAGTTTTTCTGGGATTGATTCTGGCATTTTCTCGGACATATTTTTTATTTACTTCCCTTTTCTTTTATCTGCTCTAAAATATTTTTAGGAACTTCGGCATAGTGAGAAAATTCCATAGTATAGTTGGCTCGACCCTGGCTCATAGATCTAAGAGAGGTAGCATAGCCAAACATTTCAGCCAGCGGCACTTTAGATTTAACAACCTTGACGTTAGCTCGATCACTCATTTCTTCAATCTGCCCTCGCTTACTATTTAAATCACCAATAATATTACCCATGTATTCTTCTGGGGTAACCACCTCTACTTTCATGACCGGTTCTAATAAAACTGGTCCGGCTTTTTGACAGGCTTCTTTAAAGGCAAAAATAGCGGCCATTTTAAAGGCAATTTCCGAAGAATCAACTTCATGATAGGAACCATAGAAAACCGCAGTTTTAATATCCACCATGGGGTAACCAGCTAAAATACCGTTATTCATAGCTTCCTTCACACCCTTTTCAATGGCTGGAATATATTCTTTAGGAATGATACCGCCTTTAATTTCATCTTTAAATTCATGGCCCTGACCCTGTTCCATGGGTTCAACCCGCAGAGAACAATGACCATATTGACCGCGTCCACCAGACTGCTTGGCGTATTTGTGTTCAGCTTCAGCTACCTTAGTGATAGTTTCTCGATAGGATACCTGGGGTTTACCAACATTGGCTTCAACACCAAACTCACGTTTCATGCGATCAACAATGATTTCTAAGTGTAATTCACCCATTCCAGAAATAAGAACTTGATTAGTTTCTTCATCAGTTTCCACTCGGAAAGTCGGATCTTCTTCAGCTAAACGTTGCAGAGCCACGCCCATTTTTTCCTGGTCAGCTTTGGTTTTTGGTTCAACGGCAATTTTAATAACCGGTTCTGGAAAAGTAATTGATTCCAAAAGCATTTGTTCGTCTTCATCGCACAAAGTATTGCCGGTGGTCGTATTTTTCAAACCAATAACTGCAGCAATATCACCAGCATAAATTTCTTTAATTTCTTCTCGATGATTGGCGTGCATACGAACTAGACGACCAATTCTTTCCTTATTTCCAGTGGAAGAGTTAACAATATAGGAACCAGCTTCCAAAACTCCCTGATAGACGCGAACAAAGCATAATTTGCCAACAAAGGGATCGGTAGCAATTTTAAAGGCTAGGCCGGCAAAGGGCTTGCTGTCATCGGCGGAAATTAAATATTTCTTTTCCGGGTCCCGTACATCAATGGCTTCCACTTCGGGCACATCCAAAGGAGATGGTAAGTATTCCACCACCGCATCTAGAGCCAATTGAACGCCAATGTTTTGCAAAGCAGTTCCGCATAATACTGGGTAGAGAGAGTTGGAAATAACTCCCTTGCGAATGGCGGCCTTAAGTTCTTCTAAATTAATTTCCTGGCCAGCTAAATATTTTTCCATGGTAGCTTCATCGCATTCGACAGCTTTTTCCACTAATTCACTGTGATATTGTTCTACCTTTTCCTTCATGTCATCGGGTACAGAAATTTCCTCCACATTAGCTCCAAAATGACCGGAGAAACTATAGGCTTTCTTGGTTAATAAATCAATTACGCCAGATAAATTACTTTCGGCTCCAATGGGCAATTGAATGGCTACGGCCCGGGAATTTAAACGAGTACGGATAGAATTTAAGCTCATATAAAAATCAGCCCCCATCTTATCCATTTTATTAATAAAACAAAGACGAGGAACATGATATTTATCAGCTTGACGCCAGACAGTTTCTGATTGTGGTTCAACTCCAGCTTGACCGTCAAAGACAGCAATGGCTCCATCTAAAACACGTAGAGAACGTTCTACTTCAACGGTAAAGTCCACGTGCCCCGGAGTATCAATGATATTAATTTTTTTATTTTTCCAAAAACAAGTGGTAGCTGCCGAAGTAATAGTAATACCTCTTTCTTTTTCCTGTTCCATCCAATCCATTTCAGCGGCACCCTCGTGAACTTCGCCAATTTTATGTTTCTTGCCGGTATAAAACAAAACTCGCTCGGTAAAAGTAGTCTTACCGGCATCAATGTGAGCCATAATTCCGATGTTTCGGATATTATCTAGTGAATAGTCTCGAGCCATAAATATTTAAAAAATTAAAATAATTATCTGGAAAAATGAGCAAAAGCCTTGTTGGCTTCAGCCATTTTATGAACTGCTTCCCGCTTTTTAACAGCACTGCCTTCTCCGTTGGAAGCGTCTAAAATTTCAATGGCTAATTTTTCCGCCATGGATCGTCCTTTACGTTCGTTAGCTGCCTTAATAATCCAGTTGCAAGCTAAAAAATAACGTCTTTCACCACGGACTTGAAAAGGTACCTGATAATTGGCACCACCAACACGCTTACCTCTCACCTCCACTAAAGGAGAAACTTTTTTGATAGCCTTATTGAAGATATGGCGGGGATCCTGTTTGGTTTTATCTTTTAAAATATTAAAAGCATTATAGGTAATTTTTTCAGCCACGCTCTTTTTGCCTCTTTCCATAACATAGCTGATGAATTTGGCAATATTCTTGTCATTATATTTAGCGTCACCTTCAATTGATCTTTTAGGAGCTGGTTTTCCTCTCATATTTTTATAAATTAAGCTTTAGGTTTTTTAGCGCCGTAGCGGCTACGTCCTTGGCGGCGAGCTTCTACACCAGAAGCATCAAAAACACCTCGGATCACTTTATAGCGAACACCTGGCAAATCTTTAGTTTTTCCGCCCTTAACCAAAACGATGGAGTGTTCCTGTAAATTATGACCCATGCCAGGAATGTAGGCGGTAACTTCCATGCCGTTGGATAAACGAACACGAGCAATCTTGCGTAAAGCTGAGTTTGGTTTTTTGGGAGTAGTGGTGGTCACCTTTAGACAAACTCCCTGCTTAAAGGGAGCTCCTTTAGCAGTATCTTTTCTTTTACGATGTAAAGTGTCTAAGGCGGTATGCAAAGCCAAGGCATTGCGTCTAGCTCCGACTTTTTTTCGACCCTTACGAACTAATTGATTTATAGTTGGCATAATTTCAATGACAAATTATGAATTTAAATATTAAAAATAATCCTGAGCTTTCAGGATGGTTCTAATTAATTTTTTTACCTATTTAATTTAACAAAATATAAAATATAAGTCAAGAACCGCCCCTTTTTATTATTAGCCAAAATTCTTTAGCCACCGACAATCAGACGAAATAACCAATTAACAATCGGCAGGATCAGGCTGCCAGCGATCATTATAAATAAAATAATCAGAATAAAACCAGTTCTTTCCAGGTGTAAATAGCGATTTCGGACGGCCGGAGACAAAAAAACAGCTAAAATTTTTGATCCGTCCAAAGGGGGGATAGGAATCAGATTGAAGATCATTAAAATTAAATTAATATAAACAATAATGCTAATTAATCCCGTGAAAGTTAGACTGAAAAATGGAAAAATACGTAATATTAGCCCAAATACTACAGCAATCATTAAATTAGTTAGAGGGCCAGCTAGAGCCACTTTAGCATCGCCATATTTCTGATCTTTAAGATTATAGGGATTATAGGGGACGGGCTTAGCCCAACCAAAGATAAAAGGCATATTAAACAACAACATGGCTAGGGGTAAGAAAAAAGAGCCAAACCATTCCAGGTGGGCTAGGGGGTTAAAGGTTAGCCGACCGGCATTTTTAGCCGTCGGATCGCCCAAACGATAAGCCATCCAGCCATGCATATATTCATGGGCGACGGCTGAAAACACTAAAACCACTATTTGAAATACTTGAATCATATATTTTATTCTAACACACCTTGATTATTTTTAAAAATACTGTTATAATAGAACCATTAAAAATAAGAGTTGAATTAATATGGCAAAAAAATGTGATATCTGTGGCCGTGGCTCTACCAAGGGCGCTAGTCGTTCTCATTCTAAAATTAAAACCCTTAAAAGACAAAACATTAACCTTCAAAGTAAAGTAGTCGACGGGGTTAAATCTAAAGTCTGCACTTCCTGCCTAAGAACTATGGCGAAGCCCAAAAGAGTAAAAGCAAAAAAAACTACTAAAAAATAAAAGAACCGCCTCCCAAGGGGGCGGTTTTTTGTTACCACTGTTCATTCCATTCGTTTAAAACCTCTTCCCGGTTTTCCGAGCAAAATTTCCAGTCTCCACTTTGATCACCAAGAACCGAAAAAAGTGGCAGACCACCGAGTAAATTAGAAATAAGTGCCCCCCGATTACAACAACCAGTTAAACAATGTCTAATGATTATTTTCCCCTGGGGACCCAGGACTTTTCCCTGCTTCCCTTCTTGGAACCAAACTTTAATGGCTTCTCTGAGGGTTTTAGCTTCTCTGATTTTATTCATGATGCTGGTTTTTAAATTGCAAAGATCATTGACCTTTTATCCTATTGTTTTTCTTAAATTTAGTCAAGAACCAATAGCCTAATATTAAAATTAAATAGTATCCCCCGCCCCACCACCAATTAAAATTATTAATTTGGATAGCGGCCCAGCTAGGTTGGGCTAAAAGTCGAGAAAGTGTAAAAATATATTTTAACAACAAGTAGGCTGGCCAAAACCATAGCAAACTAAGAGCTGGTATAAGGGATGATAAAAATAAAGCGATAATCAGAGAAGCTAACAGCGGTGGAAAGGTCCATAAAATTAAAATATTGGTCAACGGCGCCATTAGAGAAAATTGTTTGAAATTAACCAACAAAATCGGCAAAATAATAATTTGGGAAACTAGAGTTAAATTAATAATATCCAAAACACTTCTTAATATTTTTCTAAATCTATTTCTAGCTCTAGAAATAAGATAAACAGTTATTCTATCTCCTAGAGGATAAAGATAGATAATCCCAATAATAGCTAAAAATGATAATTGAAAACCAATATCACTGCGTAATATTCGAGGATTAAACAATAACATAATGGCGGCCGAAAAAATAAGAGAATTAATCAAAAAATCTTTTCGTCCCAAATAGATTGCCCCAAAAGCTAGGCCACCCATAATGGCTGACCGAACGGCTGAAGCCGACAAACCCGTAATAAGAGGATAGAAAAATAAAAAAATAAATACAAAAATTAAAGCAATTTTCTTAGGAAAGCCCAATCCCAGAAATAAACTAATTATCATAGCGCTCATGATGGTAATGTGCGAACCGGAAATGGCAATCATGTGGCTGATCCCCACTCGGGAAAATATTTCCAGATTATTTCGATCCACTGTCCGCCGATAACCTAACAATAAAGCATTGGCTAACCCGGCTTCTGGCTCCGGTAAATTTCTATCAATTAAATTTTTTAAATACCACTTAAGCCGTAATAAATCTTTAAAAATTTTCTGGGGGAAATTTAGAGTTCCCTTTATTAATCTTATCTTCGGATAATAGATAACTGAATAAATATGATAGCGAGCCAAATAATCCCCATAATCAAAGTCGTCAAATAAAGGCGGTGACTGCAAGTACCCCTGCACTTCAATAAAATCACCATAATTATAAAGGGGATAGAGATTGGTGGTAATCAACGCTCGGCCATGGGCGCATAGAGTCAACCTTTGGCTTTTCACATCAGCTTCTGTCTCTTCACAAATCCGTCCTTGAATAGTAATGTTTTGGTTATTGTAGAAAGCCAAATCCTGAGTAGTGATTTTTTGGGAAAAAACTTGAGGCCAAAAACCAATGATAAAAATGAAACTAATAAATACAAGATTAATAACTAAAAACCATTTATTTTTGAACATAAAAAAAAATACTGTTAGCAAAAGCAACAGCATTATACAATATCTTAGATAAAAAGAAGATAAAATTATCTAATTCTTCTTTAACCACCACAAATAGGCTTCCATAAAATCTTCCAAATGGCCATTCAGGACGGCCTCGATGTCTGTAATTTCGTAATTACTGCGATGATCCTTAATTAAACGATTGCCATAGAGAAAATAGGAACGAATTTGTTTACCCCATTCGGCCTTTTGCACTTCTCCCTTTAACTTTCTTTCGGCCGCTTCCCTTTCCTCTAAGGCTAATTTATAGAGCTTGGTTTTAAGAATCTTCAGGGCATTTTCTTTATTTTGGTGCTGGGAACGTTCACTTTGACAGCTAACCACTAATCCACTGGGTAAGTGAGTAATGCGAACCGCCGAGTCAGTGGTATTAACACTCTGGCCGCCCGGTCCCGAAGAACGGAAAACATCAATCCGCAAATCATCATCCTTGATTACAATAGTATTATCATCTTTTATTTCTGGGATAACCTCTACTAAAGCAAAAGAGGTGTGGCGTAAACCATCAGCGTCAAAGAGCGAATTGCGCAGTAAACGATGAACGCCGTTTTCACTTTTTAGAAAACCATAGGCCCAGGAACCGCTGAGACGCATAACCACGCTCTTAATACCCGCCTCATTGCCATAATTGTGATTTAAAATCTCGACCTGCCAATGGTGTTGTTCGGCAAATCGCAGATACATTCTTTCCAACATAGCTGCCCAATCCTGGGCGTCCACTCCACCAGTGCCAGCATGAATGGCTAATAAAGCATTATTATGATCGTATTCTTCTGAAAAAAGCGATAAAAATTCTAATTGGGAAAAATCTTTAACTAAATTATGATATTTTTCTTCCAGTTCTCCGGTCAGACTGACATCATTTTCCTTTTCCGCTAAAGCTAAAATCTCTTCGGCGCTACGGATATCGTTTTCTATTTTTCGCCACTGTTCAATCTCTGAATTTAACTCTTCGGCTGATTGACTGATTTCTACGGCTCGAGCCTGATCGTCCCAAAAATCAGTCTGACTCATTTCCTGGCGCAAGTCCTGAAGTTGAACAATTTTACGATCAATATCTAAAAGCGCCTTGGTTTTCAAAAAGCGTTCCCGCAGTTCTTCAATTTTCTTTAATAGATTTTCCATATTTAAATTATAGCAAAATATTAACAAAAATTATTTTTCATTAAACCCATCACCAATTTTCCAAACACCCTTTTCTCTAAAGGCGGGGATACTTTGTCTTTTAGCTTTATTAAGTAATACTGATTTCTTTTCACCAATTTTATCCGCGTATTCAGATAATCTAATAATCTTTTCGCCGTTCAAATAGGTAATTCTTTTATGAAATGATTCTAATAGCGCTAAGTATAAAACTCTATCCATAACGTTGGTTTTATTTTTTCTACTATCCCTATATTCACCAAAAGAATTATAATAAATTTGCTTTTCTTTATCACGAATTATTACTGGCGGAAATCCTAGCTGCATTAATTGATAATTAATAAGTACCCGCCCAATACGACCATTCCCGTCACAAAAAGGATGAATATTTTCAAATTCCAGATGAAATTTAGATATTTTATCTAAAAAATAATCTTTATGATTACTGGAATACTCCAATAAAAGGTTATTAATCATTAACTCAATATGTTCGGGCGCTGGCGCAATATATGTGCCAACACGGACGTACTGTCCTCTCTGTCTAAATTTGCCAGCAATATTTTGATCAATATTATCAATTAACATTCTATGAAGAAGCAAAATTAAATCTTTATCAATGTTACTAATACTAATTTTCTTTTTTATGTACTCGAAAACTTGAGCAAGATTTTTAGCTTCAAAGATTTCCCGCGCAGAGACCTTTCGCGATACTTCCAAATTTAAAAGTATCTTCTCGGTTTCTAAAATAGTTAAAGTTGAATTCTCAATCGCATTAGAGTTGTAAACAGATTCCGGAAGTTCCGACTCGAATACAATGTCCAAAAGCGATTCTTTGCCAATTTTCAAAGAATCATACTGTTTTTTAAGCTCATTGATTTTTGTTTTATAATCAATATTAGGCATATATTTTGTATGTTAATTTATATCTTTATTATAGCAAATTTACGTATTAATGTCAATTATACGTGAATTTATATTAATTTTGAAGTAAATTCACGTATTTTCTAATATAAGAAAAACAAAAATCACACTAATATTAGTGTGATTTTTGATATATAATCTATAAAAATATCTATAATTAACGTTTACTCCATTGTGGTCTGCGACGAGCTTTGCGCAAACCAGGCTTCTTTCTTTCCACCTGGCGAGGATCACGAGTTAGGAAGCCATTAACCTTCAGAGCTTCCTTGGTGGCTGGATCAAGACTAAATAAAGCACGGCTGATACCGAGACGGACTGCTTCCACCTGGCCAGATTTGCCACCACCCTTAGTAATAACTGAAAAATTAAAATCTCGCAAATGACCGGTAACCCTAAGAGGTTGGGTAACAATACTAAAACCTTCGCCGGGAAAATATTGGCTGGCTCTTAGCCCATTAACCATAATAGCTCCCTTGCCTTTTTCATAGAGACGAACTTGAGCTACGGCTCGTTTGCGACGGCCAACTGCTTTGATATATTTTCCAGAAAATTCAACGGTTTCGTTTTTAGCCCAATCCTTTTCATCTTCTTCATTGATTTCTATTTCTTGATTTTCCTGGTCCTTGATTTCTTTGGTCTTTTTTTCAGCCATATTATTTAATAATTAATCTTTTTAACATATTAGTACGGAATTTTACCGGCGGTAGCATGTCCCGGACCGCTCGCTGGAGAACTTCTCCTGGATTGCTGGCATAAACATCGCCCATTTTTTTACTTTTTAGACCACCCAAATAACCAGAAAAATGATGATATTGTTTCTGATCTAATTTTTTACCAGTAAATTTAACTTTAGAAATATTTTTTACTTCAACCACGTCGCCCATATCCAGATGGGGGCTAAAATCAGCTTTATTTTTACCTCTCAACAGAGTGGCAATTTTAGTAGCTAAACGACCGATGGCTTGATCGGTGGCATCCAATTGATGTATTTTTCTGTCGATTTTATTCATATAATTATACTAATTCAATCTGAACCATTTCAGCTCCATCTCCTTGGCGAACTCCCAATTTAGTAACTCTGGTGTAGCCTCCGGGGCGATTTTTATAGCGCACTCCCAAAACTTCAATGGCTTTCTTGACGGCATTTTTTTGTAATAATACTTTTATTAAACCACGGCGGGCATTCAAATCTCCAGCTTTGGCAGCCGTAATCATCCTCTCTACTAGGGGGCGGACGGCCTGAGCTTTAGCCTTGGTAGTTTTGACTTTCTCGTATAATAAAATACTGGAAGCGAGATTTCTTAGCATTAATTCGCGTGGTTGTTTTTGGCGATCTAAAATTTTATTTTTATTTCTATGACGCATATCAATTAATTTATAGCTGATTATTTTTTAGCTTTCTTTTTAGTTTCTTTCTTTTCCTTCTTTTCTTTTTTGGGTTCAGGTTTTTCCTCTTCTTCTTGGATTTCTTCAACTTCAATCTTTACCTTTTTTTCTTCCTGCACTTCTTCTTTTTCTTCGGAACCAAGTCCAATGAGAGCCTGGAATTGATCAACTAAAACTTTAACTGATCCCCTAAAGGCCTCCTCGGGAGTGATGGTCCCATCGGTTTTAATATTTAAAATTAATTTATCCCAATTGGTCATCTTGCCAACACGGGTATTTTCTACGCTGATACTAACTAAAGTGACCGGAGAAAAAATGGAATCAATTTCTAAATAGCCAATTTCACGATTTTCCTTTTTAGTTCCTTCGGACATTTTATAGCCACGGCCTTCCTTAACAAAAATTTCTATTTCTAAACTGCCAGCCTCATCACTGATGTGAGCTAAAACTAAATCCGGGTTCTTCACTTCCACCTGAGAATTTTTGGCAATGTCGCCGGCGGTAACGGTTTTTTTACCCTTGACTTTAAGTTCCAGACGAACTTCTTCGTCGGTAAAAATTTTTAAACGGATTTGTTTCAAATTCAAAATAATTTCCAAAACATCTTCTTTGATGTGTGGTAGCGCCATAAATTCATGGCTAGCTCCTTTAATTTTAACTCCTACCACGGCTGCGCCCGACAAAGATGATAACAAAACGCGGCGCAAAGAATTTCCCAGAGTCATACCATAGCCAGGAAATAATGGTTCAATGGTGACAACTCCTTCGTTCGGATTGCTACCTGATGTAAAATTAATTTTTTTAGGTAAAGCAATATTTTGCATATGAAATGATTCGCCATTGAGAATAGTGATTCACAAATGGTCGAAATTTTTATTTTGAATAATACTCAATAATCATTTGAACATTGATGTTTTGTGGCAGATCTTCATCCTTGGGTTCATGTAATATTTTGGAACTTAAATCCTTAACATCAAAGCTCAACCAACTGGGACGGTTGGCTTTCTTTAATTTTTCTTCTAAATTCTTGAAATAACGATTATTTTGACTACTCTTTTTAATTTTGATAATCTGACCAACTTTCACAATAAAAGAGGGAATGTTGGCCTTGTGGTCGTTAACCGTAAAATGACCGTGATTAACCATTTGTCTGGCCTGGGAACGGGAAGAAGCTAAACCTAAACGAAAAATAACATTGTCTAAACGCATTTCCAATAATTTCAAAAAGTTCTTTCCGGCATCACCCTGCTTCTTGGAAGCCTTAGAAAAAGTCAAACGGAATTGTTTTTCCAAAAGACCATAATACTTTTTAGCTTTTTGTTTTTCCTGTAATTGCAAACCATAATCACTTAAACGCTTGCGTCCCTTGGGGCCGTGAAAACCGGGTACATAATTACGTTTAACCATGGCACACTTGGGGGTAAAACAGCGTTCTCCCTTAAGAAATAGTTTTTCGCCGGCACGACGGCATTGTTTACATTTACTATCGATATTTCTTCCCATATATAATATTTATATTAGACTTATTAAACTCTTCTTGGTTTTTTAGGACGGCAACCATTATGAGGCACCGGGGTAGTATCCTTAATGGAGGTGACATTTAAACCATTGGCATTGAGGGCGCGGATAGCCGCTTCTCGACCAGTACCGACTCCGGAAACAAAAACACTAACCTCTTCCAGACCATATTCTTCGCGGGCCTTCTGGGCAGCAATCTTAGTAATAATTTGAGCCGCATAGGGAGTAGCTTTTTTAGCTCCCTTAAAACCAGCTAAGCCAGCACTAGCCCAGGAAATTACATCACCATTATTATCAGTTAAAGTAATCATAGTATTATTATAGGTAGCCTGGATATAGGCCCGACCAACTTTAACTACTTTAGCAGTTTTTTTCTTTCTCTTTTTAACTAATTTCTTCTTGGCTCGAGCGGCCTTATTCTTCTCTAATTTCTGTTTAATTTCTTCGGGTAATTCTTCACTAGTGGAATCAAAAGAAAAATCAACCGCTTCCTTCTCCTCTTTGACCTCAGCCTTGGGAGCGATTTTAGTTTCGGATCGGGAAATTCTCTCTACCTTCTCTTCAAGTTTTTTAGCTGTTTTTTTTGCTTCTTCAGACATATTTAAATCAATAAATTATTAGGTCTTTTGTAGGCCGGCTTTACTTTTACCACTTCCCATGGTTACCCGCTTATTGCCACGAACGGTTCGACTATTAGTCTTAGTTCTCTGGCCACGAACCGGTAAATGTTTAGTGTGTCGCAGACCACGATAGCAGGAAATTTCCCGCAATCGTTTAATATTGCTTTGAGTTTCACGACGTAAATCACCTTCCACTGTATATTGTTTTTCAATAATTTCTCGCAAACGATTGACTTCGTCTTCTTTTAAGTCATTAACACGAATATCCGGCTTAACCTGGGCTTTAGCCAAAATCTGGTTGGAACGGGTTCGTCCTATACCATAGACATAAGTTAAAGCTATTTCGACTTGTTTGTCATTGGGGATATTAACCCCAGCTATTCTTACTGCCATAAAATAAAAAATTACCCTTGTCTTTGTTTATGCTTAGGGTTCTTGCAAATAACGTGGACCCGACCTTTACGTCGCACTACTTTGCAATCTTTGCAAATTTTCTTAGCACTGGCTCTGACCTTCATAGGATGATCAATTAAATTAAATTTAGAGACG
>Ga0172370_10000392_pt1 | contig 69291 bp, 59 predicted proteins | sample LakKiv5m_FD_114538 | JGI IMG/M metagenome (GOLD analysis project Ga0172370, IMG submission 114538) | Freshwater microbial communities from Kabuno Bay, South-Kivu, Congo - kab_022012_11.5m | ecosystem: Environmental > Aquatic > Freshwater > Lake | place: Democratic Republic of the Congo... | reverse complement strand
GGAAACTTGGCGTGATCGTAGTGCCTGTGAACCCTATGTACAAGGAAAAGGAGTTGTCATTCTTTGCGTCTGACTCCGGGGCCAAGCTGTTCGTGACCCTCGATGAAATAGCGAAAAACCTAGATCTCTCATTTCTTAGAGAAACAGGCATCAAGGGAATCGTAACAACATCTGCCTTAGATTTCCTGGATCCAAATGATCCCATTCCAGAGGTCCTTTCCCAATGTGAAAGGATTACCATTCCCGGATGTCTGGATTTTCGTACCCTCCTAGATGAATACAAGAACAGAAGAATAGACCTGGCCGACTGTACGCCGGAATCCGTAGCGTACTTCACTTACACCTCTGGCACCACGGGCTGGCCAAAGGGGGCTATGAATACCCAAGGGAATATAGCGTTCAGCTCTAGGGTTTATCAAGCTATGATGCGGATTGACGACAGCGACGTGGTGTTGGGCGTAGCGCCTCTCTTCCATGTGACCGGAGAAGTAGCCCACGCAGGAATTGCAGCCCTGGCGGGTATTCCACTCGTGCTGGCTTATAGATTTGACCCGCGGGAAACGCTGCGTCTCATAGAGCGGTGGAAAGTGACAATGACCGTTGCCGCTATCACCGTTTATATAGCGTGGATGAACGCCCCGGACATTCGCACAAGGGATTTATCGAGTTTTACCAAAGCTTACAGCGGCGGCGCGCCAGTTTCTCCTGCTCTGGTTGACCAGTTCATGGGCCTCACGGGCGCTTATCTCCACAATGTCTATGGCATGACTGAAACAACGTCCCCGTCTCACATAGTGCCGCTGGGGAGGAAGGCCCCAGTAGATTCTGAAAGCGGCGCCCTGTCCGTGGGCGTCCCGGTGCCAAATTCGATCTCCAAGATTTGCGATCTAGATGAGTCCTCGCGAGAAGTCAAACCGGGCGAGGTCGGTGAGATTGTGAATCGCGGCCCGATGGTTGTCCCCGGTTACTGGCAGCGGCCCGAGGACACTCAAAAAACAATTATCGATGGTTGGTTGTACACTGGGGATGTGGGGAAAATGGATCAAGACGGTTGGTTTTACGTCGTGGACCGCAAGAAAGACTTAATCAACGTCTCCGGCTTCAAGGTATGGCCAAGAGACGTGGAAGACGTCATATACCAGCATCCTGGTGTGAAAGAAGCGGCAGTCGTAGGAGTCCCCGATGAATACCGAGGTGAAACCGTCAAAGCCTTCGTTTCTCTGAAACAAGGCTTTGAAGGACAAGTCACACCTGAGGAGATCATAGCCTTTTGCAAGGCTCGTATGGCGGCATACAAGTATCCGAGACAGTTGGAGTTTGTCCCCGAAATTCCAAAAACATTGACCGGTAAATTTCTGCGACGGGCCCTTCGTGAGAAATAGCTTTCTCTCTTGATAAAGATCACGACTTAGATCTTTCATGAATAAGATAGCGGAGGCGCAGCATGATATCCGAGCTTTTTGATTTGTCAGGTAGGGTGGCATTGGTCACCGGAGCTTCAAAAGGACTAGGGAGGGCTATGGCCATAGCGCTTGCAAAGGCTGGAGCTACCCTTGCCCTTTACGGAAGAGATGTGGCTGGCCTAATGGAGGTGAAAGAAACAATACAGGGTATAGGAAGGCGGTCGGAGTATTGGCCGGTGGACATCCTGAAGAAAGAAGAGATCGACGCCGGGGTTGAGAAAACCACTGCATCGTTTGGCAGCGTGGATATATTGGTCAACAATGCGGGAGTCAATGTACGCAAGCCAGTCTTGGAGATAACGCCAGACGAGTGGGACTTCGTCATAGATACGAACTTGAAAGGTTGCCTCCTCACGACCCAAGCTGTAGTTCCGCACATGCTGGCCAAGGGAAACGGTAAGATCATAAATATGGCTTCCATCCTTGGTGCAGTAGCCCTCCCGTCTCAGGTCGCTTATGCGTCCAGCAAAGGCGGCATCATCCAGATGACCAAAGTTATGGCGCTGGAATGGGCGAAACAGAACATCCAGGTAAACGCCATAGGTCCTACCTATTTTGAAACGCCGCTTGTTGCGCCGTTGAGAAATGACCCTGAGCGATATAATTTCATAATTGAAAGAACCCCAATGGGTAGGTGGGGGCAACCAGACGAACTCGCCGGCGTGGTAATCTTTCTGGCGTCAAAAGCGTCTGACTTTGTGACGGGTCAGACCATCTTCGTGGATGGGGGTTGGACCATATGGTAGTGGCTCAGTTTTGTTAAGGGAACCATCCCATCTCAGAGACGGGCAGTAGTTCCGAAACGATATGGTGAACAGTCAGGAGTGGTCGAAGGTCAGGCGTTCTCTTTAATGAGAGCGTCGTAATCGAAAAAAGTCACATCCCAGTGAGAGGAGGACGAAGATGGAAAAAGCTGGAATTAAGAGAAGGGATTTTTTCAAGATGGGGCTGGTGACCGCCGCGGCAGCCGCCCTTGGCCCTGGCGTCATGAAGCCCGTCGGTCTATGGGCCGCATCTCCGAAAATCAAAGGCCCGATTAAGGTGGGCTATCAGGCTGTGCTCTCCGGTACTCTGGCCGGCTACGGCGAATTCCACAAAATGGGAGCCATTATGGCGATGGAGGAGATCAATTCCGCCGGGGGAATTGCCGGAAACAAGCTAGAGATAGAAATCCGAGATTCCACCCTTGCGGCTCCTGCGGCCATCCAGAACATTAGGTATTTTGTAGATAGCTGGGATGCAGATCTCCTCGCAGGCATCGATTCCTCTGGTCAGGCGCTCGCTGTCGCCCCCGTAGTTGGACAACTAGACCGTGTACTCATGATCACGCACGCTGCCACTGAAAAACTCACCGAAGATGAGGTCTTCAAGAAAGGCATCAAACAGGTCTTTCGTATGGTCACACCGACCTACCAGGACGGCAATGCTGCTGCTTTTGTCGCCAAAGATCTTCCGGCAACGACCTGGGCTACTATTAACCCGAAGTACGAATACGGGTTCACCACGTGGAAGATGTTTCAGGACACACTGACTAAACTAAAACCAGGGGTGAAATTCGTTGCCGAATCCTGGGCTCCTTTTGGGACCACGGACTTCAGGCCACATATCAACACCATCATGGATGCCAAGCCAGAGGGCTTGTATTCGGTGGTGTGGGCAGGCGAGCTCATCACCATGATGAAACAGGCCAAGCAGGCGGGATTGTTTGATAATATCAAGCACGTGTTGCTGCCCGTTGGAGCTGCTATGGACGTCCTCGAGGGTCTCGGAGCCGAGATGCCGGATAATATATGGATATCAGGTCGCTACTTCTTCCTCTATCCCGACAACGCCAAAAACAAAGAATGGGTAGCAAACTTCAAGAAGCGGTGGAATCACTATCCGGCTTATGTTTCAGAGGCTGCATATTCCACTATGTATGCGTTCAAGAAAGCTATCGAGGCGTGCGGGTCCAAAGAAACCGCCCAAGTCATTAAGGCTTTGGAGGGCATGGAGCTCGATTCACCTGCTGGCAATCGTATATTCCGAAAAGAAGATCATCAGGCCATGTACGATGTTCCATGGGGGTTAACCGCGGCAAGTACCAATTATCCGTTCAAGATAATGGGCAAACAGATTGTCGTCCCTGCCAAGGACTGCTTTAACAGACCTCCATTCGAGGGGGACGCCTGCAAGCCCCCCTTCAAGTCGTAATCAAATTCGCTCAAGGCGCTCGCTGAAGAAAGCGGGCGCCTCATCAGGGGAGTGCATCGTATTCTTGCAACGTATGCGATTGAATTTTAGTTAGAACAGCCTGACAAAATGGAGTATTGCCGCAATGTTCGAGTCGCTTGTTCACGTGTGCCTTGCCGGTCTTTCAGCGGGAATGTTTATATGGTTGGTCGCCAGCGGCCTCACCTTGATCTTCGGGGTGCTCAGGGTGCTCAATTTCGCCCATGGAAGCTTTTACATGTTGGGGGCGTATCTTTGCTACACGCTCCTTCGGTACATGGGAGTGAATTTTGTGCTGGGCGTTATCGTGGGACCCCTTGGAGTCTGCGTGGTGGGTTTTTTTATCGAACGGTATCTTTTGCGTCAGGTGTATGATCTTGAGATTGCATATCAACTGCTTCTGACCTTCGCGATAGTCCTCATTTTTGACGAACTAGTAAAACTGATATGGGGGGCAGGCTCCATCGGATCCCCGACGGTCCCGGGTCTCTCTGGATCAGTGCAAATAGCCGGACGAAACTTTCCTATCTACAATCTGTTTATTATGGGGATCGGCCCTCTCGTGGCATTGGGGCTTTGGGCCATTCTTGAAAAGACATGGTGGGGACGTATCATAAGGGCGTCTACATCGGACCGCGAAATGGCAGAGGCAATAGGCGTAAGAGTTCCTAAACTGTTCACAGCGGTCTTCATATTTGGAGCCTGGTTATCTGCACTGGGCGGCGCCCTTGCAGTCCCTTATGTAGGATTGCTCACCACTGGCATGGGGGAGACAATTATCATCAACGCTTTCGTAGTGGTAGTTATTGGTGGGCTGGGGAGTTTGAAAGGGGCTTTTTTCGGGGCGCTCTTTATCGGTTTGCTAAATTCATTTGGCACGCGATTCATTCCTACGCTTGATATGTTCCTGACCTTTATCCTCATGGGCGCAGTGCTACTCTGGCGTCCACAAGGCTTTTTTGCGGGGGCTGACCGATGAAACGCCGATGGAACTATATTGCAGCAGTTGTACTCGTACTCGGACTCATCGGAATAGGATGCTTTGCCAGCCGTTTTCTGCTTTATCTGACTATGCGAGTGATGATCCTTTCTATCTTTGCCATGGGCTATAATATTATCTTCGGAAGGACGGGTCTGTTGTCCTTTGGCCATGCAGCCTTCTATGCGGCCGGCGCGTATGGAGTGGCCCTATGCACTGTTCATCTTAATCCGCATCCCCTGCTAGCCATCGCCATCGGCGTAGTCTCGGCAGCTATACTCGCACTAATCATAGGATTCTTTTGCGTCCGCCACACGGAGATTTACTTTGCCATGCTGACCCTTGCCTTTGGAATGATGGTCTTCTCACTACTTTGGAACCTGAGGGACATCACGGGTGGAGACGATGGCATATCAGGTATCATGAGGAGTGCCCTTTCTTTCGGGTTCTTCAGAATACCCATAGCCAAGGACTCTCAATATTTCTTTATGGTTCTTGTTCTTTTTGTTCTTTCTTTCGTCGTGATCCAAAGGATATATGAATCTCCTTTTGGGCTCGTGCTTGCCGGGATACGTGAGAACAGTGTCAGGAGCCAATTTTCGGGATTGTCCGTCAAGCGATACAGGCTCGCCGCGTTTGTTATTTCAGGGCTGTTTGCGGGATTGGCCGGCTCGCTGAGCATCTTGTTAGAGAGTAACGTGACGCCGTTCGCCGCACATTGGAGCCATTCAGCAGACCCCGTTCTGGTAAGTCTTATGGGTGGAATACAGACATTTAGTGGACCGTTTGTGGGAAGCGTGATCTTCGTCGTGCTCCGTGAAGTCATTGAACGTTTTACCCATAACTGGATGCTATGGTTCGGTCTTATCTTGTTGGCAATAATTCTGGGGTTCCGCGGGGGAATAGTAGGAGCCACCCAGCAATATCTCAGCAGGTTTGTCAAATAGCCAGTTGTCGCAAAAAAAACGCTAACCTGCCAATTGGAAGCCCGGGAGGAAGCTGAATATGGAAGTTCCGCTGCTGGAGATTCGAGACTTGAACAAAGCGTTTGGCAACGTTGTCACTGCAAAGGACTTGAATATTACCTTTTCGTCGGGCGTACTGGCGTCAATCATTGGGGCAAACGGCGCAGGCAAGTCAACCCTTATCAATATGATCACTGGGTTTATTCCTCCTGATTCGGGTGAGATTATTTTCCGAGGTGAAGACATCACCCATGAGCCCATCGATCGGAGGGTTCGGCTTGGACTTTGTCGATCGTTCCAAGTTGCCAACGTGTTCACCAACCTTTCTTTGTTCGAAAACATAGCGATCCCCATTTTGGCTATACATAAAAAATCTAAAGGTCTGTTCAGCTCAGTGAAAAAAGATGGGTTTGTGAGAGAAGAAGTGGGAAGGGTTCTGGAACAGATAGGTTTGTTTGAATACAGCCATATTCCAGCCGCGGCCTTGTCTCACGGTGACAGGAGGCTGCTGGAAGTCGGCATAGCCCTGGCCGCAAACCCCACTCTTCTTTTCCTCGACGAACCCACAGCCGGAATGAATCCCGTTGAACGTTCTAGAATGCTTCATAATATTCGTGAACTATCCCGACAGGGCTCTGTGACATTCGTGATTGTGGAACACGACATGGATGTGGTCTTTTCACTTTCGGAGCGCGTGATAGTGCTTCATCGAGGACAAATCATTGGGGACGGTAGTTCCGAGGAAGTCCAAGCCAACGCACGGGTGAGAGAGGTGTACCTCGGCGAGGAGGTGGCTTAGGAATGCTTGAGATCCAGACTATAAACACCTTCTACGGAACGTCGCATGTCCTCCAAGACGTGTCGCTCAAAGTCGACCAAGGCCAGGCCGTGGCGTTGCTCGGCCGCAACGGAGCCGGCAAAACCACAACCCTGCGCTCCATTATCGGGCTGACCCCGCCAAGGACTGGCAGTATCTTCTTCCAGGGCAAAAAGATCTCCAATCTCCCGCCTTATCAAATTGCCAAAGAGGGGGTTGGGTACATGCCGGATGATCTGAGGATATTCCCTGATCTCACGTGTGAGGAAAACCTGGAATTGGCTCGTCGTGTGTGCAAAAGAACCGGCTATTGGACTCGTGAAAAGGTAGAGACGTTGTTTCCTGTTTTGGCCGATAGAAGGCACCAAAAGGGCCTCAGCTTTTCCGGGGGCGAAAAGAAGATGCTCAGCCTCGGAAGAGCCCTCATGATGAATCCGTCCTTAATACTTTTGGACGAACCGTCAGAAGGTTTGGCCCCGATAATCGTCCAGAAGCTAATGGAGACAATCAGAGAGATCAGGAAACACGGACTCACGATCTTATTGGCTGATCAAAATCTGAAATTCTGTCGTCATGTGTGCGACTACGGATATATCCTCGAGAAAGGTGCTGTCGTACACGAAGGCACCCTGAAGGATATATGGGCGGATGAAGAGGTCGTCAAGAGGTACCTTGCGGTATGAGAATTGCACCAACGCCGAGTAGAAGAAAGGGTTGCTAAAATGAAATTCCTTGTTGCATACGACGGATCGCCTCAAGCGAATGAAGCGCTCAAACTGGCTAAGAAGCACGCTTTGGCGCTTAACGGAAAGGTGTTTGTCGTGACGTCACTATTTGGTGATAAAGAGACGACGTCCCGGGACATTGAGCAAGCCGAGGATGCACTGGACTACGCGAAAAAACTCTTAAACGAAAGCAGCATTGATGTAGAAACTCATCTCTTGGTACACGGCAGGTCCCCTGGGGAAGACCTGGTCGAATTTGCCAAAGAAAGAGAAATTGATCAGATCTTCGTCGGCGTAAGAAAGGTATCACAGGTGGGAAAGATGCTCTTTGGTTCCACCGCACGCCACCTGATACTAAATGCGCCGTGTCCGGTGGTCTCTGTTAAATAACGCCAACCGTGGCCGGGAGCTATCCGGCATGACTGAACAGATGCTCGTGATGACTTGACGGCGACGAAAGAACAGTGCCCCATTCAAAAAGATGTTTTGAGAAGGTTACAAGAGCTGGGCTTGTTGCGCCGTCTTCGGAATCCTCTCTGTGGCCACAAACTAACTTGTGCCATTGAGAGCAAGACCATACACCCTCGTATTAGTGTGGGTAGCGAACAAGGCCGAAGACGACGCTCCAACATGAATTATAAAGACACTTTAGTTTGCCATGCTATATTATTGGTATCAACAACGCCTTTTGAACGCTCATACCTTGAGCCCTCGACCACCATCGCAAACTGCACTACGCTCCACGTACGATCAATGCCCAAATCTTCTTCCTCGTCAGCTTCTTCCTTTTCCTTTGTGTCGTTGCCCTGTTCTTCGGGGTCAACAGTGGTCCCCAGAGCGTATAGCCTATAAAGGTCAGCACTCAAAAGATGTCCCCGAGGGTACGTTGCTTTTTCTAGGGACGCCTCCTCCGATACAAAACTATCCTTATAGGAGTTACAACCTTGGTAGGTGTTCACACTCAGCAAACCAATGATGGCCGTGAAGACAAAAGCAATGCCTAATAACACTGCGTACAATCTTTCAACCGGTTTTATTGTCATGTTCCTTCCTCCACGAATCACGATCCCATCATAATCCCTAGAAGCTGAAGTTCATGGTGAATTGCCCAGCGACAACTGGGGCTATTTCTTTGTCAGGTCTTGTACCCCAGAAGTTGCCTGCCACCGGTAGATTCCAGTTTGGAACTGAGCGATCTACGCAGGCGTAGTTAAACCATTTCCCCGGCTTCCAGTAGCCCACGAGAAAGCCAACGGTATATCCTTCGAGCAACTGCCAGTCTGCTCCCAGATTCACTTCCCAACCCAAACCGGTGTCAGGAACGTTTGGAGAGCCAGCAGCTCCGTTTATTGCGAACTGAATGTTGCCATCATTTGGAGTTGTGACGAACTGAGGCGGCAGATTATTGTCGTTGGGCGCGATGCTGGCCCAGCCGTATCCCTTAGACGTTCTTTCGGCCCACAGGAACGTTCCGTAAAAGTTGAGATTGGCGGCCACGGCGTAATCTATTCTTGTGGCCAAAACCCACGCATCTCTCATGTAACCGTCAAGAGACAGGTTGTAGGCATTTAGACCTCCTCCATAGTTGTAGCTCAGGATAAAGCTGTATGGTCTAAATACGTCGAAGTTGCCAAGCAGCGTATCAAAAGTGGGATGCCACACAAAAGCCGCTGCCTGTTTGTCTAATAACAAAGACCTGCGTCGGTCCGGGCCAGGGGTCCATGCATTTAGGAGTGAAATCTTAGCGGGCCCAACGATAGCACCGCCCTCTATCATATATCGCCATTGCTCTGTGTATCGAGACGTGGGAGCCATTTGGGTTGCATTTGTCCCCATGAGTTTGTCAGTCCAATACAGCCATGCCACCTCAGCATTGAAAAAGAATCTGCCATCTTTGTATTTCTCAAAGAGCGTCCCATGGAAGTACTGAGAATCCTGACCAAGTGCAGGGGCTTGCGCCGCGCCGTTTAGCAACTGGGCCTCTGGCCCTATGTGATAACCCCCGTAAGATGCCAGAATTCCGGCCTGGATGGGGCCGCTACCATACACCACATAGAACGCCAAATCATTGAGGATGACACCACTCTTGTCAGCGTGGTTGTAATATGGCTGAGCTACCAAATCGTAAGGATCAATTGTTATAGTCTGACCCCGGCGAGCCGGTCGATGTGGATAAAAGGCTAACCCTATATCAAGTGGGCCGTAGGGCATATTCAAGACCAAAGACTCAGTGGATAAACCGTCTGACCCATCATACTGAAGCCCGTTTCCAAATTTCCAGGGCCGCTTGCCAACACCGAGCGTGCCCCACGGCAAGGATGCTACTGCCCAAAACATCGTCATTTGGGCTTCGCTAAAGGCATTGTCTGTTCCAAGGGCATCCTGGGTGTAGTAGTAGCTTGCTTGTGGAACATTCCATTGGCCGAGACGGATTCGCGCCTGTAGCCTGAGGGCCTGATTGATGTTCATCAGCGGATCTAAGCTGACCCAAAAATAAGACTTGCTGGCGTCTTGACCCGTTACTAGGTTGGGAGCGAGCCTTGGCCCATTCCACCAGAAATTCAGATTGGCGGCGGTAGTTCCAGCGCCGAAATCAACATTATAAGGCCCAAAGAATCCTTGCGCTCCTCCTTCGTTATAAAACTCGTAGGTCCAGTTCATGGCTCCTGTCATCTGGAACTCCCAGGGGAAAGCAGGATGCCCGAGAAAGACGATCATCAACACACAAGCCACCATTCCAAATTTACACTTGCTTTGTCTCATATTTTACATTCCTCCCATTGAAACAAATTGTATTCGCTGAACACGGGGTATAAGGCGGTAAACACAAGTGCCTTGTTACCCAGAGCCCTAGGCGTATCCGATCCCTTCTTGAAAGGTCAAAGCGGCCGGCGAGGCTTTCCCTGACCCTTGCAGAACTGACCTAGAGCGACTTGCGTGTTCAAGCTGGATGAGGAAATCTTAGCAATAATTGCGCCAAAAACATTGTGAAAGGTCGTGAGTCTAATACATTGACATCACGTTACAAATTAAATCATACATCGAAGTTAGAGTCGCATTTGGCGGGGAATTCCCTACGAATACGTAAGAAAGGTCAATATCTTGACATTCTTGTATAATTACAAACAAACCCAACACCCTCAGCTCCCACCCTAACAAAACCATCGCCATCTCCAAAGTTGTATGACATTGCTTCGCTTCGCTGGAAATGACACCTCGACGACCCCTCTTGCCTTTATAGGAACCTAAGGCGACGAAGCAATCTCAGTTTTGATATGAATCGAGCAGCGAAGCCCTTGTCGAGCTCTCGCTTACTTTAGAGAACCGCTGTAATTTACCAGTTCTCGAAATTTATATAGTAAGAGAATCGCTAATACGTCTTACGACCATCGTGAAATCCCTTCAAAGATATACCCCCTTAATGTTTGGCAATAGGAGCAGGGCCTTTCATCCCCTCGAGGAGCTGGCATCCAGGAAATCCATGTGGGATCCACGCGTTCGCGGGGATGACACGCAGTGGGAGCACCTACTTGAACTAGTGATTGCTTTCGAGAGCGGCCGTAGGGTGCATGGATGAATTCAATATCGATAAGTTACTGATGCAGTGAAGGATTATGGGAAACCTGACGCTGAATGCACCAAGACTCAAATTCGCTTTTTGAGCCTTCGGCAACGGCGCGACATGGGCGAAGATATCTGAACTGGGAGTCACTGTCTAGAATTGTCTTTGGATTATCCGCAATCTGTAATTCCTTTATTTTCCCTCAACAGAGCCAAGGCACGTTGGACAATGTGAGGCACGTTAAAGCCGTATCGGTCCATCACTTCCGTGCCTGGAGCGGATGCTCCAAAACGATCTACGGAAATGCTCTCTCCGAAGCAGCCAGTCCAAGCAGACCAGCCTAGTGAACAACCCGCTTCTATAGAAAGCCTTGTCGTCACTCTCCTGGGGAGCACGGATTCCCTATATTCTTCTGACTGCGCTTTGAACAACTCCCAGCTTGGCATAGATACCACGTTGGCTTTGATCTTGTGGGAGCCTTCAAGGATCTTTCCCGCCTCTAGGGCAAGTTTTACTTCTGAACCAGTTGCTATCAAAATAATATCCGGTCGGTCGTGCCTTCCAGATATAATATAGGCACCTTTTGCCAGCTGGTCTGACGTCTCATTACAGGTCTCCGGTAAAATGGGAAGACTCTGCCTCGTGAGTATTAACGCCGTGGGCCCTTTTGCCTGCACGGCTATTTTCCACGCGGCAGCGGTTTCGTTTGCATCTGCTGGGCGAATCACCGTGAAGTTGGGGATAGCCCTTAATGATGCGAGTTGTTCTACGGGTTGGTGGGTGGGGCCGTCTTCGCCGACAGCGAGACTGTCATGCGTAAAGACATAGATCACGTGGAGCTTTTGCAGAGCGGCCAATCTTAGCGCAGGTTTCATGTAATCCGAAAAAATGAGAAAAGTGCCACCGTAGGGAATAATGCCGCCGTGGAGTGCCATCCCATTGAGTATCGCTCCCATAGCGTGTTCACGGACCCCAAATCGGATATTTCTTCCATGAGGCGTACTACAACCTTGATCTTCACTTCCGTTGATAAGCGTCTTGTTCGAAGGGGCTAAGTCGGCTGACCCACCGATGAGGGTGGGCATGGTTGTGGCTAAAGCATTTAGTATTTTACCCGAAGCAGACCTTGTGGCGATGGGAGGATCACTGGACTTGAAGACGGGAACTTCCTTTGACCAGTCGGGTGGCAGCATGCCCTCGAGAGCCTTTGGGAGTTCTTCTGCCGCCTCCGGATGAAAGCCTCTGTACCTATGAAAGAGGTCCAACCATTGCAGTTCATAGCCTCTGGCCCGATCGCGGAACCTTTGAAAATGGTCACGAACGCTCTCCGGGACATAAAAACTTTTGTCTTGGGGCCAACCCAACTTATCCTTGGTGGCCGCGAGCGCCTCCTCTCCCAGAGGCTCTCCGTGCGCAGATGCACTGTCTTGTTTCGGGCTGGCAAAGCCGATATGGGTGCGGACCATAATGAGCGAAGGCTTGTCTGCCTCCGATCGTGCTTCGTGTATGGCCCCCTCGACGGCCGTCAAGTCGTTACCATCTCCTACTCTGATGACGTGCCAACCGTATGCCTCGAAACGTTTTCCCACATTCTCGGAGAATGTCAGAGATGTACTTCCTTCTATGGAGATGTGGTTGTCGTCATAGAGATAAATCAGTTTGCCGAGTCCCAGGTGTCCCGCAAGAGAGGCGGCCTCTGAGGCGACGCCTTCCATAAGGTCTCCGTCAGACACAATTGCATACGTGCAGTGGTCAACTACCGGACAATCTGGTCGATTATAACGTGATGCGAGAAAGCGCTCGGCAAGGGCCATGCCTACGCCCATGCCAAATCCCTGTCCGAGTGGCCCAGTGGTACACTCCACACCTAGGTCTAGATGGTATTCAGGGTGACCGGGAGTCCTGCTGCCCCATTGACGAAACTGCTTGATATCATCCAGGCTTATATCAAAGCCGAGCAGGTGCAAGATAGCATACAGAAGTGCTGAGCCATGACCGGCCGATAAAATGAAGCGGTCTCTGTTGCACCATCGCGGATTATCGGGATTGAAACGCATGAAGCGCGTCCACAAAACATAAGCCATAGGCGCAGCCCCTAAAGGCATGCCGGGATGCCCAGATTTGGCTTGCTGAACCGCATCCGCCGCAAGCATACGAATAGTGTTGACTGCTAAGAGATCGATCCCGTTATCCGATGGCGACATAAAGTTTGACCTCCGTGAAAATTAACCTTCGGCATCATACCGAAAAGGAGAAAAATTTTCACGGATTCTTTGCGTCTTGTTGTGCCAACGGTCCGGTCACATGTAACATCATGTGGTTTGGATCAGTGGTGGGTAATGAACACTGATAGTTTCTGCACACGTAGGCGCTGGCTCTGCCGTCAATACATACTAACGGGCGGACAAAGGGGGCCAAGCGTTCAATCGCAGCCTCTGCCTGGTCTGATGGTTTCATGATCACTACCTTATGGGGGAGGAAAGACTCGCCTAGCTTTCGCACCATCTCGAGAAAAACGGGATCGTTGCGCTTGGCCACGAGGACTATTTCTTGAGATGAGGAGAAGTCTTGCTCCACTGCGCATAGGAAAAATGTATGTGCCGAGGGCAACTGCCTAATATTCCCGGAGAAGGCCTTTTCCAAACGGTGGACCAGCTCCTGCAATTCAGCAGAGGCCGACACTGCTGACAATTTTTTTAGGCAAAGAAGGGCCACGGAATTCCCTGAAGGCGTAGCGCCGTCATAGACTTCCTTGCTCCTCAATAGCAGCTTTTCCCCATCACTAGGGCTGATATAGAATCCTCCTGATGATGCATCCCAGAAACGTTCGACCATATCTTTGGTTAACTGCAAGGCCGCGGCCAAGTATTTTTCGTCGAAAACGGATTCGTAAAGATTGATCAGACCCCAGATAAAGAAGGCATAGTCGTCGATAGTGGCCGCTATTGCCGCTTGGCCGTCTCTGTATCTGTGGATCAAATGACTCTTGTCGTCCCGCATGGTTCGCAGTATGAAATCAGCGGCGCTGACGGCAGCGAGCGAATAATTTTCGTCTCCAAATGTTTGGGCGGCTTTTGCAAGAGCTGCTATCATCAGCCCATTCCAATCGGTGAGGACCTTGTCGTCCCTATGTGGTCTTATTCGATTGCTACGGATCGAGAAAAGTTTCTGACAGGCATCTTCGAGGATCTGCTGTACGCTGGCTATAGTTAACCCAAGAGTGTGAGCACGGCTTTCCAGCCCCTCGGTGAGGTGAAGAATATTGACGCCTGTGATCTCGTTGGATGCCTCTTCTCGGTAATTTCCTTCTCGTTTAATGTTGAAAACAAGTTGGATAATTCGAAATTCTTCAGGGGTCAGGTTCTCCTCAATCTCATCCCAAGACCAAGTGTAAAATTTTCCTTCCTCTCCTTCGCTGTCTGCATCCTCGGCCGAATAAAAAGCGCCAAAAGGTGATGTCATTTCTCGTAGTACGTATTGGAAGATCTTGTCTGCCGTAGTTTTGTATTCTTTATCATGAGTTATCTGGTAAGCCTCGACAAATGCGATGGCGAGCAGAGCCTGGTCATACAGCATTTTCTCAAAATGCGGGACAAGCCACTGTTCATCAGTGGAATATCGATGGAAGCCAAACCCGATATGGTCATGAATGCCGCCTCGTGAAATCTCTCTGAGTGTCTTTAGTCCCATCCGAAGGGCTTTATCGGTCTTGGTCCTGTACCAATATCGGAAAAGAAATAATAGGTTGTGAGGAGTGGGAAATTTTGGGGCCGTACCAAACCCTCCGTAACGTTCGTCGAAACGATGTTCGAGCTCACGGTAAGCATTGAAAAGGACTGATTCGTCGACTGGATCGCCAGATATGTCATTTGGAATTTGATGCAGCGCGGATAACACTTTTTCAGCCGAACCAAGGATTGAATTACGATCGTGGGTCCACAATTCTTTGATCCTCCGGCTAAGATCCAACATACCAATGCGGCCGTATCGGGTATGTTTCGGGAAATACGTGCCGGCGAAGAATGGCTTCTGTTCCGGTGTTAACACCACATTTAGGGGCCAGCCTCCTCCGCCAGTCGTCATCTGGCACACCGTCATATAAAGGTGATCGATGTCAGGACGCTCTTCTCTGTCAACCTTGATAGATACAAAGGTGTCGTTCATTAATTCCGCAACTTCTTGGTCTTCGAACGATTCCTTTTCCATGACGTGGCACCAATGGCAAGTCGAGTATCCAATCGAGAGGAATACTGGTCTGTCCATCTCGCGAGCTCTGTGGAAGGCTTCGTCTCCCCAGGGATACCAATCCACCGGGTTGTATGCATGCTGGAGCAGGTAAGGGCTTTTTTCGGATACGAGTCGATTGGCCTTCCCCAATCGCCGTGCATGAGACGATTCTTGTGTCGATCCATTCATGGCGTCTTTACTCCATTGGTTTCCTTGAGGCTGTTTTTTAGGCAGCCTGGTAAGTTGACAAGATAAAGCTAATGCCTAGGTATCCTTCGCACAAGAGGATGTCTGAATCCGGGTAACATAGCGCTTCAAAAGATCCGTTGACATGCCCGACGACGTCGGGGACGGTAGTGCAGGATCTGAAACGCATCGACAGTAGTAAAGCGCTAACGTACCCGAGGTCACTCTTTATCGGCAGTGGAAGGTAAGCATTTAGCAATCATCCTCTTCTCTCCAGAAAAAGGTTAAAACCCATGGGTATGGTTAAGACGCCTCTCCTTCATACTCTTTTCACTGCTGCCACAACTACAGGACCAGCTTTTGTCTGTTTGCAATGGCCATACTTACGTGTCATTTTTCGTGAAAAAGGTGGCTATCTAGCAATACTCTAGCCAATGATGACATCCTAGCAAATAGCATCGCTCACTATTTCCAAGATCAGTCTGACAACTTCCCACGAGGCGAGAGTCTCGTTCACCAGGGACGGCTAGACCGAATCGAGATCACTCGTATTTACATCTTGTTCTAAACGTTTAGCTAGGCGCAACATGATGCTCTGGAGGCACTGGAAAAGCTACTGCCGGTACGCCACGAAGACAACCAAGTCTATGGTATTGATACTCTATGGTATTTTGGCCGAGGGGGGGGCATCCTCTCACCTTTCGTCTTGTCACCAGGCTAGAATTATGGCATGCCCTCTATTCATAAAGATCCGAGTGTTTCTATTCAATAACTTGTAATTCTGACTTAAAATGATTCAGTCAGACCCGGAATTAAAGGGACATGGCCGGGTCGCCATCGGCCTGCCACTGTGGCTAAGCCTTGACTTTTCTTTGCAAATCAGGTATGTTAGTCACAGTCAGAATCTATGTAACAAATGTATCGATCCGACAATTTGTCACGGACGGGTGTAGAGGCGTAATGAGGGCAGGCAAGCCGAAGGGGATATTTCCAGCCATCGTGCCTATTTTGCCGTTGAAGGACATGGTGGTGTTCCCCAATATTATGGTACCGCTTTTCTTGAAGGGCTCCAGGGTCATAAGGCTGGTCGAGTCTGTTGTCGATGGCGATAACTTAGTTGGTTTATTCTGTCAGAGGTCACAGAGCAGGCCTTCTGGTGATTCTGACACGCTATCATCTGTTGGTACCCTCGCCAGGATACAACAGGTCGTTCGGCTGGAGAGCGGCGGGGTAAAGGCTGTGGCCGACGGCATTCTCCGCGTCCGCATTACCAGGCAACTTCAGACAGATCCCTTCTTGATGGCTGAAGTGGACCAGGTGGAGGAGGACAGCGAGCCGAGCGAACTCTTGGATTCTTACGTCAAAAGCGTTGCAGCGCTCTTTCGCATCAGCGCCAGCCTCGGGAGGCCGTTGAGCGACCGATCGATAGAAATGATCGAGCGGGCTGAGGACCCGGGGAAACTGGCCGATCTAATCGCTGTCTATCTACCCTTGAAACCGGAGGCAAAACAGCGGCTCCTGGAAACGGAAGACACTCTGTTGAGGCTCAAACAGGTGGCTGTTTACTTGCAGGCGGAGTTGCAGTCGTTTCAGCGTACGTCCCGACCAGCGGACGAGGCACGAGACGAGCAGCCAGGCCATCGCAAGGACAAAGAAGCCCACATTCGACAACATATACGAGGCATGCATCGGGATTTCAGTTCTCAGGAAGAGGCCCATCTTACCGAGATCAAAGAATTCCATGCCAAGATAAGAGAGTCTCGTTTGCCAGGTGACGCAGCGGAAGTTGCCATTAGAGAGCTGCAACGGCTCGAGAAGATACCACCCCATTCGCCTGAATACATCGTGTCTCGCAGCTATCTCGAGGTGCTGACGAGTCTCCCCTGGGAAGTCGCCACTGACGATACCATAGAACTCGCCGGGGCTCGAAACATACTGGACGGAGACCACTACGACCTCATCGAGGTGAAGGACCGGATTCTCGAATTCTTGGCCGTCCGGAAGTTGAAGGCCGATAACAAAGGCCCCATTCTTTGCTTGGTAGGCCCGCCCGGAGTGGGCAAGACTTCCCTGGGGCGGTCCATTGCAAAGGCGTTGGGAAGGAAGTCCATCCGCATGTCTCTAGGCGGAGTGCGGGACGAAGCTGAAATCAGAGGCCACAGACGCACTTATATTGGGGCCATGCCGGGCCGAATAATACAGGAGATCCGACGTGCAGGGACGAAGAATCCGGTGTTTGTTCTGGATGAAGTGGATAAGATTGGTCAAGATTTTCGAGGTGATCCGGCGAGCGCACTGCTCGAGGTATTGGACCCCGAGCAAAACAACACATTCTGTGACCACTATCTGGACGTGCCCTTTGATCTGAGCAGCGTCATGTTCATAGCCACCGCCAATCAGGTGGACACCATACCAGCGGCCTTGAGAGACCGTATGGAAGTTATTCGGGTGCTCGGATACACGGACGAAGAAAAGCTCAAAATCGCAGAAATGTTTCTTATCCCCAAGGCCCACGAGGAAACAGGTATCAAGGAGCATCCGATCCATTTTGCTGCTGACGCGATTCGGGGGATAATCAGGGGATACACTAGGGAATCAGGCGTGCGGCAGCTCGAACGGACCATTCATGCAATATGTAGGAAGATAGCTTTGGAGATCGCGCAAGAAAAGTCTCCCCATACCAATGTCACAACCGGGACTGTTGAAGAGCTGCTGGGGTCTCCCAAGTATTTCTTCGAACTGGCGGAAGAACAGGATCAGGTGGGGATTTCTACAGGGCTAGCCTGGACCGAAAACGGGGGCGACATTATCTTCGTAGAGGTCACTGGTTTCCGAGGACGCAAGGAGCTGACCATGACAGGGTGCCTTGGTGATGTGATGCAAGAGTCCGCAAGGGCTGCCCTGAGCTATCTGCGGAACACGTGCAGGCAATACGGGATCCCCGACAACACCTTGTCTAGGACCGATCTCCACATTCACGTTCCTGCGGGCTCGATTCCGAAGGACGGGCCTTCAGCCGGTATCACCATTGCCGTTGCGTTGGCGTCTTTCTTCACCGGCATTCCCGTTAAAAGGAATGTAGCCATGACAGGCGAAGTCACCTTACGCGGCCGAGTCCTCCCCATCGGCGGGGTCAAGGAAAAACTGCTCGCGGCTCGCCGGGCCGGTGTGCGGGAAGTAATATTGCCCAAAAAGAATTGGTCCAACCTCAAGGACTTGCCAGACTATGTCAAAGACGATCTGGTGATTCATCTAGTCAGTGAGGTGGACGAGGCTATTCGGCTTGCGCTGGTGCAGGAGCCTAAACCTGAGAGCGCCAGCGACATACCAGAGCAGTTTTCTCTCCCTTTTGTCTCGCCAGTTGGGTCTGAATTTGGCGAACGCTGCCCCAGCCCAAATTACGCAAAGCCTCGCAAATAGACCTTACGAAGACAATGCAGAATAATATGCACGTTGCCAGTGGCCCTGATCGCGTGGACGATTAGATTAAATGGTAGGGTATGTCAGGAACTAAAGGGGGGGTAGCCTTATTGCCGGACGCCGATTCGAGTGCTTTCTTGACTGAGCATCATGGCGCTCAGCTTGTGTTGGTACTGCTGGGCCACGAAATTAAAGCGGCCTTTCAAAGGTTCAGGGACGGAGCGAACCTCTGCCAGCATAGTTACGCCCAGGGGGTTAATGTGTTTTCCTTTGAGAAGCAACTGAAAATCAAGGTGAGGCCCTGTGGCTATGCCCGTCATGCCCACTAGACCAATCTTCTGCCTCTGTTTGACGCGCTGACCGACTTTCACAAACGTGCGCCGAAGGTGACCGTACCTGCTCTCGTACCCATTGTCATGTTTGACGCACACGTAATTACCGTATCCGTGGTTCCATCCTGCAAATGTGACCATCCCGTTGGCAATCGCCCATACCGGGGTGCCTTGAGGCGCTGCATAGTCCACCCCGTCATGCTTCCTCCACACGCGGAAAACGGGATGGAACCGCATGCCGTATCGGGATGTGACCTTGAGTACGCTTAAAGGTGACCGAAGGAAGTTCTTCTTCAGTTGTATGCCTTTTCCGTCATAGTATTCGTTGTTGAACAGTACCGCAGTTTTTTTGCCCGTCTTACGACCTTCATAAACAGCGCTGAGGATGCGGCCGTATCCTGAAGGTCTGTCATCGGCGTAACGGCGCTCAAACAAGACTCTGCAAACATCGCCCCGCATTGATTCAGACCGGAAATCGATGTCCCACCGGAACACGCTGCTGAGCTTCAGAGCCAATTCCACACCCTCCCCTGCATTCAGAACGGATTCGGTTAAATCGCCTATGACTGGAAACGACACGGACTCTTCTTTGAAGTCAAGGACTACTTCTTCCTTCCATGACTTGAGAAGTCCGTCCACCACTGCGCAGTGGAAGATTTCCGACGGCTCCAGTTCGATGGTGGCCTTCAAGAACAATCCGTCCTTGTCTAACGTAAAGCTGTAGCGCTTGCCGGGCTTAAAAGGGGCATTCGGGTCGAAGGGTTTCTTCAGATGGGATTGTATGATCAATTGGAGGGACGACGCTACCTTGTCCACCACGAAGTCGTCCGACATATTTTCGTAGAGAAGCGACAGGAGCGTGTCTCCTGGGCTGGTGAGATCCGCAACCTCTTGACTACCGTTGTATCCAGCGGGCTGAGGTCCTTTCACGGATTCACGGTCTGGAGTGCACGTCTCTGGGGATTCCGAGGGAGATATCCGACTGCCTAAGCCTGTTGACAGGGGTATGTATGAGGAAAAGGCAAAGTCGAAATAAAATGCTGCCAATAGCGAGGCGGCACAGGCTACAAAACCAACAAAGATGAATGTGCGCTTTACAGCCCCTGTCGTAGAGCGCGTGTTATATCCACTTCGCGGCTTGTAACGTAGGTCCGCCCTCAATCCACACCTCGCTGGAGCTGAAATGTACTATGAATGAGCATATAAGTCAATTATTATAAACTCGATTATTACCACTTTCCCACAAAAGGGCTTGACAGACCTACGATGGTTGCATACATATTGGATGACTGTGGAGATAGCCCACCCAGGGATATGATTCAACTCGATGACAGAATCCGACGGGACGGGGTTCAACGAATGAAGTCAAAGGCGTTGGGATACGACTCATCTACGCGATAACTTCAGATTAGCACGCCATCATCAACAATAGAATCCAGAAAAAGCAAACACATCAGGAGCCGTCATGGACGTTGCAGAACTAAAGGAGAAAAAGGTTAGTGAACTTATGTCTATAGCCCATACGCTGGCCGTAGACGGCGCAGGGAGCATGCGTAAGCAGGAATTGATTTTCGCCATTCTTCAGGCGCACCAACAGATAGAGAAAGAAGCTCCAATAACCGGAGAAGGGGTTCTCGAAACGCTGCCTGACGGATTCGGATTCCTGAGAGCCCCAGACTACAACTATCTTCCCGGGCCGGATGACATATACGTATCGCCCAGCCAGATAAGGCGCTTCAGCATGCGAACCGGCGACACCATTTCGGGATATATACGGCCGCCAAAGGATACTGAGCGCTATTTCGCCTTACTCAAAGTGGAACAGATAAACGGGGAGGACCCGGAGTCCAGTCGGGACAAGGTGCTTTTTGACAATCTTACCCCGCTCTATCCAGACGAGAGGCTCAAGCTGGAAATCGGCCCTACCCAGTATTCCATGAGAATCATGGACTTGCTTACACCAATCGGCAAAGGCCAGCGGGCTTTGATCGTGTCGCCGCCAAAGGCAGGCAAGACCGTGCTCCTCCAACAGATCGCCAACAGCCTGACAGTCAATCACCCAGACGTTTACCTCATCGTGCTGCTCATCGACGAACGGCCCGAAGAAGTAACGGATATGCAGCGTTCGGTTCACGGAGAGGTTATCTCATCGACGTTTGACGAACCTGCACAGCGGCATGTGCAAGTAGCCGATATGGTCATCGAGAAGGCGAAACGACTGGTAGAGCACAAAAGAGATGTCGTTATCCTGCTGGACAGCATCACAAGGCTTGCTCGCGCCCACAACACTGTTGTACCGCCAAGCGGCAAAATCTTGTCGGGCGGTGTGGATTCCAATGCATTGCACCGTCCTAAGCGCTTTTTCGGAGCAGCCAGAAATATCGAGGAAGGCGGAAGTCTCACAATTATTGCCACCGCTTTGATTGATACCGGCAGCAAGATGGACGAGGTGATCTACGAAGAATTCAAAGGCACGGGCAACATGGAGATTCATCTGGATCGTAGACTCCTCGAGAGGCGCATCTTTCCTTGCATCGATATTAATAGGTCAGGGACTCGTAAAGAAGAACTCCTGGTGTCTCAGCAGGATCTGCAGAGGATTTGGCTGCTTCGGAAGCTGCTTGCAGACATGAACTCCGTGGACGCAATGGAGTTTCTATTGGACAAGATCATGCAGACTGATTCTAATAAAGAGTTCTTGGAGGTCATGAACCGATAGAATTGCGGACCTCTGCCAAAAACCATATATAGCCTGAACGGCATCCACAGACATATTTAAGCAAGAGGCGGGACGAGGCGCTTTCGGCGGCTGTGCGATTGCGATAGTTGATTTTTTGTATTATGATAAATGATTTAGTACATGACGGAGGCCGAATATGAAAAAAGGCATACACCCGGAATTCCAGGACAGTGTTTTTGTGTGCGCATGCGGGAACACCATACGAACCCGATCTCTAAAAAGCGAATACAAGCTCGAGATATGCTCGGCATGCCACCCATTTTTTACGGGAAAGCAAAAATTGGTTGACAGCGCTGGACGCGTTGAACGCTTTATGAAGAAATATGGCGATAAGCCCGTTTCGACAGGAAAGAAACCTGCAAAGGTGTTAAAGAAGGCCGTTGTGCCAGCGGAAAAGTCCCCTAAACCAAAAAAACCAGCAAAGACATCGAAGAAAGAGTCTGATTAGTATTTGTGCATTTATTGTAACCTCCGCGCCTGTTGCCGTATTCGATTCGGAGGGGTGCAGCGCGGCAGTGTTTGTGAAATGAGAGTGAGCTTTACCATTCATGTTTGTAAACAGTGAAAATGGAAACAGGTCGGAATTGATTAAAGTAGGGGGGCAGGCAGTCATCGAAGGGATTATGATGCGCGCCCCTAAGACCTTCACCGTGGTTGTAAGGAAGCCTGACGGACAGCTGTCTGTGAGAGAGGACCGTTGGTATTCGCCCATGGAGAGGTGGCCTATTCTGAAGAAGCCTTTCCTGCGGGGGTGTATTGTCCTTTATGAGGCCTTGTTCAACGGCATCCAGGCCCTGAGCTTCTCGGCTCAAGAAGCGGTGGGCGAAAAAGAGGAGAAGTTAGGCCCTTGGGCTCTGGCAGGCACAATCATATTTGCGCTAGGCGCAGCCCTTGTATTGTTTGTCGTAATACCCCACGTCGCTACGCTAGCCATGGGGCTTCTGTTTGGAAGAGAACTCACCGTAAATAGTATCTGGTTCCACGTCATCGACGGCGTAATTAAGGTCGCAATATTCGTAGGATATATATATGCCATTTCCTTGATGAAGGAAATTCGCAGAGTGTTCCAGTACCATGGGGCTGAACACAAATCCATCCACGCCTATGAACAGGGCGAAGAACTCACGGTGGAAAATGCCAAAAAATATCCGACCTTACATGCCCGCTGCGGAACTGCCTTTATCATGCTAGTGTTGTTAGTGAGCATTTTCCTATTCAGCCTAGTATTCCCCTTTTTCCCTCCGGATCTGTTTGGGAACAAAATCGTGACCAACTTGTTTTTCATTGTGGTCAAAATGTTCTTGCTATTACCCATAGCCGGACTTTCGTACGAGTTGATTAGGTTTGGGGAACGAGTGAAGAATCCCTTGCTTGATCTCGCCCTCAAACCAGGCTTGCTGCTCCAAAGACTCACCACCAGGGAACCAAGCGATGATCAGATCGAGGTGGCATTAGTGGCCCTGAAGAGAACTCTGGAAAGAGAAAAGGGGTGGGCCTGATGACCTAATCGGCCGCAATAACAAACAATGCAGGTACTGTCGAAATTAGAAGAATTGAATCAACGGTATGAAGACCTTAATCAGGAGCTGGCAAGGCCGGAGGTGATGTCTGACCCTAGGAGACTCAAGAAACTTGCCCAGGAACAGGCAGAACTTTCTGATATCGTAAAGACTTACCGCGCCCTCACTATGGTCATGGGGGAGATCCGAGAACTCGAGATAATGCTCCAGGAAGAGGAAGACCATGAACTTGTATCGCTGGCGCGTGAGGATTTACCTCGGTTGAAGTCCAAGCAGGAACAGTTGGAGCAGATGCTCAATCTACTGCTCTTGCCCAAAGACCCTAACGATCGGAAAAACACGTTTCTGGAAATTAGAGCCGGTACGGGGGGCGAAGAGGCGTCGTTGTTTGCTGCTGACCTTTTTAGGGCTTATTGTAGGTATGCCGAGAGTCGGCGCTGGAACGTCGAGATGATGTCAACATCACTCAGCGCGACCGGGGGCTTTAAGGAGGTCATAGCTTTGGTCCATGGTCAGGGGGCTTTTTCAAGGCTCAAGTATGAACGAGGCGTCCATCGCGTCCAGAGGGTGCCCACCACGGAATCCCAGGGTAGGATCCACACATCCGCAGTAACAATAGCTGTCCTGCCTGAGGCGGACGAATTGGAAATAGAAATTGACCCAAAAGAACTGAAGATAGATGTTTATCGGTCATCAGGTCCTGGAGGGCAGAGCGTAAATACTACCGACTCGGCGGTGAGAGTGACGCACCTTCCGACAAATCTTGTCGTAACGTGCCAGGATGAAAAATCTCAGCACAAGAACAAGGCCAAGGCGTTAAAGATCCTCCAAGCCCGTTTGTTAGACCGCCTAGAACAACAGCAAAACACGGAAATCAGTAAAGAGCGCAAGAGTCAAGTAGGCACAGGAGACAGGTCTGAAAGGATACGCACCTACAACTTCCCCCAGAATCGTGTTACAGACCATCGGATCGGCCTTACCTTGTACAAACTAGATGTCATCATGGCAGGAAAATTGGACGAACTTATCGATCCGCTTGCCATGTATTTTCAGGCCGAAGCAATCAAAGAAAATCTAGAAAATTAGCCATTCCTAGCAGCTTATCAAGGGAATATTTTCACTGGTGTTCCGACTGTAACCAGGTCGTAAAGCTCCCCTGCATCACGAGGAAACATGTGGATGCAGCCGTAAGACTTTGTGAGGGCTCCGTCAACCAGGTGCTTGTCAGAATGGATGTGGATGCAATCACCGGTGAACCCCCTTGCCCGATCCTTCTCATTGGGATAGTTGATGCTCATAATGCAGGCTTCGTCGCCGCCATAGGAATCGCTCCACAACTTTTCCAGGGCCGGCCCGCTAGCAGCATCAACAAACTTGTTGTCCTTGCACCAGCTTCTGCCATCGACGATGGGATGACCCCTTGGAGAATGTCGGGAGGCCATCCAGGTAATCTCGTACTCGCCAATGGGCGTACGGTGATCTCCGCCGCGCCTCTTGTGAGTACCTCCTTTTCCGGTCTCTATTGGGTATTCCTTTGCCAGATGGGGCCCAACCCAAAGCTGGAGCACGTTGCGGGAGCAATGGATCACTATACGCAGCCGTTCGGGGGCCTGAGATAGATGCAAAGAATCTGAAGCCGGCGCATAGCTGTTAAGCAGCAAGAGCAGACACATGCCGACAGGGGGAATCAGACATCTTGAGACCGATCGTTCGCGCATCCAGAGCTCTCCACCCAGAGAGACTTTAGCCAAACGGCTAGGCCATTTGGTTCTACATAGTGTTTCTCAAAAGTTCTATCGGAATTGAAAACTGTTTGCCCCGACTGTCATGGCCGTCCAAGTGGCCTTGATCATGATGACCCTTTGCCTTATTCACGCTTTAAGCCATTGCCTTGTCATACCCGACATGACGGGGGCATTCAATAGCCCTGGATTGCCGTTTTCACTGGAATGGCACATGAACTCACGCATGCATTTCGCATTTACTTTCTGGAACCGATATATCAGGCGATCGAACCAGGCGCAAGTAAGTAAAAAATAATGCGACCTATTCATTTATAGGCACTGGCTCTAGAAAGTTTTTAAGGATCTCTGTTGTGCTTTTCCAGTCCGGATCATGCCATAGAGATTTCCACGTCCCCTCCGGCTCCTTCCAATGCCGAAGTACAGGCCTGCGTCATCGCGAGCAAAGCAATCTCGTCATTAATTGGGTAGAAGAGTATAATGCCACTTGTATGGATCCATGCTACGGAGTGGAGGCTCATGTCGTTGTGGCGGCCGAGCCTCTCATCCCGAAAAAAGCGTCGAGAACTGGTATATGTATAACGACAAGGAATGATGGGCGGTGTCACAGACTAACAGGGAAAAGTATTCCAATAATTTTGGCGCTGAAAGTAACACTCTTCCGGTTCGTGGTTCGCCGCAGGCATTGCGCGTATGGTTCTGCACGCTGGCTGCGGCAGTATGTCTTTTCCTTATCCAATGCCCAGGGCCGACGGCCGCTGCGGAAAGAAACGCGTCATTGCTCTTGAACAAACAGGATGAATCCCAGGTTGATCGGGATGTCGCAGAGCTTGCGGCGGCTGCAATAGCAGAAAAACGTTTTCAGGATGCGGTGATTCTCTACACACAAGCGCTTCGCGGTGATCCAACAAGAATAGACTGCCTACTCGCGCGAGGAAAGGCTTTGGAAATGTGCAACCAGGCGGATAAGGCGCTCGATGATTATAAAAAGGCGCTTAAGGTTGACCCGGTCAATGCGCTAGCAATGGTTGCTTTGGCAGGGGGTCTCGAAATGAATCCTGGCGGGGAAGCACATGCGCTTATGCTCTACAAGAAGGCTTTGTCATTGACCGACGACGCCTCCTCTCGCCAGCACATAGCGTTTAGCATTGCCGTTTTGGAGCGCCGGATCCAGGACGAGAGTGCATCGGCTGTAGGCTGCTGGAACATAGGAAACCGACACCTAAAAATGGGAAAGTTGGATGAAGCGGAGGCATTTTTTTCCAAGGCCGTGGTGTTAAATCCTGAGTTCTACCAAGCTTACTACAGCAGAGCTCTGACGCGGTTGAAAAGAGACGACAGCCAGGGTGCCCTCTATGACCTTTCTTCAACAATCGCCCTGTGCCCTTCTTTAAGGGGCTGTCTGGTCGCTCGGGGACTGGTCTATGAATCGTTGGGCAAGCTTCCTGAAGCTATGGCCGATATGAAACGGGCAGCGAATGTAGATGCCAGAGATCCCGCGGCGCGCTATCATTTAGGACGGCTCCAGGAAAAAGAAGGTGCCTACGGAGAAGCCCTCTCTTCATACCTTGAAGCCATGCGTTGGCGGCCTAAGGCGGATTTGCGATACTCCATTAAACAGCGCATCGCCATTTTGGCTCGTTCGGTCAAACCGACTCCAAAATCGGACCCGCCCCCCCGACCCGCCCGTCCACTATGGTGAGTTCCCAGCACTGGGTTTAATACCTCTTCAAAGTGGAGGATGAATAGACAAAGGAAAGCCCCGGATAGGAGGATGAGGACCGGGGCTTCGCATGGGGAAAAGGTATGTTGAGCAGCGGGCTACGCCTCCCGCTGTCAGCAACTGCTTAAACCATGATTTCAAATAGTTGTCAAGCATTTTTCAAGTGATTTATTATATAAATGGATTAAGCCTTTTCACAGCCACACGATGTGCTAAGCCAGCACAAGCGCCCGTACTACATCCCCTTTGCCCAATATCCCCACCAGCCGCCCTGCATCCACCACAGGCAGAGTATAAAGCTTCTTGTCAGCCATAAGTCGTGCAGCTTCGGAAAGATCTGTGTTTGAAGTCACACATACTGCCGGTCTCGAATAGATATCCGATACAGTAGTGGCGGAGATTCTTTGGAAGTCCTTATGGAGACGCCAGGGATTTCCAACAGGAATTACTGAGTCCAGTATGAAAAACACCGTGGGGATATGGAGCGGTTTGTTTTGATTGACCAGGTCGGATTCACAGACGACTCCTAGGACGCTGTCATGCCTATCAACAACGGGAACGCCGTTGATGTTGTTTTTGGACAGGATTTCTGCGAGTTCCCGCAGAGTAGTTTCCGGGGTGACGGTGATCACCTCTTTTGTCATGAAGTCAGCGACTTTTGGCATATCCCCCTCCAGTTCTTGCGTTGTGTGAAATAGCTCCATCCGATGGGGGAAAGTTTTTCACGAGGCCTCCTCGAATGTGAGTTTATTTCCCAGCTGGGTCGCCTTAATGGTCTGGCCTGCCTGGAATCTTCCGGCGAGGATGTCCATCGCGAGAGGGTTCTCGATCAGTCTTTGGATAGCTCTTTTCAACGGCCGTGCGCCGTAAGCCGGGTCAAATCCCTCTGCTGCCAGGAGGTCCCGGGCGCTGGGATCAAGAATAAGATTCAGTTTGTTTTCCGCCAGACGTTTGTTTAGCCTAGCTATTTGAATGTCCACTATTTGCTTTATCTGCTCTCTCGTGAGGGCATGGAAGATAATAATATCGTCAAGTCTATTTAAGAACTCGGGTTTGAAATGATATCGCAGAGATTCCATAACTTTGATACGCATAGATTCTTCATCTCGGCCTGCGTATTCTCTGATTTCTGTGGATCCGATATTGGACGTCATGATGATGATGCAATTCTTGAAGTCAACGGTGCGACCTTTCCCATCCGTTAGCCTGCCGTCGTCGAGTATCTGCAAGAGAGCGTTGAACACCTCTGGATGGGCTTTCTCTATTTCGTCGAACAGGACCACGGAATAGGGCCGTCGTCTGACTGCCTCTGTGAGGTATCCTCCCTCCTCGTAGCCAACATAACCAGGGGGAGCGCCGATGAGCCGAGCCACGGAGTGTCGTTCCATGTATTCAGACATATCTACGCGTACCATAGCTTGCTCGTCGTCAAAGAGGAATTCTGCCAAAGCCCGGGCGAGTTCGGTCTTGCCCACGCCCGTGGGGCCCAGGAAAATGAATGAGCCTATAGGGCGATTGGGGTCTTGGAGTCCGGAGCGGGCTCTGCGCACCGCGTTTGCCACTGCCAAGACGGCCTCTTCTTGACCGATGACTCGAGCAGATATCCTTTCCTCCATTCTAACGAGCTTCTCGACATCGCTTTCGAGCATTTTGGAAACGGGGATGCCCGTCCACTTCGCCACGACCTCTGCCACATCTTCTGGGCCGACCTCTTCTTTCAATAGCCCGCCTTCACTCTGCAACGCCGCTAGTGCGGCATTCTTATCGTGAATGTCCTTTTCTAGGGCGATCAGGAGGCCGTATTTGAGTTCTGCTGCTCTGCTGAGGTCTCCTTCACGCTCTGCCTTAACCGCGTCCGTCTTGGCTCTTTCGTAGCGCTCCTTGAGTTCACGAATCGCGGTGATGATCTCTTTTTCTTGTCGCCATTTTGATTTGAGGCCTTCTGAGTCAGCCTGGAGGCGGGCAATTTCAGCCCTGACCTTTTCGAGTCTGGTCTGGCTGGCGTCATCCGATTCTTTTGCCAACGCCTGTTCTTCGATTTGGAGCTGAATGATGCGACGTTCGATCTCATCAATTTCGGTTGGCATCGAGTCTATTTCGATGCGCAAACGCGATGATGCTTCATCGATCAAGTCAATGGCCTTGTCGGGAAGGAATCGGTCGGTTATGTATCGATTGGATAGCGTCACCGCCGCTATGATGGCCGCGTCTTGAATGCGTACCCCATGGTGCAATTCATAGCGCTCTTTGAGCCCCCTCAATATGGAAATGGAGTCCTCCACCGACGGTTCAACCACGTAAATAGGCTGGAATCTGCGTTCGAAAGCAGCGTCTTTTTCTATGTACTTTCGGTATTCATTGACTGTGGTGGCCCCTACAGCCCTCAGTTCACCCCGGGCCAGAGGCGGCTTCAACATATTCGATGCATCCACGGCCCCTTCTGCCGACCCGGCCCCCACCAGCGTATGCATCTCGTCGATAAAAAGGATAATTTCACCAGACGCGGACGATATTTCTTTCAAGACAGCTTTGAGGCGGTCTTCAAACTCCCCCCGATACTTGGCACCCGCGATCAGTTGCCCTATGTCTAGCGCCATGACTCTTTTGCCCTTCAGCGTCTCAGGGACGTCTCCTGATACAATCCTGCTGGCCAATCCTTCTACGATTGCGGTCTTCCCCACGCCTGGATCGCCTATGAGTACTGGATTGTTCTTTGTTCGGCGTGAGAGGACCTGGATGATTCTTCGAATCTCGTCGTCTCTGCCGATAACCGGATCGAGTTTACCTTTGCGAGCGAGTTCCGTGAGGTCGCGGGTAAAACGCTTCAACGCCTGATATTTCTCTTCAGGAGACTGGTCTGTCACCCTTTGAGTTCCCCTGATCTCCGTCAGCGCCATGTAGATGCGGTCTTTGGTCACCCCTTTTGCCGACAGGATTCTCGCAGAGGCCGCGCCTTGCGCCTCGGCAAGTGCGATGAGCAGATGTTCCACCGAGACGTATTCGTCCTTGAGCTGTTCCATTTCACGAAATGAATTTTCCAGTGCCTGCCTTAACTGATTGGAAAAATACCGCTCCGCTCCAGCCCCGCTCTGTCGTGGAAGTCTTTCAATGGCCCGCAGTGTTTCACTGCGTATTCCATCGACGTCCGCGCCGAGTTTCTTGAGGATTTCTACACAAAGTCCTGTGTCGTCAGACAACAGGGCCAAGAGGAGATGTTCTGTATCTACTTGGGGGTTGCCTCTGCCGGCTGCTATATTCTGAGCCTCTTCTAGGGCTTCTTGTGATTTCAATGTAAGTTTGTCAGCACGCATCTTTCATTCCTTCCACGCATATTGAGGTTTTTTGGGACAAGCGAATGGAACACTTAGACATATCTGCCAGCGAGGGTCGGGGCTTTTTTCTTTTGAAGAAAGGGGTCGATGGTTGATGTCGCTTTCTTGAAAATAGTTTACCAAACAGGTAAACCACGAGCCCCCAACTGTCAACCGTTACCTTTCCTCATATATACCGCAAACGCCGCCAAGCCCCCCCACGATGGCAAAAGATTTTGTTTCCGTCGCTCCCTTCCCGCCGCACCAGTGCAACTACTGAAAGGCCCGAGAGTCCTTCAATAGCGCTCTTCTGATCCTGAACATATCCTCGCCCATGATGCACCTTACGATATACGGAACGAAACGACTGCGATTGTGATGCAACATCCCAAAAATTTGTTTCCAATATTGACGCCTTGAACCGTAAAAAAGGCCCTGCCTTAATGACAATCGCACGAACCGCCGTAAGTCCCCTAGGATGTCGATAAGAGGGCGCCCATTCATCGCCGCATTTGCCTCGGCGTTGGGGCCTCCCACTGCAGCTCGTGTAGGCCGCATGGATAGGTAATATCTGTAAGTCCGAGCCAGAAACCTGGATGGCTCGTATAGATAATTCCATGTTTGAACGTATTCTTCGAGTATCTCCTCTTCTGGTCGGTGTGGTATGTAGTTTAATACGCCGCCTGTCGATTGACCGGAAGTCATGCCTTCGAGGAGCCGACCCTCATTCTTCACGCGAGCCCACAACTTGGTATTAGGAAGAATATGCAGCGTATTTAGCATGACAACGGGAATCCCCGTTTCTTCCACAAAGGCGGATATTCTCTCGCCGGCTCCTTTCTTCTCGCCGTCAAATCCGATTATAAAGCTAGCCATGACGGACAATCCGTTTCGGTTCATGTTGTTCAATGAATCGATCAAGGGGTTCTGGACGTTCTGATTCTTATGGCTCGCTCTAAGAATGTCTTCATCCGGTGACTCGACTCCCACAAAAACGTGAGAGATGTTGGCTTCTGTCATTAAATCGATTAATTCGCGGTCCTGTCCGAGGTTCACGGAGGCTTGAACGACATAATTAAAGGGCTCTCCGCGTCTCTTCATCCATGGGGTCAAGAGTTCCAGCACCGCCGCGGCATGCTGTCTGTTGCCTACGAAATTGTCATCCGAGAAGAACACTTCTCGCCGCCATCCGAGTTGGTATAAGCGATCGAGTTCTTTTATGACCTGCTTAGGGGATTTACAACGCGGTTTACGACCGTAAAGGTTTGCAATATCGCAGAATTCACAATCGAAAGGACAGCCACGGGACGTCTGGACGGACATGACCAAATAGTCGTCCATATTCACAAGATCGAACCTTGGAACAGGGGAATCTGTTAAGGGCGGCCTACCTGCAGCTTCTATGACGCCACCCAGTTGACCATTCTGCAGCGCGGTCACCAGCTCCCCCATTACGTGTTCGGCTTCGCCTCGCACAAGTATGTCGCAGCCCGCTTCCTGTACCTCGTCTGGGACTGAAGATACATAAGGACCTCCTACCACGACGGTCTTGTTTCGTTTCTTGGCTTCTTTCACCAGGCGGATCATGCTTTGCTTTTGGACAATCATGCCGGTTAGCATGACCACGTCCGCCCAATCCCAATAGGATCCGTCAAGCTCGCGTGCGTCTAGGTCCAAGAGCCTTGTGTTCCATTCTTTGGGCAGCAGGGCTGCCACAGTCAGCAACCCAAGAGGAGGGACTACAGCTTTCCTTCCTGAAAATAGAGCCTGTTCGGAGAAACTCCAGAAAGTCCGAGGACTTTTCGGATTAATGAGCAAGACATTCACTTGACCATACCTGAGAATACAAGAATATATTTATCAAGTTACAAAATAATCATTATATTGTCTAGAAAGGCTCTATCGGCGATCTTTTTGAAATAGGAGATGGGTCTAAATAATCCCCATATATCAGCTCCATATCGGGACTCGAAAGTAAACGCGCATTCAACGGCTCCCCTGCTAGTTTGACGTAAGCTGAGATCGCTTCGTCTCCTGGCAATGGCAAGAACCACATCTACGTGTCATTCCGACCGAAGCGATGCAATCTCTTGATAAGTTTAGAGAATGGCTGTACGCTAATAAATCATAACAGTCGTCTTCATGCCTTGATCCAAGATCGAAATCCGTCTGCCGATATTGAAAAAAAATTCGTTTCTCAGTATGGTTAGATATTGCGCTAACAGCTTTCATAACGATGATTCCGATTCCAGCAGCTTTAAGCAGGTGACACTTGGAACATTCCCCACGAAAGCGGCCCGCGGCGCGCGACACAGGTAACAATTCCCGCGGCGGGGATTCGAGTCGCAGGATCCTTTTAGCTGACGACGATGCCGTCTCGCGGGAACTTTTAACAGACCTGCTTATCATGAGCGGGTTTGAGGTATCTTGTGCGGCCGATGGGGCTCAAGCCATCGATCTATTTTCCCGCATGAAGCCAGATGTGGTCGTAACCGATATTAGAATGCCCTTGAAGGACGGGCTAGAGGTTCTGCAGTCGGTGCGGGAGATCGACGACACAGTGCCTGTAGTCATCGTCACCGGCTATGGAGATCTGGATAGTGCCGTAAACGCCCTTCGTCGCGGCGCTCACGACTATATACTGAAGCCCATTAATGGTGAACTCTTAATCGATGCAGTCACCAAAGGAATCGAGCTCAGCCGCCTGAAACGCCTCGAACGAGACTACCGCCGCGTACTGGAGCAGCAGGTTCTGGAACGAACTCGGGAACTAGCTGAAACGAACGACTTCTTGTCAGGAATCCTAAATAGCTCGCGGGGAGTCTCCATAGTCCTGACCGACATAGACGGCATAATCAAGTTTTGGAACGTCGGAGCCCAGAACATTTACGGTTACAGCGCAGAAGAAATGTTGGGACAACATATCCTTGAACTTTTCCCCGATAGGGGCTATGGAGTCCAGACTCTGGCAACCATGCATCGCATGATCCAGGAAGAGGGAAAGACCATCCAGCAGCACGTGCGCAGGAGGTCTAAAGACGGACGAGAGCTCACCATAGTTAGCACTATGTCTCCAATGACTGAAGGCCAGGGGACAATCAGAGGAATTCTAAGCCTCGGTCAGGACGTAACAGAGCAGTTTCATCTCCATGAAGACCTCCGTCGATCCTATGAGAAGATCCGAAAGATTCAAGGGGCGTTCATTTTTGCGTTAGCTCACTTGGCTGAATCCAGGGACACGGAGACCGCGCTTCATCTAAAAAGAATTCGCGGCTACTGTAAATTGTTGTGCGAACAGCTTATTGCTGCCAGCTTGCATCGAGACATCTTGACAGACGATTTTGTCGAGAATCTTATGCACGCGGCTATCCTCCACGACATCGGCAAAGTGGGTCTCCCCGATGACATCCTTTTCAACGTGGAGAAATTTACCAAGCCTCAATTTGAAATAATGAAACAGCATACCATCATTGGGGGCGAGGCTCTAGAGCAGGCTGCCAGGGAGGCCGATGAACACACCGGCTACTTGACCTTGGGCAAAGAGGTAGCTTTTTATCACCACGAACACTGGGATGGAAAAGGCTACCCATTTGGACTGAAGTATGGGGACATTCCTCTGTCCGCCCGTATCGTTGCAGTGGCAGATGTGTACGACGCTCTCACCACGCAGCGAAGATACAAAAATGCGTTTAGCCACCAGGAAGCATGCGAACTCATCATTCATGCGCGAGGGAAACAATTCGATCCGGCGGTGGTGAATGCATTCCTGAGGGTCGAAGAAGAGTTCCAGAAGATTCGGGACGACTTTTCTCGATTTGTTGCCTAGGGGTTGAAGCGGCCCTAATACTTCTGGTGGATGAGTGAACGCTTCACTCTCTCAGAAACTGGGGGAGGCTGTTGAAGATACTTGTAGCTGATGACGATCCGGTGATTCGTACTCTTGTCGAGACCCATCTGAGGCGTTGGGGCCATGAAGTGGTGACGGCCGAAGATGGGGAAAAGGCTTGGGAAGAGCTTGCCACCGAAGATTCCCCAAAAATAGCGATACTTGACTGGATGATGCCTAAAAGAGATGGTTTGGATATTTGTACGGCCTTACGCGCCTGTGAAAAAGATTCGTACGTCTATATCGTTTTTTTGACTTCACGCAGTGCAAAAGAAGACGTGGTAAAAGGCCTCGAAGCCGGGGCGGACGACTACATCGTGAAGCCATTTGATTATAACGAATTGAGGACCCGCGTGAGAGTCGGGGCTCGTATCGTGAAGCTTCAAGACGAATTGCGGGCAGCGCTCAAGACGTCAGAATTCCAAGCGTCTCACGATTCACTGACAGGTCTTTTGAACCGCTTTGCAATCCTCGAAATCCTGGCCAAGGAGCTTTCTCGGGCAAGACGCACTAAGGCTCCGCTGAGCGTAATCATGGCAGATATAGACCACTTTAAACAAGTCAATGATGTTTTAGGTCATTTAGCTGGGGATCAGGTGCTCAATAAAGTGGCACGCTTTATCAGCACGTCCATTCGAGACTACGACCACTGCGGACGATATGGAGGCGAGGAGTTCTTTGTGGTGATCCCGGGTTGCGATAGAAATTCGGCGCGGGATATAGCTGAAAGGTTGAAACACACCTTGTCGGAGCAAGATATTGTCATTGAGGACAGGGCGGTTCACGTCACGTTGAGTTTCGGACTTGCGGAATACAAAGAGGCGCAGGATATGGACTCCCTCATCAAAGCGGCTGATGAAGCTCTCTATCGCGCCAAAGAAAGGGGCCGAAATAGGGTTGAAGGATGATGTAGGGTTTCCCTCTGGCGACAGGACCGTCATCAATCTCGAGCTCCGTTTTGGACTACCATGCTGCCATTTATCGAGACAATTTTTATTGCGGGTGGTCTATTCGGGCTGTATCATACTTATACACTGAGAGGCTGAATAAAGAGCACTATGCCTGAAAAGCGTAAAATAAAGGCAAAGGAAATATTAGCTGACATCAAGGCCGGCATGACGGACAACGAGTTGGTGGTAAAGTATCACGTCTCTCAAAGTGCCTTGAAGAGCATTTTTCAGAAGCTTATAGATGCAGGGAGTCTCACACAAAGTCAACTGGAAGAGCGCATTCCACCAGATCGTATCAAAACATACGGCGAGAAACCTAGGAACCTTCATCGAAATTACGTGTTTGTGAAGCTGCCTATCTATGAATTGGAAAACCTTCTCCACGAAGGTCAAGTCGTTGATATTACTGAGGGTGGAATTCAGATAATTGGCATAGAGGCAAAGGTTGGGGAAAAGCAGGGATTCCTAATCCAGGCAGATTATTTCGCCGACGTATTTCCTTTTAGCTTTGAGGCAGAGTGTAAGTGGGCAACCAGGGAGAGGGACGGGCGATGGCGAGCTGGCTTCAAGATTCTGAGTATGTCTGAGAAGGGTCTCGAAGAGCTGCGTAAATTGATACGGATGCTGTCCCTAGGTTAGCCTGAAGTCCTTTTTTCTAAAGTCAACAAAGGTCTTTATAATTGGGAGGATACCTGAGGCGGGCGGTGTTGGTTATGGCTACATTTTCAGGTGTACTCCCAGGAGTTCCAGTGCTTTGTTCTATACGGTGATGGTAGTTTCGAGCACCGCTGCCACGTGGGCATGTGGAAGCGATCGAATAATATCAAAACTCTTGTTTGTAGCGTGGAACGTCTCCCCTTTCAAGACGCGCCTGAGCAAGTACGACTCATACACCTTGCCCTTGTAGAGCCGTTTTGTTACGGCTATATGTACAGGACCCTTTCTCGTCGGTATGGGAGAGCTATGCTTACAGTATTTCCCCCTCTCAAGACGAAATATGACTCTTTAGTGGCTACCCTATTTCGAAAGATAACACCCATCCCCCCGCCACCTCTCACTATTAACCAATCAATCACTAGGACTTCAGCCCAAGCGGTCACGAAAGACCTCGCAGCGATAGTCTCTGGTTTCGATAGAAACTTAGAGAGACACCATAAGATTTGAGAACGACTGTGAAAGCGGTGGGCTGTGGAGCTAGACTTGATCAGGCATCCGGGCCAGCCATGTTGCATTCCCGGTTCCGAGGGCGTGTTACAATAGCATAAGCGCGGGTGTCTGCATCCTTAGTTGCCTTCGTGGACTGCTATAGGTGACTGCGCGTGATTGGGTGGCCGTCACGGCAGGGGGTCGTTTCGGTATTCTCCCCACTGAGGGACAACAAAGCGGTCTGTTGACTGCTGTTGGTCGTCGTCGGCTGCGGTATCGCCGCGAGGTTGTGCTTTAGCCGGGGGCAGGGGCTGCGCTCCTGTCCTCTTCTTTATCTTCTGCGGCGACTCTTCGATGGGGATATCTTCACGGTTCGTCCTCTCCAATCCAATGCCTATCGCGCCGCGGGAAAACGGGATGAGCATCCATATCCGGTTGTCATCTCTTTTTCGGATAGGCACCAACCTCTGAGGGGCTTCCGGATAGCGGGGATCCTTGAGTATCAGACCTTTATTGGTGATTTCCCACTGCCCATCGGAAGGCTGAAAAAAGTTGACCATACGCATTGTGCCATCTTTGTTGAATTTCACGAAACCAGTCTTGCGAAACGGACGCAAAGTAGCCTTTTCTCGATCAGTGACGCCCCATTTGAAAAATTCGTCGGACGTCTGCCAAGTCCCCTGAATAAACTCAGCAGTAACTGGCTCAGCAATGCCTAACAAGGCTGAAGGCGACACTCCGGAGAGCCCGTCTTGGGGAACAATCCCTGAGAAGACCGGTATTAACGTAAGAAACAATATCTGTAATTCAAGCATCTTCCAATCGCCATTCTTGAAACTTATCACGAGATTGCTGCGCTTAGCTCGCAATGACCTATAGAGGGTTTTCTCGTGATTGCGAGGAGCCGGAGGCGACGTGGCAATCTCTAAGCCGCACCTCACAATTGAAAAGCATGAGACAAATCCGACAGCACTTCTGAGAACTGCTATATTACCAGCACATGGTGGGTATTGTCATCACGGACTTGATCTTGCGTCCAGTGAATTCGTAACTGGATGCCCGATCACATCGGGGGAGAAAAGTCATGTTCTGAGGCACTGATTCCATAAGGCGCCGACATCCTAAGAGATGACTTGATCGGTCAATGCAGACCACGCAAAGGCAATTTTTGATTCCCACAGAACTTTAGATAAATACCATAGGCACCCAATTCCAGCTTCTGTTTTGGCCACGTCTATTGTAATTTCACCGTCCTCATGGTACAGCCTTGCAAGCTCTACAGCGAGGCACCCGCGTGTTTGAAAGACCGTTGGACCTATCCATAACGCATTTGTGAGAGACATGGATAACACGTGCACTTACCCCCGAGAATTTTTGGAGCAGACGGTATTCTGCCCCGGCGCGAACCTGGTTGAGAAACACGGTATAGAGAATCAGGACTTCCTTGATCTGGCTGATGTCATCCGAATTATAGAGCCGCTTAAGATTAAGGGGCTGGCCCAGGGCGCTGTATCGGGAATCTCCATAGACACCCGGAAACCCATTGGGGAGAATAGGATATTCTGGGCATTAAGGGGTCGTCATTTCAATGCGAACGACTTTGCGAGGATGGCCCTACAGCTCGGTGCCAAGGCTGCGGTGGTTGAGAGGGAAGACCTCCTGGCCGATGAATTGCCGTCCGGGGCTACAATGATATTGTGCAGGGACGCATTGCATGCCCTCCAGACGCTTGCCAGTCACTACAGATCGCTTTTCAAGATACCGGTCATAGGCATCACCGGCAGCAACGGCAAGACACTCGTCAAAGAGATGCTGGCGTCAATACTCTGTCAGGAGCGCCGCATATATCGATCACCTCTTTCGTATAACACCCAGGTGGGCGCTGCCCTGGCTCTATTGGGATTGAGACCGGAACACGAGATAGCGATCATTGAGGCAGGCATAAGCCTGCCCGGAGAGATGGATAGGCTTCAAGACATGATACGGCCGGACCACGGCATCCTCACAATCATCAGCAAGGCGCATATTGGAGGATTGGGCAGTCTTGAGAAAACCTTTGAGGAAAAACAGAAGCTTTTTGAAGAACTTGATGAAGATTCGTTTCTTGTACTAAATGCGGATGATCCTCTCAGTATGAAACTGCGGGAAAGGACCAGAGCTCAGACTTACACGTTTGGGCTATCGCGGTTGGCCGACATCCGGGCAGAAGACGTCCACGTCACTCCGGATAAGGGCCATACGTTCACCATGCGTTTATTCGGGGACGAGCTGGAAATCAAGCTGCCCGTGGCGGGATGGTTCAATGTGGTGAACGCCCTGGCGGCCTCGGCTGCAGCCCGACTCTCGGGGGCATCCTTGAGCGCCATTGCTGCTGGTTTGGAGGAGTTCCATCCCTCCCCCATGCGTCTGGAAATACATACCACGATAACAGGCATCACCCTAATAAACGATACATACAACTCGGACCCCGCCTCTATGAAAGGAGCCCTTGACGTCCTAGCAAAAGTTGGACAAGGCCGCCGGAAAATCGCCATTCTCAGTGAAATGCTAGATCTAGGGCTGCACAGTTCGGAAGAACACCGCGCAGTGGGAAAGGACGTGGTGCGCGCAGGCGTAGATCATCTGATCACCGTCGGGGATAATGCCACTCTCATTGGTCAGGCTGCGACCGCCGAGGGTATGTCCCTTAAGCGAATCACCGATACCAGAAGCTATAACGAAGCCGCTGCCGAACTCGAAAAGATCGTCAACAGAGGAGATGTTGTCCTTTTCAAAGGGTCTAGATGGTTCGGTTTGGAACGCATTGCCCGAGAACTCGTGGGATCAATAGGACCTACTCGGCTGATCGTTAATCTCGATGCCATCGCAGCAAACATCAAGATGATTCGCGGCATCGTGGGAGAGACCGTGGAAATCATGCCGGTGGTAAAAAGCTTTGGGTACGGCAATGATTCCATACGAACATCCCGAGTTGCGCTGGAGAATGGTGTTCATTATCTGGCCGTGGCATTTCCTGATGAAGGCGCCACCCTGCGCGAAAATCGAGTCGAATGCCCAATTCTTGTCTTCAACGTCCTCACCGAAGAGGTGGACAAGATCGTTCGCTATGGTCTGAGTTGTGTTGTACCCTCTCTGGAACTTGCAAAAGCTCTAGACGGCGTCGGTTCGCCAGATTGCAGGATCCCTGTTCATCTCAAGATAGACACAGGCATGGGGCGGTCCGGCGTGTGGGTGGACGAAGCTATGCCTTTCGTGCAAGTGGTTTCGAGATTGAAAAACCTTCATCTGGAAGGCATTATGACCCACTTTGCCTGTGCTGACGACCCAGACGAGGACAATTACACCCGTTCTCAGATAAAGACTTTTATTTCTCTTGTAGATCGGCTGAGAAAGCAAGGCATCAAGCCCCGTTTTGTTCACGCTGCGAACACTGCCGCAATCGTCAGATTCCCTGAAGCCCATTTCAATATGGTGCGGCCTGGGCTAGCCATTTACGGGATGTATCCATCGACGGCTGTACGCTCCCTAATACGTCTCGAGCAGGTGATAACCTTTATGACCAAGATTTCTCAGATCAAGGATTGCCCGCCTGGCCGGAGCATTTCGTACAACAGAAGGTTCGTGACCACTCGGCCGAGCCGCATAGCAACGCTCCACGTGGGCTATAACGACGGCTATCCGCGTTTTCAATCGAACGTAGGCGAGGTTCTCGTCCATGGAAAAAGGGCCAAGGTGGTGGGTACCGTATGCATGGATACGATTATGGTGGACGTAACCCATATACCGGAAGCCGCGGCAGGAGACGATGTGGTGCTCATCGGCAAACAAGGGGATGAAGAAATCTTGGCTGACGACATAGCTGCCAACGGCAACACCATCAATTATGAGATCGCGTGCAAAATATCGCCTCGCGTGACCAGGATCTTTGTTCAGAGCTGAAACCTTGGTCGAAGAAAGGATAAACAAACAGATATGGACGCTATGGAAGCCATATTTGCGAGACGGAGCATCAGAAAATACTTGCCAGACCCGGTGGAAGAGGGAACCGTGACGCAACTGCTGCGCGCTGCTATGAGTGCGCCTACGGCCACAGGCCAGGCCTATGATTTCATTGTGGCGCGAGATCGCAGTGTATTGAGCCGGATACGATCCTTTCATCCCCACGCCGAGATGCTGGCTCAAGCGCCATTGGGTATAGTCGTGTGCGGAGCCCCCGAGAGAGAAGCCCTGCCGGGCCGGTGGATCATGGACTGCTCGGCTGCCGCCGAGAATATCCTCTTGGCCGCGCACGCCATGAACTTCGGCGCGTGCTGGGTTGGTATATATCCAGTGCAGGAAAGGATGGAGGGGGTGAGAGAATTATTTGGCATCCCGTCTCGTGTCGTTCCCCTTTGTGTGGTTGCGGTTGGTCGCCCCGGGGAGAAAAAGAGCCCAGCCCAAAGATTCAAGCCAGAGTTCATTCACTGCGATAGATGGTGATAACGGACATTCGTACGGCGATGGCCTCCTGAAATATCTGAGTTGTATGATTATATGAACTGGGGTTGCCGTGCCCTGCAGGGTATCGCAGTGACAGAGGAGTGTTTTGAGTCATTGCGCGTGAAGCGCAGCAAGCTCGTAGTTACAGTGTTTCTGCCAAGTTGTGTCGCGATCGAAAACTGTTTGAGTTGATTGTTATAGGCGTTGAAGTGGCATCGAGTATGTTGGCTCTTTCTTTGCCGTATTCACGCTTAAGGTCATGCGGCTAGGGCTACGGATGAAGACGGTCCATGAGCCTAGGGAACGCTATGGTCTCCCGCACGTGATGGACGCCTGTAATCCACGCAAGGGCTCTCTCTATGCCGAGTCCGAAACCGGCGTGAGGGACGGAACCGTATCGCCTTAGGTCCAGGTACCACTGCAGGGGCGATGGATCCAGACCGTGCTGTTGTATCCGCTCTTCGAGCAGATCAAGGGAATCCTCTCGCTGGCCGCCACCTATGATTTCGCCATAACCCTCTGGAGCGAGGAGATCCACAGCAAGGGCTAATTTTGGATCCTTGGGATCGCGCTTCATATAGAAGGCTTTAACGTCGGCAGGATACCTGGTGACAAAGAGGGGCTTTTGAGACTTTTGGGACAACACGGCCTCTTCGTCAGCTCCAAAGTCATCTCCCCATTGAAAAGGCAGACCGTCCTGATTGAGCGTTTGGACAGCCTCGGAGTACGTAATTCGAGGGAATGGGCGCTCAATGTTCTCTAAGAGTGTCGCATCTCGTTCCAACAGCTTCAGTTCCTTCTTGCAGTTGGCTAGGACGTCCTCAACAATGCGGCATACCAAACCTTCGGCCAAATCCATGGTCTGTTCCAAATCCCAAAAGGCCATCTCCGGTTCGATCATCCAGAATTCTGTCAGATGTCGTCGAGTCTTGGATTTCTCCGCGCGGAACGTAGGTCCGAATACGTAGATCTTGCCCAAGGCCATTGCCGCAGCCTCGCCGTAGAGCTGCCCAGATTGGGTAAGGTATGCAGATCGGTCAAAATATTCCACCTCGAAGAGAGACGTAGTCCCTTCGCAGGCGGTGGGCGTGAGGATAGGCGCCTCGACAGAGACAAACCCTTGTTCGTCGAAGAAAGCACGGGCCGACCTCGTGAGAACGGATCGGATCCTCATCATGGCGACCTGCCGGGATGACCGTAGCCACAAATGTCGGTGGTCCATTAGGAACCCGATCCCGTGGTCTTTTTTTGAGATAGGATATGGCCGAGCTTCTGAAATAATTGTCATGTCGTGGGCTGCTACTTCATATCCTGAAGGGGAGCGAGGGTCTTTGTTCACCTGCCCGATCAAGATAACCGACGACTCGTACGGAACGCGGTCAGCGGCCTCGAATGCCTGATCCGGCACCTTGCCCGAAACAAAGACGCATTGAATTACCCCGGTCCCGTCCCTCAGATGGACAAACCTAATCTTTCCCGACGATCGTTTATTTGAGACCCATCCCCGCAGCTCGACGCGGCTCCCAACGTGCGCTGCAACGTGGTCTATTGCTACCCTGTCCATACAATCCTCCGAGCGTTTCTGCGCCGTGCAGGCAGCCCCAATGTATCATTGCTCTACTCAGGGTCAAGACATCTGTTTTATGGGGACTGTGAGGTTGCATACCCGCGTCGCGTCTGGTAAGAGAAGGTGACATGAAATGGCCCCTGCTCGTTCCAAGCTCATACCATGATTCCCGCGTTTTGTATTGGGTGTTTGTGTTCATGCAGGTGGGCCTCCTGATCTTCGCGTTCTATGGCCGACCGGCAGCTCAGCAGCCTGCGGCTCCAAGCGACATTCCCCGCATTCTTACGGAAAAGGGCAAGAACCTCAGTGCGTTAAAGGCCGGGATGAACATAACCAGCACATACGACGGGGGAAAGTCTCGTCAGGATGTGACTGGTTTTCTTATATATCGCCGGCCCAGCGATTTTCGATTTCAAGGCCTCGCTCCGGGGGGCAACTCCCTGTTTGAGCTTGTCATGAAAGCTGGCAGGTTTGAACTCTACATTCCTTCTGAGGGCAAGATCACGAAAGGACCGAAGGACTGTTTTGCTAGGAAATTCCCCGATGTCGCTGACATAGAAGGGCTTATCCCCATGCTTTTGCTTCAATGGAAGGATGTGAGATTCGATAGGCTGCTCTCACGGGACCAGGAGAAAATAGTTATACGAGTGACGTCTCAGGGGCGCATCTGGGGAGCGACATTGGATCCGCAGACCCTTTTCTTGAAAAGGCTGGTTAGAATAACCCCATACGGCGAGGTGGACCTGTCGGCTAATTTCGGAGATTTTAAGGAAGGCGAATACGGGTGGCTCCCGAGACGATTCGAAGTCCAGTCCATTGTTGGAGGTTATCGTACGGCTGTACGGATAAGCAAGATAGAGATCAACCCTTATGTGGTCGAGAAGAACTTCCAACTGGAGCCAATGTTTTCCACGAAGATGGAGGAATGCCGCTGATCCCTGGCGCTGACGCTGCGTGTATCAAACACACTGAATCCACCTCGGCTGTGAAAAGAACACCTTGTATTGACAAGAACGCTTCAATGAATCTCCTAGTGTACAATGCCTTGCTCCACGCTGTGGCAGCCCCGGTTTTGCTGTTCTATTACGGTCCAAAGATACTTTTTCGGGGAAAATACAGAAAGTCGATCTATGGCAAATTCGGAATCCTTCCGGCTGACCTAGACGTAGAGAGATTGCCGAGACCAAGGATTTGGTTTCACGGAGTATCCGTTGGTGAGGTCAACGCCCTTCAACCGCTCGTTCGAGAGACGCTGAATCTGCTGCCGACCGCAAGCATAGTGGTTTCTACAGGTACGGAAACAGGTCAGGATACCGCCAAGCATATTATACCTGATGCCAAGACCATTTTCTTGCCGCTCGATTTCCCGGAATTTATACACAGGGTGGTGCAGAGGATAAACCCGGAAGTATTTGTGCTAATGGAGACTGAGTTATGGCCTAACCTGCTTTACTATCTCAAGAGGTATGGAGCGGAGATCGTGCTGGCCAATGGACGAATTTCCGACCGCTCCTATCCCCGCTACAGGTTGCTGCGAAAGTTTTTCTCCCAGGCTCTGGATCATATAGACATGTTCCTGATGGTTTCAGACCTCGACGCCCAGAGGATAGAGGCTATTGGCGCAGAAAAGGGACGGATTGTAGTGACGGGAAATACTAAATTTGACGCTGTCTATTGTGACATGAATGATTCGACGAGGGAACGCATTGCGAGGCTAATCAATGTAGGCCCACTTGCCAAGGTGTTCGTTGCCGGCAGTACGCATGCAGGTGAAGAAGAGGCCGTTTTAGAGGCTTATTCGGAGGTAGTGAAGGAGTTCGGGGACCTCGTGCTCGTGCTCGTCCCCCGTCATGTAGAGCGTTGCGACGAAGTCGTTTCGTTGATCGCCCATAAGGAGGGAATGGATGCGCCGTTTCTGCGTAGTATGGCAGATCGCGGCCAATGCAGGAAAAATGGCCAAATAGTGGTGTGGGATAGGACGGGTGAGCTTAAAGAAATCTATTCCGCGGCGTCTGTGGTCTTCGTGGGGGGCTCCCTAGTCTCCAAAGGGGGTCAGAATATCATCGAACCAGCTATTTGGGAGAAGGCGGTTATTTTTGGCCCGTCCATGGAAGATTTTCGGGATGCCCGAGACATCTTGTTGCGGTGTGGGTCAGGCATGGAAGTCAAAGACGCCAAGAGCATGGCAGAGGCGATTCGGCGCATTCTGGCGGACCCGGCCAAGCACGTACAAGCTGCGAGAGCGGCTCGGGAGGCGTTGCTGGGCAACCGAGGAAGCGCCCGGAGGGATGCTCAGATTATCGCTGATTGTATCAGGGGGAGAGAAAAGCGTTGACATCGCCTTTCCCAACCCGCACTACTTGTGGAACGTCATCGAGCAAACTTATGACGGATGAGGGCTCTGGGAGGAAGACGCCGCCATCCACCACCAGGTCAACTTGCCCCTTGTACATGGCTTCGATCTCTCTGGGATGGTCGAGGAGTTGATCATCTGGGAGTCTTACGGAAGAACTGAGAATCGGGTTTCCCAGCTCTTGCAACAAAGACTGGCAGATGCGGTTGTCCGGGATGCGAATTCCAACCTCGTTTCGTTTGGTCAGCACTATCCGTGGTACTAGTCTGGTCGCCTTAAGGACGAAGGTATAGGGGCCCGGGAGGTAGCGCTTCAAGATGCGGTAGCTGTTGTCGTCCACCTGGGCATAATGGGCGATTGTTTTGAGATCGGAAAATACGAATGAAAGATGGCGTTTGTTGTCGATTTTTTTTATTCGCCGCACCCGTTCGAGGGCTTTCTTGCTGTTAATGTCGCAGCCGAGCCCATATACGGTGTCGGTGGGGTACACAATTACTCCGTCGGAGCGGAGCACATCCGCTACCCTACTTACGAGGCGGGGTTGAGGATGCAGAGGATTTATTTCAAGTATCATTGCCGTATTCGGGATAGACGATTCTGCCGTCCAACAATATGTCAGGCCCCACGCGAAAAGACCGGACGTCTTCGAGCCTTGGCGCCTCTTCGAGCCTGCTGACGCCAAGGCCTTCTATGCCGGACGGGGCCGCTACGCCGCCTATAATGATGGGGGCATAGAAGAAGAGACAGCGATCAATTACTCGATCCTTTATTGCGGCCCACGCCAAGTTTGCGCCCCCCTCTATGAGAAGCGAGGTGACCCCTATACCGTAGAGGCGGTATAGAAGGTCCTTCAAGTCAACTCGATCCTTGCCTTTGGTCCGGAGCACCTTTACTCCGCGTCTCTCGAGTTCCTCGACTTTGTTTTTCGGTGGATTGCGCCGCGTTGCGATTATGACGCCGGCGTCCGATGAGGAGTTGAATAAACGGGCTTCAGGAGGAATTCTCAGGTTAGAGTCTGCGACGATTCGGAGGGGATCTCTGCCTTTGCCTTTTTTCAGTCGGGTGTTAAGCGATGGATTGTCGGCCAGGACGGTGCCGATCCCCACCATTATGGCTGACACCTTATCTCGAAGTCTGTGAACTTTTTGTCTAGACTGTCCCGAGGTTATCCACTGGGAATCACCGGTTCGAGTGGCAATCCGGCCGTCGAGACTCATGGCTAATTTCAGAAAGACAAATGGACGTCTCATGGTCACGTTGGTCACGTAAATCTCGTTGATCCGACGACACCGGTTCTCGGCTACGTGACCCCATACTTCGACGCCGTTAGATGTCAGCGTGTTGGCCCCTCCGCCACGCACTCCCGGGTTCGGGTCATCCATCCCGTAATATACTCTTTTAATACCGGCATCGAGGATGGCTTCTGTACACGGAGGAGTCCTGCCGTGATGGTTGCAGGGTTCCAAAGTGACAAAAAGCTCTGCTCCGCACGCATCCGACCCCGCCGCCCGGATAGCTTCCACCTCGGCATGGGGCTCGCCCGCTGCATGGTGATAGCCCTCCCCTACCACTCGGCCATCTTTTACAAGAACTGCGCCCACAGCAGGGTTGGGGGAGGTTCTGCCTAGGGCGCGACGGGCAAGCTTCAACGCCATGGACATGAAGCGCTCGGCTTCACGCGATACTGATTGTTGTCTGGGTTTCTTCCGGGACCCCTTCTCGGTTTCGCGCCTGCTCCCGGGCTTCTCTGAGTTCATATAATTCCTTTATTTCTCTTACGAATTCATCGATATCCCGGAATGAGCGATACACCGAAGCAAATCTTACGTAGGCAACATCATCCATCTGCTGGAGCGCTTCCATTACTTTTTCGCCAATATATGAGACGTTGATCTCCTTTTCTGACCGCTCCATCAACTCCTGCTCGATGGCGTCAGCAACAGCCTCAATTCGGTCAATACTGACGGGTCTCTTCTCACACGCCCGACGCATCCCCTCTATTATTTTTCGGCGATCGAATGTTTCCCTACGGCCGTCCTTTTTTATGACGTATGGCAGGATTTCTTCGATCCGCTCATAAGTGGTGAACCTTTTTTTGCAGTTCAGACACTGGCGGCGTCTTCTAATCACAGAGTTGTCCTTGCCGAGGCGGGAATCTATCACTCTATCGTCGATTGCACCGCAGGCAGGGCATTTCATGTCTCACCGCCTATTCCAGGATCCACATATCCGGCTCTTTACGTACATAATTATATCGAATCATAAAGAGATGCAAGCAAAATTAAGAATTTGCTTTTCAAAATCTTTGCATTGATGAAGGCAACGTATTATACCTGTTGTAAAGATGCTGTGATTATGAAAATTTCACGAACTGTTCAACATCTGGCCCTAACCACTGGTAACATAACCAAGGCCGATATCCTCCTCATCGGAGGAATTGTTGTCATCAGTCTCCTGATTTTGGCGGCTGCAAAATTTGCCTCGCCTACAGGTTCCGTTTTAGAGATCAGGGTGGGAGGCAAAGTGTACATAAAACAGGACCTCACCCGAGATGCAATCATAGAGGTGAAAGGCCCTCTCGGAACAACCGTTGTCCAAATTGCCGATCAACAGGCGCGCATTCTATCCTCGCCGTGCCGAGACAAAATCTGTGTGCACATGGGTCCCATCGAGGCTAGGGGCGGCGTTCTGATTTGCGTACCCAACGAGGTGTCGGCGCATATTGTAAGCGACAAAAAAGAAGGATTTGATGCGCTCACGCGATGAACGATAAGACCGTCAAATTAGCTCGCATTGGCATGCTCCTTGCCCTTGCAGTGGTCATTCACTCCGCCGAAGCCATGCTGCCAGTGACAGTGCTGTGGTTTAGATTTGGCTTTGCAAACATTATAGGGTTGGCGACGCTCTACTTATTTGGGTTTCGCTATGCCTTATTTGTCACGGTGGGGCGAGTGTTCCTTGGGGCCTTGCTTACCGGCCTTTTTGGCTCGCCTGCGTTTCTGTTCTCCTTTGCGGGCGGCCTAGTGTCAATCGCGGCAATGGGGTTGGTAAAAAAGGTGGGAGGGAAAGCTTTCTCACTAATAGGCGTCAGCATTATCGGAGCGGTTACGCACAACGCGGCTCAGCTTCTTGTCGCATACGCCATTATTATTCGCAACGACGCGGTTATTTTTCTTCTTCCTTTTATGCTGGCCTCGGCGTTGGGCACAGGTTTTGTGAACGGAGTTGCGGCTCGGTACCTCATCCGCCATTTCGAGCATGTGCAGTCATACTCGTCTGGTTAATACCCCATCAGTCCGCAGCATCTCGTGCAAACAGGCATGAGTCCTTTTTTTGAGATGCTTGTGCGAAATTTCTTATACAAGTCCGAATTCCACAGCTCGGTTATTGTGTGTTCTTTCACATTACCGACCACGTAATCATGGTAGTCTCTGCATGGGGACATGTCGCCGTTGGAGTTTATTTCCACTGCGCTATAAATAGATACGCACCGGTCGAACCCAAATCTGCAATCATGATCAGTATAATACGTCTGTAAGTCTTTCGGATTAACAAGGGGAGGCATAATCACCACGGAGGGACCGGAAAGTCTCGCAGCCTTCTCCTGAATTCTTTGCAACTGGTCGGCAAGAATTTTGTAGTCTGGAGGCCGCCAGCTCCCTATCCATCCAAAGTGCTTTTGCGGCGAAAAACCGAAGCGTTCCTGAAAATCCTTGGTATGCTTCGCAGCAGACTCCTCGTCGATCCACCAGGCCAGATAAAAGACGCAGACATCGGCCTTTTCGCCAAACACATCATAGACGTCAACGAGCCTATTGTAATTCACGTTGTTTATTGTGGTCAGTGTAGCTATGAGAGGGAGGCGCTGTTTTTTTTCAGCCCTCAATTCCTGTATGCGTTCGATGGCTGTCCAGATGGTCCGGAAATTGTTCACATCCGGCGTGGCTCCAGGGCGGCTTGCGTTGTGGGTTTTTTCATCAGGCCCATCGACTGATATCTGTACTACGAACATGGGAGCTTCAACAAGCCTCTCTGCGTGCTTGAGAAGACCTGTTCCGTTGGTGGCAATACTGGGGGCCATGCCGAGCTTTGCAGCCTCCTCGATGATCTCCACTGAACCTTTGTACAGCATGGGTTCCCCGCCCCAGAGATACACGGACGGCGTGTGTCCGTATTCATAGAGGTCGTGGAGAAGTTCTATATAACGTTGCGGCGACACTTCATTCCTCTTCAAGTCAGGGAGGCTGCATGACCTCAGGAATCCCCGGTCTCCCCATTGTCCGCATGTATGGCACCTTAGATTGCAAATGTCCGTGATGCGAATACTGCACTGTCTTATGCGATTGGCCACTCCGTCGATTTGCCGCGGGGAAAGGTTTCGCAGAAATTTATCCACCTGAATCATTGCCACATTCTTGGCATACTTCGGGTTTTCCAGCACCTTTGGCGCTGTCTTCAGGATTGTAGAAATTGGTATCCAGCTCTGGCTCATCCCTCAAATATCTCCATTTTCTTAGACCGCCTCCACCTGACAGGGAACATACCGGTGCAGCGGCGTGCCTGCCAATGGATCACGATGCGTGTTTTTCGTCAACCGATTAACGTTGGCCCCATATGTCACTCCTTGATGAGCGAGGCCGAAGCCGTGGGGAATTGTAACATGTCCCGGGCGGGCGAATTCGGTGATCTCAACCTCTATTTCAATATGCCCCGCGTCGGTGATGACGCGAACGAGCTGTCTGTCATGCAGGCCCCGTTCATGAGCGTCTTGCGGATGCATGGTTATGGTGCAAATCCTTGATCGATCCTTGTTCCATTTCGGATCTCTCATGATAGTATTGGCATTCTCATCAATGTGTCTTCCTGCCATAAGGATTAAAGGATATTTGGGATCGGCCTGGAGTGCAGCCTCTTCTCTCACGGCGTCAATGCCTTTAACCCACTCCTGCAACTCTGGGATAAACAGATTTATTTTCTTGTCTGAGGTTCGCACCTGGGCAAGAGGGTCTGCCTCGTCCACTTCACCTATCCAAAAGCCCTCTGGATGGTCCAAAATGGCTTGGAACACTTGTTCCCCTAAGGTTATGTCTTTTGGAAAACCGACGCGGGCTGCTTGCTCTCGAAACCCCTCGGGCGCGGTCTGAAGAATGCCCCATAGGGCTGCCAGATTAGACGATTCCAGGGCCTTCCCGAGGGTTTTCCCAAGGACAAAGGGGAGCATTTGTGCTGCTTTTGGGTCTGCCTGGGCGAACTGCATCAGCGCCAGTCCGAATTTAAGACGATCGCCCTGACCCGCCTCGTACAGATGGTTTGGTATCTCCGGCAGGAGTCCCATTCGGTCCGCGAGGGCAATAATGATTCGGCTTTCCTCCCAGGGCTCACCGAGTGCAGTTGCCACTGGCCTCCGCATCTGGAAGAAGATCTGGGGATAGTTCCAGGCAAAGAATGTTCCGTCCCATTTCTCATACGCGGATAGAGCAGGAAGGACGTAATGGGACAACCCGGCTGTCTCGGAGAATGCTACGTCGATCGTCACCAGCAGCTCGAGTTTATTGAAGGCCTGTTCATACATCGAGGTATCTGCATAGGATACCAGCGGATTGGAACCGCTGACAAGAACGGCGGCCAAAGCGGACTCATCAGATGATAGAATTTCCTCGGGCATCACATTGGGAGGAAACGTTCCCATGATGGCGGGAAAATTGGTTTTCAAGGTCCGCCATGTCTTGGGATCGCGTTCATCCGAATGGGCACCCAGGGGCATCAGATAGCCCGGAATGACATTGCCGCCTAGCGCCCCTATCCTTCCGCAAATTGCCAGCAGTACGGCCTGAAGGTAGGAACATGCGGTGCTGTGACGATTCATAAAGATGCCGAGATCAGGGTGCATTGAGGATTTACGCGTTGCAAATAAACGGCACACCTCGCGTACAGCGCCGTAATCTAGGTTGCAAATTCTGAGTGCCTCTTTAATGTCGAGATCCGCAAACAATGATTTGATGTCATCGAGGCCATTTGTGTGTGCGGCAATGTAATCTTTGTTTTCCCAGCCTTCAGTCAAGATAATTGCAATCATTGCTCTGGCCAATAGAGCGTCAGCCCCCGGACGAATTGGCAGGTGAATGTCGGCTCGGCGAGCAGTCTCTGACTTCCAAGGGTCAATGGACACGAGCAGGCGATGAGGGTCATCTGCAATGGCTTTGAGAACCCTTCGAGCCTGGGGAACTTGATGACTCATCCAGCCGTTCCATCCCCACGCTACCAACATGTCGGTTTCGCTCTCATCAGGGATGGTAATGAGATATTGCCGGCCCAGGAGTCTGCCTTGAACCCAAAACATGCCAGTCAGTTCCTGAGCCAATGGGCTGTAATGATAACGCGACCCGAGAGCCCTCAGAAGCCGCACACCGTAGGCAGCCTCAAAATGGCAACCTTGGCCCCCGCCTCCCATGTATGCTACCGACCTCGGCCCTTTTCGAGAAATGATGTCGCTCAGCCGCGTTGAAATCTCTCCAATGGCATCATCCCACGATATAGTCTGGAACGAATCCCCGATTCTCTTCAAAGGATGTGTTAGCCTGTCAGGGTTGTCTTGATAAAAAGCTATTTTGAGGCCCTTGCGGCAGCAGTAGCCCTGACTCCTGGGGTTGTCTTTGTCTGGCCGAACCTTCAGTATCTTGTTTCCGCTTGTCACTACCTCTAGCCCACAGTTTTGGGCGCAACAAATGCACGACGTCTTCCTCCATTTATCCATGGGTATTCCTCATGCTGTCATAGATGATTTACTTATCCGAAACAAACCTGCTGTCGGAACGCACATCATGGGCCTCGTTGAGCCTCGTGGTCAACCACCCGCAGACAGCCCCGTCTCTGTGATCAAAATAAGGCACGAACGGCTTGATGTCGATGAGGGGGGTTCCATCTACGACATCGACATCTTCGACGGAGAGATGACAGCCCTCGACGGCATCCAATCGCACGATGGATAGGCCTACTGGGTTGGGACGCCGCGGGGCTCTTGTGGCAAAAACCCCGCGCTCGGTATCGTCCAGAAAGGGTACTACATGAAGAGCGTATCCTCTTGAAAGGTGGAAATGGTAAATTAGAATAATATGCGAAAATCCTTCCAGGTCTTTCAGCCCTGCTTCAAATTCAGGTTTAAGCTCAATCGAGCCTTTCATTCCCCGGGCGTACAGAGATTGAATGGGCATGTCGGTCGGCTCGGCAAACGGAGAGTGTATTATCCCAATGGACTTATAGGTTATGACAGACATCAATCCTTCCCACTAGTCGCTGAGGCGCGTCATGGACTCATTCATTTCCACCATCCTTTAGCGGCAGGGGCGCACCATATCTACTCTTACAGAGTAGATGAGATGACGATGCGCTGAATCTCGTTGGTGCCTTCGTAAATCTGGGTAATCTTAGCATCCCTCATCATACGCTCGACGGGGTACTCGCTGCTATAACCGTACCCGCCGAGGATTTGCACGGCCTCGACTGTGGTCCACATGGCAACGTCCGAGCAATACGCCTTGGTCATGGATGAATGTCTAATCGTTTCCGGAGGCACTTTGGACAAATCTTTTGCCACTTTGTCGAGAAGGCTGCACGTTTTCCATAGAAGCATTCGTGCAGCCGTTACCCTCATGGCCATATCAGCAAGTTTGAAGGCTATTGCTTCGTGCTTGATGATGGGCTTTCCAAATGTGGTGCGCTCTTTGGCGTATTGGGTGGCGTATTCAAAAGCGCCGGCCGCTATTCCCAGCGCCTGGGCGCCCACTGAAGGTCTGCTGAAATCGAGGGTTTTCATCATAATGTGAAAACCTTGGCCTTCTTCGCCCAGCCTGTTCTCCACAGGAACTTCCACTTCTTCGAAGATAAGCTCCCTTGTGTCTGAGCACTTGATGCCTAGTTTACTCTCGGGCTTGCCTACCGAGAAGCCCGGCATGCCTTTTTCCATGATGAACACGGTAGCGCCTTTATAAGGTGGCACGTCTGGGTCTGTTACTGCGTAAACCGAGTATGTATCGGCGACGCCGCCGTTGGTGATCCACATTTTTGATCCATTGATTATGTACTTGTCGCCTTTTCTCACTGCTCGGGTTTTGAGGGCGGCAACATCTGACCCGCCCTTGGCTTCAGTGAGGCCGAAGGCGGCTACTTTTTCACCAGTTGAGAGTGGCTTCAAATATTTTTCTTTTTGTTCGTGGCTGCCAGCAAGGATGATTGGGAGGCTTCCAAGCTCTTGACAGGAGGGAATAAGGGCTACGGCTGCATCAACCTTGGCCAGTTCTTCGACCACGATACAATGTGCCAGCATGCCAGCGGCCATGCCGTCGTACTCAGCAGGAAAATCTACTCCCATGAGCCCGTTTTCTTTCATGAGTTCGAGCATGTCGTACGGGTACTCGCCTTTCTTATCACGCTCTTCGGCACCCGGGGCTACCTTTTCTTTCGCCAATCGCTTCACCATGTCTTGAAGCATCTGTTCTTCTTCTGTAAGTTCAAACCGTTGTCCTGATTTCATTTAATCCTCCATAAGACACATATCGATTCAATTCTTTTGGTCCGCGGTGGCTGGCCGCGATGCCTGTCAGCTCTGATGCGTTTTAGTGAAGCCTGGGCCGCAGTTAGATCCCTGAAAGTTCCTAGTGGCTATGAGTAATCATAGAACCCTTTACCTGATTTCCGGCCCAAGTGACCGGCGCGAACCATCTTCCTCAGTAGAACGGGAGGACGATACTTCGAGTCGGCAAATTCACGATACAGGTGGTCTTGTACGCTCAACAAGGTGTCGAGTCCTACGAGATCAGCCAGAGCCAACGGGCCCATCGGGTGGTTGGCTCCAAGCTTCATGCCTTCGTCTATCTCAGCCGCTGTGGCCAATCCTTCTTGTAAGACGAAAATTGCCTCATTGATCATTGGGACAAGAATGCGATTTACGACAAAACCTGGCGCTTCCAGCACTTCGATTGGGGTCTTGCCCATTTTTTGGGAAAGCCCTTTTATAACGGCTACTGTCTGATCAGTTGTGGCATAGCCGCGGATTACTTCCACAAGCTTCATTACCGGAACGGGATTAAAAAAGTGCATGCCGATAAAGCGGTCTGTCCTTCTTGTCACTGAGGCCATTTCGGTTATGGACAGCCCAGAGGTATTAGTTGCAAAGATAGTGGCTCCTGGCGCGAGGTCGTCCATATCTTTGTATAGGTTTTTCTTGAGGTCCATGTTTTCGATGATTGCCTCGATGACAACGTCTGCGTCCGAAACAGCTTCTGATAACGATACGGTTCCTTTGATACGGTCTCTAATCGTCTGGGCCTCGGCAGATTGCATCTTTCCTTTGTCCACAAGCCGTTTGAGGTTCCTATCAATCGTTACGATACCCTTCTCCACGAATCGAGTCTCAACGTCCATAAGCGCAACCCAAAAACCGCTTTGCGCGGCAACCTGTGCAATGCCTGCCCCCATCAGACCAGCGCCGATCACTCCTATTTTTTGTATGTTCATGATAGAATGCGCCTCCTCTCGCTACCCTGAAATTGCTCCTTTTAGCGCCGCTCGAGGCCCCCCACCGGCCTAGCCAATGCTCACTTTGCCCTCTCGCTAGTAAGTCTGTCGCCTCATCAAGGCCGGGGTGCGCCTCAAGTGGTGGCTGCGTCTAGATGGCTGAGCCTAGGGATACGCGGCTGGTAAGGACTGAAATACTTCTCCTTTTTTGTCAGATTATCAGAGCCGCCGTCTTTGTTCAAGAAATTCTCTCTGGCCGCCGGGTTATTTTGCGCCGAGGCAATGGCTGTGCTATGATTACAATCTACTGCGATGAGCGCATATTAATACGCAAGAACAAGGAGGACCGGATGGCAAGAGTCGCTGTCATAGGAGTGGGACAAAGTGCTTTCGTGCGCTCCTACCCTGGTTCCATAAGAGAATTAGCTTTCGAGGCATACCGAGACGCTATGAAAGACGTTGGTCTAAAGGCGAGTCAAATAGAAGCCTCCGTCGTATGTTCGGCGCCCGAATACGACAAACAACGCACTCCAGCAGGCCTTATGGCCGAGTATCTCGGGTTGAATCCTCAGCCGACCTTCTATGTAGAAAGCGTTTGTTCATCTAGTTCCAGCGGCTTGCGGACTGCTTATGCACTGATTGCGTCCGGTTTGCATGACGTTGTGATGGTGCTGGGGTTCCAGAAAATGTCTGAAATATCCTCGGCTGAATCCCAGGAGCGTATGGGGCGCGGGGCGGATATTCAGTGGGAAGCCCCTTTCGGAACGATGATGCCGGCCTACTACGCCATGTATGCGAGAGGGTATTTTGAGAAATACGGGGCGGCAGAAGAAGACCTCGCCCTTATACGCCTTAAGTCCTCGACCTACGGTCAAATCAACGAAAAGGCGGTGTTCAGAAAGGCCCTGACACTGGACAAGATCATGGAGCCCAAGTACATAGCAACTCCTCTGAAGATGTTCGACTGTTGCGCCAATGCTGACGGGTCGTCATGCGTCATCCTAGCGGCTGAAGAAAAGGCCAGGGACCTCTGCCAAAAGCCGGTATGGATTAAAGGCTTAGGGATGGCCACCGCGCCCATTAACATGGCGGGGCGAGACACTTTTAGCGGGTTGCGATGCGCCCAGATTGCGGCGAAGAACGCCTATCAGATGGCGGGCATCGGCCCTAAAGACGTGGACGTAGCTGAGGTGCATGATTGCTTCACCATAGCCGAACTCATGGCCTATGAAGACCTCGGATTTGCAGAGCCCGGCCAAGGCAGAGAACTCATCAGAAACAAAGAGACGTATAAAGAAGGAAAGAGCCCGGTCAATGTGGATGGAGGCCTCCTATCCAAAGGGCATCCCATAGGCGCAACAGGCGGCTCACAGATCCGAACCATTGTGCTCCAGTTGCGCGGCGAAGCCGGCGACATGCAAGTTCCGAACCCCAGAATAGGCCTCGTACACAACATTGGCGGCGTCGGCATCTATGGCAATGTCAGCATTTTCTCAGCGGAATAGTCTGGCAATCGGCCTCGACAGATATGGGAGGATTCTATGGGATTTGAACAATTCGGTGTCGTGAGTTTTACCTCGACCACAAAGGCTGAGCAATTTGTCGATTTCTTGAAAAACAACGAGCTAAAGGGAACGGTTTGCAACGACTGCGGCGCCAAGTTTTTTCCGCCCCGCACAGACTGCAATGTTTGCCTTGGCCAAAACATGGATTGGTACACTATCTCGGGAAAAGGCACTCTCCTCAGTTTTACCAAGGCTATGTTTGCGCCGGCTGGCTTTGAAAAAGACGTTCCCTACCTATTGGGAGTTGCCCAATTTGACGATGGGACAAAAGTGTTCGGGAGACTTGACAAGTCTCTGGACGAGTCAATTATCAAACCCGGGGTTAAGGTGGTTGTGAAGGTTGTGCATCTTGACAACGATCGAGTCACCTACGAACTTACCTCTGGATAGAGACGAGTCATACCCCTTCTAAGAAATGCCTAACTGAACTGGCGTCCTGTGATCTGGATTGGAAAGAGACGTCCTGGATGCGCTAATTCTCACTAATATTAGCGCCGTCCTCCGCCACGGCGCTAGTATTTGTTTGTATGCCTGTAGCTTAAATTATACCGGTTCTCGAACGTAAACACGAATTCGGCAAGGGCTTCTATGCTCGATTGAGGCAAGCTGAGATTGCTTGCTCGCCTTTGGCTACTCGCAATGACAAGAAGGCCATCGAAGTTGTCATTGGAAGCGAAGCTATCTGATCATTAGCTTTGGCTGCGTGTATATTCTCTAGAACGGCCGTGAAATGGGGATTATAACTAGAGGTTTGATAATATTGGGGAATCGTCCACAGCCACGTCGTCGCGTGGGGTGTACGGACGAAAAGTCGTGTGTTTAGAGTCGAAATAAGTTGTTATCATTCCGATGGGACCGTTTCGCTGTTTACCAATAATGATTTCGGCTTCTCCCTTCTTAGGGTTGTCCTCGTTCTTGTTGTACACTTCATCTCGATAGATGAAAATAATGACGTCAGCGTCCTGTTCTATGGCTCCAGACTCACGGAGGTCGGCGAGCTGAGGCCTCTTGTTTGGGCGTTCTTCCACCTTGCGATTCAACTGAGACAGGGCAATCACCGGGACATTGATTTCCTTTGCGAGGGATTTAAGAGATCGAGATATCTCCGAGATTTCCTTCTCCCGCGAGTCAGCCTTTGTCGATGATTTCATAAGTTGGAGGTAGTCCACTATCACGAGGCCAAGATTTTTTTCTTTCTTTAGCCGTCTGGCCTTTGCTCGGATCTCGAGGCTGTTTATGGACGGCGTATCATCTATATAAAGAGGGGCGTCGGAAATGCTGCCCACGGCCAAGGTTAATCGGCCCCAGTCCTGTTCAGTGAGAAAGCCTGTGCGCAGGTTTCTCAGGTTCACCTTGGCCCTAGAACATAGGATTCGCAGAGCCAACTGTTCCTTGCTCATTTCCAGAGAAAATATCGCGGTGGGGATCCCTTCCTCGATGGCAGAATTCATGGCGACGTTGAGAGCGAAGGACGTCTTGCCCATCGATGGTCGGCCAGCGATAATGATGAGGTCCGACGGCTGGAAGCCCGCTGTCAGCAAATCAAGGTCCTTGAATCCTGACGAGACGCCCGTGACATTTTGTTTGCGCTCGTAGAGGTGTTCAATGGTCTCGAAGCTCGTCTTCATCAGGTCCTGTATATGGACGAAGCCGGCTTTAATCCTGGACTCTCCGATTCGGAACATGACCTGTTCGGCTTCGTCCAGGAAATCATCTATGTTTTGGTGGTCTTCGTAGCAGCGGGTGGATATTTCCGTCGCGGCCGAAATCATCTGGCGCAGGATGGATTTTTCCTTCACCACCTGTGTGTAATGCAGGATGTTGGCTGCACTGGGCACTGCGTCGATGAGTTCGGTAAGGAAGGCAACGCCTCCCACTGCTTCGAGGCGTCCCTGGGCCTTGAGGGCGGCTGTGAGCGTAATCCAATCAACAGGCTCATTCCTGTTGAAGAGGTCTATCATGGTCTCGAAGACGTAGCGGTGCCCTTCTCGATAGAAGTCCCCGTGACTCAGAATAGAAAGAACCTTTGGCAGGGCGTCGTTGTCAATGAGCAACCCCCCCAGTATCGCTCGCTCGCCTTCGAGGAACTGAGGAGGAAGCTTGATCTTGCCTGCGGTATCAGGGGACATCCTTGGAGGATTCCTCGGGAACAACCTTGATGGTTATCTTGGCTGAAACTTCGGGATGGAGCCTCACAGAAGCGGCGTATTCCCCGAGACGTTTGATGGGCTCTGACAGCGTAACACGTTTCTTGTCTATCTCGAATCCTTGGGCTGTCAAGGCGGCAGCTACATCTGCGGTGGTGACTGATCCAAAAAGTCGCGCGTCTTGATCCCTGGACTTTCTAAAAAACTCGAGGGTAAGGGAGGAAATACGCTCGGCTTGTTGGTCCGCTACGGTTTTTGCCTTGGCGAGCTTTTTGAGTCGAGATTCGATCAGCGTCTTATAGTAATTCTGGTTCTGGGGTGTTGCAAGGCACGCAAGCTTCTTAGGGAGGAGGTAGTTGCGAGCATACCCGTCCTTCACTTTCACGGCCTGCCCCACCGTTCCCAGATTATCTATATGTTCCAGTAGAATCACATTCATAATCTTTACTCCAGCATGGATAACTATCTCTTGGGCACAGTAAACGGCAGTAGTGCTATGTTCCGAGCTCTCTTAATGGCCGTGGTTAGCTCACGCTGATGCTTGGCGCAATTGCCGGATATACGCCTAGGAATGATCTTGCCCCGTTCCGTGATGAAGGCCCTTAGGACGGTAGGTTCCTTATAGTCCATTCTCAAAGAGGAATCGGCGCAGAAACGGCATACCTTGCTTCTAGGAAACGATCTTCTCTTCTGTGTTCTTGCGACAGTCATAAGGACTCCTTGATTGCATGCGATATGTTCATGGCTGTGGTGGTTGCGTCAGACCTGTTAAGCGTTCTGTTCCATGCCATGTTCAAGAGGATCAGCAGATACCTGTGGATTCTCGGACGCTGTCTCAGCCGGCGCATCCTGGGTCGAAGCGTCTTGTTGGGCCTCAGACTGTTGCGATCCTTCGTCCGAAAGATGCGGTGCTTGCTCTTCTCTTTGGCCCGCTTCGGACTTTTCGGCCTCTGACCGGAATGCCCCTAGATCGACCTCATCTTCCACTTTTACACTCAGGAATTTCATCACCTCTTCCGTGATTTTGAACTGCCGCTCCAATTCTGCTATGAGCGCGGGCAACCCCACGAAATCTAGCAGCAAATATCTGCCCCTGTCCCGTTTCTTGACTGGATAGGCCAGCTTCTTGGCGCCCCAGTCTTCGATCTTGATGATCTCACCGCCGCTTGTTTTAATGATGCCGGTGAATTTTTCCGTGAACCCCTGAATGTCCTCATCAGGAACTTCCGGATCTAATATGATGACAGATTCGTATCGTCGCATTCGATCTCCTTTCGGATGTTAAGCCCTTTCGGGCAAGGAGTGTAATATGTCAATATATCAATGGGAGAAATCTATTGCAAGACAAAATTTCCTAAGACAAACGGCCCTTGTACTCAGACAAATCATCACCGTTTCCAATACTGCCCGCAATCCCGGCACCTCCAAACCCTTTCGCGAATGAAAAAGAATAGGATTCCCACTCCAAGAAATATCGACCCGAGGTAATAGGCGGCAGGCAGTGCGAATCGTACAAACCAAGGGAAATGAGAAAAATTCGTGGCGTATCCGTAGAAGATCATCAGTGAGGTCCCGAGCAGCAGAAGTGCTATTCCAGACGGTATGGAGAGTATCGCGCGGCTGGATTTTGAAACGGTTCCTGTGCAGTAGGGGCAGACGCCGCTGGCGGAAAAAGGAACGCTTCCAGGCATGGACGGCATCTTATCTCTTTCCATCGCGGGCGCGGATTTCTGAGTTTGCGATATAGCAGTATCAGCCACTAACTTTGTAAACCTTGTTGACTGATCTCGGTCGGCGCCCCTTTCCGGCCTAGGGCCTGACCTTTCCTTGGCAAAAAGACCGCTATTGGGTGGATAGCCTTGGTCGTTCATATAAGATCTCGATCCATTCTTTTCTCGGTCGCGGGCCTCTTATGTAAGGCGTTTTCGCGTCGGCAGCATGAGTCTGGGTCCATTACTGTGTACGTAAAAAGGCGCTGCTTGCCAAACCCGCGGTTCGACAAACGGCGCGATGGTACCAGATTCTTGGGGAAAGTCAATTTTCCGGACAGACCGTTTAGGGCCGGCAGCGCATGGGTGAATGCTGTATAGTTTTTCTATGGAGTCCTGTGGGAATCGAAAAGTGTTTGCGTGGCTGTCATGGTCGTTCCATTGATTTCATGTACGTTGCCGTTTTACTGTAATAGCATTTCACGTCACGTTTTGTCATGCTAGAGTGATCGGGCATCCAGGATTCCCGGATTCTCGTTTTCAGGGGAATGACAGATGGAGCCATGCATGAAACTCGCGTTTACTTTCGAGAATGGCTATAACTTCGTCTGATATTTAATTGCCACCTTTGTCGTTCAGGGGCTTGACCGGATCGAGAGTCTCTTCAATAGTCGATCCCTGTGAGAACGAGAAAGGCGGACGCTAGGTCCGCCTTGTTTCCGAAGCATGATCGTCTTGAGCAGATGCCAATTAGGCGAGAAATCTACCGTATGGATTACCGAACAGAAGAATCAGGGCAATGACCAAGGCATAGATGGTGAGCGACTCGATCATAGCTAGCCCGATGATCATGGTGGTGAGGATTCGGCCGCCGGCTTCGGGGTTGCGAGAAGTGCCTTCACAGGCCCCGCCGATAGCCGTTCCCATGCCGATACCGCTTCCGATTGCGCCGAGTCCGATGGCGAGTCCTGCGCCCAGAACCGTCCACTGGATGACCCCAGCAGCCGCTGGGTTCAGGTCAGCGGCAAAGGCAACGCCGGACAATAGAGCCAGCGCCATCATGATTAAGCCGGTAACGATAATTCTCTTCATCTCTTACATAACCTCCCTTTCTCGATATCAGTGAGCTTCCTCTAACGATCCAGAGATGTACATCATGGTCAGCATGATAAACACCAGGGTCTGGATCAAGGAAGTGAACACTTGCAAAACCATCATAGGCAGCGGCACCAAATACGGCAGCAACAGGGTGAGAATAACTATGGCCAAATCTTCTCCCATGATGTTCCCAAAGAGTCGGAAGCTGAGAGAAATAATCCTGCTGAAATGGCCGATGAGTTCGATGGGCAGCATCAGAGGAATCAGCCACGGCACAGGCCCAAGGAAATGCTTTACGTAGTGGGTGCCGTGCATCTTTATTCCGACATAGTGCGTTGTCGCGAACGAGACCAGTGCCAAGGCCAAGGTTGTGTTCAGGTTGTTCGTGGCCGACTGGAGCCAAGGCAATATGCCGATTAGGTTGCACGCCAAAATGAACAAGGCGAGAGATGCGATCAAGGGAAAATATGGCCTCCCATGCTCACCCATCGTTTGCACCACAATATCGTCGAGGGTAGAAACGATTACCTCCCAGAAGTTTTGTGACCCACGAGGGATCATCTCCAGTTTCTTCTTAACCAGCATTGAGGCTACGATCAGTATGATCATAACCAGCCAGGTATTGAGGATATTGTTGATGTCGGCATGGGTGATTGACCATTTGTCCCAGAATTGCTGCATAGAATGCATCAAAGGATTGCTAATAATGTCCGTCAACATTGGAGGATGGATATCCGCAGCCATACACTAAACCTCCTCAGGGGTTCTATTCGCTAGGTAAATCAAGACGAGCATGACGAAAAGGCCTGCCGGTACGACAGAGAGCCCCGCCACCAAGCCCAAAGGATCGACCTTTGCATACTTGATCAAGAGAAGCAGGCTGATGCCAAGGATAATAAGCCTTACATAAAAGTGAGCCAAAAATGCGGCTATCTCAACGCCCTTTTGTCGGAATTCAGAGCGCTTAACCTTTCGACCGCCAGCCCACGCGTTTGCAATTACCAATGCGCCGCCGGCAACGTAGCCTAGCAGGAAATGAAATGGCGCCAATATTACACATAAGAGCGCGCCAGCCGCATAGACGGCAGAAGAAACGCCCAGCCATATTGCGGGAACACGCTCAAAGTTCATTTGGATTGCTGGTCCTTTTCATCCCTCACGTGCTTTCGTACTGCTATCCATACGTTGCGACACGCAGCTGCTATTCCTAACAAAAAAAATACGATACTCAGGTAAGGAAAAGTGCCAAATTTGTCATCCAGCCAGTATCCGATACCAGCCCCGATGAATATGGCAAAGACTATTGATGCCCCCAGCTGAAGGGAATCGCCTACGAGCCTCCATGTGGTCTGCATCTTTTCCACGAAGTCTGAACAGTTACCAAAAAAATGGGGTTAGTGTCAAGTCTTTTCTCGTGGCCATCGGCTTCGGATAAGGCATCACGAGTTGACGATGCGCATCAACAATGGTAGCTTTCTCAAATACTACAAAGATCATTTGAATAGCGCAATGCGCGAAATTTCCCTTGCGATGAGAGCGTGGATGCTTTCAGCATCTAGATGCGTATAATTCATAGCGTGCATGGGGACAGAATATCGATTATTACAAACCTGGGCTGGAACTTGTCGCGCCGGCTTTGACCCGGCGGGATGGAAATCGATAATGGATTCCCAGCGCTTACGTATGAGACATAGGGTATAGTTAGGCTAACTTCTTATTGCTCTCGGGGATCGTTATAGCGTCTCCTCAAAATTCCTGTGGGAATCAAAGACTTTCTTTGCGAGGTCTGGCATGACTGTTCAGGTCACCTTGCGGCTGCTGGTACTTTGTGAAACCAGAGTTTCGGGACATGCCCGACTTGATAGGGTATCCTGGAGGCCCGTTTGCGCGGTAATGGCAGACAGAATCGTGCATCCAGTTCGAGTCTAGTTTCGAGAAGCTCTACGCAAAGGGTAGCGAAGCCAGGGCCGTGGCAGGTCTCTCCGTACGGCTGACAAGGTTCATTTCCACAGGTTGGGAGTCTCATGAAACTGTCTGAGAAATACGGTCTTGGAATTACAGGGAAGATCGTCGAGGCGTTTCTCGTATCCAAGCTCCCTGTCATTTTCATTGTGGCTTCATTGCTCGCGGGAGCTGCAGCGCTTGTCTTGACTCCTAGAGAAGAGGAACCCCAGATCGTGGTTCCCCTCATTGACGTGATGATAAACATGCCCGGCGCGTCAGCGCCAGAAGTGGAAAACCTTGTCACCATAAATCTCGAGAGGAAACTCTGGGAAATCGACGGAGTGGAATACATCTATTCTACGACTCGAGCCGGCTCGGCTGTGGTTACTGTCCGCTTTTATGTGGGTCAGAATCGTGAAGACAGCATCATGAAGACCCACAGTAAGATCATGTCTTACGTGGATCACGTTCCGCCGGGGGTGACGGGGTGGGTGGTGCGGCCGGTTGAAATTGACGACGTGCCGGTGGTCACCTTCGCTCTTTACAGCAAGACATACTCGGACTTCGATCTCCGGCGGGTCGCGGATGAAATCGTCCACCGGCTGCAGGCCATTCGGGATACCGGGCGCACTTACGTGGTGGGGGGGCGAAAGCGTCAGGTCCGGGTGCTCATGAGACCAGATATGATGTCCACCCGGCACGTTGGCTTTTTCGATTTAGAGCGAGCACTGAAAGGCGCCAACGTCAACCTGCGCGCCGGTACCATGGACGTACTCAACCGTGAGATAATGGTGGATGCGGGGCCATTCTTGCGGTCGGTGGAAGAAGTGAAGGACCTGGTGGTAGGCGTCCACGAAAATCGCCCTGTTTATATGAGAGACGTGGCCGAGATCTACGATGGGCCTGAGGAAGTTGCCACATACACACGTCTGTTGTTCGGCGCGGGAGCATTTCTCACGCACGAATCCCCTCAGTCCCCCTCCGCGAAGGGCCCTGGGCCGTACAATCAGGTTACAATCGCTGTTGCCAAGAGGAAGGGTACGAACGCTGTCAAGGTAGCCGAAGCGCTCATCGAGAAGGTTAACCATCTCAAAAAAGAAGTCATCCCTTCGGACATCGACGTTCTCGTGACGAGGAACTACGGGAAGACGGCTGACGAGAAGGTCAACGAGCTGGTCAAACACCTGGCCATAGCGATAGTGAGCATCATAGCTCTACTCAGCGTGATCCTCGGATGGCGAGAGGCAATGATCGTGGCTCTTGCCGTGCCGATGACGCTTGCAGTGACGCTCCTCACGAATTTGCTTTTCGGGTACACGATCAACCGCGTCACGTTATTTGCCTTGATCCTGTCTCTTGGGCTGCTGGTGGACGATCCCATTGTGGATGTTGAAAACATCCATAGACATTTCAAGATGAAGACGCATCCACCGCTTGACGCTGCGCTGCTGGCTGTGGATGAAGTGCGGCCACCCACGATCCTCGCGACCCTTGCAGTGATCGCGTCATTCATTCCGCTTTTTTTCATAACCGGCATGATGGGGCCGTACATGAAGCCCATGGCGCTCAACGTGCCGGTGGCCATGATCATGTCTCTGGTGATTGCATTCACAGTCACGCCGTGGAGTACATATCATGCGCTTCGAAAAGAATATGATAAGCCGTCCAAGCCGTACGAATTGCACGAAGACATAGTGTACAAGAGTTACAGGCGCATCATGGTACCGTTCCTCGAAAGCCGCAAGAAAACATATCTTTTTCTCGGAGGGGTTGCGGCGGCATTGGTCATTTCTATCTTGCTCGTGGTCGTCAAGCTGGTACCGGTGAAGATGTTGCCCTTTGACAACAAGAATGAATTCTTGGTCCTCGTTGACATGCCCGAGGGGACGACACTGGAAACCACTAGTGCCGTAGCCCAGGAGTTGGAGGCCTATCTTGCCTCATTGAACGAAGTTCACGATCTTGAGACATTTGTGGGGACTGCCTCGCCCATCGACTTCAATGGTATGGTCAGGCAGTATTACTTCCGACAGGGAAGTAACGGGGCTGATATCCGAGTAAATCTTCTTGAAAAGTATGAGCGCTCATATCAGAGCCATGCGCTTGTACTGCGCATTCGCCCTGACATCCAGAAAATTGCGGAAAGGTACGGCGCAAACGTAAAGATTGTCGAAGTGCCTCCCGGCCCCCCAGTATTCTCTACTTTGGTAGCGGAAGTGTTCGGTCCCATCGATGCCTCTTATGAAGACATCATCAAAGAGGCACAGAAGGTGCGACAGCTTCTCGAGCACACTAAAGACGTAGTAGATGTGGATGATTCAGTAACTGCTCCCCAGAGCCAGTTCAATTTCATAGTGGATCGAACCAAAGCAAGTTTGCATGGGATCACTGTGGAGGACGTTGCCCGTTCGGCGCGGGCGCTGCTTGGCGGGGCGTCGGTCTCAATCCTTCATAAGCCCGGGGAGAGACAACCTTTGGAAATAAATCTAAGACTGCCAAGGAACATGCGGTCTCATCTGGAAGACATGGGTGCGATCCGCGTCAAGGCCCCGGACGGATCTATGGTCCCATTCAACGAACTCGGAACGATCCAGGAAACCACTATTGACCGTACAATATTCCGAAAAAATCTGGAGAGACTGGTCTTTGTAACCGCAGAAACAGCAGGCAGGAGCCCCGTGGATGTTGTAATAGAATTATTGTCCAAGACGAAAGAAGGGTTATTAGCCAAAGGATATAGGGTAGAATGGGCCGGAGAGGGAGAGTGGAAGATTACATTAGAGGTTTTCCGGGACCTTGGCGTGGCTTTTCTGGGGGCCCTCTTACTCATATACATACTGCTGGTACAGCAAACAGAATCTTTCTCTGTCCCGCTGGTCATCATGGTTGCCATCCCCCTGACTATGATCGGTATCCTACCGGGGTTTGCCCTGTTGAACGGTGTGTTTGCATCCAAGATTGGCGGATATACCGACTCGATTTTTTTCACTGCAACGAGCATGATCGGGATGATAGCGCTTGCTGGCATCGTGGTACGGAACTCGATTATACTAATTGATTTCATACACCTGCGAATTATGCACGGCAGTTCAGTGGAGGAGGCGATTATAGATTCCGGCGCCGTCCGCTTTACCCCAATTATTCTCACAGCCGGCGCAGCAATCTTCGGTTCATGGGTCATAACATTGGATCCAGTATTCTCAGGGCTTGCATGGTCTTTCATCTTTGGGATTTTCGCGTCGACGGTATTCTCTCTTATGGTGGTACCAATGGTGTACCACCTGATTTATGGAAGGGGTTATGCAAGCAGGGCCAGTGATCCGAAATTGTGAGGCAACCACGAGGCCTCGAAGAAGAAAACATAAGAGGAAACCCGTGCGGAAAGGTTGTCAAAATGGTTCGTCGTGCATAGTCTAGTATGCATGAACACTAATTTGTCCAACAGGGGTAAGACATGATCAGCGACAACATGAAAGACGCCTTTAACAAGCAAATTAACGCCGAACTTTATTCATCCTATCTGTATCTCTCTATGTCCGCATATTTTGAGTCGATTAATTTACCGGGCTTTGCTAATTGGATGCGATGCCAGGCTCAGGAGGAACTTGTACACGCCATGAAGTTTTATAACTTTATGAATGATCGTGGCGGTAGGCTTTCATTGGCCGCCATCGATGGTCCTCCTGTGAAATGGGAATCGCCGCTGCATGCTTTCCAGGATGCGTATGCCCATGAGCAAAAGGTCACGGCGCTTATCAACAACTTGGTGGATCTAGCGACTGCAGGGAAGGATCATGCGTCAACGTCCTTCCTTCAATGGTTCGTAAACGAACAGGTCGAGGAGGAGTCATCGGCCGACAAGGTAGTCCAACAGCTTCACCTAGCAGGCGAGAATGGAAGTGGACTGTTTATGATTGACCGCGAGCTAGGAACCCGTACTTTTGTGATGCCCACATTACTGTAAAGGAGGACAATTGAAATGACCGAAGCGTCTGGACGCGGCTTGACCATGCTGAATGTAGCCCTTCAGAAGGAAGAAAAGGGGCGGCAATTCTATCAGGAAGCAGCGGCAAAATGTGCGAGTGAAGTTGGCAAAGAGATGTTTCGGTCTCTGATGGCTGACGAAGGCGTGCATATCAAGAGGATCAAAGAGATCTTCACCGCGCTGCAAAAAAGCGGCGGATGGAACTCGGAGTGGCGTAAACATCAGGTCGAAAATGAAGACCTAAGAAGCCTCATCAAAGAGAGGATAACTAAGCTTGGTCCGAAGGTTAATCTGGAAGCCAGCGACTTAGACGCCGTTAAGATAGCGCTGGAAATGGAGCAAGGTGCCATAAATTTTTACGAGGACCAGTTCACCAAAGCCACTGATCCCCTAGAGAAAGATTTCATCGTCAAGATGATTGGTGAAGAGCGGACCCATTTTGCGGCCCTCGGCGATGTAAAGATGTTTTTGGAAAACCCTGAATCGTGGTTCGCGGAGAAGGAGCGATCTGGCTTAGACGGGGCCTAGGCCACTATTTTAGGGGTCTTTTTAGATTTCAACTGATCTCCAAAATACTAGACGAGCCGAATGGATTTCAACTGATACCGCATGAGAACCGATGCGGATAAATGGGACGCGAAATACAGGAAACATCGGGATTCCGCGGCCGACGCCGACCCGTTCCTTGTTAAATGGTCCCACATGTTGAGAGGTGGTCGCGGCCTTGACCTCGCGTGCGGCAGAGGAGGGAATTCGATCTATCTGGCTCGGCTTGGCTACTGGGTAGATGCGGTGGACATCAGCCTTCAGGCGCTGCGGCAGCTCAGCGCTCAGGCAAAGGAGCTGAACTCATCAGTCGGGTGCGTTGCCGCCGATCTAGATTACTGGCCCATACCTGTGGCTGCGTACGACCTGGTTGTAGTGTTTTATTTTTTTGCGCCTGAACGCACGTCTGATCTCGCCGCATCTCTTCGACCAGGCGGGCTCCTATTCTATGTCACCTACAATGTTCATCATAAATCCGAGCAACCAGAATTCAACGAAGCGTATCTTGTTTCACACCACGGTCTCGCCCCCTATTTCGGCTCTCTCCACATTGTTTTGGACGAACCGATAGGCGGAGACTCAGGCAATATCTCTAGTTTGATTGCCCGCAAGCCATGAGGCGCGGTCCATGTCAAGAGAAAGGGCCAATTTTCCGGTTGGGGCTCGAGTGAAAATCTGGAATCAATCATAGAGGCGTTTTATATCGGTTGTCGAAAGCACGGCAATACTCGAAAGTAACCGCGAATCTCATGCATGACTCCCTCTGTCATTCCCGTCAAAACGGGTATCGAGGAATCCTGGATGCCCGATCACGTAGGGCGTAACAAGGCACATGACCTGAAGCGCTAATACAGCAAAGCGCCAATATACTAGCGGTCTCTTGAACGGCCATGATAGTCCGCGCAAACAGTTTTCGATTCCGACAGTACTTTAAAGCAAGACAATAATCGACAGCGTCCCCATCCACGTAAGGGAGCGCAAGGATAATGACGTTCCTGATATCCGCGTTTTTGTTCAGACAGAATTTTTGAGAATTCGTATATTTGACTTTAAACCGGTATATAGTGAAATTCATAGAGTATAACCTCTTTCGGCATAATGCTAGAATAGGAGCCGGTATCCGAATTCTCGATTACTTCGGAAAACCGCCATAGACACGGGCTTGCTTGCCAAAAAAGATGTAATATGGCTCATGTGTCTCCGAGGAAGGCGCTATGATCAACACCATGGACGGACTTGGCATTGCTTTGGGGGCGCTCCGTGTTAATTTTTTGCGTTCGTTTCTTACGATGCTGGGCATTGTAATCGGCGTTGGCGCGGTGATCCTCATGGTTGCTGTCGGGGCCGGCGCCAGGGAACTCATTGGCGACCAAATACGTTCCATAGGCAGCAACTTGATATTGATCATCCCAGGAGCGTCTTCCCAAGGCGGCGTCCGGCTCGGATCAGGCTCTATTCATACCCTGAAATCGTCTGACGCCGAGGCTATCGTCAAGGAATGCTCCAGCGTAAGACGCGCCGCCCCTATGTGGGGTGAGGTAGCCCAAGTGGTCTATGGGAATAAAAATTGGCGTACCAGGGTGACTGGTACCACCAATGATTATTTCCCCGTACGGGAATGGACTGTAAGTTACGGAAGGACATTCACGGAAGAGGAGGAGCGCCACGCAGGTAAGGTGGCCGTCATCGGAGGTACGGTCAAGGACAATCTCTTTGGAGACGCCTATCCTTTGGGAAAGGTGATCAGGATCAAGAATGTGCCTGTCACCGTGGTGGGAGTCCTCGATAGAAAGGGTCAGTCTCCTAGGGGAGACGACCAGGATGACAATGTATTTGTGCCCCTCAAGACGTCTCAGTACCGGTTATTTGGTACGCCTTTTCAGGACGAAATCAATGCAATCCTTGTGCAGGCAAAGGATATACCGCTCATTAAGAATGCTGAAAAACAGGTGGATTTACTCCTCACTCGGCGGCACCGGATAGGTCGAGGTCAGGAAAAAGATTTTACTGTGCGAAACCTGACAGAAATTCTGGCAACAGCAGAAAAGTCGCTGAACATAATGACAACTTTGCTAGGGGCTATTGCAGCTATTTCGCTGTTGGTGGGTGGTATTGGCATCATGAACATAATGCTGGTGTCGGTGACCGAGAGGACGCGAGAAATTGGGATAAGAATGGCAGTGGGCGCCAAGTCTTATGACATATTGTTTCAGTTTCTCATCGAGGCAGTGTTGCTATCCATGGCCGGCGGCTTCTTGGGGATGGTCCTGGGCGTATCGGGTTCATACCTATTTACCCGCGCCAGCGGATGGCCGGCGCTTATCAGCCCCATGGCCATGGCAGTAGCCCTCCTCTTCTCCGCAATGGTCGGAACATTCTTCGGATTCTACCCCGCATTTAAGGCTTCCCGACTCCAGCCCATTGAGGCTCTTCGATATGAATGATCGTAACTGTTTGTCCCCGAGCGAGAAGTTTGTAGC
>Ga0172370_10000389_pt1 | contig 69676 bp, 54 predicted proteins | sample LakKiv5m_FD_114538 | JGI IMG/M metagenome (GOLD analysis project Ga0172370, IMG submission 114538) | Freshwater microbial communities from Kabuno Bay, South-Kivu, Congo - kab_022012_11.5m | ecosystem: Environmental > Aquatic > Freshwater > Lake | place: Democratic Republic of the Congo... | reverse complement strand
CCATCCGCGCAGCGTAGCCGCGCGCCGAAAAAAGCGGACACGATTGGGTCCGCACCCGCCAGTGCGATTTCTCGAACGATTACAATGGCGTGCTGGGGGCTATGTCAGGATATCTGGAATCTCTGCACACTCGACCGTTGCGTCGGCAACCACTGCGAATTCACTTGGGACCCGTTCCATCCAACCGAGGAAGACTGCTGCCAACACGACGCCGACTGCGAGGGAGGTACGCCGCCCTTGTTCGGACGCTGTCGGGACTTCCTGTGTCGAATCGAGGTAGACCCGCTCTACTGCGATCTGTCGGCCGACCCGCCCGTACCCTGCCCCGAGCCGCAGCAAGCCTGCGTCACGTCCACGTGCAACCCGGTCACGAAGCACTGCGACCGCGCCTGGCTCGCCGACTGCTGCGCCGACGACGGGTGGTGTACCGACGTCGACCCCTGCACCGCCGACGTGTGCGATCCGGTCTTGCACACGTGCAGCCACCCACCGCTGGAACTTCCCGCGGGCGAGGTGTGTTGCTACGAGGACGCGAACTGCGACGAAGACGACCCGTGCACCTTCGATGGATGCGGACACAACCATCGCTGCTACCACGGCGACTTGTGGCCCGGTGAGCTCGACTGCCCCGCACTCTGCGAGCTCGAGCCCGATCCCGCCTGCGACGACCAGTCGGAGTGCACGCTCGACGCGTGCGTGGACGGCGCCTGCCGGCACACGCCGATCTACGAAGGGTGCTGCGCCACGGACGCCGAGTGCGCGAGCCTGGACCGATGCAGCGCGGGCACGTGCGTGGACGGGACGTGCCAGACGACGTGGCTCACCACCGGCACCGACGGTGAGCCTTGTTGCCTCACGGACCTGGATTGCGACGACGGGCTCGAGTTCTGCACAGACGTCTGCGTGGGCCACCGGTGCAGGAGCTACCTTCCCCCGCCCCATACCCCCTCGTTCTGTGATACGCCGGACGGCACCGTGGATCCTGCTTGCTACGACGGGAACCCCTGCAAGGTCGACCTTTGCATCCAAGGCTTCTGCCGGCGGCTGGGGGCCAACGAAGCGCCGCCCACGAGCCGTATTCCCTCCATGTGCTGCTTCGACGACGACGCTTGCGCTGGTGCCTCGATCTGTACCGAGGATGGAATGTGCGTGGCAGCCGAGGACGCCGAGTACTGGCAGTACCTGTGCCCCTACCCGCTCGTTCCCCCGCCGGACGCCGCCGAAGAAGGCCCGGAAGTGGCCGAAGAGACCTCGCCCGGCGCCGAGCCCGAGGTCCTCGAGGCCTCTCCCGGGGAGCCGGACGCGTCCGACGTACCGCCCGAGGTCGACGTGCACGTCGAGCCGCTCCCCGAACCCGTGGCCGACGTGACCCATGACGCTGCGCCCGACCAGACGGCGAGCGACCTGCCGACCGACCTTCGGCCCGAGGCGGCCGACGTGCAGCACGATGCGACGGACACGGGCGTCGACGCCGTCGAGTCGGAGAGGGGCGGCGGTGGCGGTGGCTGCAGCGCCGCGTATCGCCCGGGGTCGCCGATCCTGGGCCCGCTGCTGCTCCTCGGCCTGGCGGCCCTGGCGATTCGAAGGCGCCCGCTCTCGGGTGCACAGGGGCCGACCTCATGACCCCCTGGCACACCCACGTCGACCTCGGCTTCCTCTCGCTGGGCACCTGGACCCTGCTGGGGCGCTTGCCGCTGGCCCTCGCGGTGCTGGCGCTGGTGCTGCACGCGCGGCGCTACGTGGGCCTTTCGACCGCCTTGGTGGCGGCCTCGGGCCTGGTCGCCGGCGTCGCGGTCGGCACGACCGTCGTTCCCAGCGTCGTCGGGGCGCTCACGGGTGGGCTCGTCGGCTGGGCGTTGGCGCTGTACGCGCTGGGCGTGCGCCTGCCTTGGGCTTACGCGGCTACGCGGACGCTGTTGGTGCTGGTGGGCGTGGGGCGCCTGGGGTGCCTGCTGGCGGGGTGCTGCTTCGGCACGCCGACCGACCTGCCGTGGACGGTGGCCTACCCGGCGGGCGCGCTCGCCCACGATCTGCACCTGGCGCTCGGATGGGTCACGCCGCTCGAGGTTTCGCGGGCGGTGCACCCGGTGCCGGGCTACGAGGCTGCGCTCCTGTTCCTGACGGCGGCCGCGCTCCCGGTGCTGCGCGCTCGCCTGCGCAACGATCGCGCGCTGGCGCTCGGCGTGGGCGCCGGCTACCTGCTGCTTCGTGCCGCACTCGATCCGCTGCGGGGCATGCTCAACACTGAGGCGTCCGTGCACCCGCTCGGGCCCCTGAGCGCGGCGCAGTGGATCTTCGTGATCGCGGCCATTGGCGTGGCCGTCGCAGCCATCGTGGCCTGGCGCCTGCCTCGCACAGCACCGGCGGTGGCCGCTTCCGACTCCCCCCCGGCGACCCGGACACTCCTGGTGTGGCTTGGCGCGGCCGGTGCGTTCTCGATGTGCCAGGCCTCGCTGCCACCCTTCGTCGCGGCGCTCGCGGTCGCGGTCGTCGGCCTGGCGGGCCTGGCTGTCGCGCGCGAGGCGGTGCTCGCCGCCAACGGCGCGCGTCGCCGCGAGCCTGTCGTCGTCGGGCTGGGCCTGCTGCTGCTGGTGCCGGCGGGCTTGCGGGCCTCGTCGGGCGAGGACGCCGGGCGGTACTGGGTGTACGCCATCGACGGCCCCGACGAGCGGCTGGTCCGCATCGGAGACCAGTCGACCCCGCCGACGGTGCTCGCGCGGCACGACGCCGACCTCAACCCACCCGCCGCGCCGACCTCGCCCGCGCCAGAGGAGCCCTGGCCGGTGGTTCGCCTGGACGAGGGCCCGCCATTGAAGCCGTGGCAGCGGCCAGCGGGCCGATCGCTCACGTTCTTCGGCGGCGGCGGGTACCTGGTGCGAAAGCAAGAGCCGGTCTGCAGCGGCCCCACGATGCTCTACCGGCACGTACCCTTCTACGGGGGCGTGGCCTACGGGCACGAAGGGGAAACCAGCGACTCGATACGCCGCTCGTGGCAGGTCCGCCTGGGGGTGCTGGGCAACCGCTGGCGCACCGAGGCCGACTGCGATCCCAAGGCCGAGGGCTCGGGCCTCGATCTCATGGGCACGCTGGGCGGCATGATCCTGTGGGACTCTGGGGACTTCGCCGCGGGACTCGGCGGCCTGCTCGGCCTCGGGCGAGTCGATGGGCCCGACCGGTTGACGCCCGCGATCAGCTCGCTGGGCTTCTTCATGCCCGGCATCTACTTCCGCTTCGGCACGCCGGCCTTCGCCTACGAGACGGGGACCATCGGGCGGGAACAGTTCTGGCCCAACACGTTCGGTGGCTTTCGCTGGATGATCGGCCGCCAGGAGTTCGGCACCGGGCTCCAGGTGTCGCGCTGGAGCGCGCCCCTGGCCTTCCTCCAGCTCTACGGCACGGCGTGGCTTCATTTCACCGACTCCCAGTCCCTGGTGTTGCGTGTCGACGTACCGGTCCCGGATCCCTACGTGACGGGGTCGATCGGCTGGTCGGTCAGGTTCTGACATGGCCGCACGACGTCGGGAGGTGCCATGACCATCGTTCGTGGGGAGGCGCTCGGCCTGCTGGTGGCGTGGAGCCTGGCGTTCCATCCTGCTGGCTGCACGTCGTGCGAGCCGAGCCTGGATCACTATTGCAGTTCGGGGTACCCGGGAGGCGATGTCGACTACGGGTACGACGCCGATGCCCCGTGGCCGGATGAGGTCGAAACCCTTCCGGAGGCCGATTGCGACTGGCCAGCCGTCGCGTGCGGCGGCACGTGCTGCGAAGAGAACTGGCGGTGCAATGCCAACAGCAAGACCTGCTTCCAGTGCGTCATGAACGCGAATTGCAGCGTGTTCGAAGGGTGCGAGGGCGACCGCTGCGAGTGCACGGCCGACAGGTTCTGCGTGCTGCGCCCGTGCGACCAGGCCTGCCCCGACTGGCAGCACTGCGAGTGGAGCGACATGGGCATGGGCTGCGTCGACAACGTCTGCGATCCCGCGTGCGACATCGGGTTCCGCTGCGAAGCCGACGAGTGCGTACCCTACTGCGACAAGGTCTGCGACGAGGGGACGCACTGCGAATGGAGCGACGGCTTCATGATCTGCCCCGACGACCCCTGCGATCCGCCCGAGTGCACCATCGACACGCACTGCGAAAAGGGCGCGTGCGTCGACAACGAGTGCAGCCCCGGGTGCGCGGCCTACGAGCATTGCGACGGAAACGGCGCCTGCCAGCCGTACCCGTGCGAAGTTGATCTCGATCCCCCCGTCCTGGACTTTGAAACGGTCCCCTATGGCGAGAGCGCAACCCTCGACCTCGCCCTTCGGAACATCGGCTCCGGCCCCTGCTCCTTCGTGTCGGCGAAGATAACCGACTGCGACGCGCTCTGGGACGAGGGCTGGTCCTGGTCCTGTTCCGACGGAACGATCCTGAGCTCGTACTTCAAGATCGAGCAGATGCCCGCGCCGATCGAAGACGGGCTGCTTCCGGGGGACGCGGCCCTGTTCAAGGTGGGCTTCCATGCCCCCCCGGAATCGATAGGGCCCGACGATTTCCGAGCCGTCCTGTCCATCGGCTACAAGGACAGGCCTTCAGTACCGGGCCTTTGGGTCTATCACGTGATTCCGCCTGCCTGCCCGGCCGACGGCCCGTGTGCTCCAAATGTGCTGGGCAAGGCGGGTACGCCCTGAGCGGGCAACCCTACCCCCCGAACTTCCCCACGATGACCCGCGCCGGGCGCAGCACCTGCTCGCCCGCACGGTAGCCGGGCTGGTAGACGTGCAGCACCGTCCGTCGCCTTGCGGTTCCCGAAAGCGCTGTTTATACTTGGGTCGACGCTGCCATCGGTGCCCCCTCATGGACGAGACGCTGGCCGAGATCGTACGCCGCCTGGAACGCCTGTTCCGGCCCGAGCGCATCTACCTGTTCGGCTCCAGGGCTCGTGCCACGGCGAACGCGGACAGCGACTACGACCTGCTGCTGGTGGTCCCCGGCTCCGACGAGGCACCCTATCGACGCGCCCAGCGCGCGCAGGAAGCGCTTTGGGGCGTCTGGTCGGCCGCCGACGTGTTCGTCCTGACGCGGGAAGAGTTCGAGCGGCAGTCCGACTGGGTGACCTCCATCGCGCGCGCCGCCATCACCGAAGGGATACGCCTCGATGCCGCGTGATCGGCGAACCGAAGCCAACGACTGGCTCGACCACGCCGACACGGACTTGCGCGCCGCGCACGCCGACTTCGCCGCCGAACCGCCGATCATCGGAGACGCGCTCTTCCACGCGCAACAGGCCGTCGAGAAGTCCCTCAAGGGCTACCTGGTGGCGCACGACGTGCCGTTCCGGGCCACTCACGACCTGCGCGAACTGTCCGGGCTCGTCCTTCCGCTGGCTCCAGGCCTGGAACTCAGCCTGCGGGGGATCGTAAGGCTCGGCCCCTACGCCGTGACGTTTCGATACCCTGGCTACTTCGGCGTCCCACCGTTGGACGAGGCGCTCGAAGACGTAAAGCTCGCCCGGGCGTTGGTTCTACGCGTAAAGGAGACGTTGGAGAACGAAGCGGCGGAGACGCCCGACGCTGGTTCTCGCCGCACGAACTGACCCTACCCGCCGAACTTCCCCACGATGACGCGGGCCGCGCGCAGCACCTGGTCGCCAGCGCGGTAGCCGGGCTGGTAGACGTGCAGCACGGTATTGTTCTGCTCGGCGGCGGGGGCCGGGAGCACGCCCATGGCCTCGTGCAGCCCGGGGTCGAAGGCCTCGCCCTGGGGGCTGAAGCGCACGACGCCCAGGTCCTCGAGGCGGCCCTGGAAGGTCTTGTAGACCATGTCGACGCCCTGCACGAGCGCGTCGAAGGCGGGCGTCTTGCGGGCCGACTCGAGCGAGCGCTCGAGGTCGTCGAGCACGGGGAACAGCTTCTTGATCAGGTCGCCGCGCGCCACGTCGACGCGCCGGTCGAGATCGGCCTCGAGGCGGGCACGCACCTTGGCGAACTCGGCCTCGGCCTTCTTGTGGGCGGCGATGTAGCGCTGCAGCAGGGCGTCCTTCTCGTCCAGCGCCTTGCGCAGGCGATCGTTTTCGGACGCCAACGCCTGCAGCAGCGGGTCGATGGAGGGTGCGGGTTTCGCCGCGGCGGGCGCGGGCTCGGCGGTCTCGGGAGCGGCCTCGGCCGTGGCGGCGTCGGCTTCGGGGGGCGTCACCTCGTTCGGAGCGGCTGCGGGGCCGCCGTCCCCCACGTCGATGATCGGGTTGTCGACGGTGGCGTCGATTGGGTCGGCTACAGCCGGGACGTTCGACGCCGCCGGCTTCTCGCCGTCGTGAATCGGGATGTGGCGTTTGCTCATGGTCTCCCCCTCGGTCCAGTCGTCGTTCGGAGCCCGCCGGCCGTCGCGATGCGCGCGAAGCATAGACGCCGGCAGCGCAAAATCAAGGGGAACGCGCTGGTCAGGGACCGGGGTTCGTGGTACAGGCACACTTCGTCCCGGGACAATCGGGATCCGAGGAGGACCGTGGACCGCATCCGCAAGACGGTGCTGGCCGGCGACGCCGTGGCGATCACCGAGGAGCAGCACGTGAGCCCGGTGCTGGCGCTGCGCCTGTACGTCCGCACGGGGTCCCTGTTCGAGCAGCCCGCCGAGGCGGGGCTCGCGCACTTCCTCGAGCACCTGGTCTTCCGCGGTACGGCGCGGCGTCCGGGAGGGCGCATCGTCGAGGAGATCGAGTCGCTGGGCGGCGAGATCAACGCCTGGACCTCCTACGAGGCCACGTCGTACCACGCCCTGGTGGGCAGCCGACACCTCGACACGGCGCTCGACGTGCTGACCGACATGGTGGCCCTGCCGAGCCTGCCCGTCGACACGTTCGAGACCGAGCGCGCGGTCGTGCTGGAGGAGATCCGGAAAGGGGTCGAGCAGCCCGACCAGGCGCTCGAGGAGCGGCTGCTCGAGCTGGCCTTCGACGGGCACGCGCTGGCCCGGCCCATCTGCGGCACGGCCGCCAGCATCGGCGCCATCCGCCGCGAGCAGGCGCGCGCCTTCCACGAAGAACAGTACCGCACGGGCAACGTCGTGCTGGTGGCGGTGGGCGACCTCGACGCCGAGCACTTCCTGAAGCGCGCCGAGGAGCTCTTGAAGAGCTTCCCGCAGGGCCGCTCGGCCCGCGGCCTCGCGCCCCTGCCACCCCGCCCGGGCTTCCGCGCCGACGTGGTGACCCGCGACGTCGAGGAGGACCGCTTCGGCCTCGGCTTCCGCATCGCCGGGGCCCGCGACGAGCGCAGCCTGGTGGCCGAGCTGCTGTCGACGCTGGTGGGCGGCTCCGAGAACTCCATCGGCTACCGCGAGCTGGTGCGCGACCGCGACCTGTTCAACGACGTGCAGGCCTCGACGCTCAGCCAGACGCCGGGCGGGCTGCTGCTGGTGCAGGGCTGGGCCGGGCGCGATCGGCCGGCGCCGCGCCTGCGTGCGCTGTTCGAGCAGCTGGCCGCGCTGGCCGCCGCCCCCCTCGACCGCGCCCTGCTCGAACGCACCATGCGCCGCATCACCAACGACCGCGTGTTCCAGCGCGAGACGGTGGAAGGCGAGGCCTCACGGCTCGGTGGGGGCGAGTGCGCGGCGTCGGACCCCGAGCTCGACGTGCGCGACATCGAGCGCCTGCGCAGCATCACGCCCGACGACCTGCGCGAGCTGGCCGCCGAGATCCTCACACCCGCCAACCTGGTGATGGCCGTGGCCACGCCCGAAGGCTCCGAGGCCGAGCGCCTGGTGCGCTCGGGCGAGGCCGAGGCGCTGGCCCACGAGGTCCTACGGGCCCGCCGGACCCGGCGCCGGCCGCGTGCCCAGGTGCCGGCCGTCAGCATCGTCGAGGCCGCGCCCGGCGTGCGCCTGGTGCTGCGCCCCGACCCGACCATCCCCATCGTCTCGGCCGTAGCCGCCCTGGCCGGCGGTACGCGCCTCGAGACGCCCGAGACCGCCGGGCTGTCGGCCTTCCTGGCCGACGCCCTCACCCGCGGCACCACTCGCTTCCCTGCCCAGACCATCCTCGACCTGCAGGAGGAGATCGGCGGCAGCTTGAACACCTTCGCGGGACGGAACAGCCTGGGGCTCCAGATCGACTTCCTGTCCGAACACGCCGCGCTCGGGCTCGACCTGCTCGGCGACGTGCTCTTCCGGCCGCGCTTCCCCAAGACCGGGCTCGACGTCACGCGCCGCCTGCAACTGGAGGACCTGAAGGGCCAGCAGGACGCACCCCTCGAGATCGGCACCGACCTGCTGTTCGCGCTGGCGTTCCCCGGGCACCCCTACGCGCTGCCGTCGCTCGGCACCGAGGCCTCGATCACCGCCACCACACGCGACGATCTGGCCCGGCACCACGCGCGGCACGTGGCCCGCGGCAACGTGGTGATCGCGCTGGTGGGCGATCTCGACCCCGACCTGGTCGTGAAGCGCCTGGGGCGCCTGGCCGCCGACCTGCCCTCGCCCGCGCGCGACCCCCTGGCGCCCCGGCCCTGTCCCCCGTTGACCCGCACGGTTCGCCAGGTGCTGCCCCGCCCCGAGCGAAAGACCGAGCTGCTGTTCGGCTACCCCGGCTTGCCGGTCCAGAGCCCCGAGCGCTACGCCGTGGAGGTGCTCACCCTGATCCTGGCCGGCCAAAGCGGCCGCCTGTTCGCCAAGCTGCGCGAGGAGACCGGCGGCGTGTACGACGTCGACGCGGTCAGCTGGGAGGGGCTGGACGCCGGCCTCGTGATCGTCAGCTTCGCCACCAGCCCCGAGCGCGTCGACGCCTGCGTCGACCTGTTCCATGCCGAGGTGCGCCGCCTGCTGGAAGACGGCGTGACCCAGTCCGAGCTGGAGCGCGCCAAGCAGGCGCTGGTGGGCGGCTTCGAGATCAGCTTCCAGCGCCGCGGCACCGTGGCCTATCACCTGGCCTACGACGTGGCCTACGGGCTCGGCCCCGAGTGCGCCGCCCGCTACGGCGAGCGCGTCTACGCCATCACGCGCGCCGAGGTCGAGGCCGTGGCGCGAAAGACGCTCGGAGCCCCCGCGCGGGCCGAGGTGGTCTTGGCGGGGGCGCCCTCCTGACGCAGGCCCCGCCCGACGGCCCGTCCCGCGAACCAACGGGAGTCACCCCATGAAGAACCTCGCGTTCCTGACCCTGGCGTACGCTACGTGCTGGCTGGCCGCCCCCCTCCCCGCCCCGGCGAACCCGTCCCCCGCGGACGCCAACTCTCGCCCGCACGTGGCGATCACCGTCGACGACCTGCCTTGGGCGGGGCCGCTGCCCGCCGGCAGTACGCAGGAGGCGCAGGTGCGCCGCATCGCCGCTGCCCTCGCGCGCCACGCCGCGCCCGCCACGGGCTTCGTGGTGTGCGAGCGCCTGGCCGATCCCGACGGACGCGCGTCGCTCCTGGCCTGGACGGCCGCAGGGCTCGGCGTGGGCAATCACTCGTCGACGCACCGACACCTCGACGACGTCCCCCTCGCCGCCTGGGAGAAGGACGTAGCGGGTTGCCAACGGCAGCTCGAGCAGATCACGGGCCACGCGCCCGAGCGCTTCCGCTACCCCTTCCTGGGTACGGGCCGCGTGCCCACGACCCGCGACGGCGCCCGCGCCGTGCTGGCGCGCCTGCACCTGCAGGACTCCCCCATCTCGATCGACACGGGCGAGTGGACGCTGGCGGCCCCCTACGTCGGCGCCGTCGACCACGGCGACGCAGCCCGAGCCTGGGAGATCGGCGACGCGTGGGTCACGCACGTGCTGGCCGCGACCCGACACTACCGCGCCCTGGGCGTAGCCGCCCAGGGCCGCGAGCCCGCCCACGTGCTCCTGCTGCACGCCAACGCGCTGGCCGCCGACCACCTCGATCGGCTGCTGACGGCCCTGGAGGCCGAGGGGCTGACCTTTGTCACCCTGGACGAGGCGCAGGCCGACCCGATCTACGCGCGGACCGACGACTACGTGGGCGCGGTCGGCCTCAGCTGGCTCTACCGCCTGGCGTCCGCCACCGCCGAAGCCGCCTGGGCTTGGGACGATGGCCAGCTGCAGGCGCTCCGCAAGCGCTTCGGGCAGACGACCGACGACCGGCCCCTGCGTCTCGATCACGACCTCTCGCTACGCCCCGTGGCCCCGCGCACCTGGGTCGTCACCCACGAGGTGCCCTACCCCGCCAACGAGCTGCTGGCCGAGCTGGACGACGGGACCCTGCTCGTCGCGAGCTCGCCCTACACCAACGAGGCCGCCGCGCGCTTGGTGGTCTGGCTGACGGCTCGTTTCGGGCCCCGCCGGCTGGTGGTGGTCGACACGCACTCGCACGACGACGCCTCGGGGGGCAACGCGGGCTTCCACGCGGCCGGAGCCGAGATATGGGGCGCCGATCTCACGCGCGATCGGCTGCGCGCGGCGCTGGCCGACCCCACCACCGGCCGGGTCGACGACGCGGGGTTGCCCGACCACGTCTTCCCACTGGCCGAGGGAGCGACCCTGCGCTTCGGCGCCGACGAGGTCCAGATCCGCTTTCCGGGTCACGCTCACGCCCCGGACAACGTCGTCGTCTACCTGCCCCGCCGCCGGGTGCTCTTCGGTGGGTGCGCCGTGATCGCGCGCGACGTGGTGGGCAACACCGCCGACGCCGACCTGGCACGCTGGCCCGAGGCGCTGCGCAGGCTGCAGGAGTTGCCGGCGGACGTGATCATCCCGGGTCACGGCGACCGCGTCGACGCGGGCCTGCTGACGCACGGGTTGCAGGTGTTGTCGAAGCACTCCGAGACGCCGTAGCGCGAGACCAGCCTATCCCGCGGTGGTCGGAGCGGGCGCGGGAGCCGGCGCAGCGGGCGCGGCAGGAGCCGGCGCCGGGGCAGAGGCCGCCGGGACCGGCTTCGCGTAGCCGAGCCACCGGCCCAGGGTCCCCTGGTCGTGCAGAACCCACGCCAGGGCGCCCAGCAGGACCAGCAGCAGCACGACCAGCGGCCACTTGCGCTTCTTGTCGGCGAAGGTGCGATCGACCGTGCGCTCGCTGCCGGGGGGCAGACGTCCGCAGGTGGTGAGGGCGGCGCCGAAGGGCGTGTTGATGCGCGCCAGGGCGTTCACGGCCCAGCCGCTCGCGTCGAGCAGGGGCCCGATGTTGCGCTTGCGCAACTTGAGCCACGCGATCAGCATCGAGGGGCCCGAGATCAGCAGGATGAGCCCCAGGACGCCGATCGGCATCCAGAAGCCGAGCCCGAAGAAGGCGCTGAGCAACGCACCCAGAGCAGCGGTGATGCCACCCACGGCCACGCCGATGGCGGCCACCGTGCCGATATCGATCTTCTTGGGAGTGGCCGGCGGCTTGGCCTGATCGGCCGACGCGGTGGCCTCGGCGGCCGAGGCCATCTTCTGGTCGGCGGCGGCGTCGGCGGCCGCGGCGCGCTTGGCGATCATGTCCTCGACCAGCCGCAGGAACTTCTTGTAGGGCGCGAAGAACGCCTGGCGCAGGCTGATCGGGTTCTCGACGATCTTCGTGACCGTCGCGTCCCAGTCCTGGTTCTGGCGGTCGTAGAACACGCCGTTGCGGCCCACCATCAAGTTGTCGCTGTCGCCGTTGGTCATGGCGGCGACGATGCTCATCTTCTGGCCGCCCGGGCGCGTGCAGTCGCAGTAGACCAGGTACATCTTCGAGTGCCCGGCCAGCAGGGCGTGCTTGCCCGGGTCGGTGACCTTCAGGCACAGGTCGCAGGCGCGCCCGTCGAGGAAGAGCGTGCCCGCCTGGAACACCGCCTTCTTCCGCGCGTAGAAGTCGGTGAAGGCCACGGTGTTCGTCAGCAGGGTGTGCAGATCCCGGGCGTACCGCGTCAAGCGCTCGACCTCGACGACGGCGGCCACCTCGGCCTGCACGGCCGCGTCGGCCGCGATGGCCGCCGCCAGGCCCGCGCGCACCTCGGTCGCCGCGGCGAGCTCGGCCAGCCGGGCCTCACCCAGCTTCTCGACCTCGGCGCCAGCCTTGGCCGCAACCCAGGCACCATAGCCGGCCACCTTGGCCTTGATCTCGGCCCACTCGACGGCGGTCAGCATGGCCTTGCCCTTGCCGACGGTCGGCTCGACCGCGGCCTCGCGGAAGGCCGTCATGGCCTCGACCCAGGCCGGGTTCAGCCCCGAGGTCAGCGGCAACGGCCGATCGGGCTCGACGCGCGCCAGCGGGAACGCCGCGATTCCGGCCGCCCCGGGGGCCAACTCCTGCCCGGCCAGCACCTTCCAGTCGTCCTCGTGGCGGTTCATGGCACCCAGGGCGCGCGCATCGAACGCCGCCAACCGGACCCGCGTGAAGTAGTCGTCGATCTTGGCCTGGACCTTCAACACGGCCTCGGCGGCGGCCGCGGTTCGATCGCCCAGCGACAGGACGCCGGGGTCGCCGGCGGGCTTCGAGGCCCACTCGCGGTACGCGGTGCAGAGCTCGAAGAAGCGATCGAGGGCGGCCTGGCTCACCCCCAGCTCGCCGTCGTGGCCCGGCTCGCCCCCCAGGCAGGCCACCACGTCGGCGGCCAGCGCCTTCAGGGCCGGATCGTCCTGCGCGGCGGGCGGCTGGATGCCGTCGCCGTTCAGGCGCGCGGCGGCCAGCGCCTTTTCGGCGTCGACCGCGTCGGCCACCGACACGACGTCGGCGTCGGCCTTGCCCAGGCCGCAGAGCATGTGACGGGCCGCGGCGAGCAGCTTGGCTCCATCCGGCGACGTCTCGTCGATCCACGCCAGCGGCACCTCGGAGACTCCCTTGATCAGCACGTCGGGGTCCTTCAGCACGCCGCACGCCCAGCGTGCGCCCGCCACGAGCTCGGGCGCACGGATGCGCCCGTCGCCGTCGGCGTCGAGCAGCGCCAGGGTACGCTCGTCGAACTCGAGCCCCTTCACCGGACACGCCAGGGCCACCCAGGTCTTCAGGTCGAGGCGCTCCAGCGCCGCGACGTCGGCGCCGCGCTCGAGGCGCACCTGGTCGACGTTGCCGGCCCGCACGAAGCGCCAGCGATGGTTCTCGGCTTGGTGGGCCATCGGACTCCCCTACTTCTTGGGTTCTTCTTCGTAGAAACGCAGCTCGATCCGGCGGTTGCGCGCCCGCGCCTCCTCGGAGAGGCCGGGGTCCAGCGGTTGCTCGTTGCCCCGCCCGACGACGGATGTGCGCGCCAGCGGGATGCCACGCGCCGCCAGGAACGCACGCGCCGCGGCCGCCCGCTGCAGCGAGACGCGCAGGTTGCCTGCCGGCGTACCCTGGTCGTCGGAGTGCCCGATGATCTCGACCTTGACGCCCGGGACCATCTTCAGGAGCGCCGCGGCCGCCCGCAGGCGCGCCTCGCCCTCCACCGGCAACCGCGCGGTGCGCGAGGCGAACGCGAACCCGCCGAGCCGCGCGGTCAGGCCCTGCAAGGCTACCGGCGCCTCGTCGGGGCGCCCGTCGCCGTCCTCGAAGCCGTTCTTCGTCTCGGCCTCCAGCGGCGCCCCGTCGGACGCGTCCGGTACGCCATCGGCGTCGTTGTCGGGATCGGGGCAACCGTCGTCGTCGGCGAAACCGTCGCGATCCTCGGGCCGGTCGAGGCACAGGTCGTACGGGTTCAGCACCCCGTCGGCGTCACGATCGCCGCGCTCCTTCTTGGCGCGCAGGCCCCAGGTGTCGGGTGGCGGCGCCGGGGGTGGCGGCCCGCCGAAGCGCGTGGACCAGAACACGCCGATGCCACCCTCGCCCGCGTCGCCGAACGCCGTGTTCAGCGCCCAGTGGGGCGAGACCTGGTACTCGACCTTCCCTTCGCGCTCGTTCTGATCCGGTGGAGCGTTCACGCGGTAGGTGGTCTCGACGTACAGCGTGCGCGTCACCTGCTTGCCCACGGTGACGATGGGCTGGCTCACCGAGGAACCGAAGCCCAGGCCCACCTTGTCGACGCCCAGGCGATCGAAGAGCTGGCGCTTCAACCCCGGGTTGTGGAAGCGGTTGACCAGCGCGGCGGCCTCGCGGCGCACCTCGCCGTTGCGATCGTCGACCACGTCGAGCCGCCCGAGGATCAAGAGCGTCAGGATCTGGTACTCGGGCAGGGCCGGCACCGAGATCATGACCAGCGAAGGCCGCGCGGCCGGCCCCTGGATCTTCAGGAGCACGTGGGTGTCCTGCACCAGGCCGCGCGTGACCAGGTTCATGACGGGCTCGCCCGGCAGCGCCTTGGGGGCCGCGTCGGGAGCGGCCTCGGGGCCGGCCTCGGCGGTGCGTCCCAGGTGGCCCTCGGCCAGCGTGAACTGCCCGCCCCGCACGTCGAAGCGGTGCCCGAACATCGTCAGGGAGCCGCCCGGCTGCACGTCGAGCCCGCCGTCGACCCGCACCACGGGGCCCTGCCGCTCCAGGGCGAGCCGCCCGGCCACCAGGAGCTCGCAGCCCTCGCCGTGCACCTTCATCGGGTCGACCAGGCTCACATCGAACGCAAAACGATCGACCGGGGCCGATCCCTTCCGTTTCGACGCGTCGAGCATCCAGTCGACGAAGCGCACGCCCGCGTTGGTCGGAATAGCCGAGGCCCGCGGCACGCGCTCGCTGGTGAGCAGGGCGTCGACCCCGCCGAGCTTCAGCGTGACGCCCAGGTCACCTGGACCGGCCTGGACGCCGGCGTCGAGCGTGGCGTCGGCCAGGGCAATCGGAACGTCGGGCTGCACGACGGGGAAGCGCGTCAGGGCCAGGTGCGCCGACGCTTCGAGCCTCCAGGCGCTCCAGAGCCCCGCGTCGGGGGCCGCCCCTGCGGGCGTGGCCACCAGCCGGGCCGTGCCCGTGCCCGCCATCGTGCCCTTGTCGCTGGTGCCCTCGAAGGTCAGGAGGTCGATCCGGTCGCCGGCGAAGGCCGCCGTCACCTGCAGCCCCTCGAGGCGTCGGTTCATGGGGATCAGCGTGAGGCTCGCCTCGCGCGACTCGATCCGACCGTTCAGGGTCGGCGCACCCAGCGTGCCCCCGACCTCGATCGTGCCCGTCAACACCCCGGTCGGCGCGGCCACGACCGACGGCAGGAACGGCGCCACCAGCGGCAACGGCAGCTCGAGCGCCAGCCGCCCCGCGAGCGCCGACGGCTCGAACGGAGCGTGGCTCCGACGCACGGCCACCAGGTTCGCACCGGCCTCGAGCGCCAGCGTCACGAGCCCTTCGCCCACCGACGCCGTCAACGACTGCCTCGACGGGTGCGCCTCGAACGCGGCGCGCACGGGCACCGGGGCCTCGGTCCCGGACGTCAGCGCACCCTCGACCGAGCCCGTCATCGTGAAGGTGTCGAGGCTGCCCTCGCCCGCGGCGTCGACGTCGACCCGGAAGTCGACCCCTCCCGGGGCCCGCCACAGGGGCCGCGCCCGCTCTGCCGTGAGCCCGTGGGCCGCGACGGCGACGCGATGGGGCTCAGCGTCGAGCCAGCGCACGTCGCGCGCCCGCAGGTCGACCGCCACCGGCAGGCGCAGGTCGACCGTGGCGGTGGGCGCCTCGGCCGCACCCAGGCGCAGCGCCAGGTCGGCGCGCTCGTCGGCCAGCGCCAGCGTGGCGTCGACCGCGCCCACGGCCTCGCCCCGCCACGTGACGTCGCGGCCGTGCAGCGTCACGGCCAGGCGCGGTCGCTCGGCCGCGCCGGCCAAGGTGGCGTCGAGATCGGCCGCCCCCCCGAGCGCCAGCGCGGGCCAGGTCGCGGCCAGCCACGCCAGGTCGAGCCCGCGCGCCTCGACCCGCCCCTCGAGCCCGCCCCCGCCCCACACCAGCGCGCCCGTCTTCGGCTCGACGTCGACGGCCAGCGCCAGCGAGATCGCGAACCGACCGAACGGCCCCTGCAGCGTCGCCTCCAGGCTCGAAGGGCTCCCGGCCGAAGGTGTCCACAGGCGCACGTCGAGCGTCCCCAGCGCGTGCCCCGCGTAGCCCAGGTCGAAGACCTGCACCACCACCACGCGCGCCACCGTGGTCGCCTCGGCAGAGGCCACCACCCGCACGTTCGCCAGGCCCGACAGGCGCTCGAGCACCGGCCAGCCCGGGAAGAGGCGCGCCAGGGGCAGCACGTACGACATCTCGGCGTCCCCCGCCGCCAGCACCGCCTCGGGCGTCGCGATGGGCGCAGGAGTGACCTGCGCGAGCGCCACGCGCGACCCGAGGGCCACCAGGACCACCGCCAGCACCCTCTGGAGCGTCCGTCCCGTGCGTCGCATCAGAACGTCTCCCCGAAGCCGAAGTACAGCCCCCAGCCCTTCTCACCCTTGTAGACACCCGGATCGTTCAAGAGGAAGCCCACGTCGAGCCGCACGAGCCCCAGCGGCGTGTCGGCGCGCAGGCCCCCGCCGGCCGTGTAGCTCCACTCGTCGGGCTTGTACGTGCGCGCCTTGGCCTGCACGTCGCCGAGATCGCCGAAGCCCACCACGTAGAGCGGTCCGAACGTGCGGAAGCGCAGCTCGAGGTTCCCCTCGACCATCGTGTAGCCGCCGATGGGGATCGACTCGCAGCCATCGGCTTCGGTGCACTCCTCGACGCGCGGCGACAGCCGGCGCGACGCCCAGCCGCGCACGGTGTTCGCCCCGCCCAGGTAGAACCTCGCGCTGATGGGCGCGCCCGGATGCGAGCCGAAGGGTTGGATCAGCCCGGTCTGGAAGCGGCTCGCGATCTGCAGGCGCTTCCAGGGCTTCCAGAACGCCTTCACCCCCGCCAGCAGCTTGTGGAAGTCGAAGTGGCCGCCCAGGAAGCTGCCGGCCAGATCGTAGGTCACCTCGAAGATCACGCCGTCGGTGGGCTTCAGGATCGAGTTCGTGAGGTACAGGTTGGCGCCCGCCTCGAGGAACGTCAGCAGGAACGGGTCGCGGAAGTCGCGCCCCAGGATCGAGGTCTTGGCGTCGAGCAGAGGGCTGACGTGGTAGAAGTCGACGAACGACAGGTTGTGGCTGAGGCTCAGCTTCAGGAGCCCCGCGAACCAGCGGCTCACCCCCAGGCGGCTGCCCGGCGAGTAGTACTGGTAGCCCTCCTGCAAGTTCACGTCGAACGTCGGCGCCAGCTCCCACTCGAGGAAGTCCTCGAGCAGGCCCTTCTTCGAGAGCTTCGGCGCCAGCGACACCACCGGCCCGTGCAGCGTGGGATCCCAGGGGTTCGGCATCTCGGCCCAGCCCCCGACCGCCTTCAGCTCGAGCCGGTACAGCCGCTGGAACAGGTTCACGTGCGTGTACTGCACGCTCGCCTGCTCCTGCCAGCGGATGGTCTCGAGCGTCAGCTGCCCGCCCACCTTGATGCGCTCGGGCTCGGCCTCGCTGACCCGCACCGTGAGGTCGACCAGGCCGTCGTCGACCCGCTCGGGCGGCACCGTCGACACCCACTGGAACACCTGCATGCCCTTCAGCGCCTGCTCGACCTGCTGCACGCGCGCCGGCGAATAGGGCTCGCCCTTCGCGAAGCGCACCTCGACGTCGACGCGATCGCTCGGCACGTCGACCAGCCCCTCGACCTCGATGCGCCCGATGCGCGCGAAGGGGCCGGGCTCGAGCACGAAGGTCGCGTCGGCCACGCGCGCCAGCGGATCGACCGCTGCCTCGGACGTCACGCGGGCCAGCGGGAACCCGCGCACCAGCAACGCCTGTCGCAGGCTGCCCAGGCTCGCGTTCAGCCGCCCCGTCGCGAAGGGCGCGTCGAGGGCCAGGGTGGCCTCACGCTCGACCTTGGGGCGCTCGGCCTCCGGCACCTCGCACGTCGGCGGCCACTGGAAGCGCACCGATCGCGTGAGCGTGGGCAACCCTTCGTCGATGCGGACCACCAGGTCGACCTTGCGCCCGTCGACGTGGCTCTCGAGGCCGGTGACCCGCGCCTGGTAGTAGCCATGGGCCTGGTAGAGTTGCTCGAGGCGCTGCCGGTCGACCTGGGTCAGGGCTTCGTCGTACGGGTAGTTCGGCGTGAAGGGCAGCCAGCTGGTCTCGCCCGCGAACAGGTGGTCGAGCAGGCGCCCCTTCGAGAGCGCGTGGACACCCTCGAAGCGCACGTCGCGCAGGCGATAACCCTGCCCCAGCACGAACGGTTTCTGGCTCGCGCAGGCCAGCAGCGCGAGGCCGAGCAGCCCCGCCAAGCCCAGGATGCGGGCCGCGCGACGCGTTGCCTCTGGAGCCGTCACGCTCACGGCTTGGCCGTCGACGAGTTGATCAGCGAGTACGAGAACGTGAGCAGCAGGCTGTTCTGCATTTGCCACTCATCGACCACCTGCGGCTCGCGCATGATCTTGAACTGGTAGTCGAGCGAGGCCCACGACACCAGCTTGAAGGACAGCGTGACCAGGAACTCGACGTTGGTCAGCTCGAGCGCGTTGCGCTTGTCGTCGGCCGGCAGCGACGTGTGAACCACCGGGGTCATGGCTTCGAGCTGCGCCTTGTAGGTCAGGAGCTTGTCGTAGGCGGTCCCCCACGCGCCCAGGGTGGCCTCGGCGCCGGCCTGGTGCACGGTGGACAGCGCGTTGACCTCGATCAGCCCGATGGTCTCGGGCTTGTCGGCCAGCACGAACTGGTCCTCGGCGAAGGTGTGGCGACCGCCGAAGCCGACGCGCGCTTCGAACGTGACCGGATCGCTGGACACCGGCGTGTACACGAGACCGACGGACTCCTTCAGGACGAACGGCTTGAAGGGGTCGGTGAGCTTCAGGCGATCGTTGGTGAACACCTTGTCGCGCCCCTGGATGGCGTAGTCGACCACCGTCGGGCGGACGTCCTTGCCCTCGAAGAACGAGGTGGCGAACCCGGCGCGACCGAACACGCCGAGCCAGGGAGGCAGGAAGCGGTAGATGTAGATCGTGTCGAGCTTGACCTCGTCGCTGGCCTTCACGAACTCGGGGATGACCGGCGTGCGGCTGAACGACTCCTTGATCGAGAGCGCGTTGCGCCACTCGTTGCGCCCCGCCAGCAGGTTGGCCTCGCCCGTGAACTGCAGGCCCATCAGCCACGACGACCCGTTCGGCTGGCCGACCACCTTGCGGTTGTCACCGAAGCTCACGCTCGAGCCGACCGTGGCCGAAAAGTCCCAGCCGTCGGGCTTGGCCGCCGCCTTGGTGACCTCGGCCGCCACCCCGTCCCCCGCGATCTCGGGGGCCACCTCGGCGTACGCGGGCATCGAGAGCGTGACGGCCGCGAGGGCCAGGGCAAAGACGAGTCTGCGGCTTGGCATGAGGTCCTCCGATGAGAATTTGTAAACCACATGGTGCGCGCTCGATCGTCGGTCGTCAAGCGCTGGTCTCACGCTTTCGCCGAGCCGATCACGCGGTACACCGCGGCCCCCAGCAAGGCCCCCACGAGGGGGGCGACCCAGAACAGCCAAAGCTGGGAAAGGGCCCAGCCGCCCGCGAACAGCGCGACCCCCGTGCTGCGCGCGGGGTTGACCGACGTGTTGGTGACCGGGATGCTGATCAGGTGGATCAGCGTGAGCCCGAGCCCGATCGCGATGGGCGCGAATCCGGCGGGGGCGCGCGGGTCGGTGGCACCCAGGATGATCACGAGGAACGCGGCCGTCATGACGATCTCGCACGTGAGGGCCGCGATCAGCGAATAGCCGCCGGGCGAGTGCTCGCCGTAGCCGTTGGACGCGAAGCCCCCGATCTCGAAGCCCGCCTTCCCCGTCGCGATGGCGTACAGGACCGCAGCCGCAACGATCGCGCCGACGACCTGCGCCACGATGTAGGGGAGCAGCTGGCCGGCCGGGAAGCGCCCCCCGGCCCACAGCCCGACCGAGACGGCCGGGTTCAGGTGGCAGCCCGAGATGTGCCCGATGGCGTAGGCCATGGTGAGCACGGTCAGGCCGAACGCCAGGGCGACGCCGACGAAGCCGATGCCCAACCCCGGGAAGGCCGCCGCGAGCACGGCGCTGCCGCACCCTCCGAGCACCAGCCAGAACGTCCCGAACCCTTCCGCCACGTACTTGTTCATCGGGTCCCCCTAGTCGAAGTCTTCGTATCGCTCGACGGCCTTCTTGTAGGTCTCCTCGGCCGACTTCTCGGCCTGCAGGGCCTTGGCCGCGTCCTCGCGCGCGGCGACCGCCGCCTTCTGGCGCTCGCCGTTCTGGGCAGCGAACTTCGCCGCCGAGAAGCCCTCGAAGGGGATCAGGCCCTTGCTCTCGGCGAGCAGCGCCTTGCGGTACTCCAGCTCGGTGTCGGCCGCCTCGACGTCGCGCTCGGCCGACGTCTTCTCGGCGGCCACCCGCGCCTTCTTGGCCTTCAGCCACGTCACCTTGGCCTGCACCGGGTCGCGCGCGAGCTCAACGCCGCACGGACGGTGACGCAGACGCTCCAGGCGGTGGCCGACGGCGCCCGAACACTGGCGAGGGCCGACCGGGCGGCCGTGTGCCTGAACGACGAGACGCGCCCCGACCACCTCGCGGTCTGGACGAGCCCGATCGAGAGCGCCGACGGAGGCTCCTTCTCGATCGACTGGGACCTGCTCCACGAAGCCCTGCACGATGGCGTGGCCTCGATCGCCAAGGTCGGCGCCCAGGGCCCGCCGTCCGGTGACGTCGGGCTGGCCACCCGCGACGATCGGACGGTCGCCGTGGTGCCCGTGTACGGCAGCGACGCCATGGTGGGGGCGATCTTCGTGGAGTTTCTGGACGTGGAGACCCGATTCGACGAGCACGACCTGGACGCGCTGGCCGTGTTCGGGATCGAGGCGGGCACGGCCATCGAGCGCGCGCTCACCGTCGACCGCCTCGAGGCCAGCCTGGTCGGGGCCATCCGGGCGCTGGTGGCCGCGATCGACGCCGCCGATCCGTACACCTGCGGACACTCCGCGCGCGTCACCGACTACGCGAAAGCCATCGTCCGCGAGATGGACCTTCCCGACGACCAGATCGAGGTCGCCGAGGTCGGCGGCCTGCTCCACGACGTGGGAAAGATCGGCGTCGATCCGGCCGTGCTCCACAAGCGGGGGGGCCTCGCCGACGACGAGCGCGAGCTCTTGCGCCGGCACGCGATCCGCGGGGCCGAGATCGTCCACTCCATCGGGCACCCCCGCATCCGGGAGATCAAAGAGGTCGTACGGCACCACCACGAACGCTGGGACGGCCGGGGCTACCCGGATGGCCTGGCCGGCGACCAGATCCCACCGGTCGCGCGCGCCGTCTCGATCGCCGACACGTACGACGCGATCACGACGACGCGCCCGTACAGCCAGGCGATGCCACACGAGCGGGCCATGGAGGCCCTGCACGAGGGGGCCGGCACGCAGTTCGACCCGGAGGCCGTGGCGGCCTTCGAGCGGGCCATCCGAAAGGGCGCGATCACCACGATCCGCACGGCCACGCCGGGGCCGCACAGCCGCTTCGCCGGGTCCAACTTCGTGTCGATCTCGGGGCTCATGCCGCGAGCGCAGGGGCCGCAGGAGCCGTGGAAACAATGACGACGACCCCGCGGTGTGCAAGGAGCGTGCGGGGCTTCCGCGTGCTGGTCGCGACGCTCGCCGTGATCGCAGGGGGCGAGCGAGCCGGCCACGCCCAGGCCGCCGTGGGGCTCCTCCACCCGGCGCCGGGCGCCGAGGCGCTGCTGGCCGTTCCGGCGGCCGCGTGCGCCGGGCACCTCGCGTGGCAGGCCGGCGTCGGGCTCGACTACGCGCGCGACGTGCTGGTGGGCACCTCGTCACGGAGCAGCGTGGCGCGCCCCGTCGCCGATCGCGTGGCGACCGAGCTGTGGGGCACGCTGGGCCTCTTCGAGCGCTTCGACCTGGCGGTGGCGCTCCCCGCAGCGCTCTCCCAGCGCGCCGATCGTTACGCCTGGAGCACCGACGCCGGCGGTGCCGGGCTCGGCGACCTGCGCGTACTGGCACGGGCGAGCGCGCTGCGCACGGCCGCGCACGCGGGCTTCGGACTGGCGACCCAGGTCGAGCTGACGGTCCCCACGGCGACGGGCGCCCCCTTGCTCGGCGAGGATGGCGTCACGATCACGCCCTGGCTGCTGGCCGACTGGCGCTCGGCCGGAGGGGTCCTGATCGCCCTTCGCGCGGGCTACCTGGTACGCCGCGCGACGCGCTTCGAAGACCTGCGCTTCGACGACGAGGTGCGCGTGGGGCTCGGCACCGAGCTCCCCCTGGGGTGGCAGAGCCTCTCGGCGCTGGCCGAACTGGCGAGCGGTGCAGGGCTCGGAGACGCGGCCACCACGGCGCGTCGGCTGCCCGTCGAGGTCGCCGGGGCGGTGCGCTGGCGCTCGGCCGCCGGCGTCGTCCTGACGCTCGGCGCCGGCAGCGGCCTGTCCGAGGGCTACGGAGCGCCGTCGATGCGCGCGTTCGTGGCGATCGCCGTCGGTCCGGGACGAGCGACGTCCGGCCCGGTCGCCGAGGCCGCGGCGGCCCCGCCGACCGAGGTGCCCGTTCCCGTGCCCCTACCCGTCGCACCGCTCTCGGCAGCGGCGTTCGACCGGGCCGTCGCCGACCAGCCCGACGCCGACCGCGACGGCCTGGTCGCGTCCGCCGATCGGTGCCCGGACCGGCCCGAGGATCGCGACGGCTTCGACGACGACGACGGCTGCCCCGATCCGGACAACGACGGCGACGGGGTGCCCGATACCGACGATCGCTGCCCCCGCGAGGCCGAGGTGGTCAACGGCGTCGACGACGGCGACGGCTGCCCCGACCAGGGCACGGCCGCGGTCACCGTGACGACCGAGGCGATCCGCCTCGACCATCGCGTCCAGTTCGCCACCGGCAGCGCCGAGGTTCGCCCCGAATCGCTTGGCCTGCTCGCCCAGGTCGCGGCGGCTCTCAAGGCGCACCCCGAGATTCGAAAGGTCCGCGTCGACGGCCACACCGACGACGTGGGCGATCGCGAGCAGAACGTCGACCTGTCCCTGCGACGCGCCGAGCGGGTCGTGTCGATCCTGATCGACGACGGGGTCGCGCCGGCGCGCCTCGAGGCCAAGGGCTTCGGGCCCAAGGTGCCGCTGGCACCGAACGTCGCCGAGGCCAATCGGGCGCAGAACCGTCGCGTGGAGTTCACCATCCTCGGCGACCACCCCGGGGAGGCCGCACCATGAGGCCGCAGGTGGTCCCCTGGCTGGCGCTGGTCGCTCTCGTCGCCGCCCCCGGCACGCCCGCACGCGCCGAGGAGCCGCCCGGGCTGTCCGACTACTGGGTGCAACCAGGCGACTCGTGCTGGAGCATCGCCGAGCGCCTGTTCGGCAGCGGCGAGCGTTACGACCAGATCCATCGGTACAACGATCTGGGCCCCATGCCCCACCTGCTGACCCCGGGGCAGCGCCTGCGGGTCCCCGGCACGGCCTCGCCGCCGACCGCGCGCGTCCGAGTCCCCCAGAACGACGTGCGCTCGCGCCCCCCGGTGTCTCCCGACTGGGTCAATGCCCGCGAGAACACGCCGCTCTGGCAGCTCTTCCGGGTGGCCACCGGCGACGAGTCCTCGGCCGAGATTCGCTTCCAGGACGAGTCGTCCCTGGTGATGCGCCAGGACGCGCTGCTGGTCATCCACGGCGCTTCCGCCGCCGCGGCCCGGCTGAAGCGCGAGATCAAGACGACCATCACCCTCGAGAAAGGCACGGTCCGGGGCGGCCTGGCCCGCCTGGACGCCGTGGCCGATCTCGCGGTCTCGACGCCGGCCGCCGAGATCGACCTGCTGGCGACCCTGGCGCAGGTCTCGGTCGACGAGGAGGAGGCCACGCAGGTCTGCGTGTGTCGCCCGCGCCCTCGACGAGGCCGCCGGCCTCGGCGTCAGCCAGCCCGGCCAGACCGTGGCGGTCGGCGACTCGGACTGTGACGGGGTCGTCGACGGCCTCGACTGCGCCCCAGAGGACCCGACGCGCTACGCTCCCCTGTCGCCCGATGACGCGACCTGTGACGCGCTCGACGACGACTGCGACGGCACCCCCGACGACGACTTCGCCTCCCAGCCCACCGCCTGCGGCGTCGGCGCCTGCGCCGCCGTCGGCGCCACCTCCTGTGTGGCCGGCCAGGTCCTCGACTCCTGCATCCCTGGCGCACCCGCCGTAGATGACGCAACGTGTGACGCGCTCGACGACGACTGCGACGGCACCTCCGACGACGACTTCGCCTCCCAGCCCACCGCCTGCGGCGTCGGCGCCTGCGCCGCCGTCGGCGCCACCTCCTGCGTGGTCGGCCAGGTCCTCGACTCCTGCACCCCCGGCGCACCTGCCGTAGATGACGCGACCTGTGACGCGCTCGACGACGACTGCGACGGCACCCCCGACGACGACTTCGCCTCCCAGCCCACCGCCTGCGGCGTCGGCGCCTGCGCCGCCGTCGGCGCCACCTCCTGCGTGGCCGGCCAGGTCCTCGACTCCTGCACCCCCGGCGCACCCGCCGCCGACGACGCGACCTGTGACGCGATCGACGACGACTGCGACGGCACCCCCGACGAAGACTGCGTGCCCGCGGAGCCCCAGCCCGAGCCCCAACCCGAGGCCCAACCCGAGCCCCAGCCCGAGCCCCAGCCCGAGCCCCAGCCCGAGCCCCAGCCCGAGCCCGTCGAGGAGGTCGTCGAGCCGACGCCGGACGCGGGCCCTGAGGTCGAGCCGCACGAGATCGCGCCGACCGAGGTCGTCCCGCCCGACGCGGCCGCAGACCAGGAGTCCTTCCACTTCGGCGGCGGCGGCGGGTGCACGCTCCGCGGGGCCGCCACCCCGGATCTCGCAGCCGGGTGGCTCACGATGCTCCTCCTGGCTGGTCTCGCCGGGCGCCGGTTCCGTCCGGACCGCGGTCACAGGGTACCTTGAATCGGCGGGCTGCTTTCCGTATCATCCCACTTCGACGACACGACGTTCAACTGCGTCACCAGGGGGCCCGATGCCGGTCACGTTCAACGAGGTCTTCGGCGGCGAGATCGCCGTCCCCCAGGGCGGCAGCGGAAAGATCTACGGTGTGGTCATCGCCATCGTGGTCGACAACAAGGACCCCGAGGGCATGTACCGCATCAAGGTCAAGTTCCCGTGGCTGTCCGAGTCCGACTCGGCGCTCACGGACAAGGCCGACAAGGAGGACTTCACCTCCACGTGGGCCCGCATCGCCACGTTCATGGGCGGCCCCGACCGCGGCGCGTTCTGGCTGCCCGAGCCGGCCGACGAGGTGCTCGTGGCGTTCGAGCACGGCGACATCCGCTTCCCGTACATCATCGGCAGCCTGTGGAATGGCAAGGACAAGACCATCCACGACAACAAGGGCCAGGACGGCAAGAACAACTACCGCACCATCCGCTCGCGCTCGGGCTCGGTGCTCACCTTCGTCGACGACGCCGCGAACAAGAAAGAAAAGATCATCCTGCAGACCAAGCGCGACCTGAAGAAGGTGCAGACCGACGAGCCCAAGGGCTGCGGCGGCGTCTACGTGGTGCTCGACCACACCGACGGCAAGCGCAAGATCGAGATCGCCGACAGCGACAACAACGAGTACATCCGCCTCGAGATCGACAAGAAGAAGATCACCATCGAGTCGGTCGACGGCGACATCGAGATCCTGGCCAAGAAGGGCAAGATCCTGCTCGACGCCAAGGAAATCCAGACCCACTCGAGCGCGGCCACCCAGATGAAGGCCGACTCCGACATGAAGCAGGAGGCCGGCGCCACCATGCTGGCCAAGTCCGCCTCGACCCACACCATCAAGGGCTCCCAGGTCCTCATCAACTGACCCCGCGCGCCCCAGCGCGGGAACACTTGGACATCGTCGCGCGTTTACTATAGAAGATGCGGCGCGCTGTTGCCCACACTGCGGAGGATCGCGGCATGGCGGAAAAGAAGAACGGCTACGGGCGCGCCCTCCTGTGGTGCGGCACCGCGGCGCTGGCAGGGCTCCTCGGCCAGCACCTGTGGCTCGACTGGCGGACGGCGGGCTCGACCCTCTCGATGGGGCTGCTGGGCGCCCTGGCGCTGGTGCTGGCCAGCTACATCGCGGCCACCGCCTGGCGCGAGAAGCGCAAGCTGGTGACCTTCCTGGTGTCGATCCCGTTCACCGTGACGGTCATCGGCTGCCTGACCGCGCTCACGATCCTCGGCACCCTCGTTCTGCAGCGCATCCCCCCCGAGCGCTTCGATCAGATCTACGGCGCCGCGGCCGACCCGCTGCGCTACCTGTTCCTCGAAGACCTGTTCCACGCGTTCTGGTTCGGGGCCATCGTCCTCCTGATGGTGGTCTCGCTCTTCCTGATCGCCGTGCGACGTTGGCCGTGGACGTGGGCGCGCATCGGCTACGCCATGGCGCACCTGGGCATCGTGGTGGGCCTGCTCGGCGCCGCCGTCGGCTCGGCCACCGCGATCCGCGGGCGCCTCGACACCGAGGTGGGCAAGTCCTCGAGCACCATCCTCGGCTCCGACTGGAAGACCGGCCGGCGCATCCCCATCGAGCTGCCCTTCGAGGTCCGCCTCGACAACTTCCGCATCGACGAGTACGAGCCGGTCTACCGCCTGTACCTGTTCAAGCACGTCGAGGGCAGCTCCGACCCCAACGACTTCAAGCCCCTGCTGGCCATCGACCCCGAGAAGCAGCTCGGCAAGCTGGTCGACGCGGGCGACGGCGTCAAGGTGCGCATCGACACGTACGACCCCGCGGGCCGCCCCGCGACCCCCGCCGGCGGCGCGCCGCACACCCTGTCGCTCGACGGCAAGGGCTACGTGGTCGAGCCCGGCAAGACGTTCGCCGACCTTGGCGGCTACCACGTGACGGTGGGCGAGTACTTCCCGCAGTTCACCTACGACATCCAGACCAAGCAGGCCGCCAACGCCTCGAACGAGCCGAAGAACCCGGCCCTGAAGGTCACCGTGCGCAAGGGCGGTCCCGAGGGGGAGGTGGCCTACGACGGCTGGCTGTTCGCCAACATGCCGGGCTTCTCGATGAACCACGGCAAGGGCGGCGACGGCGAGAAGGAGTGGGTGCCCATCTACGTATACGCGGGCGCCGTGGCGGCCGGAGGCCCGACCGCGGGGGTCACGGTGCAGGACGGCGGCGCCACGAAGACCTACGACCTGGCGCTGTCCGAGGACCGGAGCCTGTTCGCGGCGGCCGGGGGCAAGGTGGTGGGGGCCTTCCGCGTGCGCGACAAGGAGGCCAAGAACTACTTCTCGACCATCTCGATCGTGCGCAACGACGCGGTGGTGCTCTCGAAGCAGATCTTCGTGAACGAGCCCCTTTTCTTCGAGGGCTGGGCGTTCTACCAGTCCAACTACGACCCCGACAACCTGCGCTACTCGGGCATCGAGGTGGTGCGGGATCCCGGCCTGCCGCTCGTGTACGCGGGCCTCACGCTGATGATGCTCGGCGTGTTCCAGATCTTCTACCTGCGGACCCTGCGCCGGAAGAAGCAGGAGGTGGCGGCATGATGATGCTCACACGCCTGGGGCTGCCCTTCACCATCACCGTGCTGGTGGTCGCGGCCACGACGGCAGCCTACGCCCTGAACCTCGTGAACCGCAGCCCGCTGGTCAAGGCGCTGTCGTCGCTCCTGTTCCTCGTGTCGCTCGGGGCCATGAGCTGGATCATCGGCAACCGCTACGTCGAAGCCGGCCGCCCGCCGTTCAAGACCCTGTTCGAGTCGCTGGTGCTGTTCGGCTGGTGCATCGCCTTCGTGTACGTCATCGTCGAGCGCTTCTACCGCATGGCCCTGCTCGGCTTCCTGGCCATCCTCTTCGTGCTCGGCATCTTCGGCTACGCGATCTCGAAGGCCGACGTCGACATCATCAGCCTGCCCGCGGCCTTGCAGAGCGGCTGGTTCATCCCGCACGTGGTCGTCTACTTCCTCGGCTACGCCGCGCTCTTCGTGGGCACCGCCATCGCCGCCATCTTCCTGTGGAAGCCCCAGGGCACCGTGACCTTCACGAACCTGTCGGGCGAGCGCACCATCGAGTACGGAGACCTGATGCACACGGTCATCCGCTTCGGCTTCGCCCTCATCACGGTGGGGCTGGTCATCGGCGCCGTGTGGGCCAAGTCGGCCTGGGGCGACTACTGGGTCTGGGATCCCAAGGAGAACTGGTCGCTCATCACCTGGTTCATCTACATCATCTACCTGCACCTGCGCACCACGCCCGGCTGGAGCCGCAAGGCCTCGGCCTGGCTGCTGATCCTCGGCTTCGCGGCCGTCATGTTCACCTACCTCGGCATGAACCTCCTGCCCACCGCCGAGCAGTCCGAGCACGTGTACCAGTAACCGGTTCCGGTCGCCCCGTTCGGAAACGCACGGGAACAGGAAAGGAACGGCATCTACTTCCGTCCGACGGGACGCCGGGGGTAGAGTCGAAACCGGGATCACGGAAAGCTGTCCGGCGCACGAACGCCTCGTGGCGAACAACGGGGAGGTGTCACGATGGAACTGCTCTTGACCGCGGTCGAGGCCCGGGTCCTTCGGGAGACGCTGGAGACGGCCTTCAACGAGCTGCTCCTGGAGATCGCCCGCGCGGACCACCGCACGGCCCGCGAGGCGTTGAAGGAGCGCGAGGAGATCCTGAAGGGCCTCCTCGATCGGCTCCCCTCTGACGCGACGGCCGTGGCCTGATCCCGCCGCGCCGGAGCCGACGGGCCAACGGCGAGGTCGCCCGCTACTCCCACTCGATGGTTCCGGGCGGCTTCGACGTGACGTCGAGGCCAAGCCCGGAGACGCCCGGCAGCGACAGCAGGTCGCGGGTCAGCTCGGCCAGCAGCTCGTCGGGCAACGGCGCCGGCTGGGCGGTCATGGCGCGCTCCGAGAGCACGGGGCGCACGATCAGCATCTCGGAGCCCTGGCCGTCCAGTTCGAGCGGCACGAGCACCGTGGGGCACTGCCACACCTCGCCGTACAGATCGTGCCGGCGCAGCCCCTGCATGACGATGGCGTCGGCCTCGCGCAACAGGTCGAGGCGGTCCCGGGTCAGGTAGGCCGGCACCACGCGCGCCGCGGCGGGCAGCCTGGGCCCCAGGTTCCACACGCAACGGTTCAGGCCCGGCACCTCCTTCAGGATGGCGCCCACGGCCTCGATCAGGCGCTCCCACGGCAGCTGGCCCTGCAGGAGCGCGGGGTGCTCGTACGAGCGCAGGTCGGCCTTCACGCCCACCGAGCGCACGGGCAACGGCCGCGCCTCGAGCTCGTAGCGGGCGGCCACGGTCGACAGGGGCTCGCGCAGCGCGGCGATCTCGGCGTCGGTCACCTCGGCGCCGGCGCACAGGCAGCGCACGCCCAGGCCCGGCCCCGGGAAGGGGTGCCGCCACAGCGCCTCGTGCGGGATGCCGAGCTTCGCGCCCAGCTCGCGCACCTCGACCTTGTACAGGTCGGCCAGCGGCTCGACCACGCGCCCGGCCTGGATCATCTGCTCGATGATGGGCACGCGGTTGTGGTGCGTCTTGATGGTGTCGGCGCGCTTGGTGCCGCCGGTCTCGATGGTGTCGGGGTAGATGGTGCCCTGCCCCAAGAGGTGCTCCTGCAGGCCGCGCCGCAGCGCCTCGCGCTCGAACACGCGGATGAACGTGTCGCCGATGGCGCGCCGCTTGGCCTCGGGCTCGGCGAGCCCGGCGCAGGCGTCGAGGAAGTCACGGGTCGCGTCGACGAAGTGCAGGTGCTTCGAGAGCCCCAGTCGGCGGAACAGATCGAGCACCTGCCGGCTCTCGTCCTTGCGCATCAGGCCGTTGTCGACGTGCAACAGGTGCAGCCGGTCGGGGCCCAGCGCCTTGCCGAGCAGTAACGCCGCCACGGTCGAGTCGACGCCGCCCGAGGCCAGCAGGAACACCGAACGATCGCCGACCTGGCGCTTCACCGCCTCGAGCTGCTCCTCGAGGTAGCGTTCCATGGTCCAGGTGGGCTTCACGCCCGCGATCTTGAACAGGAAGTTCGCGATCATCAGGCTGCCGTGCACCGAGTCGTCGACCTCGGGGTGGTACTGGAAGCCATAGCGCCGGAGCGTGTCGCTGCCGAGCGCCGCGAAGCGATGGACGGGCGCGCCGGCGCCCACGGTGCTGGTGGCCAGCTCCTCGAAGCCGTCGCCCACCGCCGTGACGCTGTCGAAGTGGCTCATCCACACGGTGTCGACCGACGGTACGCCCTCGAAGAGGGGGTGGTCCTTCAGAAGGTGCAGCTCGGTCTTGCCCCACTCGCGGCCGCCGTTCACCACCGTGCCGCCGTACTGCTTGGCGATCTCCTGGTGGCCGAAGCAGAACCCGAGGATGGGCACGTCCAGGTCGTACAGCGCGCGCGTGTAGTCGCTGTCCTCGCCGTGGGAGCTGAGGCTGGGGCTGCCCGACAGGATGATGGCCTTGTAGGGCCGGAAGGCCTCGATCGGGTCCTCGGGCTGGCGGATCTCGGCCAGCACGTGCAGGCGACGAACCTTGGTGGCGATCAGGTGGGCGTATTGCCCACCGAAGTCGACGACGGCGACGCGATCGTGCTGCATCGGGATCTCCCGCCGGATGATGCGGGAGTTTTACTCGATTTGGGGGGTCAGCGAGAGAAGAAACGTGGAGACGCCCGTCGTAGCGAGGCTACTTATGACAATCGCCGCACTTCATGGTCGGACCGCTCTTCTTGCCGGCCTTCTCGGTGTCCTTGTGGCAGCCCTGGCAGGTCTTGTGGAAGGCGTCCTTGGTCTTCACCTTCGCGGTGTCGTTGTGGCAGGCGGTGCACTTCTGCTCCTTGCCCGCGTCGTCCTTGTGGTGGCACTTCTTGCACGTGACACCCTCGAGGCCCTGGTGCTTGGCGTGGTCGAACTGCACCGCGTTCTTCGTCGGCCCCTTCAGGTCGATCTTCGCCGCACCCTTGTTCTCGGCGTACAGGGTCCCCGCGAACAAAAACGCCACCAGCATGCCCAGAATCGTCGTCCAGCGCGCCATGGTTTCCTCCTTGCGTCGTCCGTTCTTCGGACCCAGGTTTGCTATACCGTACCCTCTATCCGTACGGTCGACAAGATCCGACGCAGCGAGTCCGCCAAAATTCACAGCGCGCGCTCGGGCGGGCTCGTTGACACCCGGTTTTCGGCCCCGTATCCTGGCCCGGCAGCTTCGGAGGTTCCCGTGCGCGTGCTGGTGACGGGTGGGCTCGGGTTCATCGGATCGCACGTTGCGGAGTCCCTCGCCCGGACGGGCCACGAGGTCTTCGCGGTCGACAACACCTGGTTCAACGGGGTGCCCCTGCAACCGGCCCACGAGGCCGAGGTCCAGGCGCGGCGCGAGCGCCTGGCGGCCTGCGGAGCCCGCGTGGTCGAGGCCGACCTGCTGACCGAGCAGGGCGCACCCGAGGCCTTCCGCCAGGTCCAGCCGACCCACGTGCTGCACCTGGCCGGTCTCGCGCGGGCCGACGTGGCCGCGCGCTCTCCCATGGTAGCCGTGGCCGCCAACCTCGACGCCACCGCGCGCCTGCTCGACGCCTGCGCGCGCCAGCCCGGGTTCCAGCGCCTGGTGTTCGTGTCGTCGTCCATGGTGTACGGCCACTTCGACACCCCGGTGGCCACCGAGACCCACCCCTGCCGTCCCATCGACCCCTACGGCGCCACCAAGCTGGCGTGCGAGGCGCTGGTCTGGAGCTGGGCGCGTCGCACGCCCTTCGAGGCCGTGGTGGTGCGCCCCAGCGTGGTCTACGGCCCCGGCGACTTCAACGGCCGCGTGACGCAGCTCTTCCTCGACAACGCGCTGGCGGGCAAGCCCCTGGTGCTCTTCGCGGGCGGGATCGAGCGCCTCGACTTCACGTACGTCACCGACGCGGCCGCCGGCATGGCGGCCTGCCTCGAGCAACCGGCCGCGGCCGGGCAGACCTTCAACCTCTCCAGCGGCGACGGGCGCTCCCTGCGCGAGCTGGCCGAGGTGGTGGCCGCCTACGTGCCGGGCGTAACGCTCGACGTGCGCCCCGAGGCCAGTGACCGCCCGCGGCGCGGCGCCCTCGACATCACGCGGGCGCGCGAGTTGCTCGGCTACGCGCCCACCGTCTCGATCGAGGAAGGCTTGTGGCACATGGCGCGCGCCCGGGGCGGGGCAGTCCCGCCGCAGCCCATCGGACGCGTGACGATCTAGGTGGCGCCCCCGAACACCGCGAACCAGGCGATCGACGGCGCTCCGGGTTCGGCGGGGTCCAGCACCGCCTCGCCGGCCGGGTAGTACCGGGCGCGGTGCCCGAGCAGGAAGGCGAGCGGGCTCGCCAGGGGCAGCGTACACCAGCGCGTGCGGTAGTGGACGGGCACGACCAGGCGCGGACGGAGCAGCTCGATCAGGCGGTGGGCCTCGGCGCCATCGAGGGTGGTACAGCCGCCGACGGGCACGAGCAGCAGGTCCGGCGCCGCGAGGCGGGCCAGCGTGGCCGGGTCGGGGATACCACCCAGGTCGCCGCAGTGCACCACCCGGCCCTCGGGCGCGTCGATCACGACCGCTCGGTTGTCGCCGAGGTAGCGGCCTCCGTGGGGGTCGTGGGCGGTGGGCACGAAGCGCACGCGCACGCGCCCCACGTCGGCGTCGGCCTCGACCACGTGCGGAGAGCCCAGGTGCGGCCCCACGTGGGCATGGTCGAGGTGGGGGTGCGAGCACACCGCCACGTCGAAGGCCCCCGAGGGCAGCGGGTACGTGAAGCGCCCGTCGAAGAGGGGCGAAGCGAAGGGATCGAGGATCCAACGCCCGCCGTCGAGGTCGAGCGACACGCAGGCGTGGCCGTGGTAGCGCACCCGAAAGGGCATGTCACGGCTCGGGGATCTCGGTGCAGACCCCTACGTACGGCAGGTTGCGGTAGCGGCCGTCGTAGTCGAGCCCGTACCCGATCACGAAGTGGTCGTCGATGGTGAAGCCCTTGTAGTCGATGGGCGTCTCGACGCGCGTGCGTGCCGGCTTGTGCAGCAGCGTGCACACCTTGATGGCGCGGGGATGCCGCGTACCCAGGTACTCCTGCAGGTAGTTCATCGTGAGGCCGGTGTCGATGATGTCCTCGACGATGATCACGTTGCGATCGGTGATGGGCCACGAGAGGTCGCGCGTGATGCGCACGACGCCCGTGGTGGTCGTGCTCGAGCCATAGGACGACACGCCCAGGAAGTCGATGACGACCTGGTTCTCGATGGCGCGCGCGAGATCCGCCAGGAACATGAAGGCGCCCTTCAGGACGCCCACCAGCAGCACCTCCTGGCCCTCGAAGTCGCGGCTGATCTGCGCGCCCAGTTCGCGGATGCGCGCCTGCAGGACGTCGGCGGGGATCAGCGGCTCGATGCGCGCGAGCGGCTTGAATTCGTTGGATTCACCCATGATTCCCTCACACCCACGAGTTGTTGAGCAGCTCGCCCAGGCCGCCGGCGCCGGGCACGATGTAGTGCTGGTCGGTCAGCCCGCGCTCTTCGTCCCAGCGCTGGCCGGGCACGGTGGTCAGCACGTCGGGCGCGCTCAGGCCGCGGTCGAGGCGGTAGGCGTACAGGATGACGTCGGGATGCCGCGTCGTCATGTGGCGGATGAACTCGGGCGTGATGATCAGGTTCATGGTGATCCACTTGTACGCCGAGCCGTACTCCCCGCACTTGTACAGGTCGATGGCCGTTCCCAGCGACGAGCCCGTGGCGCCCATGGGATCGGGGAAGAGCACCACGCGCCCGTCGACGGGACCGCCGATCTTGGCGCCCCCCACGCCCGCGCCGGTGACCGCGTGCGCCGCGTTCGTGACGCGGCTCATGATCAGGTGGTCCTGGCGTACACCCTCGGGGTGCAGGATGTGGTTCAGGCGATCGAAGCAGATGGACGACGGCAGGATGCCCGCGCGCGCGATGTCGACCGTGACCACCTGGCAGTCGGGGTCGACCAGCTCGGTCTCGAAGCGACCGTGCTCGGTGACCGTGACCATGCGCGAGGTGACCGACATGCGGCGCCGCGGGAACTCGGCGTTGATGACCGTGTCGACCATCGTCTGGTACAGCATCTTCAGGTAGCCGTTGATGGCCGGCTGGTGGGACTCGGGGGCGCCCAGGCGCGCCAGCAGCGAGAGCGCCACCGGGTGGTAGAGGATGTGCACGTTGGGGCCGTAGCGGTGCTCGATCTCGCTCGGTCGGAAGCCTTCGGCGGGGATGGCGGCTTGCACGGGGTCCTCCGTCAATGAGGATGGGTGACGCGATGCCGAGCCAGGTCGGCGGGCGTGTCGAGATCGTCCAGGACCGCGGCCACGCGCGTGGGGACGCGCACCACGGCCGGTCTGGCGGCCGCGAGCACGTCGCGCAGCGTGCGGTCGGCCGGCCCCTGGAGCACCTCGATCGCCGCCGCGGGGGAGAGCACCACGGGGTGACCGTCGCGCCCGTCGTGCGAAGCCAGCGCGGCGAACACGCCCGGCGCCGCGGCGGCGGCCACCAACCCGGCCACGTCGAGCCCGGTCAGCGGCGCCATGTCGACCGGAAGCACGAGCACCGGCCGGCGGGCCCGCCCCAACGCCCGCAGGCCGAGGCGCAGACTCGAGAAGGGACCATCCTCGACGCACGGATTGTGGGCCAGCAGCACCTTCGTCGCGTCGAGCGCGGCCACCTGCGCCGCGATGAGGGCATGGTGAGGACCGGTCACGACCACGACGGTGGCGGCTCCGCTGAAGAGCGCGAGGTGATGCTCGAGCAGCGTGCGCTCGCCGACCTGCAGCAGGGCCTTGGGCTCGCCCATGCGACGCGACGCGCCGCCCGCCAGCACGATCGCGTTGAAGCCGCTCATGTCAGTGGCAGAGACGGCAGGGCATGTCGCTCTTGCTGACGCCCGTGTCGTCGAACTCGCGGCCGGGGTGGGGGTTGCCGCCGGGGCCTCCGGGGCGGTGGCAGGCGATGCAGTTGGTCTTCTCGCCCCGGTCGTGGCAGCCGGCGCACAGGCCGATCTTCTTGCGGGCGTCGCGGCCGTGGTGCGTGGCCGAGCCGGCCTGCATCCAGCCGTCGGGGTGCCTGAACGATGCGCCGGCCAGCGTGACGCCGCTCTTCTGGTGGCACTCGGAGCACTCGTTGACCTGGTGGCAGCCGTAGCACTTCATGCGGTCGAGGCGGGCCTCGATCGGGTGCCGGCTCTTGAAGTCGCCGCGGTGCACGTGGGGCTTGGACACGTCCCAGGCGAAGCGCTGGGCCGGCGTGGTGCCTTGCAGCGTCGAGTGGCACTCGGCGCACGCGTCGTCGTCGTGGCAGTGCTGGCACACCATCTTCTCGCCGCGGGCCAGCAGGCCGTGCCGGCCGAGGAAGTCGGCGTCGTGGTTGAAGACCGCGAAGGGCTTGTCCTTCCACTCGGTCATGCGGCGATGGCACTGGTCGCACTTCACGTCGCGGTACTGCTCGCGGTGGCACTCCATGCAGGCCGTGTGCGTCCAGTTGCGGCGGTCGGCGCCGGGCGCGGCCGAGTCGGCCACCTGGGCGTGGCACTTCCGGCAGTCGCCCTCGACGGCCTCGACGTGCAGCTCGTGCGAGAAGTTCAGGTCGCGCGTGGCGTGGCGCGGCAGCTGCTTCGCCTGGTCGGGGTTCGTGTGGCACAGGGTGCAGTTGTCCTCGAGGTTGTCGTGGCAGCTGACACAGACGTCGTGGTCGGGGCGCTTGCCGAGGCCGACCTCGGTGGTCGCGGCCAGGTCCTTGTGGCAGTCGGTGCAGCCGACCTCGTTGTCGAGGTGCAGCTTGTGCGAGAAGCGCAGCTGATCGCCGTCGGAGGGCTTCGTACAGCCGACGAACGCCAGGAGCAGGAGCGCCAGGCAGAGGTTCAGGAGCTTCATCGCGTACCCTCCCCGCCCACTTCGAAGTCCCACGTGAGCTTCGCGAGTCCCCGGACCTCGGACGTGACCACGGGGGTGTGGTTCACCTCGGCGCCGACGTCGAGCACGAGCCCCGGGAGGAAGCGGTAGCCGAGCCCGCCGAACCCGGTGATGGCCTTGTCGTAGGCCCGGACGTCGTTCCGGAACAGGTAGGCCATGAGCTCGGCCGAGAAGCGCAGGCCGAAGCCGGTCTCGCCGGTACCGAAGACGCGCACGGCGTCGTAGCCGTTCTCGACCTCGCTCATGCGGTCGTACTCGAGGCCCACGGTCACGGGCATGGTGAGGGGCAGCGCGTAGCTGGCCCGGGCCTTGCCCAGGTAGCCGGTGTCGCCGTGCCCGTAGAGGTACTGGTCCCAGTTGACCCAGAACGAGAAGCCCTCGAAGGGTCGGACCTCGATGCCACCGCCCACCTCGTGGTGCAGCTCGCGCGCGAAGACCCAGAAGATCGAGGTGCGCGGCAGCAACGCGTCGGGGTCGAACAGGCCGTAGTGGACGAACACGCTGGCCCAGCGGCAGGCGACGATCGAGGTCGTGAGGTCGACCTCCTGGATGGCACGGCCGACCAGGTCGAACAGCGCCGAGCCGTCGACCGTGACCTGCCGGAAGTAGCGGAACGCGAAGTCGGCGCCCACGTTCTGGCGATCGATGTCGCCGGAGCTCCACTCCTGGTAGTACGAGGCGCCCAGGTGCCCGAGGTCCCAGGGCATCCAGGCCAGGCGGCCGCCCACGGCCGGGCGGTCGAGCGTGCCCTCGAAGCGGCGCTCGGTGACGATGCCGCCGAAGGCCTGCGCCTGCAGGTGCCACGGCAGGTAGCCCTCGACCGTCGCGCCGTCGAGCGCCACGCCGTAGCCGGCGCCGCGGTAGACGTACTGGCGGCCCGCGGTGACGCGTACCCGGCCGTCGGGGTCGACGTAGCGCACGAAACCGAACATCAGGTCGCCGGTGCCGCGATCGGCCGCGAAGCCCTTCAGCAGCTCGAGCTGTCCGAAGCCCGACACGTCGGCCGACAGTCCGGCCACCCCGAGGTTGCGGCCCTTGACGGTGACGTATTGGTAGACCGGGAACCGGTTACGTGTCTCGTCGGACGCCGCGTACGGATCGAGCTCGCGCCAGAACGTCGTGAAGGTCTCGGTGGACCCGAAGACGCTCGGGTGCACGGGCTCGGCGGCCAACAGCGCCGGGGCCAGCCATACGGCCGCGACGATCGCGAGAGCTCGACGCATCTTGGAACCTCCCCCTCCGGGCGGATCGCTGCCGAAGTCGATCGATCGTAGCGAACCCTCGCGCCGCTGGTCAATCTTTTCTGTCGTCACCCAGCCAATCGGTGTGGAACGGACCGGAGCCGGGCCGGTCCACGCGCTCGTACAGGTGGGCCCCGAACGCGTCGCGCTGCGCCTGGATGAGGTTCTGGGGGAGCCGAGTGCTGCGGTAGGCGTCGTAGTACGCGAGCCCCGCGGAGAGCGCCGGCACGGGGATGCCGTGACGGAACGCGGCGCCGAGGGTGTCGCGCCAGCCCGGCTGCGTGTGGTGGGCGTAGGCCTCGAAGGCCGGATCGAGCAGCAGGTTCGCGAGATCCGGGTCGCGCCGGAACGCGGCCATGATGGGGACCAGCAAGCGCGCGCGCAGGATGCAGCCGCCCGTCCAGATGCGCGCCACCTCGGCCAGATCGATGTTCCAGTGGTAAGCCTTCGAGGCCACGCGGATGAGCGCCATGCCTTGCGCGTAGGCCGCGACCTTGGAGGCCATCAGCGCGTCGTGGATGGCGTTCTCGAGCCCGCGACCGCCAGAGGGCGACGTCGAGAGATCGGCAGGCGTCGGGATGCAGCGGCTGGCGGCGAGCCGCTCGTCGTACATGGCCGACAACTGGCGGGCGTCGACGGCGGCCGAGATGGTGGGCACGGGCACGCCGAGCTCGAGGGCGGCCGAGACGGTCCAGCGGCCGGTCCCCTTCTGCCCGGCGCGGTCGAGGATGAGCTCGACCAGGGGCGCTTGCGTATCGGGGTCTGTGACCGTCAGCACCTTGGCCGTGAGCTCGACCAGGAACGAGGCCAGCGGGCCCTCGTTCCAGCGCGCGAACACCTGGGCCATGCGCGCGGCGTCGTAGCCCAGCGCGCGCTTCAGGAGGTCGTACGCCTCGGCCAGCAGCTGCATGTCGGCGTACTCGATGCCGTTGTGCACCATCTTCACGAAATGTCCGGCTCCGCCGGGCCCCACGTGGGTGACGCACGGGCCGTGCTCGGTGTGCGCGGCGACGCGCTCGAGCAGGGGCGCGAAGCGCGTGTACGCCTCGGGCGTGCCGCCGGGCATGATGGCGGGCCCCAGGCGCGCGCCCTTCTCGCCCCCCGAGATGCCCATGCCCACGTAGCAGAGGCCCATGTCGCGCAAGCGCTTCTGGCGCCGCTCCGTGTCGTGGAACCACGAGTTGCCGCCGTCGGCCAGGATGTCGCCGGGGGACAGCAACCCGAGGAGCATGTCGATGACGCCGTCGACCGGGGCGCCGGCCTTGACCATCAGGAGGACACGCCGCGGCGGCTCGAGCATGCGCACGAACGCGCCCAGGTCGTGCGTGCCGATGAGCGAAGCCCCCGGGTTCTCGGCCAGCAACTGGTCGACCGCGCCCGGCGAGCGGTTCCACACCGCCACGCGGAAGCCGTGGTCAGCCAGGTTCAGGGCCAGGTTGCTCCCCATCACCGCCAGTCCGATGACGCCGATGTCGGCGCGCTTCTGCTCCGGTGTCGTCATGACGTCCTCCCTGCACCGGTCCTTCCCGGTGACGATTACGGTTCCAGGTTCCCTCGTCGAATCTCTCGCACCCTGGCCTGCAGGGCAATGCCATCCTTCGTCAGACGGTAGCGCTGCCGACTGCTCTTCGGCTTGTCAGGAACGGTCATCTCGACGAAGCCGGCGTCCAGGGCCGGCACCAGATAGGCGGTGCGGAAGTAGTCCTCGTGGCGGAGCCCGAGGGCCTCCTGGATCTCCGCCCTTCGCATCTCGCCCTGGACGACGAGGACCACGCGCTCGACCTCCCTGGTGACTTCCCCGGTGACTTCCCCGGTGACTTCCCCGGTGACTTCCCCGGTGACTTCCCCGGTGACTTCCCCGGTGGCGGCCACGGGGCGTCGGAAGGTCACGATGAAGCCGTCCGACAGTTCGAACTCCGGTTCGGGCAGCCCGGCTTCGCGGCAACGCCGGATCATGTCGCGCGTGCCCGTACCCATGCGCTCGATGTACTTCGCCAGGTACAACGGCTCCGCCAACAAGGGATTTCCAGGAACCGAGCCGTGGGGCTCGCGAAGCTTGGCAAGCGTCAGGGACGGCGGCAGGTTGCCGGGATTCCACACCTCGAGGCGGTCTGCGAAGAGCATGACCTGAACACTACCGGCGCTGGTGTAGTCGCGATGAGCGACCGCATTGACGACGGCCTCGCCCACCACCTCGCGAGGGATCTCGTAGGCTACCGGAGCCTCGGTCCCCTCGGCCCGCGTGCCGACCGACAGGTTGATCTTCGAGAGCACGAAGTCGACCGCCTGGTCGACCAGATCGAACGCGTTGCCCTTGTACACGTGGTACGACGGAATCGGTTTGGCGACCTCGGTGCCGTGGAAGTGCGCGCACTTCACCTCGGAGGAGAGCAAGAAGCGTTGCGGCTGACGCCCGAACAGCAGTACGGCCGCGTGCGTAGGGCGGTCGTCGTGCAACAGGTTCAGGTGCGCCAGCACCTCCCGGGGCGTGGCCTCCTCGGGCAGAGGAAAGCCCCGGGCGAGCCGCGCCCGACGCACGAACACGGCCAAGCGCTCCTCATCGAGGTCGGCCAGCGTCGCGTTGCGGCAGGGCGCAGCGTCGAACGGCACATGGCGGATAAGCTCGTGGTCGGCGAGGACCTGCACCAGCGCCGCGTACAGCGCCGCGATCAACTCCGCGACACTCCCGAACCGACGACGGATGACCTCCGCACCGGCCCGGCGTACCAGCGCCTGCATCTTGGGTTGTCGCGCCGAGTCGTCGGCCCCCTTCACGAAGATCAGCCGGTGCTTGTTTCCGCGGGTGGCGGCGTCGAACTCGCGCTCCGTGGGAGACACACCGTCGCCGTCCTCGAACCCGTACTGGGCGCCGAACAACCCCACGTAGATGTCGCAGCGCTGGACCTCCTCCAGATAGACCTCGTCGGCCCGCCGGTCGGCGGCCGGTACGTCCTCGAACAGGAAGGGCTCGAAGAACCTGCGCAGGAGCGGGTCGCCATGCAGGTAGTCGCGCAGAGCGGCACGCTCGGCCGCGAACTCCTTCTGTACGCTGCTGATGAAGAGGCGGAGGGGGGTCATGCTGGGTTTCCACCTGCGAACGCGCTCACTGTACTCGCGAGGCACTGGCTCGACAAGCGCGATAGACGCGAAAGAAAACGAGAGAATTCGCGCCCCGTCCGAGGGTCGAAGGCCCGGCGCGCGCTCGGGAAATCGGCCCGGTTCACGCGACCAGGCGGGTCACCGCCTGGACGACGTTCGCGGCGGTCATTCCCAGCTCCGTCAACACGCGCTCGCCCGGGGCCGACGCGCCGAAACGATCGATGCCCAGCGCCACGCCGTCGCTGCCCACCCAGCGGGCCCAGCCGAAGGTGCTGGCGGCCTCGAGCGAGACGCGCGTTCGCACGTGAGGCGGCAGGATCGTCGCCTGGACCTCGGGCGAGGCGGCGGCGAAGCGCTCCCACGACGGCATGGACACGACGCGCGTCGCGACCCCGGCGGCCTCGAGGTGGGCGCGGGCGTCGAGCGCCACGGCCACCTCGGAGCCGGTCGCGAGCAGGATCGCGCGCGGCGCGCCGCCCGAGGCCTCGGCCACGACGTAGGCGCCGCGCGCCACGCCGGCCCGCACGACCTCGGGGGCCACGTCGAGCACGGGCAGGTCCTGGCGCGAGAGCACGAGCACGGTGGGCCCGGGGTTGGCCACCGCCTCGGCCCAGGCCGCGGCCGTCTCGTTGGCGTCGGCCGGTCGGAACACCGTGAGCCCCGGCATGGAGCGCAGCGAGGCCAGGTGCTCGACGGGCTGGTGCGTGGGGCCGTCCTCGCCAACGGCCACGGAGTCGTGCGAGAAGACGCCGATGACGGGCAGCCGGTTCAGGGCGGCCAAGCGCAGGGCGGGCCGCAGGTAGTCGACGAACACGAAGAAGGTGGAGACGAAGGGCTTCAGCCCACCGTGGTAGGCCAGGCCGTTGGCGATGGCGCCCATGGCGTGCTCGCGGACGCCGAAGCGCAGGTTGCGGCCCGCGCCGGAGGGGCCGTCGAAGTTGCCGCCGGACCGGATCGACGCCTGGGTCGACGAGGCCAGGTCGGCGTCGCCGCCGAGCAGCCACGGGATGCGCTCGGCCAGCGCGTTCAGCACGACGCCGCCCGCCTTTCGCGTCGAGACCTTCTCGCCCGCCTTCCACGCCGGCAGGTTGGCGTCGTAGCCCGCGGGTAGGCGATCGGCCCAGGCGGCGTCCCAGATGGCGGACGCCTCGGGGTCGTTCGCGCGCCAGACCGCCAGGCGTCCCTCCCACTCGACGCGCAGGGCCGCGCCGCGCGCCGCGACCTCGGCGCAACGCGCCCGCACGGAGGCGGGTACGACGAACGTGGCATTCGGATCGAGGCCCAGCGCCACCTTGGTCGCCCGGGCCTCGTCGGGGCCCAGCGGCGCGCCGTGGGCCGAGGGCTTGCCGGCCTTGGTGGGGCTGCCGAAGCCGATGGTGGTGGTGACCACGATCAGCGAGGGACGCGCGGTCTCGGCGCGGGCGGCCGTGAGCGCGCGGTCGAGCGCGTCGAGGTCGGTGTCGCCCTGCGGGACCGACTGCACGTGCCACCCCGCAGCCTCGTAGCGTCGGGGGAGCTCGGTGGGATCGAGGGTCAGCGCGGCCGGAGCGTCGAGCGTGATGCCGTTGGCGTCGAACAGGTACACCAGCTTGCCGAGCCCCCAGCGACCGGCCAGGGCCGAGGCTTCGGCGGCCACGCCCTCCATCAGGTCGCCCTCGGACACCAGCGCGTACGTCACGTGGTCGACCACGGAGGGACCGCGCCGGTTGCAGTGGTGCGCCATCCAGCGCTCCGCCGTCGCCAGGCCCACGGCGTTGGCGGCGCCCTGCCCCAGGGGCCCGGTGGTGGCCTCGACGCCGGGGGTGTGACGGTACTCGGGGTGGCCCGGCGTACGACTGCCCCATTGGCGGAACGCCTGGAGGTCGGCCAGGGTCACGTCGTACCCGAACAGGTGCAGCAGGCCGTAGAGCAGCGCGCTGCCGTGGCCGGCCGACAGCAGGAAGCGGTCGCGGTCGGGCCAACCGGGCGCGGCGGGGTCGAAGCGCAGGTGGCGCGACCACAGCACCCAGGCCATGGGCGCGGCCCCCAGGGGGAGCCCGGGGTGGCCCGAGCGGGCCTGCTCGACCATGTCGATGGCGAGCCCGCGCAGGGTGTTGACGGCCAGCGTATCGATCGCATCGAAGGGGCGGGTCATGGGGCCTCCAGGGAACGGGTTGCGGTGGCGAGCAGCGCGGGCGGCAGGCGACTCGCCGCGGGCTCGTCGAGGATCCAGGTGCGCTCGCGGACCAGCGCGGCGGGCAACGCGGACGCGTCGGCGGCGCCCGTGAGAGCGCGCGCGACCACGTCGGCCTTGCGCGCGCCCGAGACCAGCACCAGGACGACGCGCGCGGCCGTCACGGCGGCCGGCGTGAGCGTCAGGCGGCGCTGGGGCGCCACGGGCCCCTCGGCCCACGCCACCGGGCTTGGTGCCGAACCGAACAGCGGGCTCCCGGGAAACAACGAGAGGATGTGGCCGTCGTCGCCCAGGCCGGCCAGCAGCACGTCGAGCCGGCTCGGCAGCAGCCGGGCGTAGACGGCGGGCGCGTCGAGGGGAGCGGCCAGCAGGACCGGCATGGGGCGCACCGCGGCCGGCGGAGTGGGCAGTCGCTCGAGCAGCGCCTGGCTGGCGGCGCGGAAGTTGCTGTCCGGGGACTGGAACGGGACCGCGCGCTCGTCGCCGAAGAAGATCGTGGTGCGGGACCACGGCGCCTCGTCGGTGTCGGCCGCCAGCTCGGCCAGGCGACGGTAGACGGGCAGCGGCGTGGCGCCTCCGGCCAGGGCCAGCGACGCGGCGCCCCGGAGCGCCAGCGCGTCACGGAGCTCCCGCTCGATCGCGCGCGCGCCCAGATCGGCGAACGCCGAGCCCTCCGGGGCCACCAGGAGTCGCGTCATGCCATCCTCCCCCACGACCGCCCGTCGGCGCGCAGCAGGGAGTCGGCCTCCGAAGGCCCCGCGCTTCCCGGCGCGTAGCGCGCCATCGCGAAGCGCGGATCGCCCGGCGCCCGCAGCAGCGGCTCGACGTACGCCCACGCGGCCTCGACCGCGTCGCGGCGCAGGAACAGCGAGGCGTCGCCGCGCATGGCGTCGAGGAGCAGCCGCTCGTAGGCCTCGCGCGAGCGATGCCCGAACGCCTGGGAGTACGAGAAGTCCATCTCGACCGGTGCCACGTTGATGTTGTCGCCGGGCACCTTGGTCATGAAGCGCAGGCGGATCCCCTCGTCCGGCTGGATGCGCAGGATCAGCACGTTCGGCTCGAGCCGCTGGCACACGTTGTCCTCGCCGAACAGGCAGAACGGCACCCCCTGGAAGTGGATGGCCACCTCGGTGGCGCGCGCCGCCAGCCCCTTGCCCGCCCGCAGGTAGAACGGCACGCCCTGCCAGCGCCAGTTGTCGACCATGAGCCGCAGCGCCGCGAAGGTGGGCGTCCGCGAGCCGGGGGCCACCTGCGGCTCGGCGTGGTACCCGTCGACCTGCGCGAGCACCACGTCGTCGGCGAGCGTGTACGGATCGAGCGGTCGCAGCGAGCGCAGCACCTGCACGCGCTCGTCGCGCAGATCGTCGGCCTCGAACGAGACCGGGGGCTCCATCGCGCAGAGCGCCAGCACCTGCAAGAGGTGGTTCTGCACCACGTCGCGCACCACGCCCGCCTGGTCGTAGAAGGCGCCGCGCCCCTCCAGGCCGAGCGTCTCGGCGGCCGTGATCTGCACGTGGTCGATGTACTTGCGGTTCCAGATGGGCTCGAAGATCGCGTTGCCGAAGCGGAAGACCAGGATGTTCTGGACGGTCTCCTTGCCGAGGTAGTGATCGATGCGGAACACCTGCCGCTCGCGCAACAGCTCGGCGATCTGCTCATTGAGCCCGCGCGCCGACTCGAGATCGTGGCCGAAGGGCTTCTCGAGCACCACGCGCGGCCAGGGGCGCGGCTCGTCGGGGTCGGCCTTGCGGAGCAGCCCGGCCGAGTTCAGGTTCGCGAGGATGGTGGGCGTGGCCTCGGGGGGCGTGGCCAGGTAGAACAGGTGGTGACCCTCGTCGCCGCGGGACCGCTGCTGCTCGTGCAGGGTGTCGCGCAGCCGCAGGTAGGTGGCGGGCTCGTCGAAGCCCCCGGCGACATAGCCCACGCGCGCGGCCAGGTCGTTCCAGGCACGCTCGTCGTAGTCGGCGCCCAGGAAGCCGCGCGCCGCCTCGGCCAGGCTGGCCCGAAAGACCTGCGTGCCCCGTCCCGAGCGGCTCACGCCCACGATGGCGAAGCCCTCCGGCAGCGCGCCGTCGCGCAACAGGCGGTACAACGCCGGCACCAGCTTGCGGCGCGCCAGGTCGCCGGTGGCCCCCAGGATGACGACGGTGCAGGGCTCGGGAGCGCGTTCCTCGAGCACGGGACCCGTCATCGCCGACGACGGGACGACGCGCACCGGGTTTCCGCTCATCGTGACGCTCCCCTGATTCGAAGGGACGGCCAGCCGGAATATACTAGATGCCTCGCCGCCATGGTAGACCTTGGCGACCCCGGAGCGATCGGGTACCCTGCCGGGCGGAGGAACGTCATGCCGATCAACCCACAGGATCTGCAAGGCGAGTTGAAGAAAGGCCGCGTCGCGCCGGTCTACGTCATCGTCGGAGAGGCGCCCTGGCGGACCGCCGAGGCCGCGCGCTTCATCGTCGAGAGCGTCGAGAAGGCCCGAAACGGCGCCGACCGCCACATGTTCTCGCTGGGCACCAAGGACAAGGAGGCCCTCCTCGAGATCCTCACGGCGTGCAACACGTTCTCGATGTTCGGCACCACGCAGGTGGTGCTGGTCGAGGACGTGCCGCTGCCGACCCTGCCCAAGGAGATCGTGGCTTACTGCAAGGCACCGTGCAGCTCGACCGTGCTCATCCTGCGCGGAGCGCCCCCCAAGCCCGGCGGCAAGCCGCTTCGCCGGAAGGACGTCGAGGGGCTCGAAGCCCACGGCACCGTGCTGTGGCTCGAGGAGGAGAAGGCGCCCGATGTGGCGCGCGGCCTCGAGAAGCGCGCGCGCAAGCTGGGGCTGATGCTGGCGCCCGACGCGGCCGAGCTGCTGGTCGATCGGTTGGGAGGCGACGTGGGCCTCATCCAGGGTGAGCTCGAGCGCATCGCCCTTACGCTGCACCCCGACACCGCGGCGACACGCGAGAAGGTCGACGCGTTGGTCTCCGACGCGCGCGAGTTCGACCCCTTCGAGCTGCTCGATCCCGTCACGCAGAGGGATCGCCGCGCCGCGGTACGCATGGTCGACAGCCTGCTGGCCACCGGCGAGGACCCCATCAAGCTGGTGGCCATCCTGGCGAACGGCCTGCGCGACCTGTGGACGGCCCGCTGCTGCCGCGACGTGAACGAGCTGAAGAAGTTCGTAGGCTTCCGTCCCGACTTCGTGCTGCGGCGCATGATGGACCAGTCGTCGCGCTTCTCCGAGGCCGAGTTCGAGCGCCTGTGGGAGCTGCTGTTCGACACCGATCGCCTGCTGAAGTCGGCACGCCTGCCCACGTCGGAGAAGGGCGAGCTGGTGGTGCAGCTGGTGATCGACGCGACCATGGCACCGCTCTGAGGCAGGAACCCATGGGCCTCACCCCCCCTGCCCCCCTCTCCCTGAAGGGCGAGGGGGGAGAAGACTCGAGCCGGCCAGCACCCCCTCTCCTGCCAGGGAGAGGGGGCCAGGGGGTGAGGTCTCGCTCGAGCCTGGGGGTGAGGTCTTGAAGACACGCTCCGCCCGCCTGATCGTCCCGGTCGCCGCCTTTGCGTTCGCCTTCGCGCTCGCTTTTTTCCAGCTGCACGACGACGACGCGGGCTTCCACGTGGCCACCGGCCGCCTGGTACGCCAGGCCTGGTCGACCGGAGCGCCCATCCCGACCACCAACCCGTTCAGCTACGCCGACGTCGGCGCCCCCTGGGTGCAGCACCAAGAGCTGCCGGCCGCCGCCATCGCGTGGCTGGTCGACGACGCCCCGCGCCGGCTCGGCCTGCCCTCGGATCCCGGCCTGCCGAACGCCGCGGTGCTGGTCACGGTCAAGGCCGCGCTGGTAGGGCTGCTCTTCGCCCTGCTGGCGGCCACCGGGTACGCCGCGGGCCTCCGCGGCACCGCCCTGCTGCTCCTGGCCGTGGTCGCCGCGGCCGCCGCCTGCGCGCGCTTCTACGAGCGGCCGCTGCTCGCGTCGGCGCTGCTGCTGGCGGTCACCAGCCTCGGCCTCGCTCGCTATCGCGAGGATGCCCGCCGCCGCTGGCTCTGGCTCGCGGCGGGCGCCACGCTCGTGAACGGCCACCTGCACGCGGGCGTCGTCGACGCGCTGCTCCTCTGGCTGGCGGTCGTGGCGGGCGAGGGGCTCGAGGCCCTGCGGCAACGGAGCCACCCCGCCCCCCTCCGCTCGGCCGCGCACCCGGCGCGGCTGCTCGGCGTGTTCGCGCTGACCCTCGCGCTGCTGGCGGGCTCACTGGCCGCCTTCGCCCCCTCGGGCCTCGACGTGCTGCTGCTGCCCGCGCGCTTCTCGACCGACCCCTGGTGGAACGAGCACCTGCTCGAGTTCCGCCCGCTGTGGCAGGCCTTCGACAAGCTGCCCTGGGCCACGGGCTACCTGGCGGCCGCGGCGCTGCTCGGGCTCGCCACGTGGCGCCACCTGCGCCCCTCCGAGCTGCTCGTGCTCGCCGGCTTCGGCGCGCTCGCGCTGAAGCACCAGCGCATGCTGCTGCCCTTCGTGATCGCGTCGTTCCCCGTGGTCGCCCAGGCGCTGGCGCGCGTCCGCGAGCGGGTCATCGCGCGCTCCTCGCCGGCCTTCCGGCTGGTCCTGCCCGGGCTCGCGCTGCTGCTCGCCGCGATGACGGCCTCCGGCGCGTGGATCGAGCAGGCGGGGCGCTTCCGCATGGGGCTCGGACCTTCCTCCCAGCGCGGCATCGACCCCCGCGCCCACCCGTTCGGGCTGCTCGACGATCTGGCGCGCTACCACCTGCCCGGCGAGGTCTTCGTGTCCGACGGCTTCGCCGGCACGTTCCTCTGGCGCTTCTTCCCCGAGCGGCGCGTGCTCGTGCACAACGTCATCGAGGCCTATCGACCCGGCACCTACCGCGACCGCTACATGGCCGTGCGCTACGCCGAGCCCGGCTTCGAGGCACAGCTCGCGGGCCTGGGCGTCCGCAGCTTCCTCCTGAAGCACACGAGCGCGGGCGAGCGCGCCCTGCAGGCCGGCCGGCCCAACCTGCGCGACGTGCTCTTCGCGCGCTCGGGCACCGGCGTCTTCCCCGACGCGGTGCTGGTCGACTTCGACGACACCGGCGCGCTGTGGGTGCTGCGCGACGCGTTGCCGGCCGGTGTCCCCACCTTCGACGGCCAGGGGCTGAACCCCGACACCGGGGCGCTCGGTCCCACCTCCGCCCCCGGGGCCCGCCTCGACGCCCTCCGAGCCCACGCGCTCACCCACCCGGGCTGCGCGCGTTGCCGGTTCCTGGTCGAAAAAGCCTCGAAGAGCCTGTAGTCCGCCGGGGGGTTGATTTCTTGACACCTCCCCGGGGGGGTCTGACAATCCACTCGGAAGAGATCTCACTTCGTCGGCGGGGTGTCCGTGGGGAAGGAGAACGCGCTGGCTCTCGACATCGGGTCGCACTCGATCAAGATGGTGCAACTCGAGGAGACCAAGAAGGGGTTCGTCCTCAAACACTTCGACGTCACGATGCTGCCCGAGGAGACCATCGTCGACGGCAACATCATGAACTTCGCCTTCGTGGCGGAGAAGCTCCGCGAGCTGCTCCGCGCCAACAAGGTGAAGAACCGGCGGGCCAGCCTCTCGATCGGCGGCCACTCCGTGATCGTCAAGAAGATCACGCTGCCGGAGATGACGCTCGAAGAGCTCGAGGAGTCCATCCACTGGGAGGCCGAGCAGTACATCCCCTTTGACATCAAAGAGGTGTACGTCGACGTCCAGATCCTTGGCACCAAGCCCGGCCAGGGACAGATGGACGTCCTGCTCGTGGCCGCCAAGAAGGACATCATCAACGACTACGTCTCGGTCTGCAACGAGGTCGGGCTGCAGCCGGTGATCATGGACGTCGACACGTTCTGCGTGCAGAACATGTTCGAGATGAACTACGGCTACCCGCCCAACGAGATCATCGCGCTCATCAACATCGGCGCGGCCATCACGAACATCAACGTGGTCTCGAATGGCACGCCGCTGTTCACGCGCGACATCTCGACCGGCGGCATGACGCTCACCAAGGCCCTCCAGAACCAGCTGAACATCAGCTACGAAGAGGCCGAGCACTACAAGACGGGCTCCAGCGAGAGCGTGTCCAGCTCGTCCATCTTCCGCGAGGTACAGCGCCTGTCCGAGCGCGTGTCCGAGGTCATCGCCACCGAGATCCAACGCTCGCTCGACTTCTTCACCGCCACCGCCATCAGCAGCGACATCTCGAAGGTGTACGTCTGCGGCGGCGCGTCGCAGAACCCGGCGTTCGTGCACACGCTCGAGCGCAAGCTCGAGATCCCGGTCGAGCTCATCAACCCGTTCCGCAACGTCATCATCAATCCCAAGCGGTTCGACATCAGCCTGCTGCAGAAGATGGCTCCCATGGCGGGCACTTCGGTCGGCCTCGCGCTCAGGAGGGCGAACGACAAATGATCCGCATAAATCTACTACCGACCAAAGAAGTAAAGAAGAAGAAGGTCCGAAAGGAATTCTTCTTGCTGGTCGCCATCCTGGTCGCGCTCGACGTGATGGTGATGATGTCGTGGGGCAGCGCGGCCGAAGACGAGCTCAGGGTCGTGCGCTCGCGCAACAAGGGCCTGCAGGAGCAGGTCGACAGCCTGAAGGAAGCCAAGAAGCAGATCGAGGAGCGCGAGCAGAACAAGAAGCTGCTCGAGGCGCAGAACTACATCTTCGACAAGCTGAAGTTCGACAAGATCGGCCCCTCGAACCTGCTCCTGTACCTGTCGTACGTGCTCACGAAGCCCGAGGACTCGGCGCAGAACCGCGAAGAGATCAAGAAGCGCGAGGTCATCGGCTGGAACGTCGACTGGGACGCCGACTCCGTGTGGCTGACCCACATCCAGGAGAAGGACGGCATGGTGCGCCTCCGGGGCGAGGCGCGCAATCACGAGGACGTGGCCGAGTTCCTGAAGCGCCTCGAGGCCGGTGTGTTCTTCTATCGCCCCGAGCTCATCAAGCAGGAGAAGAAGTTCCACCAGCAGCTCGAGACCCATTACGTCGAGTTCGAGATCGTGGCGGACCTGAACTACAACCTGGACGGATGGCCGATCGAGTTGACCGGCGCCGGCCAGCCGAAGAAGTAGGGGGGACACGATGGAAAAGTTCCTCCGACTCCCCCTGTACCAGCGCCTGATCATCGTCGCGGTCGTGCTCGCGGTCATCGCGGGCGGCTACTACTTCATGGTCATCTCGGACCTGACGGGCCAGGCCGAGGCCGAAGAGGCCAAGACCAAGCGCATCCAGCAGGAGCTCACGGGGCTGTCCGCGTACCAGGACAAGGACAAGCGCGAGAAGCTGCAGTCCGAGTTCGACGAGGAGCAGCAGAAGATCGAGGAGAACAAGCGGATGCTCCCCTCCGAGGAGGAGATCCCCTCGTTCCTCATCAGCATCAAGGCCGACGCCGACCTCGCGGGCCTCGAGATCCTGAAGTTCGAGACCAAGGAAGGCGAGAAGGAAGACTACTACAAGCGCATCCCCGTCGAGATGGAGGTGCGCGGCAACTTCCACCAGCAGGTGAAGTTCTTCAAGACCCTGGCGGCGCCCCGAAAGCGCATCGTCAACATCACCGATCTGGACATCGAACGCCCGCCGCTCAACCTGAAGGAGCTGAAGCGCATCGTCGGCATCAGCGCCTTGAAGGAGCAGGAGGACTTCTTCATCGAGGTGAAGAAGGCGCGCTCCAAGGGCGAGCGCGAGACCGTGGCCGAGGTGCGCCAGCGCTGGTTCCGCGAATGGGAAGAGGCCCGCAAGATGGAGGTGTTCAAGGCCAAGTTCACGGCCAACGCCTTCAGCTACACCGGCACCCCCATCCCCGAAGCCGAGAAGGCGAAGCGCACCAAGAAGGTCCGTCAGCGCAACCGGAGATGACCCCATGAGACCGAGGAAGCCCCTGCCCCGAGTCCTGGCTGTCGCGGCCCTGGCGCTGACCTGGCTGCGGTGCGGCGGTGCGGACGCGCCCACGCCTCCACCGCCCAAGCCAGGCGAGGTCGCCAAGGCCGCCGCCGCCGCCAAGCAAGCCGCCGCCGCGCCTGCGACAACCTCCGCCGACAAGGCCGAAAACGCCGACGTCGTGCCGAACCCCAAGTGGGACGCCCTGAAGGAGTTCTTCTTCGCCTACGCCGACACGCCCCTGCCCTCGATCAAGAACGCGTTCTGGTCGAACATGGACAAGTACATGCCGCGCCTCGAGGAGCCCGTGGTGCAGCCGAAGCCCGAGGACGAGCAGCAGGACAGCGAGATCACGCCGCTCGAGAAGTACCCGCCCGAAGACTACAAGCTCGTGATGATCATCGCCGGGACCGCGGTACCCAAGGCCATCATGATCGACCCGGACGGGCGCCGGCACGTGGTGCGCAAGGACAACCGCCTCGGCAACCGCAACGGCGTGATCGACGACATCACCGAGTTCGAGGTGATCGTCAAGGAGCCCTACGCCGACAAGCCCGTCGTCCTGTCGATCAAACCCGAATACATCGACTGGCAGAAGCAGTTCGACTACACTGGCGAATAGCTGCCCTCTCCCCGGGAGCCCCATGAAGCTGCGTCCGTCACGCTACAACAAGGACTTTCGCGCCTTCCGCGTGCTGGTCTACGCGGTCTTCTTCGGGCTATGTGCGTTCCTGGCGGTGGCCACGACATGGGCCGTCTACAAGGGCGCTACGGGGGGGTAGCGCCCGCCCTCGAAGCGATCGACGCACCACGGTTGGTCAGCGGCTCGCGTCCGCCTCGGCGAGGGCGTTGAGCCGATGAACGTTGCAGAGCGTCTCGAAGTTGCACCCCGTGCAGTAGAAGTCGGAGCGTCCCGCGGGTGTCCAGTCGTGGAAGAGCATGGGCTCCACGGGCGAGTAGAGGTCCTTGGAGAACACCCACTCCAGGACCGCCGTGGCCTTGGTGAGGTAGGTCGCGTCCCCGGTGGCCTCGTACAGGTCGAGCATGGCCCAGACCATGTTGTTGTTGCCCGAGAGCGTCTTGCCGGCCTTGCCCTCGTTCAGGTAGTAGCCGCCGCTGGCGGCGTCCCAGGCGCCCGCATCCATGCCCGCGAGCGCCCGCGTGGCGTGCGTCAGGTGGGTCTCATCCTTCGTCGCCACGTACGCCTTGGCCAGCGCCATGATCATGGTCGCCTGCGCCCAGTCCATCCCGGAGGCGTACCGATAGACGCCCCGCGCGTCGTCCCACTCGGTCGCGTCGGCTCTCGCGATCAGATCGAGGGCGTGGTCCAGGTCCTGCTGCTCCCCCGAGATCTCGTGGGCGACGAGGGAGAGGTACGCGCCGGTGCCGTAGACGGTGGCGAGCTGTCCGACGTAGACCGCGAACTCCTCCGGGTTGGCCGCGATCATCGCGTAGCCCTGGCGGGCCCCGAGGAGGAAGGCCGCGCGGTAGAGCGTCTTGCCGGTGTTGCGGAAGCCATCGGCGAGCGCGGGCGCACCTACCACGGCCTCCATCGAGAGGACGCCCGTGGTCGCGACGGCCGCCGCGATCGTCACTTCGTAGTCGACGGTGGCGGTGGCCTTCTCCTCGAGCCGCGCCTTGCCCGAGGCGTAGAGGATGTACGGGGCGAACGCCGTCGCGTCGCCCTGCATGTCTCCCTCCCAGTTGCCGTCCGGCGACCAGAAGTCGGCGACGAGGTGGTCGAGGAGGGCCTGCGACTCGACCTGGAACACGGGGACGTAGGGCGGCGGAGGCGGAGGCGAATCGCGGTCGGTCGAGTCGGCGTCGGCGCTGGTGACCTCGTCGGCATCGAGAGCGTCGGAAGGAAGATCTCGAGCCGCCAGTTCTTCGGAAGGAACGTCGCGGGCCTCGACATCTTCTGATCGCGTGTCCTTCGATGGGGCGTCCGAAGCCCCTCCGGCGCACCCGAGGAACAAACCAATGGCGAACAGTACAAATGAGATCATTAGTTTATGCAACATCACGCCGTCTCCAGACTTGAATGATATGCTATGAAGTATGCACCGGCGAGTGCGAGTCGTTCACCGGACGAGCGGCCGGTCAGGCGTCCTTCACGCGCTTGGCGTCCCAGTACAGGTAGGCCACCAGCACCGCGTACAGCCCGATGGCCAGCAGCTCGGCGAAGGCGCCCTCGGCGTTGTCGAACAGGCCCACGCCCAGGTCGAGCTTGAAGCTGCCCACGCCCTGGCTGAACCACTTGAGCAGCGCGGCCACGACGCCCATGATGGCCCCGCCGGCGATGAAGCCGGAGGCGATCAGCGTGCCGCGGTTGTTGCGCGCCTGCGCGAGCTTCTCGTCGCCCTTGGCCGACTTCGTGACGTAGTGCGCCACGGCGCCACCGATCAGCAGCGGCGTGTTCAGCTCGATGGGCAGGTACATGCCCAGGGCGAAGGGCAGCGCGGGCACCTTGAAGACCAGGGCCAGGATCAGGATCAGGCCCACGCCGGCCCCGTACAGCGCCCACGGGACGGCCTCGGCCGACATCATGGTCTTGATGACGGCGACCATGGCGTTGGCCTGCGGGGCGGGCAGCGGGTGCGGCGTGGCGGGCGTCTCGACGAAGCCGTACACGTTGTTCAAGAGCAGGATGACCGAGCCGACCGTCAGCGAGGCCACCAGCGTGCCCAGCAGCTTGGAGCGCTGCTGCACCGCCGGGGTGGCGCCGATCCAGTAGCCCACCTTCAGGTCGGTGACGAAGCCGCCCGCGGTCGACAGGGCCGTGCACACCACGCCGCCGATGAGCAGGGCGGCCAACATGCCGGCGTTGCCCGTCAGGCCCAGCTTGACCAGGACGAGCGACGCCACGATCAGCGTCATGAGCGTCATGCCCGACACCGGGTTCGAGCCCACCGTGGCCGTGGCCTGGGCCGCGACGGTCGTGAACAGGAAGGCGATGAGCACCACGACGGCCAGGGTGATGCCCGCGAGCGTCATGCCGTTCGGCTGGTCGCCGAGCACGCCGAAGCTGAAGAACACGAACATGGCCACGATCAGGCCCAGGATGCCGAGCAGCACCCACTTCATGGGCAGGTCGCGGTCGGTGCGTTCGACCGCGGTCGCGGCGGCCTGGGCGGCCTTCTTGCCGCCGAGCTCCTTGAACCCCAGGCTGAAGGCCTGGGCGATGATGCGCCAGTTGCGGATGATCCCGAGCAGGCCGGCGCAGGCGATGCCGCCGATGCCGATGAGCCGCACGTAGCCCTTGAAGAGCTCCTCGGCCGTCATGGCCGAAGCGGCCTTGGTCAGGGGGATTCCCAGGGCGGGCAGCACGCCGTCGCCGAACCACCCGAGCAGTGGCACCAGCACGAACCACGCCGCGAACGAGCCGGCGCAGATGATGACGGCGTAGCGCAGGCCGATGATGAAGCCGAGGCCGAGGACCGACGCCAGCACGTTCACCTTGAAGACCAGGCGTCCCTTGTCGGCCACCCAGGCCAGGCCGGGGACCGCGCGGGTGGTGAACACCTCGCCGAAGGCCTGGAAGTGGATGGCCAGGAAGTCGAACAGGCCGCCGACGCCCGCCGCCGCGGCCAACACCTTGGCCTGCTGCCCGCCGGCCTCGCCGGCCACGAGGATCTCGGTCGTGGCCGTGGCCTCGGGGAACGGGTACTCGCCGTGCATCTCGCGCACGAAGTAGCGGCGCAGCGGGATGAAGAACAGGATGCCCATGACGCCGCCGAACAGCGCCACCAGGAACAGCTTGAACAGGTCGACCGGCAGCCCGAGGATGAACAGGCCGGGCAGCGTGAAGATCGACCCGGCGACCACCAGCCCCGACGCCGCGCCCACCGACTGCACGATGACGTTCTCGAGCAGCGTGCTGCGGCGCGGCAGGGTCGTGCCGATGCCCACCGCCAGGATGGCGATGGGGATGGCCGCCTCGAAGACCTGGCCGACCTTGAATCCCAGGAATGCGGCGGCCGCGCTGAACACGACGGCCATGACCAGCCCGAGCACGACGGACCGGAGCGTCCACTCGGGCACCTTCTCGCCCGCGCCGATCACGGGCTGGTACGTCTCGCCGGGCTCCAGCTTGCGGTACGCGTTGGCGGGCAACTGACGCGACGGCGTACCGGACGGGGTGTCGTGCATGCGAATCCTCCACGCGTGGCTGGCGAGAACGCTACGCGAAGCGTCGACGGGGCGTCAAGCCCGGACAGGACGAACGGTCGCGGCGTTGACGGGGCGGCCGGACGTGGCCATGATGGGGCGTCGCGCGGAGGTGCGCGGAACGAGAGGCCGAATCGGTGTCGAAGCCGCTGTCGTTGCTCGTGGGAGCGTTCGTGGGGGGGCTCGTGCTGGCGTGCGGCGGCACGGCCGAGCCCGCGATCAGCGCGCCCTGCGACGGCGTCACGTGCTCGGGCCACGGGACCTGCGCCGAGCTCGACGGCCTGGGCGTCTGCACCTGCGAACCGGGCTTCGCGCCGTCGGGGCCGTTCTGCGAGCCCGCCACCGAGGTCCCACACATCCTGTCGCTCACGGCTGCCCTGCCCGCGCTGACCGAAGGCGGCACGCTGCCGCTCCAGCTGGTCGTGGCGGGGCCGACGGGCATCGATGACCCGGTGGAGGCCGAGCTGCTCTCCGACGAGGGCGCGCCCCTCGGCGTGTTCGAGCCGGTGGCGCCGCGGGTCTACCAGGTGCGCCTCTCGTGGGCGGCGCTGCACCGCCTGCGGCCCATCACCTTCCTCGCCGGCGACACCCGCACCGTCGTCGCCCGCACGACCGACGACGCCGGCCACGCCGACGAGGCGCGACTCGACGTGACCCTGTCCTGCGACGGCCATGGAGCCTGCGACGGCGCGTGCAGCGCGGCCATGGACGCCACCGACAGCGACCTCGATCCGACGAGCGCGTGCGACCTCTGGATCTGCGACAGCCCGACCTGGCCCACGCGCTGCCTGCAGCGACCGCTGGCCTGGCTGTGGGTGCCCGCCGAGCAGTTCGAGGAGCTGCTGGAGCACAAGGACGAGGATCTGGAGGTCGACGGGGTGTTCCAACTGCACGGGCGCTGCCTGCCCGTGGGCGTCGAGCTGCACGGCGGCTACGCGCTGACGTTCGAGAAGAAGTCGTTCAAGGTGAAGTTCAACCGCGGCGACGACTTCCCGATCGATCCCTTCGCCCCCGACGCCGGCCCCACGGCAGCGGCGGCGGAGCCCGGCTTCAAGCAGCTCATCCTGAAGGCGGCGGCCGTCGACCCCTCGCTGGTGCGCGATCGGCTGGCCGAGGACCTCACGCGCGCCGAGGGCGGGCTGGCGCCCCGGGTCACGTACGTGAACCTGGCCCTGAACGGCCGCTACCACGGCATCTACGCGCTCACCGAGGCCATCACCGAGGACTTCTTCCAGCGCCTGGGGCTGGCGGGCGACGGCAACCTGTACAAGGCCGTGAACCACAAGGCCGACTTCGCGGCCAAGGAGAACCCGCTCTCGGGCTACGAGAAGAAGCTGGGCCTCGAGGCTCCCAGCGACGACCTGGCGGCCCTGCTCGACGCCATCGCGACGACGCCGACCACGTGGGAGGCCTGGCAGGAGCACGTAGCGCCGCTCATGGACCTCGAACTGTACGAGCGCTTCCTGTGGGTGAACGTGTTCACGAACAACCAGGACACGTTCACCAAGAACTACTACCTGTACCACGAGGCCGGACCGCCCGACTCGCGCTTCCTGATCGTGAACTGGGACGCCGACGCCACCTTCGGCCGCTCGTGGGACGGGGCCCTCACGGCCACCGACACCGGCACGGTGTGGGGCCGCCTGAACCAACTGACGCGGCAGCTGAAACGCATCCCCGAGGCGCGCGAGGCCTACCTGGAGCACCTGGACGACAGCCTGGAGCAAAGCCTCGGCCCCAACGCCACGCTCCCGCTGCTGCACGCCGCGGCCGACGAGGTGCGCGCCGACGTGCGCTTCGAGGAGTGCCGCTGGCCGGACAAGCCGTCGACGTTCGAGGCGGAGATCAGGCTCATCGAAGACTTCCTGAGGACCCGCGGGCCCTACCTGCACGAGCTGATCGAAGCGGAAGAGGACTGATCCCTCGCCTACGTCCCGGCCTCGCGAGTGACCGGAACCCCGGCGGACGAGCGGGAGCCTGGCCTCGGCCGGGCTCGTCGGGCGAACGGTCGGCTCGTCCGGCTCGTCACGTAACTCGCTTCGCTCGGACAAACGCGACGGACGAGTCCTCGCCGCCAAGCGCGCCCGAAGGTCGCCCGGCCGAGGCCAAGCTCCCTACCGCTCAGGGCAACAGTCCCAGGTCACTGCCGTCGGAGGCGGCTCCCGTACCGGTGGTTCCGGGGACCAGGTGCCAGCTGGCGTCGAAGGTGGGCGTGCCGGGCAGGTTGCCATTGGTCCCGTTCCAGGCCGAATCGTCGACCATGCACGTCGAGATGCTCAGGTGGCCCTCGAGCGGCCCGTCGAGCTTGTTCACGTGGTTCCACACGTTGTGCAGGCGGTTGCCGGTGGCGATGGAGTTCGTGACGGTGAGGGTTCCCACCACGTCCTTGTCGTAGGAGTCACCGAGGCGGAAGCCGACGTCGTTGTCGGTGGCCACCACGTGATCGAGCACCAGGTGCAACGGGTCAGGGTCGTCGGCGCTGTAGCCGACCTCGAAACCCTGCTCGCAGCGCGTGGCCAGGACGCTGGTGGCCTCGACGCGCCCCTTGTTCGAGGTGGCCAGGCCCTCGTGGGCGAACCCCGCGAGCAGCACGCGCTGCACGACCAGCGTGGCGCCGTTCTGGTCGATGCCGTCGTCCTTGCCCACGGCGAAGACCGAGCGCTCGACGCGCGAGGCGACCGGCTGGCCGTCGGCCCCCGGCAGCGAGAGGTGCAGGTAGATGCCGTCGTTGTCGTCGTCGGCCGGCTGGCCGTCGGCGCTGGGCATCTCGAGCACCCAGCTGTCCCGCACCGTCACGGCCGAGGACTCCCACTCACCGCCGGTGTCGCAGCGCGTGACCAGCCCACCGGTCAACACGTACGTGGCGCGGTCGCCGCTCGGTCCCTTGCCGGCGTTGTCGAGGAAGGCCACACCGTCGAGCGTGACCGTGGCCTGCTTCACGAACAGCACGGGCTGGCTGTGGGAGTGACCGAACTGCCGCGCGGCGTCGCCACCCCCGCGCGTGAACAGGGCGTGAGCGTACGTACCTGGCGCCGCCTCGTGCACGACACCGCCCCAGGGCGTGTCGCCGTCGGCGGTGAACCAGGCCGGCAGGTCGGCCGTGCCCTCGACGACCAGGTGGCCGCGCACGATCAGGTTGGCGGCCACGGTCCCGCGCACGGTTACGCCGGCGGCGACGGTCAGCGTCCGTCCGGCGGGGACGATCGCGTCGCCGACCAGGCGCACGGCGGCGCCGGGACCCCAGGCCAGGTCGGCGCCCGACAGCTCGCCTTCGAGCTCGCGCGGCGAAGGAGCGGCCTGGACCGTCAGCGTCCGGGTACCGACGATCGGCCCCACGCTCGCCCGGAGCACGACCTGGCCTGCGGACGCGACGCGCGCTTCGACGCTGCCCACGCCGTGCCACAGGCGCACGTCGCCCAGCGCCGCGCCCGTGGCGGCGTCTTCCAACGTGATCGTCCCCGAGGTCGCGACGTCGGGCGCGCCCTCGACCGTGAGCAGGCGCACGATCACCGGAAAAGGCTCGCCGGGGCGCACGGCGCCGGGCGCCTCGAGTTGGAGCGTGGCCTGCGGGGGGAGCACATCGGGGGCCAGGTCGTCGAGGGGCGGCAGGTCGGCGGGTGCGGTATCGACGGGCTCCAGCGTGTCGCCGGGGGTGTCGAGGCCGGGCACGTCGTCCCCGGGCACTGCGTCGGTCCCCGCCCCTCCGCCGCAAGCCAGCGCGACCGCGGCCACGACGAGCAGCCAGCCGTTGGAGGCGGGGCGGCTCATCGGGACGCCCGCCACGCGGCGATGAGCGCGACCAGCTTGTCGCGGCGCGCCAGGTACGCCTGCCGCTTCTTGTCCATCGCGGCCAGGATGTCGGCCTTGGCGACCTCGCCGTCGATGGCCGCCGGGTTCTTCTTCACCAGTTCGACCATGGCCGCGGGCACGCCCGGCCGATCGAAGAAGGGCAGCAACTGGTCGGCCGTGTGCTTCAGCGCTTGATCGAAGACGTCTTCGGTCAGGCGCGTGGTGATCAGGCCCTCGAGGAGATCGACGTAGCGGGCGTAGACGACCGGATCGACCAGCAGCCGCTTCTCGAGATCGCCTTCGGCGCAGAACACCAGGCCGAAGGGGTCCGGCATCGCGAACTGCCCGGCGTGGTGGCAGGTGGTGAACAGGTCGTCCATGTCCCAGCCGTGCACGTCGTACCAGTCGATGGGCTCCGGACGCCGGGCCGACTCGACACCGTAGAAGTAGATCTCGTCGATGTAGTCGCCGGTGCTCAGGAGCGACTCGAACGCCACGTACGTCAGGTAGTCGTCCAGGTCCAGCCGCGAACGGGCCTCGGCCAGGAGCGCGTCGCCGGAGAGGTCGCCGAGCCCCTCCACCAGCTGCCAGTAGGCCTCGACCACGGGGGCATCGGCCGTCGTGTCCGGCGGATACTCGATGTCGGGTAGCTTGTCTTCGGGATCGAAGCGCCGCCGCACCAGCGCGTGCAGCCGCGACGTGGTCTCGAGCATGGCGTCCTTCGGCTTCTGCAAGAGCTCGTACACGCCCCACGACGCGCCGTCGACCTGCAACTCGGTCAGCTCGCGGTGCAGGGGGAAGACGCCCAGGGTGTCCATGAGCTCGTTGGCCGTCACCTGGTTGAAGTAGCGATCGTCCTTGCACATCGAGATCAGGTGCAGCTCTTCGGCCGCGAAGCCGGGGCCGAGCACGCGCAGGTCGCTGCCCGCGAGATCGATCGTGAAGCTCTTGCGCTGGCAGTCGAGGCTGGTCTGACCGCGCAGGTGGGCCACCGCGGCCACCGGCTCGGCGTCGCCGATGCGCACGTGCAACGGGAAGTCGTCCTTCACCTTATCGGTGCAGTACTGGTCGAAGGTGGCGCGCTCGTCGGCGGTGAACAGGAGCTCGACCCTGGCGGGCACGGGGCGGAGACCCGTGGCGATGGCGGCGGCGTCACACGGCAGGCCGGACTCCTCGCCCGGGCCCTCGGGCAGGTCGAGATCGCAGCTCAACCCGCCGGGCAGCAGCAACGCGCGGAAGCGGTTCGGGGCGGTCGTGAGACAGGCGCCCGCGAGCACCAGGCCCTGGCCGCGCGCCGCCAGTCGAGCCTGCACACCGAGCAGGCCTTCTCCCATCGACGACATCGCATCGACCGCGAAGGCCTCGAGGGACGGGGAGTCGGCTGGCGCCTCGGCGCCCGGGGCCACCACGTAGGCGTCGACGCCCATGGGCAGGCTACCCCAGTCGGCCGCCGTCGGCGCGGCCGCGTCACTGACCACGACCACCGCACGACGCGCGGGGAAGATCGGCCCCCCGATGGCCCACGCCTCGGCGGCCGCGGCCGCGAGCGCCCCGGGCCAGCCCTGGGCCGCGTCGGCCGGGCAGACCGGCCAGCCCGCGCCGAGCAGATCGACGACCCGCTCGCGCTTCATCGAGAAGCCGCTGACCTGGGCGGCCTCGCCGCAGCGCCGGTACAGCGCCACGCGCGTGCCCTCGGGCAGCGCCTGCACGAAGCCCGCCGTCGCGGCGCGCACGGCTTCGCCCCCCTCGACCAGCAGGAGCACGTACGAACGCTCGATATCGACGGGCGCGACCGAGAGCGGCAGCGAGCCCTCGGTGGCGCCATCGAGCTCGAGCGCGCGGGGGGCCAGCAGGGCCGCCAGGTCGTCGGCCGAGCCCTCGCTGCGCAAGAGGAGCGCCACGCCGCGTCCGGGCCACGCCGCCGCGTGCAGCACCGACACCTTGCCGTCGGCGCACACGGGCGCGGGAACGACCTCGATGGGCGGCGCATCGTAGGGCACGTCGGTGCCATCGTCCGCGTCGCCCGCGGCCGCGTCGGACGAGGCCTCTGTCGAGCCACCGCAGGCGGCGAGCACGAGCACGAACCCCAGAAGCAGAATCGTCCAGGCGCAAGAGCATCGAGGAGTCACCAACCATCCTCCGGGTGTGATGGGGGCAGCAAGGACACGGGGACGCCGCGCTCACGATACCGAGGCCAGCGCGCCCGCGCAAGGCGGGCGGGCGTCCGGCGGGTTTACGTGCGTCCCGCCCACGCCTATAGTGTCGCCCGTCGACCGTACCCGGAGCCCGCATGTCCGAGGGCGAGATCCGCATCATCGGCGCCGCCGAGCACAACCTGAAGCACATCGACGTCATCATCCCCAAGAACCGCCTGGTGGTCATGACGGGCGTCAGCGGCTCGGGCAAGTCGTCGCTGGCGTTCGACACGCTGTTCGCCGAGGGACAGCGCCGCTACGTCGAGTCGCTCTCGTCCTACGCGCGCCAGTTCCTCGGCCAGATGGAGAAGCCCAAGTACGACAAGATCTCGGGCCTGTCGCCGACCATCGCCATCGAGCAGAAGACCGCCTCGTCGAACCCGCGCTCGACCGTGGGCACCATCACCGAGGTCTACGACTACCTGCGCCTCCTGTGGGCCCGCCTGGGTCAGCAGCACTGCCACCAGTGCGGCCGTCCCGTGGGTCGGCAGACCGCCGAGCAGATCCGCAACGAGATCCTGGCCCTGCCCCAGGGCTCGAAGGTGCAGCTGCTGGCGCCCGTACACGACAAGCGCAAGGGCGAGCACCGGAAGGTGTTCGAGGACGCCCTGCGCCAGGGCTTCGTGCGCGTGCGCGTCGACGGCGTCGTGGTCCCCTCCGACGAGCCGCCCGAGCTCGACAAGCACGTGAAGCACGACGTGCAGATCGTGATCGATCGCGTGGTCGTCAAGCCCGACGCCGTGCAGCGCATCGGCGACTCGGTCGAGGTGGCCCTGAAGCAGGGCGGCGGGCGCCTGATCGTGCTCCGCGAGGACGGCACCGAGACCCTGCACTCCGAGCACAACTTCTGCGAGTACTGCTCCCTGAGCTTCCCCGAGCTGTCGCCGCAGCTCTTCTCGTTCAACACGCCGCTCGGCATGTGCGAGGAGTGCAACGGCCTGGGGCGCCTCTTGGCCATCGACCCGGCGCGCGTGGTCCCCGACCCTTCGAAGAGCCTCGACGACGGCGCCGTCGAGCTGTGGGCCAACCGCCTGCTCGACGCCGACGGCTGGAACTACGACATGATCACCGGCCTCTGCAAGCAGTTCGGCATCGACATGGCGACGCCCTGGGAGGCGCTGCCCGAGGCGCACCGCCAGCTCGTGCTGTACGGCACCGAGGAGCCCGTCAAGGTCAGCTGGTCCAGCGCCGGGCGCCGTGGCGGCCACGCCGAGTTCTTCGTGAAGTTCGAGGGCGCCGCCAACCAGATCCTCCGGCGCTTCAAGGAGACCACGTCCGAGCGCATGCGCTCGTACTACCAGACCTTCTTCTCGGACCAGCCCTGCCCGGCGTGTTCCGGGTCGCGCCTGCGCCCCGAGGCGCGCGCGGTCAAGGTGGCCGGGCGGACGCTGCCCGAGGTCACGGCCGAGAACGTCACGGCGCTCGCCGCCTTCTTCGCCGGCATCCAGTTGGCCCCCAGCCAGGCGACCATCGCGCTCGAGCCCCTGCGCGAGATCGGCAACCGCCTGCGCTTCCTCGCCAACGTGGGCCTCGGCTACCTCATGCTGAACCGCACCGGCGAGAGCCTGTCCGGTGGCGAGGCTCAGCGCATCCGCCTGGCCAGCCAGCTCGGCAACGAGCTCTCGGGCGTCACCTACATCCTCGACGAGCCCAGCATCGGCCTGCACCAGCGCGACAACCGGCGCCTGATCGACACGCTGTGCAGCCTGCGCGACGTGGGGAACACCGTGGTCGTGGTCGAGCACGACCGCGAGACCATCGAGGCGGCCGACTGGGTGATCGATTTCGGCCCCGGGGCCGGCAAGCACGGCGGCTGGGTCGTGCACGCCGGTGACGTGGCCTCGATGCGGAAGAACCCGGCGTCGCTCACCGGGCGCTACCTGGCGGGCGAGCTCGACATCGACCTGCCTCGCTCGCGCCGCCGCCCGCGCGGCTGGATCGAGATCCAGGGCGCCACCGAGCACAACCTGAAGGCGCTCGACGTGCAGCTGCCCCTGGGCGTGTTCTCCTGCGTCACGGGCGTGTCGGGTGCGGGCAAGTCCAGCCTGGTGAACGCCATCCTGTGGCCCGCTGCGGCCAACGCGCTGAACCGCGCCGGCATGGTCGCCGGGGCCTACCGGCGCGTGCTCGGCCTCGAGCAGCTCGACAAGGCCATCGACATCGACCAGAAGCCCATCGGCCGCACCCCGCGCTCGAACCTCTCCACGTACACCAAGCTGTTCGACGACATCCGCAAGGTGTTCGCGGCCACCAAGACCGCGCGCATGTACGGCTACGACCCGGGCCGCTTCTCGTTCAACGTGAAGGGCGGACGCTGCGAGCACTGCGGCGGCGACGGCAGCCTGAAGATCGAGATGCACTTCCTGGCCGACGTGTACGTGCCCTGCCCCGAATGCCACGGCAAGCGCTTCAACGAGGCCACCCTGCGGGCCACCTACCGCGACCGCTCCATCGCCGACGTGCTCTCCATGACGGTCGACGAGGCCACCGAGTTCTTCTCGGCCCACCGCAGCATCGTGCGCGTGCTGCAGACGCTGCAGGACGTGGGGCTCGGCTACCTCGAGCTCGGCCAGCCTTCGCCCACCCTGTCGGGAGGCGAGGCCCAGCGCATCAAGCTGTCGCGCGAGCTGGCGCGTCCGGGCACGGGGCGCACGCTCTACATCATGGACGAGCCCTCCACGGGCCTGCACTTCGACGACGTGAAGAAGCTCCTGCTGGTCGTGCAGCGCCTGGTCGACCGCGGCAACTCGGTCGTCATGATCGAGCACAACCTCGACATCATCCGCACCGCCGACTGGGTGCTGGACCTCGGCCCCGAGGGGGGCGACGAAGGCGGGCGCGTGGTGGCCGAGGGCACGCCCGAGCAGGTGGCGAAGGTCAAGGACAGCTACACCGGGCAGTGGCTCGCGAAGATGCTGTAGAAACGATCACACGCCGGAGGGCGGTTCGTGAACCGCCCCTACATACCGCTGAACACGGCCTCGAATCCCCCCTGTGTGTAGGGGCAATTCACGAATTGCCCCTTCCTGCCATGGGGTCGTGGCCGCTACGGTTCGACGACCTCGCCGGGTTCGACCCCCTCGGGCACCTCGGCGCCCTCGCACTCGGGGGTTCCTTCGGGGCAGGTGATGGCCGAGGGCTCGCAGGGGCAGGCGTCGGTGCCGGCGCCGGAGTCGCAGTTCCACTCGTGGCCCAGCTCGTCGATGCAGGTGCAGCCGCCGGTCTTGACGTCGGCGTGGCCCGGCCCGCCGTCGGGTGCGACGAACACCTCCTTGTCGTCGAGCTGGTTGCCGCGCACGTCACCCTGGCCCGGCGTGGGCACCGGATCGATGGCGCAGGCGACGAGCAGCGTGCCCAGGGACAGGGCCGCGAGCCCGCGCAGGAACGCACGACAACGGCCAGCCAAGCGAGCCTCCTGAAGGTGATTCAATTGTAGCGAAGCCGCTCGCCGCGTACAATACCGTCATGCCGCATCGCCTGCTCACCCTCGGGACGCTCCTCGTGGCGCTGGTCGCGTGCAGCTCGGCGCGCCTGTCGAGCGTCGAGGTACCGCCGCCCCGCGCGCCCCTGGCGCTGGGGCTGTCGATCGACGACCGGGGCGTGTCGCGCTTCACGACGGCGGTGAGCGTGCGCGGCGTGCTCGAGGTAACCGAGGGCGATCGCGAGACCGGCGCCCTGCGACTGGTCGTGCGCGACGGTACCGAGCTCGTGACCGCCACCCTGGCGCGCGCCTTCGAGCCCGGGCTGACCGCCCCCTGGCGTGGCCGCGCCGTGCAGCTCGACGCGTCGATGGGCCCCGAGGGCACCGACCTGGCGCTCTCCGACACCGCCGACAACCGCCTGCTGCTGCTGGTCGTATCTCGGCGCTTCGACGAGCGGCTGCCGACCCGCCCCGACGGCTGGGGCACGCCGCCGGACCTGCCCCTGCGCCGCGTGGTCGGGGCGTCGGTGCTGCGCACCACGGGCGATCTGAACGACTGCGTGGCCCTGTCGGTGCACTACCCGCTCGAGATCCCGGGCAGCCCCACCCCGCTGCTGCTGCCGCTCGGCGAATGGCAGCCGGCCTCCTGGCGCGGCCACGTGGTGGCCTTCCTGACCAGCGACTGCTGGGCCTATCGCCGCAGCTCGTGCCCAGGGCAGGAAGGCGCGGGCTTCACGCTGATCGTACGTGACGCACCCGACGCCGTCTCCCCGCCCTGAAGGCCGTCACACGCCCTTGGCGTCGGCGCCGAAGACCACCTTGTGCAGCTGAACGTTGAGGCGCGCGTAGCCCATCCGGCGCAGGACGAGCTCCCGCGCCAGCCTGGCGGTGTCGAACCGGCCGTGTACGGCCGACAGCAGGATCTCGACCCCCCGCTCGTGCAGGGGATGCCGCAGGAGCAGGGCGCACGCGGCCTCCAGGTCGCGCTCGTCGGCCACCACGAGCTTGAGGGCGTCGCCGGGGCCGAGCAGCCGGAAGTTCTCTTCGCAGAACGGTTCGAAGCGCCTCCCACCCTCGAAGGCGCTCCGTGGCTTCCAATCGACCACGCGCGCGACTCGCGGGTCGACGCCCGCGATGGACCGCGTGCCGTTCGTCTCGAGCGACACCTCCCAGCCCTCGGCCAGGCAGGCAAGCGCCAGCTCGGGCAGCGCGGGCTCCAGCAACGGCTCTCCGCCGGTCAGGCACACGCGCGGCAGCCCATGGCGCGCCACCTCGGCCACCACCTCGGCCACCGTCATCCCGCGCCACGAGCCACCGGCCTCCCGCGTGTCGCACCACGCGCAGTCGAGGTTGCAGCCCGACAGGCGCACGAAGACCGTCGGCAGGCCGGCGCGGGAGGTCTCGCCCTGGATCGACGCGAAGATCTCGTGAACCCTCACGATCGGCCCCACGGGCGGTCGCCCCACCCGAGGGCCGCGCAATCGCCGTCAGCAATCGCTTGTTTTACAACGTGAACGTCGAAGTTCGTCGACTTCTTGACAGCCACGCCCGCCCGGGTGACAGCGCTTGTCGGTATCCCTGTCACGGGGAGCGCAAACCCTCTACGGAACGCTCGCGATTCGGAAGATTGCTCCACTCGAGAGCATGTATTTCCCTTTGATATCAACACAGCGCTAGTTTCCATCGAGAATGCCTGCGACTTCGATCGGGGTTTCCCGGGGCTCGGGCGTGACGCACGACGAATTTTTTATCACCTCTCTCGACTTGCGGAGGTCGGTTTCGGGTGCCACGACGTGCCCCGCGAGCGGGATCTACGGCCCCCTGTCAGCAGCCCGAGCGCCAGCACGAAAATCACGAGCGGGCCATTCGGGAATTTCTCGTGCACGCGCGCCGTCGAGCAACCCCCGCCGCCGCCGTCCCCCTCGACGACGCCGTCGGCCTCGTCCCAGTCGGCCTGCTGCGCCGAGCAGCGCAGCGTCGACACCACGCCCCCCTCGCAGCAGAACTCACCGGTACGGGCGATGTCGGCGCCGCACAGGCATTCGGCCGCGAGCAGCTCGTCGACGGCGCACGCGCTGACCTGCACCGAGGCCCCGCGCGGTCCGCCCAGGTTGTTCAGCTCGTTGGACTCGAGCACCTCGTCGTCGCTGTCGGCCAGCACCCACAGCGAGAACGTGCTGTCCTGCAGCACGGTGTAGGCGGGCGTCCAGATCACCTCGTCACCGGTGCCCTCGGCGTCGGCTGGGCCCAGGTTCGGGACGGTGGTCTCGAGGTCGCCGCGCTCCCCCGCGTGGGGCGCCTGCAGGCGGCTGAGGAACAGCGCCACGCGGAACGGCCCGGTGGCACGCGGACCGGCGTTCGTCACCTTTACGTACAGGTCGAGCGCCGCCCCGCTCGGCTCGGCCGCCAGGGCCTCGACGCGCACGTCGGGCAGCTCGAGGGACTCGGCCGTGACCGGCACGTCGAGCGGCCCGTCGACGTTGTTGCCGAGCAGCCGGTCGCCCGACTCGCGGAACAGGTCGACGGCCACCCACGAGTGGTGGTCGCCCACGGTGGGCTCGTCCCAGCGCAGCGTGTAGGTCCGGGCCTCGTCGACGGCCAGCCCCAGGTCGTCGTGCTGCGACAGCACGGGGGCGTCCTGCAGCCCCTCGGGGGTGGGCGCCTGGTCGAGATCCAGCGCCAGGTCCAGATCGAAGGGCAGCGCCGCCTCCGAGCCCACGTTCTTGACCTCCACCTGGTAGACCACGGCCCCCAGGGGGTCCCACGTCCAGGTGAAGTCGACCACCGAAAGGTCCGGCCCCGCCAGCGCCACGGTCAAGGGTAGCGGCCCCGCGGTGTTGTTCTTCTCGATGATCTCGGGCACGTCGCCGTCGACGTCGGCGAACGCCCACGACGTGAACTGCCCGTTCGACAGGTCGGTCCAGTACAGGTACACGTCCTGCACCGCGCCCCGCGGCAGCTCGCCCACGGGCATCACCACGTCGGGCGTCGAGCCCGTCTGCGGCTGGAGCGCGTCGTCGACGAACAGCCCCACCGAGAAGCCCGCGCCCGTCGAGCGCGTGCCGGCGTTCTTGACCCACACGGTGTAGAGCACCTGGTCGTCCAGCACCTCGGAGGTGAAGTCGGTGATCACCAGGTCGGGGCGGTCGAGGCTGGTGGTCGCCGCGACCTCGAAGCAGTGCGGACCGCCGGCGTTGTTGCCCTCCTCGCGCTCGAGAACGGCGTCTTCGGTGTCGAGCAGCAGCCACGAGCAGTACGAGCCGTTCGCGAGCGCCAGGGGCGGGAACTCGACCGTGAGGGTGCTGCCGGCGAGCAGCCCGTCGGGGACCCCCAGCACGTCGTCGCCGAACATGCCGGGCGTGGGCGCGGCGTCGCGGTCGAGGAAGACGTCGACGTTGAACGGCCCGGCGTCGAGCGGGCCCTGGTTCGTGATCTCGGCGCGAACCGTCACCACGTCTTCGTTCACGTCGACCTCGACCGACGTGACCACCAGGTCGGGCAGGTCGGGGTCGCCCAGCACGTACGGCACGGGGCCGCACCAGTTGTCGCTCTCGTCGGCTTCGCCCAGCGCGTAGAGCGAGTCGACGAACATCCACGCGCGGAGCGTGCCCACCGGCACGGGCGACGACGGGTACTGCTGGCTCCAGGTCGTGGTGGCCTCGTAGACCTGGCCCACGCCCAGCCCCGCCGGCACCAGCTCGGCCCACGAGCTCTGCTGGGTCGGCTGCTCCAGCGAGTTGAACCAGGCGTCCCACCAGAAGGACTTCTGGGCGGGCGCGTCGCCGGTGTTGGTGACGTGCGCGGTGTAGGTGACGTCGCTGCCGTCGGGCGCCACCTCGATCGTGACGCAGCCCTCGAGGTTCGGCAACGCATGCGCCGGGCCCGAGAGCACCAGGCCGAGCGCGACCAGGAGCGAGCGGATGGGACTCGGAGTCGACATGGATCCCCCGTGTTGGGCGAAAGTATAGAGCCTTTTTAGAGGGTTGTCGCGGAACGCCGCGCGAGGACGCGAGAGAGGCGGGGGCGGCGCCCCCGGCAGGGGCTACCGACCGAAGGGGATGGAGATGCCCACGCCCACCTGCTTGTTGTCGAAGTCGTACTTCACGTAGACCGGGATCTTGCGCCACTGCACGCCCAGGCGCGCCTCGGTGCCGCCGGTCTTGTCGGGGCCGAACTGCGTGGCCGCGCCGCCGATGATGCCGAAGTTGTCGTTGATGGGCTTCATGCCCATGAGCTCGGCGCTGCCGCGCGAGAAGCGCCCGTCCTTCAGCGTGGCGTCGGCCTGGCCGCGCACCAGGTAGTCGCCGATGGTGTGCTCGACGGTCAGCTTGAACTGATCGTTGGTCACGTCGTTGGCGAGGGCGTGCTTGTACTCGAGGATGGCGGCCTCGAAGGCCTTGGGATCGCGGTAGCCGAACATGAGCGACGCGCGCGTGAGCTGGTTGCGGTCGAGGTCGAGGCCCAGCCCGCCGCTATAGCTCCACTTGGAGTCCTTGCCGCCCACGGTGCCCGAGACGCCGGCGTCGAGCGTGTTGCCGCTCTTGCCGAACTTCGAGTCGAGCGTCGCGGCCAGCGTGCCGAAGTCGTACTTGAGGCCCAGGCTGCCCTCGGTCTCCTTGGTGTCGGCGTACTCGGTGGCCCGGAGGCTGCCCGTGAGGGGGCCGTCGCCACCGATGCTCAGGTCGTGGGTGGTCGCCAGGCGGTCGTTGGCCATGCCCACGCGCCGATCGTAGCCCACGTCGCCCTCGCGCGAGCTGTAGCCGAGCCCGATCACGCCCGCGGTGCGCGTGGCGCCGGCGGCGTCGCGCGAGCGGGAGCCCTCGCCCTGCACGGAGTAGCCGTTCATCAGGTCGGCGCGCACGCCCAGCTTGAGCGTGTAGGTGTCGTCGGAGCCGAACCGCCCCTCGGTGCTGAGGTTGTTCTTCTCGTCGCCGTATTTCAGCGCCACGTCGGTCTCGGCCGAGTCCTTGCCCGCGACCTCGCGCCACTTCTGGCCGATGGAGGCGCTGCCGAGCCCGAGCTCACCGCCCGCCCGCAGGCCGATGACGAAGTCGCCGTTGTCCTTGTACTCACCCTCGGCCTTGACCTCGCCCTTGGCGCCCTTCTCGCCGTAGGCCACGCCCGCCGCGACGGTGGTGACGGCCGGGCCGTCCTTGGGGCGATCGTGCTTGGCCGAGACCTCGGCTTTCAGCTTGCCCTTCTCGTACGACAGCGCCGCACGCACGGACTCGACCGCGATCTCGCGCAGCTTGCCGATCTTGGCGCCGGCGTCGACGGACAGGCCGTTGCCGAAGTCCTTCTTGTACTTCAGCTCGGGGATCTTGGCGTTGGCGGCGATGGCGCCAGCGGCGGCCAGCAGCGCGATGGCCACCACCGTCTTGGGGTGCGAGTCGGTCCACTGGCTGATCTTCTCGGCCAGGCCCTTGCCGGAGTCGGACGCCAGGTAGCCGTCGGCCTCCTCCTCGGCCCACTTCGACAGCTCGGGCAGCAGCTTGGCCAGCGCGCCCTCGATGCCGGGCACGCTGCCCTCGAGCTTGGAGCCCTGCTTCTCGGCCTCGCCCACCAGGAACTTGATCAGGGCCTCGGCGCCCTTGTCGCCGTGCTTCAGGATCTTGTCGGGCGCGAGCTCCTTGTGGACGATCTTGAACGTCTTGTCGCCGAGCCAGGTGCCGAGGGTGCTCTCGTACTCGAGGCGCGCCGCGGCCACCCGCTCTTCTTCCTTCTTCTTCTTTTCTTCGGGCGACAGCTCGGCCCGCCCCTCCTCGAAGGGCTTCTGCCCGGCCGCGCGCAGGGCGCCCCCGGCGGCCGTGGTCTGGGCAGCCGGCCCTTGCTGGGGCTGCACCTGGGGCTGTACCTGGGGCTGCTGCTGGGGCTGCTGCGTGAGCTTCGGATCGGTCTCGGGCATGGGGGCCTCCGCGTCGTGCTCAAGATTGTACGGAAAGCACGGCCGGATTCAACCGGGGGGCCGCACGCTTGACACACCCGGGGCGCTGTGGAGGATTGCGCGCAGCTTCGAACTCGGGAGAATCGCATGAACGGCAGACGTTTTGCGGTGCTGGGTGGCGCGGGCAAGAT
>Ga0172370_10000386_pt1 | contig 69905 bp, 69 predicted proteins | sample LakKiv5m_FD_114538 | JGI IMG/M metagenome (GOLD analysis project Ga0172370, IMG submission 114538) | Freshwater microbial communities from Kabuno Bay, South-Kivu, Congo - kab_022012_11.5m | ecosystem: Environmental > Aquatic > Freshwater > Lake | place: Democratic Republic of the Congo... | reverse complement strand
GCTTTTTTAGAATCAATCGAACGACACGCCACATCAATGCCGTCTTTAACAGTTGCGGCCTTCCCTGCGACATACAAAGCATGTGCTGCATTTAAGACAACAATATCTCTTTGCGGGCCTGTCTTACCCTCCAAAATATCAGATATGATCTTTGCATTAATACTCACATCTGCGCCTTGAAGCTCGTTTAAACTTACCTTCTTGATCTGATAGATCGACGGATCGATTACATAAGAGACAACCTCTTTTCCATTAAACTCGCTTGCAAAGGTGTTTGCTGTTGTTGTAATCTCATCCAAACCATCTTCTCCGTGCACCACAAGCGCTCTTTTTAATCCCAAATTCTTTAAAACATGCGCCATGGGCTCAACCAAATCTTTACTATAAACACCCATCATTTGATGCGTGGCTTTCGAAGGATTGGTTAAGGGCCCTAGCACATTGAAGATCGTCTCAACGCCCAATTCTTTACGGACCGCGGCTGCGTAGCGCATGGCGGGATGAAGATTTTGCGCAAATAAAAAAGCGATACCAGCCTTGTTAAGGCATTCTGCCAAACGATCAACTTTCATGCCAATGTTAACTCCAAGATATTCCAAGACATCGGCACTTCCGCACTTGCTTGAGACAGATCGATTACCATGCTTGGCAACAACACACCCTGCGCCAGCCACAACAAAAGCAACAGCTGTTGAAATGTTAAAGGTGCCTGACTTATCACCGCCTGTTCCGCACGTATCCAAAACGACGTCGTTGCTGATGCTAACCGCAATGGCAAATTCTCGCATGATTTTAGCAGCGCCGGTTATTTCATTGATCCCTGCTCCTTTTTTGCGTAAGGCCAACAAAAACGCAGATAGATCTTCTTTGGAAACATTACCGGACATGATGGCACGCATCACCTCTGACATTTCCTGCGCGGTGAGATCTTCTTTACAAGTAATTTTGAGAATATATTTTTGCATAGACAAAAAAACTTATTCTTTGGCGCCTTTTTCTTTGAGTATTTCTACAATCTCTGAGTACCCAAAGCCTTTGGCAATGCTCAAAGCGGTCTGCATCCCGCCAAATTCTCCCATAGAGCCTTTTGCGTTCACATCAGCGCCTTTATCAAGCAACATCCTGACCATATCCACAGAACAATACGAGCATGCATACATTAACGCCGTGGTACTGCCCTCTTTATGGACGTTTGGATCAGCACCATGATCAAGCAATGCTCTTACGATATCTGCATGTCCGTAACATGCCGCAAGGATTAAAGCCGTACTTCCAGTATTATCTTGAGCGTTCACATCAGCGCCATGCTCAAGCAATACCTGAACCGTATCAAGATGCCCTCGCACAGAGGCCGTTATTAAAGCTGTTACGCCGGAGGATATTTCTCCTTTCATGCTAGGCCTCGCTCGAGCATTGACGTTCACGCCTTTTTCTAACAGATAGCGTACTTTTGATGCATCCCCGCCAAAAGCAGCTCCATAAAGCATGGCTTCTACTGTTTCAATCGCTACTGTATCTCCGTTTAAAGCCTCTCTGGCCAAGCTTTCTTCCCACCACTCCTGAGCATAAGAAGTTGATATTAGCAGAAATATTGCAGCCAATGCCGAGAAGCACCCCAACAATTTTTTCGCGTGTCTAGATGATTTCATGATTGAATTTCCTTATTCTTTTGCGCCTTTTTCTTTAAGCATTTTTATGATCTCTGGATATGCCTGAGCGCACCATAAAACAGTTACCTTCTTACCGGCGCTCAAATATTCCAAATCGACATCAGCACCTTTATCGAGTAAAACCTTCACGATCTCTGCATGGCCCGCAAGCGCTGCTTTAAATAAAGCTGTGTCTCCATCTTTCTCTTCGTATTTCTCCCGGGCATTAACATTAGCCCCTTTATCAAGCAAGGCCTTCACGAGATCCAAATATCCCCTTTCGGATGCTATCATCAAAACTGTCGTATCCATCATGTCATCTTTCGCATTCACATCCGCACCTTGATCTATCAATGCCATCACGATATCCACATGTCCGCCTGCCATGGCTGAAATCAAGGCTTCCGTGCCTTCTTTGCCTTGAACATTCACACCTCTTTTGCCAAGCAATACCGTCACAATATCCGCATACCCATACCCAGCCGCCAACAATAAAGCTGTTGCGCCAAAATCACTCCTTATATTGGCATCCGCACCCTTATCAAGCAAGGCCTTTACGATATCCGTATGGCCTTTTTCAGATGCCAGCATCAAAGCCGTATTGCCAGTCCTTCGGCCTTGCGCGTTCACATCCGCACCTTTATCAAGCAAAGCCTTTACGATATCCAGATGGCCATTTTGAGATGCCAGCATCAAAAGCGTGTCCCCGCCTTCATCCCGAGCGTTCACATCTGCGCCATTATCAAGCAATACTTTAACAACATCTATATGACCATTTTGAGAAGCTATCATTAAAGCTGTAAAGCCGTATCGTCCTCCGGCTGCAGTGCCAACATCATATTTGCCGTTTATCTCTGCACCCTTATCAATCAACAGCTTAACGATATCCGCATGGCCATTCTCAGATGCCAAAAACAAAGCCGTTTCGTTATCACCAATTGATACAATATTTACCGCAGCTCCTTTATCGAGTAACTCCCCAACAACATCCGCGTGACCATGCTTAGATGCAAGCATAAGGGCTGTGACGCCGCGGCCATGATAAGCTTGAGCATTCACATCTGCGCCATTATCGAGCAATACTTTAACACTATCAGCATAACCTTTTTCTGACGCAATAAACAAAGCTTGGACGCCATCAGCAGATTTCGCATCTGTCTTCGCGGCTTGGCTGAGCACTAATTTTACAATATCGTCAGAACAACCTTGTGATACTAGACTCACAGCTGTTGTGTTTTCTCCAATAATCTTTCCCACCTTTGCGCCTTTATCCAACAACATCTTTACAATATCTACTCGTTTTGTCTGAATTGCATGAAGCAGCGGTGTATAGCTATTCTCTTTTGCGCCGTTCACATCTGCACCATTTTCAAGCAATATATTCACGATATCCGCATACGCATAACGGCATGCTTGTGTTAAAGGCGTTTCCGCATACGATGGTAAAAGATCTGATGGCATAGCATTGACATCAGCGCCTTGCGCTAATAAACTACGTACCTCGGACGCATCTCCTTTTTTAACAGCTTCAAAAAGTTTTTCTTCCAAAGCTCCGGCATAAGAAATCGACGTCCACAAAAAAGTAATAAACAATACTGACAAGCAAAGTACCCATTGTTTTTTCAACCTTACCCATTCCATAAAAATACCTCCGTAGCTACGAGGACCGATATTATTTGCTTGCTAAAAAATTTTGAAGCAATTTTTTTCCCTGTTTTGTCAAAATAGATTCTGGGTGAAATTGCACGCCCCACAAAGGATATTGTTTATGACGGACACCCATGATCTCGTCATCATCGGTCCAGGCAGCCACATCTAAGCAGCTTGGAAGAGTTTTGCGGTCGATCACGAGTGAATGATACCGTGTCGCTTCAAAAGGATTGGAGAGGCCCTTAAAAATCTCTTTTTGATGATGATAAATAAGCGACGTCTTCCCGTGCATGAGTTTTTTAGCCTGGACAATATTGCCTCCATAGGCATACCCCATGGCTTGATGCCCTAGGCAGACACCTAAGATCGGGATCTTGCCGGCAAACTCTTTGATCAGCGAAACTGATATTCCTGCATCCTCAGGGCGGCCTGGACCCGGTGAAATCACAATGCGGTCAGGATTCTTATGATGGATGCCTTCGATCGTAATGGCATCATTTCGAACAACATCGACCTCTGCCCCCAATTCAGAAAAATACTGAACAAGGTTGTAAGTAAAGGAATCGTAATTATCGATCATGAGGATCATTATATCTTCTTTCGTGAAATTTTGGCACCGATCTTGACGAGCTTCTGTTCAAGATCTTCATAGCCTCGCTCAAGATGATAAATGCGATGAATTTCTGTTTCGCCCTTGGCAGCAAGTCCCGCAATGACAAGCGCGGCGGACGCCCTGAGATCCGAGGCCATGACCGGTGCTCCAAAAAGAGTTTTCACGCCTTGGACGATCGCATGCATCCCTTCCCTGCGGATATTGGCCCCCATACGATCAAGCTCGGCGATATGGATAAAGCGATCAGGATAAACGCGGTCGGTGATAACACTCACTCCGGGCGTGGTGGCCATCACGGCCATAAATTGCGCCTGTAAATCCGTTGGAAATCCAGGATAGGGATAAGTATTGACGCTCGCTGAGCTAATGATTCTTTTATTAATCACGCGAATCGTGTCATCAGTACACTCAAAGCGAACACCCATGGACTCCAAGAGATCGATCAAGGCTAACAAATGTCCATGATACGCCCCGCGGATCACAAGATCGCTTCGTGTTGCAACCGACAACAAAATAAATGTCCCTGCCTCAATACGGTCTGGAATAATGCTATGATCAGCTCCTAAAAGCTTGGTAACGCCGCGAACAATGATGCGTGGCGTTCCGTGACCAATGATATGCGCCCCCATGCGGACAAGGAAATTTCCCAAATCTTCGATCTCCGGCTCACAGGCCGCAGATTCAATAATTGTTTCACCTTCGGCTAATGTCGCCGCCATCATAATATTTGCAGTAGCTAAAACAGATGATCCAAAAACTCCACCCAAATAAATTTGTTTTCCTTTTAGCCGTCTTGTTTTCGCAACAATGTATCCTTTGTCAACTTCCATCGTTGCACCCAAGGCCTTGAGGCCCTTCAAATGCAAATCAACCGGCCGCACGCCGATCACACAGCCGCCCGGCAAAGAAACTTTGGCTCGACGCAGTTTCGCCAATAACGGCCCTAGCACACAAAATGATCCGCGCATCGTCGAAACAAGATCATACTCGGCCGTATCCTTTAATGGCCCATTAGCGGAAATTGTCAATTTTCCTTTCTCGTAATGAACTTTTTTCCCTAAGGATTCCAAAAGTTTCATCATCGTGAGCGTATCACGAAGTTTTGGCACATGGTGGATCGTGCATGTCGCATCGGTCAAAAGCGTTGCCGCAATGATCGGAAGCGCGGAGTTCTTTGCCCCGCTGATCTCCACTTCACCAGATAATTTTTTTCCGCCTTCAATAACAAGCTTATCCATAAATTATGTCCTTTTTACGATCATAATGCGTTGAATATTTAAATAATCACAAATACATTCACAAACAATAAATTGACCAACATCCAACAAAATATCTTTAACGGCGGCGGCTTGCCCTTGGCCGATTTCGAGACAAAGAACGCCGTTAGGCGATAATAAATCTTTTACACGACGTGCAATTGCGCGATAAAAGAAAAGCCCATCAACTCCTCCGTCCAAAGCCATAAGAGGTTCTTGCTGAACCTCACTCGGTAAAGAAGCAATATCCCCGGTTTTAATGTAAGGGGGATTTGAAATAATAATATCAAATTTTTCATCACTGTGATAAAAATTGTGGTCCAAAAAAATATCTACTTGGGAAAATTGAATCACTCCTAAAACATCATGCTTCGCGGCATTGGTCGTGGCAACCTTTAACGCATTGGCACAGCAATCAACGGCAAAAAATTGATGCCCTAGATTTCGTTTGGCGAGGCTTACAATAATATTTCCACTGCCTGTTCCAATATCAAGAATACGCAATTTCTTTTTGGAAGACTTGCCCATGATCTTTTCAACTGCCTCAACCAAAAGTTCTGTCTCAGGGCGCGGAATCAAAACTCGTTCATCGACAAAAAAATCTAATCCCATAAATTCTGATGTCTGCAAAATATACTGTAACGGCTCATGGACCTCGCGACGCGATTCGATCTCGGCGATAGCTTCGCGTTGCAAACCTGAAAGCTCTTGCGGGTTAGCATAAAGATCAACCCTGCGGCATTTTAAAACAGACGTGAGAATGAGTTCTCGCTCGGTCATGATCCTTGCTCCGATATACGTTCCGCCTCGATCAAGGCATCGGTTAATTCATCAAGGTCGCCATCCAAAACGCGCTCAAGCTGATGAGTCACAAAACCAATCCGGTGATCTGTGACGCGGCGATCAGGATAATTATAGGTGCGGATCTTTTCACTACGATCCCCACTGCCCACCTGGGACTTGCGTTCTTTCGCTTCTTTTGCGCTGCTTTCTTTTTCTAAATGATCCAAAATACGCGCCCGCAAGACACGCATTGCCTTTAACCGATTTTTAAGCTGGGAGCGCTCATCTTGACAAACAACCACGGTTCCTGTTGGTAAATGCGTTACGCGAATCGCCGAGTCCGCGGTATTAACGCTTTGCCCGCCAGGCCCGGAAGCCCGAAACACATCAATTTTTAAATCTTTAGGGTCAATGACAAGGTCAATTTCTTCCGGCTCTGATAATACAACAACCGTTGCGGCCGACGTATGAATACGCCCGGAGGCTTCTGTGGTCGGAACACGTTGAACGCGATGTGCCCCGCTCTCCCACTTTAATCTTTGCCAAGCTCCTTTGCCACTAATACCGAAAACGACTTCCTTAAATCCCCCAGCCTCGGTTTCGTGACAGTTCATCATGTCTGTCCTCCATCCCTTTTGCATGGCATATTTTGTATACATCCGATACAAAACACCGGCAAAAAGAGCTGCCTCTGCACCGCCTGTTCCAGCACGGATCTCGACGATCATGTTGCGATCTTTTTCTTCTTTTTTGGGATTTAACAACGCTTCGAGGGTTTTCTCAAGATTTTGTTCTCGCTGGCAAAGCTCAACCAGTTCAAGTTTAGCTAACTCTTCAAAATCTTTGTCATGCTTTTCTTTTAAAAGATGCTCGAGGCCTTGTTTCTCCTCAAGAGCTCTTTTATAGTCACGATAGGTGTTAGCAATGATCGCAAGCTCCGCCATCTCCTTGGCCAAGGACTGATATTTGTTGCTATCACTAATGACTTGAGGATCGGCTAAAAGGACCTCAAGCTCCTGATAACGGGTTTCCGCTTTCTGAAGCTTTTCTATGTTCATGACGTGCCATCTCTGCATGCTTGCTAAAAATACCTTGGGATGTTTTACGCAAAATTCTTTTTTTCTTTAGCTATTTTGCGCCTTTTGAATAACGTTTCTTGAAGCGATCAATACGCCCAGCTGTGTCCACTAGTTTCTTTTCCCCTGTAAAGAAAGGGTGGCACTTCGAACAAATTTCTACGTGAAGGCCTTTTTTTGTCGATCGCGTCTGGATGATCTCTCCGCATGCGCAAGCGATTGATGTTTCTTCGTATTTTGGGTGAATGTCCTTTTTCATCTCTCCAGCTCCTCCTTTAAGATTAATTATTCAGGCTTATTCATATTGTTTAAAAATTCCTTATTTGTCTTAAACTTTGCCAATTTTGCTAACAAAAGCTCCATGGCTTCCGATAAATTTAAATCATTGAGTGCTTTTCGCAAAAGCCAAATGCGCTGCAAATCGCCTTCAGGAATCAAGAGCTCTTCATGACGCGTATTGGAGCGCTTAATGTCAATGGCGGGATATATTCTCCGCTGAAAAAGCGATCTGTCAAGCTGTAATTCCATGTTGCCTGTTCCTTTGAATTCTTCAAAAATAACTTCATCCATGCGGCTTCCGGTGTCCACCAAGCCGGTGGCGATGATCGTTAAACTACCGCCCTCCTCAATACTGCGCGCGGCCCCAAAGAATCGCTTTGGCTTATGCAACGCATTGGAATCAACACCACCCGAGAGGATCTTCCCGCTGTGAGGAACCACCGTGTTATACGCACGGGCTAGGCGAGTAATACTATCAAGCAAAATGACAACATCTCGTTTGTGTTCAACCAGGCGCTTAGCTTTTTCCAGAACGATCTCCGCAACCTGCACATGACGCTCGGCGGGTTCATCAAAGGTAGAAGAAATAACCTCTCCTTTAACACTGCGCTGCATATCCGTGACCTCTTCAGGACGCTCATCGATCAAGAGAACAATCAAAATGGCTTCAGGATGATTTTTGACAATGGAATTGGCAATTTTCTGAAGCAAGACCGTTTTCCCGCTATACGGAGGCGCAACGATCAATGCGCGCTGCCCTTTGCCTAAAGGAGACAAAAGATCCATCACGCGCGTCGAAAGCTCCTCGGGAGAAGACTCAAGGACAAAACGCTCTTGAGGATAAAGCGGCGTGAGCTGATCAAAAAGGATCTTCTCTTTGCATTTTTCCGGGTTCTCAAAATTCACCGCCTCAACTTTGAGAAGTGCAAAATATTTCTCTCCCTCTTTTGGCGGGCGGATCTGACCGCTGACATTATCGCCTGTTTTTAAATCAAATTTTCGTATTTGCGACGGAGAAACATAGATGTCATCTGGGCATGGTAAATAATTATAATTGGCATTTCTTAAGAAGCCAAAACCTTCGGAGAGAACCTCCAGCGTCCCGGCGCCAAACATCACGCCCTCTTTTTCAGCCTGCGCCTGAAGGATTTTTAAGATCAAATCCTGTTTCTTGATCCCGCTCAAGCCTTCTAGATTTCTTTCTTTCGCAATCTGTGTGAGCTCAGACATCTTTTTGTCTTTGAGCGTATCAATAAAAAGTTTATCGACGCCCTTGTCGTTTCCATTGGCCATCTTTTTTCCTCCGTTTATTTCCTCGTTTTCTTTAATTCTTGCCATAACGCTTCAACACCTTTTCTTGTTTGGTTAATATTGCCCTGGTTATCAATAACGAAATTGGCTCGTGCCACCTTTTTGTTCATCGGCATTTGGGCTTTCATTCGCTTCAGGATTTCACTTTGAGTCCAATGACTTCTTTTTTGGATTCGTGCAATTTGCACCTTTTGACCGGCGCGCACAACAATGACATAATCACAAATGGTATCGAGACCTGCCTCAAATAATAGCGGCGCATCAAGGATCAAAGAATATTTATTCTTTTTTGCACGGAATATTCTGACCTGAGCCTTAATTCTCTTAATGACCTCAGGATGAACAATGCGGCATAATTTTTTTAATTGATTTTCATTATCAAAGACGATCTTGGCAAGACGTGCTCTGTCAATATGCCCTTTCGCTAAGATCGCACTGCCAAAACACTTCACGATCTGCTTAAAACAAAGTGTTCCCGGGACAAGAAACCCGTGCGCTATCTTGTCCGCATCTAAAATTTTCGCTCCTTTGCGGCGAAACATGTTCGCAACGGTTGTCTTTCCTGATCCTAAAGATCCCGTGATGCCTATGACAAACATTTTTGATATAACTTTTTGTATTCCATGGCCGAGTTTGTCCATGAAAAATCATATTTCATAATACGGCTGGTGACCTCGTTTAAAATATCTTTTTCCTTAAATGCCCTCATCGCGGATTCAAACGCTTTTAAGAAACCTTCTCTTTCAAATCGCGTAAAAACAAAACCATCCCCTTCTTTAGAATTAAATCGAAATGGCATGACCGTATCCACAAGCCCTCCGGTGTGATGAACAAGCGGCAGCGTCCCATAACGAAAAGAAATCATCTGGCTTAACCCGCAAGGCTCATAGGTCGACGGCATCAAGAAAACATCGCTTCCGGCATAGATTTGGTGCGCTAACGCTTCTTCAAATTTAATATGAACAGCCACTTTGCCTGGAAACCGTCGCTGAAAACCCCATAGCATTCCTTCATAGCGTTGCTCGCCAACGCCTTGAAAAACAAGCTGAATGTCATACTGCATCATCGCATCAATGGCTTGGGCAACAATATCCAGCCCCTTTTGCTCAGAGAGCCTCCCCACAAATCCGAAAACCGGAACATCGCTTGCAACGCGCAGGCCGCTTCGCTCCTGCAAAACTTGCTTGTTTTTTGCCTTGCCCGTCATATCGCAAGCATGATACGTTTGAGCAATTAAATTGTCTTCCTGCGGATTCCAATAGGCGGCATCGATCCCGTTTAAGATACCTATTGTTTCTTTGGAACGCAGGCGCATAACGCCTTCCATCCCGCGGCCGCCATCTCGAGCCTGAATCTCCTTGGCATACTGAGGGCTCACGGTTGTGATCCAATCGCTAAACAGGATCCCGCCTTTGAGCAAACTCATTTGGCCATAATACTCAAGGCCCTGCATGGAGTTTAAATATGCCGGAAGCCCTAAGGCGCCAAATTTATGCCGAGGGAAAACCCCCTGATAGGCTAAATTATGAATTGTCAAAACAACCTTTGTTTTCTGAAAAAATGGGTCATCGCGATAATGGCTCTTTAAATAAAGCGGTATCAGGCCTGTCTGCCAATCATGACAATGCAAAATATCCGGTTGGCATTGAATCGTCTTCAAAAGCTGAAAGATCTGCTGGTTAAAATGAGAAAATCTTTCCAGGTTGTCGGCATAATCACCGCTGGGCGTCCCGTACAGGCCATCGCGATTAAAATAAGCTTCATTTTTTATAAAATAAAAGTCAACGCCCTGGGATTGCAACAACAGCGCATCGCGGCTTACTGTTTTGAACGGAAGCTTCTGTTCTTGCGTCATCCGATAAAACGGCATGACAACAGAAACTTGAATCCCTTCCTTAGCTAATGCAAAGGGTAACGATCCACAAACATCAGCCAATCCACCTGTCTTGGCATGAGGGATCGCCTCTGATGTACAAAAAACAACATTCATTCTTTAACCTCCTGCATTTCAAGCCAGTTATTTCCTGCCTTAATGGCGACCTTGATAGGAACACTTAAGCTTAACGGGGCTTCCATTTCCTTTCGAATCATTGTGATCATCTGATCCTGTTCGTTTTTTAAAACATCGAAAACAAGTTCATCGTGAACGGTAATGGTCATCTGAGATCCCAGCTTCATTTCTTCAATTTTTTTCTGAACCCTGATCATGGCGATCTTGATCAGATCCGCTGCCGTGCCTTGCACCGGGGTATTGATCGCTTGACGTTGTGCAAACTGGCGCAAAGCCATATTATCACTATGAATTTCCGGAATATAACGACGACGGCTCAAAAGCGTGGTAACAAATCCATCACGTTCTGCTTTTTGAATCTGACTTTGCATAAATTGAGCCACACGAGGATAATGTAAAAAATATTTATCAATAAATTCTTGAGCCTCTTTCTGAGAAACCTCCAAGTCTTTGGAAAGTCCAAAGGCACTCATACCGTAGACAATGCCAAAATTAATCCGTTTGGCAACAACACGCATATCGGACGTGACCTTGGCCGCATCCACGTCAAAAATAGATGCCGCCGTCAAGGCATGGACGTCAACGCCCTGATGAAAGGCCGCGATCAAATTTTCATCCTGGGACAAATGAGCTAAAATACGCAGCTCAATTTGTGAATAATCTGCTGAGACAAGAACATAATCTTTGTTACGCGCAACAAAGGCTTTGCGGATCTTTCGTCCGAGCTCCGTCCGAATAGGAATATTCTGCAAATTCGGATTACGCGAACTCAAACGCCCTGTTTCCGTGCCGGCTTGGTCAAAAGTGGCATGAATCCTATGCGTTGTGGCATCCACGATTTCAGGTAAGGCATCAATGTACGTCGATGTGATCTTGGCCAGCTGACGATAATTTAAAATTTCTTGCGGGATCTCATGCTTTTGCGCAAGTCGATGAAGGACATCTTCATCGGTCGAATATCCCGTCTTTGTCTTCTTTAAAACAGGTAATTTCATTTTATCAAAAAGAATATGACCGAGCTGTTTAGGCGAATTAATATTAAACTCTTCCCCGGCCATCTGATAAATCTTTTTTGTCAGCGTACCCATCTCCTTTGTTGTCTCTTTGGAAAGTTCCTTTAAAAATGGAATGTCAATGGCCACACCTTGCTGTTCCATACGAAATAACACGTAGGCTAAAGGCACTTCAATATCTTCAAATAACTTGTCGAGTGATTTATCTTTTAAATCATCGGCCATGAGTTGATAAAGTTTTAAGAGCGCTGCTGCCTTCTGAGAGATCTGGCCCTCTGGAGAAAGAGAAACCTTAAGATACTTCCAGCACAGCGCACTCATATCTTTCGCGGATTGCGAAGGTTCCAGAAGGTACGCGGCCAGCATCACATCAAAGACATGATTATTGATCACAAGGCCCATATTGCTAAAAATCGTTAAATGATCTTTCATATTGCAACAAATCATTGTAAGATCCGAGCGCTCAAACACATCACGAAACTCTTTCAGCATGTCTTGCGCAACTAAAAACACGTCTTTTCCGTCTAAAGAAAACGCCACCTCACTCTTTTTAAGAAGGTCTGGCTCTTGATCCGCTAGCATAAAAAAGGCAAATTCTTTTTTCTGTGTGAGGCGTGCACAAAAAGCTTTAATATCTTTTTTTGAACGTAATTCAACTTCTTGGCAGGCAATTTCTGCCCCGCTCCCGGCGCCCAGCTCTTCGGCAAACTTACGGAATTCAAGCCGCTCAAAAAAAGATAAAAGCCGATCATGATCCGGGGCAATATACTGGACAGTCTTCAAGTCAAAATCTATAGGGACGCGATCATCTAATATGGCTAATTCTTTACTCATCATGGCTTGTTCTTTTTGTTCCTCGAGCTTCTGGCGCACCTTGTCAGATTTTATACCAGCAAGATTCTTGTAAATATTCTCAAGACTCCCATGCTGTTGGATCAGATCTGTCGCGGTGACCTTGCCAATGCCCTGCACACCGGGGATGTTATCCGTAGCATCACCGGCAAGGGCAATAAAATCAACGATCTGGCCTGGTTCAAAACCATATTTTTCTTTTGCCTTAGCCCCATCAACAAGATCATTGCTACGATAATCAAAAATTTTAACCTCATCACCAACAAGCTGAACCATATCCTTATCGCCGCTGACGATCACGACCTCGGTATCTTTTCCTTTGACCTTGCGGCTAATGGTGGCAATCACATCGTCGGCTTCAAATCCTTCAAGTTCAAAAACAGGCATGTTGTAAGCCAAGACAAGTTCTTTAATGAGCGGTATCTGGCTGATCAAGGCATCGGGCATAGGCGGCCGATGGATCTTGTACTGCGCAAACCGTTCCTGCCGATGCGTCTTCTTGCCAACATCAAAGCAAACGGCAATGGCTGTTGGCTTGCAGTCGCGCAAAATTTTTCGCAACGTATTAATAAATCCAAAGACCGCATTCGTCGGCTGCCCTCGGCTCGTCGTCAAACTCTTTACCGCAAAAAACGAGCGATAGCATAAGGCATGCGCATCAATAAGCACTAATCGGGATCTGGGCATTTTAGGAATTAACGCAAATACTTGGCAATGACGTTTCTATCCGTGATTTATTCGTCTGGAATAATGGAAAGTATTTGACGAAAATCTTCTTTCGAGGAATTATTATCACCTGCATCAAATTTTTCTAATGCAGTATTAACTAACTTTGTGATCTCGCTTCTCTTCAATTTTAAGAATGTACGCCGCCGGTATTCAGCAATACGCGGGCTTTCAGGATTTTCCGCAAGGGCGCGATCATATTCCGCCAAGGCCTGCTCATACATTTCTTGATCGGCATACACCCGAGCTTGTTCAATATATTTTTCAGCCTTTAAAAGACGATCGGCTAAAATTTGATCCTGCTGTTCTTTTAACTTGGTTTCTAGCACCTTCGCGCGATGCTCCAGAAGATTAGCCTCGTAGGCTTCAAGCCAGCGCTTCTCTTGAGGAAACGTTTGAGCCAAAATCCTTAACTGTTCGACGGCGTCTTTGGTCCAAGGGTCCCCCGGATCCCCAAGCTCAATACGTTTTCTAAAAAATTCAGCCGCCTTGGAAAGATTGCCTTGCCGTTGGCAAAGATACGCTAAATTTGAATAGGCAGGCAAATATTTTTTATCAAGATTAATGGCCTCGAAATAATACCGCCTGGCTTCATACGCGCTTCCCTTGGCCTCGTAAACAACCCCCAAATCGTTATAAAGATCTGGACGGTTCGGATCAAGGCTCAAGGCCTTCGTATAATAAGCAATGGCCTCATCCAAAGAACCCTTCTTCTGCGCTTCAAGCCCTTGCATGCGATAGGTTTCAAGATTTTCTGATATCGTTTCAGCGCGAACAATCATTTGGGAAGAAAAGGAAAAAAGAACAACGAAAAGAAACAAAAAGAAGGCTCTCATGCAGGCATTTTCCTTGAACTTAGAATAATATACCGAACTCGTTTTGACAACATAATTTTTTATTTGTTCTTTAATGACTAGCCTCCCTGATAGTCGACAATGGAACCTGTAATGTCAGAAATATTTTTCCCCTCAGCAATGAGGCGAGACAATGCCGCAGCATCAGATGCGTTATTAATGAGTACAGCGCCCTTAATAACGCCCTCATAAACAAAAATTTTCTTATAGGCATTGATCTTGTAATCTACTTTCATGTAGGCAGTCGCCTGATCATCTTTTTTGCAAACACCGAGCAAATGCATCGAGAGATCGCTTACATCAAATGAACGCATCAGGGGCGCGGTAATCGTCGCCGATGGCTGCTTCAAGATCATGGCAACAATATTTTGAGCCTGAACTGAGGATACATGCTGATGGATCAGAAAATCTTCCCAAAGCGAGCGGTCTAGGGCACGTGTTAAATCTTTAACACAATAAACATCTTCATATTTGACACAATCAGTTGTTTCTTCTTTGGCCAGATCATCAACATTCAACAAGCTCAAGCTTTGATCCGTCTGCGATAAAACAACGAGCTGGCTTTCCAGGACTTTGCCCGTCTTAAGCCGGATGGCCTTGACCTCATTGTCACCAAGAACTTCAACGATCGCATTATGATAAATAAATCGTATCCCGCTTCTTTGAAGGTGATCAGCCAAGTGATCCGCAACGTCCTTGTCGAGCAAATCGGATAATAAATGTCCCGACGGAATAACCGCAATGACTTCTTTGTTCAATTTGCGCAAATGACATGCGGCTTGCAACGCGACAATATTATTGACCTCAAGGATCACGATTTCACAAAGGCCAAGAAAGGAAAGAAGCTTCTCGGCATCCCGAAAGGTCTTTAAATGAAACACGCCCTGTTTTTGAACGCCCTTCATATCCCCAAAAACAATGTCTCCACCGTCTTCAATGATCAAGACATCAAAAGGAATTTGCTCTTTATCTTCGGTCAGGATACGTTTTCGCTTCGGATGAACTTTGGCAATTTTTTTATCTAAAACAACCTTGATTCGGTTCGTGGTATAAAAATCCTCACTCACACAGGCAAGCTGTGCGATCTTGGCATCTGCAAGAACAGAGGCAACCAAATGACGCTGATATGGTAAAACGCCTTCAGGGCAAAAAATGGAAATCTCTCCCTCTGGATCAGATTGACGAATCTTTTCAGCGATTTTTACCGATAACAGTGAGTTTCCGATAAGTGCGTAATACATGGTTACAATTTTTGGTCAGATTGAAAACGAAAAGCTTCTATAGCGTTTTTCATCAGCATAACAACCGTCACAGGCCCCACTCCCCCGGGAACCGGTGTTAGATAAGAGGCCTTCACCTGCGCTGGCAGAGCTTCCACATCACCAACCATTTTTGAACCGACCTGGTTAATCCCGACATCAATAACGACAGCTCCTTTTTTAATCCAGTCTCCTTTAATCAACCCTGGTTTACCAACCGCCACAATCAAAACATCAGCCCGGGATACGTGCTCGGTCAGTTTCCCAGCTTCGCTCGTCGCAATGTGGCACACCGTCACCGTCGCCATCTTTTGAAGCAAGAGAAGGCTTAAAGGTTTGCCAACGATCTCGCTATGGCCAACAATAACAACTTCTTTACCACGCAGTGAAATCCCTGTTTCATCAATGTGCGCCATAACAGCGGCCGGCGTGCAAGGAATCATCGCTGTCTTGCCTAAAAGCATTTTTCCGATATTGGCAACATTAACGCCTTCCAAATCTTTGATGACATCAATATGATTGGCAACGAGATGATAATCGATATGGGTCGGAACAGGTTTGTGAACCATGATCCCGTTGACAGACGGGTCTTGATTGAGTTTATGGATATGCTCGATCAGCTTCTCCTGAGAAATATCCTGAGGTAAGACATCTAGCTTATAATCAATACCTATTTCTTCCGCGGCCTTGATCTGCGAATTCGCGTAAGCACACATGGCATGATGGTCACCAATCGCGATATTCACTACATGCGGGACGCTTGAGCGCACCTTTTTGAGCGAAAGAACTTGCAACTTCAAATTTTCTTTGATTTTCTTCGCAAGAACCTTGCCGTCTAATAATTGAGCGCTCATAACTCTCTACTCCTGATTAACCTCAACATTAGCCATGGCAGAATGGAAAGCTGCCGAAAGCATCTCTACTGCACAACGAATATCGCTCAAAAGATAATGATTACCCTTCTGGGCTAATAATGGCGTAAGTTCAATAGCCGCATAGGATAAGCGGCAAACCTCTAAAGGAAAAGTACGTGCCTTTTTGAGAGCCTTTGTTCTTGCCGCACATTTCTTTTTAGGCGCTTTAACAACGGCCAAATAAGCTTGCGCATCTAAATCCACAAGGGTTAAAAGGCGCAGCCGGATTTTCTCAGCATGTTTTAGGCATTGGGCTATTTTGCGTTCGACAGCCGGGCCTTGTTTTCGATTTAACGAATAGCGGGCAACCATGCAAACAAGACTCGCTCCTGTCGCGCCAACCAAGGCCGCCGCAGATCCCCCGCCCGGAACGGGTTCTTTTAATGAAAGCTGTTTAAGATATGTGTTTAATGTTTGATTTCTAAAGAGTTTCATCTTAACGGAGACAAATGATTATTGTATTCTTTGTAGGAAAGTTTGGGCCGCTGTTTATTAACGCGTGATTATCATATCCCAATTTTAAAATATTTTCAAACAACTTCTTGTGTTTTTCTATAATACTTATATTTAATACCCATACGGCCCGGGTAGAGAAAAGGCATCTTCAATGATCTCGGCCGTCAACTCCCCTGACCTTTGCTGTGTAACAGCCACGACATCAAAACGGGCTTCCGTATCTAAAAGATCATGCTGTTTCAAATAACTCAAGGCTGTCTGTGCGATCTTCTTTTGCTTTCGATGGCCAACCGCTTCAAGAGCAAAACCAGGGTCATCGCTCAGCCGCGTCTTAACCTCGACAAAACAAATGACACCTTTATCCTTGGCAACAATATCGATCTCCCCTAAGCGATTACGATAATTACGCTCCAAAATTTGGTATTTTTTTTCTTTTAAGAATTTAACCGCTGCCTCTTCCCCTAAAATACCCGTTGCTCGCGTGCTCATAGGTCATTTCCAATATTTAAAAGTTTTGCGATGAATGGGCGAAAATCCGTGCTCTTTAATTTTCTCTTTGTGCAGGGCGGTGGGATAGCCTTTATGCTTGATAAATCCGTATTCAGGATACAAGGTATCATAATGATCCATGAGCCGATCACGGGTGACTTTTGCCATAATTGAAGCGCAGGCAATCGAAAGGCTTCGCGAATCCCCCTGAATAATTGTTTTATAAGCAAACGGTAATGTTGTCTTAAAAAGCCCCCCGTCAACAAGCAGGCAAACCTGCTGGGTAAAGCCTTGCGACTTAACATCTTCTTTAGGAATTTTTGTCAGAAGATCGTAAACCGCTTGCTCCATGGCGTGGAAGGTCGCCTGCAGGATATTGTCCTTGTCAATGCGAACGTGGTCGCTTTGCCCAAGACCAACATAACCTTTGGCTAAAATTTCATCATACGCTAAGGCGCGCTGGCGCGCGCTCATTTTCTTTGAATCGCGGATAACACAGTCAAACTTTTGTTCGCGCAGGATCACCGCCGAGGCAACAACAGGGCCGGCCAAGGGTCCTCGGCCGGCCTCATCAATACCAATAATAAATTTAAAACCTTCTTGTGTGGCTTGATTTTCGAAGGAGAGCATCCAAATAAATTAGGCTAATTAGGCTTGGGTAACCTCTTTTTCAACGCGAGAGCTTTTTCCTATGCGTCCACGTAAATAATAAAGACGGCTTCGTTTCTTGATGCCTTTGGCAATAACATCCAAAGAATCGATCATCGGAGAATTGAGCGGAAATGTTCTTTCAACGCCTTCCCCAAAGGAAACTTTGCGGATGGTAAATGTTCCTTTTTGTCCGCGGCCGGTTTTACGGATCACGGTCCCTTCGAACGGATGAAGACGGACCTTATCGCCTTCGGCGACTTTCACGAACATCTTGACATTATCACCGACCTTAAAATCCGGTAGATCTTTTTTGTATTTATTTTCAATTTCTTTAATCACTGCGCCAATATTGCTGACCATATCAAAACCCCCTCTTAAACTGATGAAATATGTTTTATGTTATCAAATCCGGACGGATTTTTGTTGTCCGAAGAATGGATTGCTGCAAACGCCATTCTTTGATGCCTTTATGATTTCCAGATAATAGCACATTCGGAACCTTCATGCCATTAAAATTTGCCGGACGTGTGTAGTGCGGATACTCCAGCAGATCGCGCTCAAAGGATTCATCCTTTAAAGAGCTTTCTCGTCCTACAACGCCGGGAATCAGCCGTGTCACGCTGTCGACAATGACCATCGCCGGGATCTCTCCTCCGGTCAAAACATAATCGCCGATGGAAATACTTTCGTCGACCAAATGCGCACGCACGCGCTCATCCACGCCTTCGTAATGCCCGCAAATAATGATCACATTCTTTTCTTTCGCCAACTGATGCGCATGCTTTTGGCTAAAAGATTTGCCTGATGGCGTCATCAAAAGGACTTTGGCTTTTCTTTTTCCTTTAATTTTCTTCACCGCATCAAAGATAGGCTCTGGCTGCATCACCATGCCCGGCCCCCCGCCAAAAGGCTTATCGTCCACCTTGTGATGCTTGTCCTTGGTAAACGCGCGCAAATCATGAACACAGATCTTTACTTTCTTCTTGTCCTGCGCCCGCTTGATAATGGATTCATCAAAAACACCATCAAAGGCCTTGGGGAAGATCGTTATAATGTCGAATTGTAGCATGACAAAAATTCCTTTTGAAACTGATCAAATCGTTTTTCTTCAATGGCCGCGCGGATATTTTTCATTAAATTTAAATAAAAATAAACATTATGATGCGACAACAGCGAAAGCCCGGTCATCTCATTCATATTATACAAGTGTCGGATATAACTTCGAGTATAATTTTTGCACACATGGCAATCGCATTTTTCATCCACAGGCCGTAAATCCTGCGCGTAAGCTCCATTTCGAACCGCAATGCGGCCCGCGCTTGTAAACGCAGAACCGTTGCGGCCATAACGCGTCGGGATGCAGGTATCAAACATATCAATGCCCTCACCGACAGCACGCACAATTTGATCCGGTAAACCGATCCCCATGACATACCGCGGTTTATTTTCCGGTAACAGTGCTGCGACGGTTGTAATGGCATCGAACATCAAGTCAATAGGTTCCCCGACGCTCACCCCGCCGATGGCATAGCCATCAAACCCGATGTCTAAAATTTCTTCCGCTGATCTTTCGCGTAAATGTTTGTAGTGCGAGCCTTGAACAATGCCGAACAATTGTTGTTTTTCTTTTAAGGGTGACGCCAAAAAATATTCTCGCGAACGTCTAGCCCAAAGCGTTGTCCGAGCAACTGCCTTTTTTGCTTTAATTTCGCTGCAAGGATAAGGGGCGCATTCATCTAAGGGCATCATAATATCCGAGCCTAAAACACCCTGGATCGAAACAACGTCTTCTGGCTTTAAAAAATGCAATGCTCCATCGATATGTGAGCGGAATTTCACGCCGTCATCGGTGATCTTACGAAATTTCGATAAACTAAAAACTTGAAAACCGCCGCTGTCAGTCAAGATCGGTTTGTCCCATCCCATGAACTTATGCAATCCGCCGGCATGTGCAATAATATCCGTGCCCGGCCTTAGAAAAAGATGGTACATGTTGGATAAAACAATTTCTGCGCCACCTGCTTCTAAATCTTGTTTGCAAAGCGCCTTCACCGTACCGCTTGTGGCCACCGGCATAAAAAAAGGCGTTTGGATATCGCCGTGGAATGTTTTAAAGACACCTCGGCGAGCTTTGGTTACTTTATCTTGGACTTTAAGTTTAAACATAAATTTTAACGGTTACGGATTTTCTTTTACAAGTAAGTAAGAATAAATCTTCTTGAACAAGAAAATGAGAATAAGCCCCATGGTAACGGAACAAAGAATTAAAACAATAAATAAAAAAACCACAATCGCAGCGCTGAAGGCAGAATTTGCGCCAAAAATAGACTCAAATATGACAAACGCCAGTCGATGCGCGAAAAATAAAGGCATAACTAGAATTGTAAGGGCCGGGAGCATCCCGCGAAGAGAAATCAGCAGAATGTTTGAACTTCCCGATCCCCAGCCAAAGTTTAACACGTAGCACAGCCAATATAAGCCTATATAAAGAATTGAAAATACAGCTAAGAATGCCTTTTCTCCGCTAGTAAATTTCTTCATTTCTTTTCTCCCTTCTCATTATCTCCGCAATTCTCACGTTGCTCAAATTGCGGAGTAAATTCGGCCATGTGATTTACGCTCACTAACGTTCCGTAAATCACGGCCTTATTTAATTAACATGCAATCGCCATAACTATAAAATCGATATTTTTCTTTGATCGCCTGCGCATAGGCCTTCATCACAAACGACGTATCAGCAAAGGCACAAACAAGCATGAGCAATGTACTTTTAGGAAGATGAAAATTCGTTAGCAAAGTATCAACCATTTTAAACGAAAAACCAGGATAAACAAATAAATTTGTGCTGCCCTTGGATTCCCCTGTCCTCACATAAGTTTCCAACACGCGACAGCTTGTTGTTCCAACGGCAAGGACCTTCTGGTCTTTCTTTTTTGCTTTCGTCAAAAGACGCAGCGTAAAGGCCGGGATATGATAATCCTCGTCGTGCATCTGATGCTTTGTAACATCCTCTTCTTCAACAGGGCGAAATGTTCCATAATTAACATGTAAGGTTACCTTGCCAAATTGATGCCCGGATCTTTGAAGATCATTTAAGATCTTCTTTGTGAAATGCAATCCGGCCGTAGGCGCCGCCACAGAACCGAGGTGCTTAGCGTAAACGGTTTGATAATCTTCTTTGTCCGATCGCTCATCACTGCGGTGAATATACGGCGGCAGAGGCATATGACCGATCTTTTTAAGATATGCCGTGACGTTCTTTTTATTGAACTGGACGATCTTTTGTTCATGATCAACCAGCTTGGCGCAAAGATCTACATGGTCAAAAATGATCCTGTCTTCGTATTTGATCTTTTTTAAAGGCCGCAGCAATGCATGATAACGGGCTCCTCCTTCCAGAGCGTTCAAAAGAAAGATTTCCACTTCCCTTCCTGTCCGCTCAAGCCGTCCCAGCAGCCGGGCCGGGACCACCTTGCTATCATTAACGATCAGGAGGCTTTTTTCCGGAATATATTTCTTGATATTAAAAAAATGATCGTGCGTAATCGTTTTTGTCGCACGGTCAAGGACCATCATGCGAGCCTGCTCTCGATGGACAAAGGGGTGTTGAGCGATCAGCTCTTCGGGAAGCGTGTAATCAAAATCGAAAAGCTTCATGGATTGCTTTGACCGCGGTCGTAAAAAGGGAGAATTTCTACACCGGGATAATAATATTTTAAAATTTGATCGAAGGAATAACCTTGACGAGCCATAAAGTTGGCTCCCCATTGACATAAGCCAATGCCGTGCCCCCACCCTTTTCCCAGAAAATCAACGTAATAGCCCTTCATCTCAATGACGTAGTTATTACTTTTAATGAAATTAGGGCCAACAATGTTACGAAAATCTTTACCTGAAATAAAAACTTCTTCATTGCCGCGTGTTGTAATCTTCAGTTGTTTAATCCTTTGACTTTTATTACGCTCGATAACGGCGATTTCTTTAATAAGGCCGAGATTGTAGCCGTTGGCATTTAACTTGTCTTGAATATCTTTCAAACGGACATTCTGTTTCCAGAAGGCATGAGGAGATTCCTTGCAAAACGCACACGCCCCGCCCTTCAACGGAGGAAGGCGCTCGCCCCAGAGTTCGCTCACATCTTCTGTCAAGCCGCCGCATGCTGCATGATAATAAGCAGGAAGGATCATTTTGTTATAAAACAGGATCAATCCTTGGGTTCGCTCGACGGCAAGGCTCGTCCGATATCGCTCGGCACCCTGGCCTCCATAAACTTGAGATGAAATATCGCTTGTCAGGTCATAAAACGGATATTTTTTCTGCTTCTTGATATAAAGCGTATAGGTGCGCGCCACGATGGCCTGGGCTTTAATGGCTTCGAGCGGCCAGCGATCAGAAATCTCTTTGGGGACAACTCCCTTAAGATAATCCTCAAGTTCGAGCGTGTTAACAATCGTGATCTTCTTTTCCTCTGTCACGACAAGGCTGATGTCCCCGCGATAACATCTGTCACCGACGAAAATGGGGTCGTCCTTTTGCGCAACGATTCTGATTTTTGTTGTCTTAAAAAGATTGTCACCATATCGAAACCCCTCATCGGCCAATGAGACCAAAAATATTTCCTGACCACGCCCTTCAGCAAGTTTTTGCCCAGAAAGGGTATCAAAAATGACATAGGGGCCCAGAGCTTTGATCGTCGCCGTATCAACATCCCTTAAAATGGCCACGCGAATCATGTTAGAGGGAGCTTTCGTCTTTTCAATAACAAAATTCGAAAGCGTGCATCCAGACACGAGAAGAACAAAAAATAAATATTTAAGAATGCGCTTATTCATGGTCATTTCTTATGGAAAGCAATCATCAAAAGACTAATCGCGAGGCTAAGCAAAAGCGATGTTGTCAGCGGAAAATAAAAAGTAAAATTTTCTTTTTTAATCAGAATGTCGCCCGGCAAGCGCCCAAACCCGGGAATGCGTTCATAAAAAATAAGAATCACGCCGATAACGACGAGGATCGCACCCGTAAAAATAAAAATTTTTCCAATCCCTATCATATGCAAGCAGTTGTTTAGATTATCTAAATCGATGACTTATGTGAACAATTCTTTTTGAGAATCCTTAGAAGGAATGCTTGACCCAATATGTTTACGCCCCTCGGCGGTCAATTCACGGCCGCGCGGCGTGCGTTTTAAGAATCCTCTTTTTAATAAAAAAGGCTCAACAACATCAACGATCGTGTCCACTTCTTCGTTCAAGGTTGCCGCAATGGCCTCAACGCCAACAGGCCCGCCTTGATAATGATCACGCATGGCGCTCATTAAACGGCGATCCACTTCATCCAGGCCTTCTTCATCGATCCCTAAAATCCCCATGGCCTTTAACACAACATCCAGAGTGATCTTCCCTGTCTGCGTCTTGACCTGCGCATAATCACGCACGCGTCTTAAAAGACGATTCGCGATACGCGGCGTCCCGCGCGCCCGACGGGCGATTTCCTGTGCTGCAGCTGTTTCAAGAATCACGGATAATTTCTTTGCTGAGTTAACAATGATTTGCTGCAGTTCCTCAACGCGATAAAAATCCAAATGATGAAAAATACCGAAACGATCACGCAAAGGCGAGGCTAACAGTCCGCTGCGGGTCGTCGCGCCGATCAAGGTAAAAGGTTTTAAATTAAACTTGATGGTCTTGGCATACGGCCCCTTATCCACAATAAAATCGATTTGGAAGCTCTCCATGGCAGGATACAAAAATTCTTCGACCGTTTTCGATAATCGGTGAATTTCATCAATGAACAACACATCCCCTTTTTCTAAATTGGTCAGGATCCCGATAAAATCTCCCGCGCGATCAATCGCGGGGCCGGAAGTCACGGTAATGCGCGTATTCATTTCATGGGCAATGATATACGCGAGCGATGTCTTACCCAGTCCCGGAGGCCCAGAAAAAAGCATGTGTTCAATAGGCTCTCCTCGCTGTTTAGCCGCCTCCAGAGAAACCTTAAGGCTTTCCATTAGATCTTTCTGCCCAATAAAATCATCAAGCTTCGACGGTCTTAGCGAAAGACTGATAATGGCATCTTCTTCTGTTTCATTATTAAGAATAAGTCGTTGTCGTTCGTCCGTCATATTAAATAATTGGTTCTGGCGGATTATTTTCCGCTTGATTTTGATCTTCCGGGGTAGCCGAAGGTTCGCTGGGATTTTCGGCCTCTTTAAAAGATGCAGGGATGTTATCTGTGTTACGAACAACTTCAATGTCACTAAAAATTCCTCTTTGCATCGCCACAACTTCACGCAGGCGAATGAGTTCTAAGATCGCCATAAAGGTCACAATAATCTCATCTTTGCTTCTGGCCTTAGCAAATAACTCCGTTAAAAGAACTTTTGGCCGGTGTAAAAATAAGTGTAGAATATCATGGATCTTTTGCTCGACGGTAAATTCTTCTTTGATGACTTCGTAAAAAACATCTTTAGGAACATTTTTAAGCGCATTGGCAAAGGCCGAAATAAGATCGAAAAGATTGGCTTCAAAATAAACTTCCGTCGCCTCTTCCTTCATCTCCTTGATCTTCTCTTCATCCGGCGTTCGGCGGAAGAAATCCTGGCGCACCATTTCCTTGGTGCGTAGATCATCAGCGGCTTCTTTAAACTTTTTATATTCTAAAAGGCGCCGTACCAATTCATCACGCGGGTCTTCCTCTTCTTGGGCTTGCTCGCTAGGGTCCGGCGGCAGAAGCATTTTTGATTTAATCTGCATGAGCGTTGCGGCCATGACCAAGAAATCTCCGACCACATCCAAGTCAAGAAGCTTCATCATATCCAGATATTCCAAATATTGATCAGTGATCTGCGCGATCGGAATATCATAGATATTGACTTCATCTTTTTTGATCAAATACAAAAGAAGGTCAAGCGGCCCTTCAAAGACTTCAAGTTTAATTTTATAATTCATTTTTATCCAAAAACCTTTTTCTGAACTTCCTTCATTGTTTCTGCGGCAATGGCCTTTGCTCTTTTTGCCCCGTCCTCAAGAATCGCCGCAACATCGTCTTTGTTCTTTTCCAGCTCACGACGTTTTTCTTGAATCGGCATGAGCTTTACCATAATTTCTTGCGCAAGAATTTTCTTGCACTCCGTGCATCCCTTTTGAGCCTTGGTGCACCACACGCAGACTTCCGCTTCTCGCGACGGCGCAAAAACCTGATAATAACTAAAAACATTGCAAACTTCCGGATGTCCTGGGTCACTCAATCTAATACGCTGAGGATCGGTGATCATCGAAGTGATCTTTTTCTCAACCACCTGCTGCGGATCTGAAAGATTGATGGCATTGTCATAGCTCTTGCTCATCTTGCGCCCATCAAGTCCTAGAAGCCGTGGATTTTTGGTCAGGATCGCTTTGCAGTCCGCAAAAACTTCTGTCTTGTAAAGATGATTGAATCTCCTTGCGATTTCACGGGTCAATTCAACGTGGGGGATCTGATCTTCGCCTATAGGAACAGCCTGTGCCTTGTAAAGCAAAATATCCGCCGCTTGCAAAACAGGATAACCTAAAAATCCATAAGTATGCAGATCGCGTGCTTTGATTTCCCGCAACTGCTCTTTATAGGTTGGAATGCGCTCAAGCCACCCGAGCGGCGTAAAACATGAAAAAAACATATACAATTCTAGATGCTCAGGGACATCCGATTGAACAAAAATAATTGATTTCTTGGGATCAATTCCGCACGCCATCCAGTCGATCGCCATTTCCATCATATTTTCTTTGATGTGCGAGCTGTCTTCATATTCTCCCATCAAGGCATGCCAATCCACAATGCCGAATATGCATTGATATTCCTCCTGTAAGGCAACCCAATTATGAAGAGCCCCGACCAAGTGGCCCAAATGCAATTTACCGGTGGGACGCATCCCGCTAAAAATTCTCTTTTTACTCATTATGCCCTCGTTTATAATTCCCGCTGGATCGTTTCTAATTCATAGGCGTCAATGACATCGCCTGGCTGGATCCCGTCAAAACCGCGAAGCGTAATACCGCACTCGAAACCTTCTTTGACTTCGCGAACATCGTCTTTAAAACGCTTCAAGGAATCAATTTCTCCGGCAAAGACTTCTTCGCCGTTTCGCATAATGGCAATCTTTGCCTTACGGTCAATGCGGCCCTTTGCGACAAAGCACCCGGCAACGACTCCAGACCTGCTCAACTTGAACACTTGACGAATGTCCACACGTCCCATGAACTTCTTGCGAATCTTTGGTTCCAGAAGGCCAGACAATGCCTTTTTGATATCATCCACGGCATCATAAATAATACGATACATACGGACATCAACATTTTGTTTGGCAAGTTCTTCCTCGGCTTTCGAGCTAATTTGAACATGAAAGCCAACAATGATCGCTGCCGACACTTGCGCTAAAATAACGTCTGCGGCATTGATGTCACCGATCCCTGTGTGGATGAACTTGATTTGGACTTCATTATTTGATAAATTTTGCAATGATTCACGAAGCGCTTCCATCGACCCTTGAACATCTGTCTTGAGAACAATATTCAGGTCTTTGATTTTTCCCTGTTGTATCTGAGCATAGAGCCCTTCCAACGTGATCTTTTGATTTGACTCAAGTCTTTTGCTCTTAATTTGTTCTAAACGCAATTCACAAACTTCACGAGCCTTTTTTTCATCCGGAACGACATAAAAGATTTCCCCGGCTTCAGGAATTCCCGAAAGCCCTAAAATTTCAACAGGGGTAGCCGGCTCTGCAATTTTTACCTCTTGGCCATAATCGCCAAACATGGCCTTAACTTTTCCAAAATATGGCCCGGCGACAACAATGTCCCCGTCTTTCAGTGTCCCGCTTTGAACAATAATGGATGCGACAGACCCCTTCCCGTGGCTTAAATGCGCTTCCACCACGATCCCTGTGGCCGGCCGGTCATAAGTGGCCTTTAAATCAAGCAATTCTGCCTCAAGAAGGATCATTTCAAGAAGATGGTCAACGCCTTCTCCGGTGGTTGCAGAAACGCCAAGCGTAATTGTCTTGCCGCCCCAATCTTCAGGATTAAGCCCTTGGGCAGCTAACTGCTTTTTGACACGATCAATATTGATGTTTCGCTTGTCAATTTTATTAATGGCAACAACGATCGGAACATTGGCCGCGCGCGCATGTCCAATTGCCTCTTCGGTTTGAGGCATCACGCCTTCATCGGCTGCAACAACCAAAATAATCAAATCCGTAATGTGAGCACCTCGGGCACGCATCGCCGTAAATGCCGCATGACCAGGGGTATCTAAAAAGGTAATCTTTCCTCGCGGCGTCACAACAGAATAAGCAGCCATGTGCTGAGTAATACCACCGTGCTCTTTATCAACAATATGGCTTTTTCGAATGCTATCCAAAAGAGATGTTTTTCCATGGTCAACATGCCCCATGAACGTAATGACCGGAGGACGCGCTTTTTTAAGGCCTGGATCCCCTTCATCAACGTGAAGAGCCGCAAGATTTTCTTCTTCTGTTTTCGCTTTTTTATAAGAGAAATTTAAATCCCCTTGAAGGCTGCTAACAGCTTCTTCATTGAGGCTTTGATTAATCGTTGCCAAAACACCCCGCTGCATTAAAATTTTTAAAATCGCACTTGGTTTTTGCTGCAACTTTACAGAAAAATCTTTCACCGTAATAGGAAAAGTTAATTCAATATCTTTCAACGGCCTCTCCACAAGAGACGCAGAGGCGAGTGACGCCTGTGGCCGATGCGGCACATGAGGCATATGCGGCCTGCGGTCAAATCGCTGATGGTGAATTGGCGGAAGTTGATCTTTTTTGTATTCAACAGGCTTGATCGAAGCAGCCGTTGTCGGCGCCAAAGGGGCGGCCTTTGAAGCTGCTGGTGGTTTTTCAGCCACACCTTTTGGCTGAAGGCTCTTAACATCTTTTTTTTCAGCTAGAGGCGCCACAGGCTTTTCGACAGCAGACGGTTTTTGCGCTTTAGCTTTTTGGGGCAAAATGACCTTTTCCTTGCGCGCTTTTATTTCTTGCGCAGTTTCTTTCTTGGCCTTCATGGGAAATTTCTTTGCGGAAACTTTCTTTACAGCCTTTGCTTTTTCTTTAGGCTCTGCGGCTTTTTTAGCCTTAGAAGGCTTTACGATCTTTTTCGCGGCAACAGTCTCCGGCTTCTCACCCTTGTCTTTTGGGGCCTTCACGACGCTGACCTTTTCTTCTTTTTGTACTGGAACAATTTTCCGACCCTTGGTTTCTAATGCACGTCGCAAAACCGCGATCGCCGCAGGGCTCAAGTCCTGCTTGGCATCTTTCGACTTTAATTTAAGCACTTTCAGCTCAAGCAAAATATCTTCGCTCTTAAGCCCATACTCTTTAGCTAACTCGGAAACTTTCATAAGAATTCTTTCTTCAATATTATTTCTTGTTAATAATCTTTTTTGCTTCTTTGATAACTTTTTCTGCCTTGACTTTTCCAAGCCCTTTGATGGTCGATAGCTCATCAACGGAACTTGCGGCAATCTTTTCGAGGCTGTCAAATCCTTTCTCATTGAGCAAGCCAACAAGTTTCTCCCCTACGCCCGGCAGATCAATAATCCCTGCACCCTCCGTTTGATCTTTAGCCGGTTCGACAACTTCAGATGATTTTTGTGGAAGATTTTGAGCATGCTCTTTCCACTGCGTCTCTGAGAATACTTCCAATTGCCATCCAACAAGCTGGCTGGCCAGACGAATATTCTGTCCATGTTTTCCAATTGCAATCGAGAGTTGATCATCAGCGACAACAATATCGGCTCGCTTGTCATTGGCATAAAGATGCATTTGAGTAATTTCAGCTGGAGAAATCGCTGCTTGAATATAAGTCTTTTTGTCTTCACTATAGCGGACAATGTCAATTTTCTCTCCGTGCAATTCGGTCACAATCCCTTTAACACGCGAACCACGCATTCCCACGCATGCACCGACACAATCCACTTTTTCTTCCTTGGACGAGACAGCAATCTTCGTGCGTTCACCAGGATCACGCGCAATGCCTTTGACTTCAACAATCCCATCATAAATTTCAGGAACCTCAAGCTCAAAGAGCCTCTTGACCAAATGCGGATGCGCGCGTGACAAAACGATTTGCGGGCCCTTGCTTTCTCGACGAACATCCAGAATATAAGCGCGGATACGGTCTCCCTGCTTAAACTCTTCTTTGCTCGACTGCTCGCTGCGCGGGATAAAGGCCTCCGTCTTGGTTAAATCAACGATAATATTCCCTTTATCAATACGATAAACGCTTCCTGTGACAATCTGTCCGATCCGCGCATGATATTCATTAAAAATAACATCCTTTTCAGCTTCACGGATCTTTTGGATAACAACTTGCTTGGCTGTTTGCGCGGCAATGCGCCCAAAATCTTTAGACTTGATTTCTTCCCCATCCGCATAGGCAATCAATTTACCGCTTTTACGATCAAGGACCACTTGCACTTCTTGATCCTTGCCAACGGTCCAAATCTTCTTGGCGGCAGAGGCCACAGCGCTCTCAACGGCTTGAATCAAGATTTCTTTATCGACGCCTTTATCGCGTTCAATTTGATCTAAAATAATCAGCAGTTCACTGTCCATAATAATTCCTTCCTTCAAATAACTTGCTTAGCATTGTTAATACTTTGAATGGGAATACTGACTTCCATATCAGCATGTTTAATGTCAACATGTTCGTCTTGCACTCTTTGAACAATCCCCCGATACTCCATCTTTCCACGAACAGGTTCCTTAAGATAACAGATGACTTCTTTACCCAAGGAACGCAAAAAATCTTTTACACTCATCAAAGGCCGGTCAATCCCTGGAGATGAAACATCCAGCGTATAATCTCCATCTAAAATATTTTCCTGATCCAAAAAGCTGCCAATCTGTCGATTCAGCGTCGCACACTCACCAATGGTAATCCCGCCATTTGGCTTATCGGTCAATATTTCAACGGTATACTCTCTTCTTGTGCCACGGACAGAGACATCAATCAAATCAAATCCTTTGCTAGCTAGGTAAGGCTCCAGTAAAAAAATCATCTTTTCTCGTATTCCATCGATCATCACGACATCAGTTCTTTTAATTGTGTCTTTATTTGTTTTATATCAACGGTCGCCACTTCTCCGCTTCGACGGCTCTTGATTTCAACCTTTTTGTCCGCAAGCATACGCTTGCCGATAATGATACGATACGGAATCCCAATAAGATCCGCATCATTAAACTTGCGGCCCGGGCTCTCATTACGATCATCCATAAAGACATCCAATCCGCTCCTAGCAAGATCGGCATAACAATCATTGGCAACGGCCATTAACTGCGGATCATCGGTCTGCAAGGGAAGAATCTGCACATCGAACGGAGAAACTTCCTTAGGCCAAATAATGCCCGCCTTGTCATTATTTTTCTCAATGATCGTGGCGATCAAACGGCTGACGCCAATGCCATAACAACCCATAATCACAGTCTTTTTCTGCCCTTTTTCATCCAGAAAATTCAAATCCAAGGCCTTGGTATATTTTGTTCCTAGTTGAAAAATGTGCCCGATCTCGATCGCCGGTGTTTTAACTAAATTTTCTTTCTGGCATTTTGGACACTTGCCCTGTGCTTCTGATTCTTTCGACCCCTGGGCATATCCACACGATGGACAGCGTAAAACTTGATCTTCGCCGATATCCGCCGGAACCATAAATTCATGAGAAACATCTCCTCCCATGGCTCCAGAATCAGCCCCAACACTCACAACATCTAATCCGCAGCGAATAAAAATCTTCTGATAAGCTTCGTACATCAGCTGATAGTTCTTCTCAAGGCCTTGCTGGTCAGCATCAAAGCTGTAGGCATCTTTCATCAAAAATTCGCATGCCCGCACAATCCCAAATCGCGGGCGCATCTCGTCGCGAAACTTTGTTTGAATTTGATAAAGCACGACGGGAAGTTGTTTGTAAGACTGAACGTGGCTTTTCACTAAATCCGTAATAATCTCTTCATGGGTTGGGCCTAAACACATCGAACGCCCTTTTTTATCTTTAAACTGGATCATCACGTCTTTTAACGTTTCATCACGCCCTGTTTTCTTCCACAAGTCCATCGGCTGCAGGCACGGCATTAACAATTCACGCGCGCCAATGGCATTCATTTCTTCATTGATGATCGTTTCAACCTTGCGCAGAACTTTTAAACCTAGCGGCAAATATGAATAAACTCCCGAGGTCAGCATATGCACAAGCCCGGCCCGCAGTAAAAGCTGATGGCTTACGGCCTCGGTGCCAATCGGGACTTCTTTTAATGTTGGAATATAATAATTTGTCCAGCGCATTACTTAGACCTCAAAAGGTTTTGAAAGTTTCACATTACGTTTCATAAATTTATCCATGCACGACGGCATTTTCTTTGTATAAATCCAATTTCCGATCACTTGCCCGTCCTCGGTGATGCGCTCTTCCTTAAAATAAAATAAATCCGTAAGCTGAATCTCGTTATTTTGAATCACAGAACTAACATCAGTGACATGGGTAATGCGTCTTTTTCCATCAATATGAAGCTCCGTATGCACGATCAGATCAATCGCGGTGGCAATTTGACGACGGATCTCATCAACGCTCAACGGAATGCCTGTTGTTAAAAGCATCGTGACCAAACGATTATAACAATCCTTAGGTGAATCCCCGTGCACAATCGCCAGGGATCCTGAGTGACCGCTGCTAATCGACTGAATGAGATCAAGGGCTTCGTTGCCGCGAACCTCACCAATAATAATACGGTCAGGCCGCATGCGCAAAGAATTGACAAACAAATCTCCTATGGTGATGACACCCTTGCCTTCCACATTAGCAACCTTGGATTGAAGGCTTACGACATGCGCCTGTTTTAGTCTCAACTCAGCTGTGTCTTCAATCGTGACAATCCGTTCACGCTCTGGAATATGCCGTGACAAAACGTTCAGTGTCGTTGTTTTTCCTGTCCCTGTAGCCCCTGAAAAAACAATATTCAATCTTGCCGGAATGGCGGCAACGAGAAAATCAGCGATCTCTTTATTCAACATCCCCAAATTGATTAAATCGTCAATTGTTTCAATTTCTGCCGAAAATTTACGTATGGTCACAACAGGGCCGATGAGCGATACAGGCGGTAAAATAACATTAACGCGCGAACCGTCAGGCAGAGAAAAGTCTACATACGGCGATGACTCATCGACACGACGTCCTGATGAAGATCCCGCAAGAATTTTCTGAATGGTATAAACAAGCTCGCGTGAATCTTGAAAACGCACATCGCTTAGTTCAATCTTTCCTTTTCGCTGAACGTAAATCTTATGCGGGCCGTTAATCATGATCTCGCTGATGGTCTTGTCTTCCATTAAAGAACGTAGAGGTCCCAAGCTAATCACCGAACTGACAAATTGACGGATCAGCATATTCTTTTCTTCATCTGTCAAAGTGATTTCATTTTCCTGGCAGACAAAATCAATCGATTTTCGCACATACAGACAGACTTGATCCTCAGTAATAGAATCCTTCACCTTAAGAAAATCTGTCTTTGTAATAAGATGTTTCTGCACTAAATTTCGGACGTTATCAAACATAGGCTCCTCTTTTGCTTGAACTACGATTAGCGCTTTAATTGAATGATTTTATCAAAAATCCCATATCGAACAAAATCACTATAAAATACAAACAAGGCCAAACAAATAATCAGGCTAAAACCAATTTTGTAAATGACCTCATCGGTTTTCGGCGACAAGGGTTTACCGCGCACTTTTTCAACCCCAAAAAACAACAAATGACCGCCGTCTAGAACTGGTAACGGCAAGAGATTGAAAATCGCAAGGCTCGCGGAGATCACCGCCATGATATAAACAACATAGGAAAAACCTAATTCTGCTGCCTTTTTGATAATAAAGAAAATGCCGATAGGCCCAGTGATCCCTTCTTTTGTCGACATGGCTCCGGTCACCATCAAATACAATGCTTTATACGTCGTGGTTGTGATATTAATGAGCTTCTGCCCTGCCTTGGCAATACTTTCAAGAACTCCATATTTTAATAAAATAATGTCCTCTTTGGGCTTAATGCCAACAACTCTCGCTTGAATCTTCTGACCAAAAACGTTCTCCATATTATCTTGCTGTGAGTTGACAACAACTGTTTTGGACGCATTGTTACGCTCAATGGAAAAAGTAAACTGCTGTTTTTGTGCTTGACTAATATAACCCTGAACACCTTCCCAGCTATCAACTTTTGTTGTATCAATCGAAATAATCTTGTCCCCGGATTGTAATCCTGCTTGCTCTGCTGGATAGCCTTTGACAACTTCGCCAACGGTTGCCCCCAGTGTCGGATAACCGATCATAAAGACAACACAAAAACAAAAAAAAGCAAAAATATAATTTACAATTGGTCCCGCCAAAACAATCAAGGCGCGATGGCCAATGGGTTTTGAAAAAAACTCCTCTTTGCCCCCTTTGCATTCCATGCGTTCATCGCCGGCCATTTTGACATAGCCGCCCAAAGGAATAAGGCAAATTGCATACTCCGTATCTTTGCGGCGGAAACTAAAAAGTTTTGGGCCAAACCCGATCGCAAACCGCTCAACCCTGACCCCCAAGGCTTTTGCCGTTACCAAATGCCCATACTCATGCACAATAATCAAAATACTTAAAACAATAATAAAAACAAATGTTCCCATTTATGCTCCTATGAACCGCCTGGCTTCTTCTCTGGCCCAGCGGTCTGCTGTTAATATCGTTTCAATTGTTAACGCTTTAGCTGGCTTATGTCTTGATACCACCTTCTGGACAACATTAAAAATCTTTGAAAAACAAATCAGCCCTTTTAAAAACGCATCAACGGCTTCTTCGTTGGCTGCATTTAAAACACTTCCGTAAGTCTCCCCCTTGTGTGCAACAGCAAAACACAACTCAAGTGCTGGAAACTTCTTAAAATCAGGCTTTAAAAAAGTCAGCTGCCGCTGCTTAAAAAAATCCATGGCTGGTAACTTTGTGGCCAGACGTTTCGGATATGTCAGCGCGTATTGAATCGGGATGCGCATATCCGTCACGCCCATCTGCGCAATCACCGCGCCGTCACAAAATTCAACCATCGAATGAACGATCGATTCGGGATGAATAACAACTTCAATTTGATTGACCCGTAAATCAAAGAGCCACATGGCTTCAATCACTTCTAGCCCTTTATTCATAAGCGTCGCGGAATCAACGGTGATCTTTTTTCCCATTTTCCAGCGTGGATGATCTAAAATCGCGTTACGTGAAATTCTATCAAATTGACTTTTTTTCACGCCTCTTAATGGGCCACCCGATGCGGTCAAATAGATTTTTTTTAGTTCCGCACGATTATGTCCTTGCAAACACTGAAAGATCGCACTCTGCTCGCTATCAACAGGCACGATATCCGCCTTATGCCGTCTGGCTTCCTGCATGATCAACGAACCCGCCATCACAAGGGCTTCCTTGTTCGCCGGAGCAATCTTTTTTCCTGAGCGAACAGCCGCTAAAAAAGGCTTCAGGGCTGCGCTTCCTTGAATACCCAGGACAACAACATCCACATCGCCTAAAGAAACAAGGTCTTCAATTTCCGTGCTTGCGTCAAAGATCTTTAACGATGCGCGCCGAACTTCTCGACGAAAAGCTTTGATTTTATTCGGTCCCAGGGCAACATATTTTGGCGAAAATTGACGCACCTGGCGCGCCAACAAATCCACGTTGTTAAATGCGCTTAGCCCAACCACCTTAAACTGATCCGGAAAGCGCTCAATAACCTTTAACGTATTAATGCCAATGGATCCTGTGGATCCTAAGACTAAAACTCTCTTTATGCTCATTTCAAAGTGTATTTAGCGCTGAACTCATATAAAGATAAAACGCCGGCGCCGCAAACAAAAGACTGTCAATAATATCCAGTATGCCGCCTAACCCGGGAAGAAATTTTCCAGAATCTTTTACGTCGCAATCGCGCTTGATCATCGACTCCGACAGGTCTCCGAGTTGCCCAATAGCGCTAAAAAAAGCACCGATTAAAAATACCTGGATAAATGTATAATGAAGCGCGATAGGCAAACATGACCAGCAGGCGAGTCCAGCGATACCCCCAAAAATCAAACTGGCAATCCACCCTTCAACAGTTTTATTCGGACTAACCTTCGACAATAACGCATGCTTGCCAAGCTTCCTTCCTACCAGAAGAGCCCCAATATCACCTGCCTTGGTTATGGCAAGAATAAAAATTAATAACCTTACGCCTCCAACATCAGGGAGTAAAAACCGAATCTTGACAAGAAAGCTAAAAAACCACGAAACATACAGAATACCAAAAAGGGTTGTCGAAATTCCTACGATGGCGTTGCGATTATCTTCGCGGAGAAACTGCAATAATAATAAAAGCAAGAATCCAATAACAATAAAAAGAAGCTCCCAGTTCTTTGTCAGCTCAAACTTTGTAAAAATTGATAACGGAATCATTGCTCCGATAAAAATCCCGACATAGCTATAGATCGGAATTCCTTTTTTGCGGATTAAGTAAAAAAATTCATACAACCCACCCATGGTTAAAAGAACAATAAAAAGGATAAAAAACCATTGATTAAAAACCCCAAGAATGGTTAAGGCAACTAAGAAAAGGGAGCTTTGTATCCGTTTTAAAATCATCAATGATCCTCGTCTCTACACTTTGCCGTAGCGGCGTTCACGTTTTTGATAACTCACAATAGCCTTTTCGAATTCTTTTCTGCTGAAATCAGGCCAATATTTCTCCGTAAAATAAAGTTCACTATAAGACAGCTGCCAAAGCAAAAAATTGCTGATTCTCTGTTCGCCGGATGTTCGAATCAACAAATCCGGGTCCGGGATTCCCTTGGTATAAAGGGCTGCGCTCAGGGCCTCTTCATCTATTTCATTGAGGCTGAGAACTTTCTGCTCCATTTTCCGCACGATCTTCCTTACAGCATCAACGATTTCCTGGCGACTGCCATAATTAAATGCCAGGTTGAGCGTCATCGCGGTATTACTTTTCGTCTTTTCCTGCGCGCTTCTTAAAATTGTTAAAAGATTTTCAGGAACCCCATCCTCTCGCCCTAAAACGCGAAAACAGATCCCCGCCTTATCAAGCTCGGCAACCTTTTTATTAAGGTTGTTGGCCAAGGCATTCATCAACATTTCTACTTCTTTCTTGGGGCGATTCCAATTCTCAGCCGAAAATGCAAAGAGCGTTAAATATTTCACACCTCTCTCGCGCGCCGCAGCCACAATTTCATCAACTCTTTTAATACCCTGCAGATGCCCGTAGGAACGAGGCATATTTTTTTGCTTTGCCCATCGGCCGTTGCCATCCATGATAATCGCAACATGCTTGGGAATTTTATCATCCTTCATAAAAATTGTTCCTACCAATTAAAATGGGGGATATATATCCCCCATCGCGATGCCACTGTTTCAATCAATGCTAATAAGGCTTTAAGCGCTCATCGTATCATCATTTTTGCTGAACAAGGGCGTTCTTAAGCTGTTCCTGAAATACCTGATTAAGGCGCTCTGTTTTCTCTAATTCAAGTTTTAAGTTAGCAATCGCGCCTTCATTGCGCTGCAACAAGGCGTTGAGTTGATCGACTTCGGCCTGTGACTTTTGTCCATTAGCTTCCAAGACGCGCACCTTTGATTTTAGCTGTTCAAGCTTCTCTTCAGCCACCATGCGGTTATAGCGTTCTTCATTCAGCGCATTTCTTGTGCTCTGAAATTTCTGCGAAGAAACAATGGAAATCAGCAAGCATCCAATACTAATAATCGCCAAAATGACTAAATTCTTGTTCTCAAAGATTTTTAACATCGAACTGTTCATCATTTCAAGTTTTCTTCGGTTTCCTCAGCTTCTAAAGGTGTTCCACCAGCCTCTTTAAGCGTATTAGGCAAAATAACGATTTCAACACGACGATTCTTTTGTCGGCCTTCTTTTGTCTCATTTGAAGCAACAGGATTAAACTCACCGTAACCAGTTGCAGATAAACGAGTTGGCTCAAGCCCTTCATTATCAATGAGGAAATGCAAAACACTCATGGCTCTTGCGGAAGAAAGTTCCCAGTTTGATTTCCAGCCAGAATGCTTAATCGGAACATTATCTGTGTGGCCTTCAATGCCAACTTTGAGATCTTTAACGGTTGTCCCAAGAACATCGGCGATCTTGGCAATCTTTCCTTTAGCATCTTCCTTAAGAGTTGCTTTTCCAGAATCAAATAAAACCTCGGAGACAAACGTGATAACAAGCCCGCGTTGAAGCATCTGGATAGAAACTTCTTTGTCGTTAATCTCTTTCTTGAATTTATTTTCAAGCTCTCGTTGAGCCCGTTCAAGATCGCTCAAAGCTCTCTTCAAGTCTGAAATTTCCTGGATGTCTTTTGTTCTTCCTTTTTGGATAATAACCGTACATCCGCAAAGACCTGCAACAAATGTTGCCATAATAGTTAAAAGAATAGCTGATTTTAAAAATTTCATCACTTTCCTCCTTTTTATAATATCCTCAAACTAACATAAGCCATTTCTAAAGTCAAGCAAATTGTACCAACTTTCCTGACCTATAAACAGCACCTTTTACCGTACAATCATCTCATCCCGCTTTGAGCCAATCGAGATGTATTTTACCTTGACACCGATCAATTTCTCCAAATATTCAATATAACGTTTCGCGTTCATCGGAAGCTTCTGATATGATCGGATGCCACTAATAGGCTTCTGCCATCCGGGGAGCTCTTCATAAATAGGTTTAACGTTACAAAAAATATCCAGATCAAGAGGAAAGTCCTTCATGGCTTTTCCCTTATATTGATAGGCCGTACACACCTTAATCGTCTTGAGATCATCCAAGACATCAAGCTTCATGATGGCAAGCTCTGCGGTGCCGTTTAGCATCGTCGCATAGCGCACCAAGACACTATCAAACCAGCCGCATCGCCGGGGACGGCCGGTTGTTGCCCCAAATTCTTTTCCTTTGGCGCGAATCTCACCTTCAAGCTTGGCAGAAAATTCTGTCGGAAATGGCCCTTCGCCAACGCGCGTGGTATAGGCCTTGACCGCTGATATTGTTTTTTGGATTTTGACCGGCGAAACCCCTGTCCCTGCGCACGCTCCTGCAGCTATTGAATTGGACGACGTGACATAAGGATACGTGCCGAAATCAATATCAAGGAAAGCTCCTTGAGCGCCTTCAAAGAGAATCGTCTTTTTTTGATCAATGGCTTTGTTCAAAAAAATCGCGGTATCGCAGATAAAGGGCTTGAGTATTTTTCCATACGCGAGATATTCTTTATAAATATTTTTAAAATGATAACCCTGCTGTCTGTAAACAAGACGAAAAATCTCATTCTTCTCGCGCAAATTATCTTCAAGCTTTGATTTTAACGCCTTCGGATTGATCAAATCACACATGCGTATCCCGCAACGCGTTACTTTATCAGCATAACAGGGGCCAATACCGCGACCAGTTGTTCCAATGCGATTCTTGCGCTTTTTTTCGCGCAAACTATCCAAGATGCGGTGATAAGGCATAATCACATGCGCGTTGGCAGCAATCTTAAGCTTGCTTGGTGTGACACGAATACCTTGATCGGCGAGCTCTTTTATTTCCGCAAGAAGCGCAGAGGGATCAATCACGACACCATTGCCAATCACGCACACCTTGTCTTTACGTAAAATTGCTGAAGGGATCAAATGAAAAATATACCGCTTCTCTCCAACAACAACCGTGTGCCCGGCATTATTTCCGCCCTGATAACGAACTGTCATATCCATGTCCTTGGACAAGATATCGATCAACTTTCCTTTTCCCTCATCTCCCCACTGTGCCCCGCCAACAACAATATTCATGGCCTGTGCTCACTTTTTTATTTGTGTCCGTATTTTTTATTTTCTCTTCCTTGGATTGATCATATTGATAATTTCATCAGCAGTCGTCTCGTCGCTCACGCCGAAGACTTCTGTATTCTCCATTAAAAACAAGGGCGCATAATGAAGCTCCAGCTCTTGAGACAAACGAATCTTTTCTCGCAAAAGTTTTTCTCCTTCAGCCCCTTGAGCACAATTCTTAATCTTTTTCAAATCAAATTTATACTTCTGAAGGTCATCTTCAATCCAAAGATTGGAAGCCGTCATTAACCGATTAATCAAATAATCCGAAGCCTGCTGTGGATAATATTTCTCAACACAGGCATAAACTTTTTCTTCGTCAGGTTCACGATCATTCCCGGGACTTAAAATCTGTTTGGTCTTTCCATCTTCAATGCCAAGAAAATGAATCTGCAAAAGAATTTCTTCTTTTTTATTCTTTTTAATTTCCTCTGCAATCTTCACGGGGTGATACATCCCCGGGCTCGTCAAAACGATAAACAAATCCAGTTTATTCTTTTCAACTTTACGATTTAAAAAAAATGAGACTCCTGAAAATTCCGGTTTTATATAATACTGACCATTGGCCAGAGTCGCCATTTTCTGAAAATCAGCAAAACTGCTCTCCCTCTCCGCATCTTTGCTAATAATGTAGGCGGGCAGCACGGTAATCTTAATTTGGGTAATGAGATCTTTTGCCTTTGGGTCGCTGGCCTTAAGATATGTAACATCAAGGCCGGGAAAAAACATCCTCAGCTGGTTGACGACGTCCGTTGTCCGGCAAGAGCGGCATTCTTGAGGCTCAATCACAATGGCAGGCACCTTAACAATCTCTTGCCATACGCATCGCGCTGTTTTCTCTCCTGGCGACTGACAAACCCCAATCATGCCAGGCCGGTTGCAATCCGCATTTGTTGAGCATCGGGCCGTAACTCCATCACGACTCGCTTCCTCTTGAGCAAAAATTGCTTGGCCGCTTAACCAGAGACATCCGACAGCAAGAAACAAGACGACAAATATTATCCTTTTCATATGTCCCCCTCGAACCAATACCATTTGACAAATTACACTTTAATTAATTTAACAAAAACAATATCCGGAGTTTGCTGAAGTTGTTTAATTACCGCATCGGAAACTTCACTATCCACATTCACAACACTTGTCACCAATCCTCCTTTGACCTCGCGGCCAAACGTAATGCTGGCAATGTTAACATTGTTCTTCCCTAAAATGGTGCCCACCGCACCGACAATGCCTGGGCGATCATTATTGTTAATGTAAAACATGTTTCCTTGAGGGATCGCCTCAACATAAACATTGTTAACCTTCACAATCCGCGGCTGCTGATTGCTCGACAATGTCCCATAGAGCGCAAAAGGATTTTTGTCTGTGGCAATATCAATGCGAATCAAATTAACGAACTCTTGTTTTTCGTTCGTTTTGATTTCTTCAACTTTAATCGTGCGTTCTTTCGCGACATCAAGGGCATTCACAAGATTAATGCTTTCACCTAAAATCGGTTTTAGAATCCCATAAACAAGCGCCATGGAGACTGATGCGGTTTTATAATCGCAAAGGATTCCGCTGTAGGTGACTTTAATCTCTGTAATTCGGCCATCAATGAGCTGTCCTGCAAATTTACCCATGCATTCAGCGAGCTCAATATAAGGCTCTAGAATTTTATATGTTTCCGCATCAATCGACGGAAAGTTGGTCGCATTGACAATCCCGTGGCCTAACAGCGCGTTACGGACAGTCTCGGCGATTTCAATGGCAACATTGACCTGGGCTTCCGAAGTCGATGCCCCCAAATGAGGCGTGGCCACACAATTGTCGAACTTAAAAAGCGGAGAATTAAAATCTGGCGGTTCCTTTTCGTAAACATCCACCGCACATCCTTTAATACGGCCGGTTTCGAGCGCCTTGATCAAAGCGGCTTCATCGACAATGCCGCCTCTGGCGCAATTGATAATCCGGACATCTTTTTTCATCATGGCAATTTCTTTATCAGAAATAAGGCTCTTGGTCTCTGTGCTCTTCGGGACATGAATGGTAATGTAGTCCGCACGCTTAAAAAGATCTTCCTTTTCCACCAACTCGACACCAATTTGTTTTGCCAGTTCAACAGCAATAAAGGGGTCATAACCAATGATCTTCATGCCAAAGGCCTTGGACATACGGGCCACCGTTGCGCCGATACGCCCCAAACCAACAACGCCTAAAGTCTTTCCATAAAGCTCAACACCGGTAAACTTTGAACGCTCCCATTTTCCTGCTTTAAGCGACGCGCAAGCCTGTGGAATATTTCGTGAAAGCGACAAGATCAAGCTCATGGTCTGCTCTGCCGTCGAAGTTGTGTTCCCGCCGGGCGTATTCATAACAACAATGCCTTTTTTCGTGGCGGCTTTTAGGTCCACGTTATCAACGCCCACGCCAGCGCGTCCGATAAACTTCAACTGATCCGCGGCTTCAATGATATCAGCCGTGACCTTGGTTTCACTACGAATAATGAGTGCCGCATAATCCTTGATGACGCTTTTCAGTTCATCAGGGCTCATGCCCACTTTATTATCCACTTGAAACTCTTTGACCGCCTTTAAGATGCTTAACCCTTCCGGAGATAATTTGTCGCTTACTAAAATCTTGATCATATGTTCCTCGTTATTATTAACTGTTAAACACTTTTTGAGCAGCAGCAACACCGGCGCCAAGCTCAAACTGATATCCCATCTGATGCAACACTTTTTCAATGGCAGAAATCCCGGTTAAAATATCGTATTCATCCACGGCCCCCATGTGGGCAATACGAATAACTTTTCCCTTAAGATCTCCCTGGCCTCCGGCCATGGTAATGCCGTGAACATCACGAAGAGTTTTTACGAGCTTTTCCCCGTCAATGCCTTGCGGAATATTGATCGCGGTGACCGCATTCGATGCGCACGATTCCTCTGCAAAGCTTGATAAATTCAAGGCCTTGGCTGCAGCGCGAACCGCTTTAGCCATCTTGGCAGAATACATCCAAACATTTTCAATGCCCTTGGCATTAAGCATCTTCAAACTTTCATTTAATGCCATCACAAGATTAATGGCAGGCGTAAAAGGGGTATCCGCCTGGTCAACAGCTTTTTTCGACTTCTTAAAGCTAAAATAATATTTTGGAAATTTTGATTGTTCAACCAACTTCATGGCCTTAGGACTGACGCTAACAAACGATACACCCGGAGGAAGCATAAGGCCCTTGTGACACGCAGAGCAGACAACATCCACGCCCCATTCATCCGTGCGCAATTCATCTGGGCCAAGCCCGCTAATCGCGTCAACAACTAAAACTGCGTTAGTTTTTTTAACAATGTCCGCGATGGCCTTAACATCCGGCATAGTAGCTGTCGAAGTTTCACAAAGGGTAATAAAAACAGCCTTGACATCTTTTTCCGCTTCAAGAAGGGCTTGAATGGCTGAAGGCTGAACAGATTTTCCCCACTTGACCTGAATAATTTTAGGGTCCGCGCCATAGGCCTTGCATAATTCTGCCCAGCGCTCGCCAAACTTACCAGCCTCGACCGTAATCGCCTTATCCCCTGAGGACAGGAGGTTACTTACCGCCGCTTCCATGGCCCCTGTTCCCGATGAGGCAAAAATAAAAACATCATTTTGCGTTTTTAAAACTTTCTTAAGTCCTTCAAAAACTTCCTTTAAGACAACCTGAAATTGCGGCGTGCGATGATGAATAATCGGCCGGCCCAGTGCCTCGCAAAGCTCAGCAGGAACTTTTGATGGACCAGGAGATAATAGCAAATTTCGTTTCATGGGAACCAATATCCTTTCTTATCTTAATAAATGTTGAATCAATTATTTTTCCGCGTTATAAATCACTTCATCAATGAGACCGTATTTTTTTGCTTCTTCAGCGCTCATAAAAAAATCCCGATCTGAGTCCATGGTTAGTTTTTCCACGGCTTGCCCCGTATGATGACTCAATATTTTAATCAAATCAGCCTTTAAGCGCTCAATTTCGCGAGCTTGGATCGTGATGTCGCTTGCGGCTCCCTGCGCCCCGCCCCACGGCTGATGGATCATGATCCGCGCATAAGGAAGAGCATAACGCTTACCCTTTGTCCCTGCCGCTAACAAGACCGCACCCATACTCGCGGCCTGGCCCATGCAATACGTGCGAATGTTCGGTTTTAAAAATTGCATGGTATCGTAAATGGCAAGCCCTGCGGTCACGGATCCCCCTGGTGAATTCACATAGACGCTGATATCTTTCGTCGCATCTTCAGACTGTAAAAATAACAACTGCGCAATAATCACATTGGCAACGTTGTCATCAATCGCGGTTCCAATAAAAATAATGCGTTCCTTTAAAAGGCGTGAATAAATGTCATACGAGCGTTCGGCATGTCCTGATTTCTCAACAACAATCGGAACTAAAATTTGATTATGCTTTTCCATTCTGTTTTGCCTCCTCCCATTGGGCTTCCTTTAAAAGAAAGCCAATGACTTTTTGAAAAACATTTTCACCTTGTTCGATGGTCATCTTTTCCTGTTCTGCAATTTTCTCTAAAATAAAATAAGCCTTCACATCGCGTTCAGCGTTTGGCTTCATATTTTTCATGAATTCATCGAGACGTTTTTCAAGATCTTCAGGCTTCAAGTTTTGCTGTTCCAGCCGTTTGCGTGCATCCTGGGCCAAACGATCAAGGTGACGCATCACAGTGGTCTTCGGAACGACAAGCTTTGTATTTTTTACTAAAAATTCAACGATTTGATTTTCGACATCAAAACGATTTTGACGATCTTTTTCAAGCTCCATCTGACGCTTAAAAGAAGCTTTCAATTCATCAAGGTTGGCATAACCAAGTCCTTTGGCAAACTCATCATCAATCGTTGTTTCTTTTTCCTTGCCTTGAGCTGTCTTAAAAAAATCCAGCGTTTTCTTAATTTCATCGTCGGTAACGGTTGTGGCTTTCTTGGTGACCTTAATCCCTTTATAGTCTTGCACAGTAAATTCAGGCTGGATATCCAAACTCGCTTTAAAACAAAGAATGCCGTCCTTGTATTGAACATCGGAAATTTCAGGAAAATCAATCGGCGCCAAACTTTCCTGTTTCACGGCTTCTTGATAAACTTCCGGAATCAGGCTCTCCATCATTTTTTCTTGCGCAAGTTTGCCATGTTCCTGCTCAACAACATGGCGAGGTGCTTTGCCGGGGCGAAATCCGCGAATCTTCGCGGCCTTAGAAATTTCTCCATACACCTCTTCCAGGCGCTTACTCACGCGCTCTTTAGGGACCTCGAGTTTAAGTTCTCTTTTTGTGGCATCAATCTTTTTGACTTCAACTTTCATCTTTTTTTGTCCTTCCTCACAATGTGACGGTTACATTCTAAATGCTTCACCTAAATAAATTTGACGCGCCTTGGGATTGTTAACAAGGTCATCCGCCGTTCCCGAAATAAGAATCTCGCCGTTGGCGACAAGATACGCGCGGTCTGTAATCGAAAGGGTCTCTCGTACGTTATGATCCGTTAATAAAATGCCCAGCCCCCGGTTCTTTAGCTCTTTAATAATTTGCTGAGCTTCGGCAACCACGATCGGGTCAATACCCGAAAATGGCTCGTCCAGCAATAAAAACGAAGGATTCGTGACCAGCGCGCGCGTAATCTCAAGTCTTCGCCGTTCCCCGCCGGAAAGCGTATACGCCTTGCTTTTGGCCAAATGCGCAATGTTCAGTTCTTCCAAGAGGCTGCTCAAGCGCCGCTTCCTCTCTCGCGGAGAAATTTGCAATGTCTCCAAAATCAACATGATGTTTTCTTCGACAGTTAATTTGCGAAAAATCGACGGCTCTTGCGACAGATACCCAATACCAAGATGACAGCGATCATGAATCGGTTTGTTAGTAATGTCTTCCTGGTCAAAATAAACTTTTCCTTCATCCGGTTTGATAATGCCGACAGCCATATAAAAGGTTGTCGTTTTGCCTGCCCCGTTGGGGCCTAAAAGCCCTACGATCTCCGAGCGGCCAATCGAGATGTTCAGGTTATTGACAACACGACGCCCATTATACGTTTTCACTAAATTTTTAGCTTCCAAAAGGTACATCGCTGTCTTTCTTGTCTTTGTCTTTCATGTATAAAAGCAACTTGGGCCGTCCGTAAAGTTTAATTTTTTTCTCCCCGGCCTCATAAACCGCTTTATCGGAAAACGAAGTATTTTCACCCTGGACAATCAGGACATTACCCGTGCAAATCATTTCTTTGATCTGCTTCTTCTCAGAATCAAAAAAAATCTGCATTTTGTCCGCCATGAGTTTGCGGTCACCCTGCAAGGCGATGACGTTCTCATTAAAAATAGCTGTCTGCCCGGCATAATCAACTTCCATAGGCCCATCACAGCTAATGGTGATCATATCCTTCATGTCATCATCCGGGTTTGGTGTATACTCCACGACCACATCCTGATTAAGCTGCGCTGTCTTCAACCCCGGATGAGCGGTAATGCCCTTACCCACCGCCTTCATATTATCACGCAAAATAGTCACGTCATCTTGCGTGGTCACCAAATCTTTTTGCTTTTCCCAATCCAAACTATCGGTCAACATCTTGGTGCCGGTTTCCGTCGTCACCACAACATCTTTTTCAAGGCGCATATCTCCTTTGTCTTTATCAATGTGCCCTGTCTTGGCCGTGACATTCATGTCTTCCTGACCATAGGCATTGGCATCAACATTGGTGATATTGATTTCTTTGTCTTCGATGGTTGCCGTCGTGCCTTTGACATCCCACGACCTGTCTCCCCCTTCGCCATATCCCACTAAATTAAAACCCTCAAGCTGCTGACCAGTTTCCTGAGCAAAGACAGATGAAAAAGAAAATAATACACCGAAAAACAAAATAATAAACAAAAAAAGAAACTTTTTCATTTGCGGACCTTGAAAAATTTTAAGGGCTTAAAGGTCTTGGGCAATGGCTTTTTGCCATGTCCCTTGCGTCTTTAAAATAAGCTCGATCACTTCGCGCACGGCAGCATCTCCGCCGCAGCGTTTCGTGATATAATGAACATCTTTTTTTGCTTCAGAAACAGCATTCTTAACCGCAATAGCAAATCCGACACGCTTCAAAATCTGGCAATCCGTTATATCGTCGCCAATAAAACACACATTTTCATCAGTAACGTTAAATTCTTTAAGCATCTGCTCATACGAAGTCATTTTGGGATAAGCGCCTAAATAAAGTTTATCGATATGTAAATAATCCGCACGTACCTTCACAACCTGGGAATTACCTGCCGTGATAATCGCGGTCTTGATACCTGTGCGTTTTAAAATCACAAGGCCGAATCCATCCTGGACGTTAAAACTTTTTAACTCCCGGCCTTCACCATCAAAAACGAGATGCCCTTGGGTAAGGACTCCATCGACGTCCATCGCAAGAACCTTGATCTTGGCTATGCGTGCTTTAAGCGTCTGCTTTGTAGTCATTTAAACAATCCCTGCTTTCAATAAATCCTGAACATCTAAGAGTCCGATAGATTTTCCATGTCCATCCACTACCGGAACTTCATCAATATGTTTTTCTTCCAAAAGACGCAACGCCTCGGCAGCCAGTTGACCGCAGACAATAGTGGTCGGCGCCTTGGTCATCACGGTTTTCATCTGATCATTTAAAAAAGATGAGCCTGCTTTCAAATGGCGGCGTAAATCACCGTCAGTAAAAATGCCGACGAGCTTACCCTTTGAATCAACAACGCAAGCCGAACCGCATCGAAACTTTGTAATGGCAAACAAAACATCTTTGACTCTTGCCGTGGGTTTAACTTTAGGATAATTCTGTCCCTTGCGCATAATATCTTCAACCCTTAAAAGAAGATTGCGTCCTAGCGATCCGCCGGGATGAAAAAACGCAAAATCCTCACGGCGAAATCCCTTCGCGTCAATCAGGCATGCCGCTAAGGCATCGCCTAACACAAGTGTCACGGTTGTCGACGCCATCGGCGCAAGCCCTAAGGGGCAACCTTCTTTTCTCACCGCAACATTTAAAACAACATCACAATAACGCCCGAGTGACGACTGCGGATTTCCCGTCATCGCAATGGATTTGATACCAATTTTTTTGATTAACGGCAACAAACTTTTTGTCTCTTCGGTTTCTCCGCTGTGAGAAATAAGGATCATCACATCGGCCTTGGTGACCTGCCCTAAATCACCATGCAAGGCTTCCGCGGCATGGAGCCATGTTGAGGGCGTTCCCGTTGACGACAATGTTGCGGAAATCTTGCGCCCGATCAGCCCTGTTTTTCCCATCCCCGAAACAATGACACGGCCCTTGCATTTGGCCATCAACGAAACCGCCTTGATAAAATCTTTTCCAAGGCGTTTTTTGAGTTGACCAATCGCTTCAATTTCTGCTTCAAAGACACTTTTTGCTCTTTTTAAAACCATATGATCCTCTATTGGCTAGATGTTTTGACAATTTTGTCAATCTGCTTGAGCTCTTTGAGTAAGCTTCCCAATCGCGTGATCGGTAACGAATTTGGCCCGTCGGACATTGCCTGTTTGGGATGCGGATGGACCTCTAAAAATAACGCACTCACACCTGCCGCCACGGCGCAACGGGACAATAACGGAACATAATCACTGTTTCCGCCTGAAGACTCGCCTTGACCGCCAGGCTGTTGAACGCTGTGCGTTGCATCATAAACAACTGGATATCCCGTTTGCTGCATAATCTCAAGAGAACGAAAATCGCTCACCAAATTATTATATCCAAACGTGACCCCGCGCTCGGTTAAGAGCATCTTTTTATTCCCCTGGGCTTCAACTTTCTTCACAATCTGCCCGATATCCCAGGGCGCTAAAAATTGGCCTTTTTTAATATTCACAATTTTCTGAGTTCGTGCGACTTCCACCACAAGGTCGGTTTGACGGCACAAAAAAGCGGGAATTTGGATAATGTCTAGAACTTCAGCCGCCTGTTTAACCTCAGACACCGCGTGAACATCGCTTAAAATAGGAACACCAATATTTTGCTTGATATCATGAAGAACAGCCAAACCTTTTAAAAGCCCAGGCCCACGAAAAGAATTAAGCGACGTACGATTAGCTTTATCATAACTTGCCTTAAAAATCAGCGGAACGTCAGCATCATCGGCAACCTGTTTTAATATTTTTGCCAATCGCAAGGCAAAAGTTCGCCCCTCGATCACGCAAGGGCCCGCGATCAAAACAAAAGGATTGCTTCCGCCAATCTTTATTTTCCCAACGGATATAATTTTATTCATTTTCTTGACTTTCTTAAGATAGATTTTACTTTCTCAAGGTCTTCGACGGTATCGACACTAATGGTTTCTTTATCGGTTTCAATCACCTTGATTTTATATCCTGCCTCAAGCACGCGAAGTTGCTCAAGCTTTTCAACATCTTCCAGCATCGACTTGGGTAATTTTTTAAAACTCATTAAAAAACTTTTTTGATACCCATAAATACCAAGGTGTTTGTAATAAGCAAGGCTATTAAACGCCACTCCTTCACGATTAAACGGCATCACGGAACGCGAAAAATAAAGGGCATATCCTTTTCTATCAACGACCACCTTAACGACGTTGGGATTGATGAGGTCATCTTCTTTATCAATACGCTTCATCACGGTCGCTACAGGCGCTTGTCTTTCTTTCCACAATGTTGTCACAAGATTATCAATAATACTTGGATCGATTAAAGGTTCATCCCCTTGAATATTTAAAATATACGCGGCGCTTAAATCTTTCACCGCTTCCATAATCCGGTCGGATCCCGATGTGCAATCAGGGCTGGTCATCACAACCTTGGCGCCAAAACCTTCACAGACAGCTTTCACGTGCTCATCATCGACCGCGATCAAAAGTCCATCTAAGCGTTTGGCTTGACGCGCCCTTTCCCAAACATGCTGAATCAAAGGCTTGCCCAAAAGGTCTACCAAGACCTTGGCTTTAAGTCGTGTCGAGGCATATCGTGCGGGAATAACACCAATAGTTTTCATCGATTAATTGACCTCAATGGCGTCTGAAATTTCTCTAGGGCTCACTGTCACCGCCCCCGTCTTTGCCACGACGACACCTGCAGCATAGTTGGCTAAAAGGGCGGCCTCACGCTTTGTGGCCCCAGCGATCAAGCTCAAGGTAAATACAGAAATCACGGTATCTCCTGCCCCTGTCACGTCAAAGACTTCACGCGCCTTGGTTGGAATAAGAAACGGTTCTTGATTTTTTTCAAACAAATACATGCCATTCTCGCCTAAAGTAATCAACAAAGACTCTAAATTAAGATATCTAAGTATTTCATCTCCGGCCACGCGAACATCCTTCAGCGTCTTTAATTTGTCATTTTTAATCTTAAGGGTTCGACCTTTTTTATGCGTAATGATAATATTGCGAATAGCATTTTCGGTTTCTTTACGATTAGGGGTAATGCAGGTGGCCCTGGTGTAATAATTAAAATGCTCAACTTTAGGATCAATGGCAAGGATCTTCTTCTGCTGGCGGGCTAGCAAGCAAACACGGCGAACCAATTCCTTAGTGATCACGCCCTTGCCGTAATCCGATAAGATGATCCCGTCGACATTCTTTAAATTTTTCTCAACAAATCCAAGGATCTTGCGGCTTAGGTCTTCTTGAATGATGCTGCTTTCTTCACGGTCTACGCGGACCACTTGCTGGTGCTGGGCAATAATACGCGTCTTAAGCGATGTCACAGATTTTGGTGTAGAAAAAAGCCCCACAATGTTTACGCCACGCTTACATAATTCTTTTTTGAGAATCTTTTCTTCGTGATCTCGGCCTACCTTGCCTACCAAAAGAACTTTTGCGCCTAACGCACTTAAATTATTGGCGACATTGGCCGCTCCACCCAAGGTAAAGCGAGATTTCCCTTCTTGAAGAACAACGGGCACAGGCGCTTCTGGAGAAATACGCTCCACAGAGCCTTGAATATACTGGTCAAGAATCACATCCCCGACAACCAGCACCTTTTTTCCTGGAAAGGAATAAATAATATGTCGTAATGTTTGCATAAGATTAATATATATTTATTAATATTAATGAGTTAAGAAGGTTACAAAACCACCAAAATCATCAACCAAAGAGCCGATTTTAGCATAGTTTTAAAATGCCGTCAAATAGTGTTTCAGGGCGAATAAGGGGGAGAAACCAGCTGAAACAAAAATAAATTCCCTGCGGACTGGTCGTTTTTTACGCCATAGAACCCTCAAATGCTCTAGAGGGTTCTATGGTTTTAATTCTTAAAGCTTACACGGCTTCCATGGTGGACGGCGGTTTTTCCGTAATATTATACGTCACGCTGACAACACCTGGAACTTCTTCGGTTATCCGCTTGGCCAGTTTATTTAAAATTTTATAAGATAATTTTGTTGGTGTTGCATGTCTGGCATCAATGCTATCCCAGCAACGAATCTCGATTTGAAGGCCAAAATCCCTCTTGTTATTACGCATACCGGTCATGCGATCTTGATGAAGAATGGCCATGTATTGAAACGCCTTTGTCTTAGCCAATTCTTTTTCGAGAATGGACGTTGCCATGCGAACTGTTGCAAGGCGATCAGCCGTCGCTTCCCCGACGACACGAGCAGCGAGTGCTGGCCCAGGAAATGGCATCCGATTAAAAATGGATACGGGTAATCCAAGGGCTTTTCCTGCCTTGCGCACACCGTCTTTGCGCAATTGGACTAAGGGTTCAATAATCTTGTAACCAAAGGCTGTCTGCGGGTCAATGCCGAGCTGCTCGAAAACATTATGCTGACGCTTGATCCCTGCGACCGTCTCATCAATATCTGTTAGGATTGTCCCTTGCAAAAGGTATTTTGCCCCGCTTTCACGAACAAGTTTGCCAAAAACATTCTTATAAAATGTTTGCGTGATGGCCTCCCTTTTTTGTTCGGGATCTGTGACGCCCTTCAACGCATTCAAAAAAACTTCACGCGCATCAACAATTTTGACCTCAACCCCTAGCTGCTTAAAAATAAAAACGATCTTTTCCGGCTCGCCTTCGCGCATGAGACCGTTATCAATAAAATATGTCTTAAGCCGAGGCCCCAAGGCTTTGTGCCCAAGCATCGTTACAACAGAAGAATCCACCCCTCCCGAAAGGGCATTAATCGCCTGGCCCTTACCGACAAGCGCGGCGATTTCCTCAGCTTTTTCTTTGATGAACTTTGCACAATTTAACTGTTTCACCGTAATCTCGTTTACCTGTGCCATAACCTTCCTCCTTCAATGAGCGCTTAAGTTACGGACACCCTTTGGGCGAGGCAACTTAACTGCGCGAATTACCCCAGGGAGCGTTAGCAGCCGTGGGTTTATTTTAAAAAATTCATTCTTCTAGCCTGCATCAACACAAAACACTCATTTGTGCGATCCACCGATAGAATCGCACACGATGTACAAGACTATTTAATATCTATCCAGGACGCAACTCGCTTTTTCAAAAGCCCTAAATAAAATGGTTTGACAATATAATCATCCGCCCCTAAATCCAAGGCCCTTTGTATTTCATTATGTTCGCCTTTGATCGTCATCATGACCACAGGAATATTTTTTGTTGATGGATTATTCTTAAGGCGGCCGAGCACATCATAGCCGTTGATTCCCGGCAAAACAATATCCAGCAAAATAAGATTTGGCTTTTCAATCTCAATAGCTGCCATGCCTTCTTCCCCGGTCAGAGCCATCCTAACAATATACCCATCCCTAACGAGATCTTCTTTAAGCAAAAGGACAAGACCGCGGTCATCTTCAATAATAAATACTTTCCCTTTCTTTAAATATCGCTCTGTGTGCGCGATAAACGTGGTTTCGTCAAATCGCCCAATATACTCCGTAGCTCCATTTTCAAGACAGGAAGAAACTGCAGCTGTAACATTGGCTTCGCGCTGGAGAACTTCGCTTACCTTATGACCGCTCTTAGGATAAAAGCTATAAATTAAAATGGGGATCTTCCGCAAGCGGGACATCTGCCGAAGAACGTGCACGATTTCCGGCGAAGACATCCCTGCCGGCATTTGGGCCTCAAGGATAACAACTTCGGGAGAAAACATGACTGATTTGTAAACAACCTGTTCCGCCAGCATGACGCAATCTGTATGGCAGCCCTGATCGTTAAGTAGTTTGACCATGGTATTAAGGCAAGTGTCGTCGTTGCCAACGACAAGAACGCGTCGCGAAGATTTGGTATGAACGCTGGGGCGCGGCCTTGCCAAAACAATATTGACCCGATGAATAAATTCATCCGGCGAACATGGCTTGACAATAAAATCATCAACGCCCATCACCTCAAAATAATCCCGCATATGCGGCCGTGCGGTAATCACAACAAAGGCAATATCACGCCCAAAATAAGATTCACGTAACTTTTTCAATAAATGGCCGCCATCCATCTCCGGCATGACAATATCGGAAATAATCAAGTGCGGCATATCATTTTGAGCAATCGCGTAGGCCTCTTTTCCATTACGAGCTTCAAAAACATGATAGCCAGCCGATCGCAGCTTTGACGCCATTGCCTCGCGCTCATCCACTTCATCCTCGACAAGAAGAACTTTTTGCTTAAGATCGTCCATAGCTATTCCTTTCGATTGTTAAAATGAAAGATGCCAATATGATATCTTTTTGCTTCCCAAAATTATCATTCTCAAGCTTTTTACCTTTTCTGCACGCATCAAAATAAAAACCACAAGCCATCAAGCCAGCTTTAATCTTTAGCCTTTCAGCTGGTTTTCTTTAACGCATTTTTATAAGCACACCGTTCATCCCCAGGCCAGGTTTCATGCAAAATATCCCGTATGGGCACGCACGGAAAACTTCTGCCGAACCTTGTTTGATGAATTCCGAAACGATTATCATAGGCCTTGCACCAATATTTACCATTGTCCTGCAAAACGAGTTCTTGGCACGGATCTCCATCCTTGATCCCGCAACACATCCCGCAACAACGGCATCGGGCTTCCCAGTCGAGGGCTTCTTTTTCCTGACGTTCCTGATAACGAATCTGCTCTTGATCTAAATTCATCCTATAAAAATATTGAACGAAAATTAATTGTATTTTGAATATTAAAAATTCTCATGAAGTATCCCTACTCTCAAAGATCTTAGGGTCACAATTAAAAATAGCATAATAATATAATCCGCATGTGGCATAGACAAGAACTAAAGAATAATATTCAAAAAAGATATTCCAAAAAACCTTTTCGCCAGGCAAAAAGGTTGTAAACGGAATAAAAAAGAAAGCAAAAAGCAACCCGATCGCTTTGATGGGCAATGGTTTCGTGAGGATAAAATACGCTGGAACAATGAGCAAAATATGTGAATAATCTTTAAAGCGTGGATGAATAAGAGCGTAAAGCAAACAAAATAAAAACAAAATTATTTTTTTCTTATTTTTTATATTCGATGACATGATCTTTCGAAAAACATAAACAAAAACTCCTATTACAAAAAGATTTAAAAAGAGAGCTATTATTTTAGGAACCCAAGGAGAAATTGCAATCCCCAGCTTCATATTAATAAGCCGAAAAATGTCATGGATCAGAGCAAAGGTAGACGGATTAATATTGCCGACCTCAGACGTTGTAAACATCGCATGAGCAAGAAATTTGCCAAACAGAAATGGCATGGATTGAGCTTGAATGAGCAAATACAAAGCAAAAATAAATATAAAAATAAAAAAATATCTGATTCTTTTAGGATGAGATGTCAGAACTAACAAAAAAAGAAAAACAATGGGAGTTAATTTAAAAAGGGAACTTAGTAAAACAAAGGAACTAAACAAAAAAAGCCTGTTTTTGAGAAAGAAATAAAACGCTATCCATAAAAGAAACTGCTCGATCAGGCTGATATTACCTGCTATTAAATCAATATAGATCGTACGATTAAAAGCCAATAAACAGAAAACATAAAAGAGAACTCCGTTTTTCTCTCCGATAAAATATTTCTTCCAAAAAAGAACCAAAATAATAAGAAGGGCTGTCTTAAAAAAGATAAAAACATTCGCAGCTTCTAAAAAGTCCAGAGGAAGAAACATTTTATAAAAAAACAACGCAAATGGTGGATAGGCGCAATACAAAGATGTCTTTGCCAAAGGACGCAAAATATGCGGATCATATGGGTTATTCCCGCCAGACAGCACTTCAGCAGAGAAATAATAAACACGAAAATCATGTTGATACCCAAGCCCAGCCGTATTAAGGTCAATATAAACGATAGCACCTAGTGAATAGATAAGCAGACCAATAAGAAAAATTTTCTTAATTAAATCTTGCATACGAAGTTTTCGCGTGGCATTTTTATTATGCATGATGATTTATCTTCTCATCTCAAGGCGGATCCAAAAAAACGGTATTGGGTTTCCCAATTTATACTCATTTTTATTGAAACTGTCGATAAAAAAATAGATCGAAATCTTTCAATGGCATACATGCTTATGCCATTTCTTGCCCAAGGGCAATGGCTTGCGTGCGGACATCCTCTCGTTTGCAAATATCCCCTGAAACGCCGGCATTGGCGACCAAAAGAGATCGAAACGGCATCCCTGTATATTCCGCTGTCATGGCAAATGGTTTCTCAAGGGCCTCTAAGCCCTTATCTTCAAAGGCGCTTGCTAAGAGGACCAATGTTTTTCCTTTGAGAGGCGTTGTCATGGTCCCGGCGGCGTTGTCCCATTTATAAAGAGAGAACATACGGTCGAAAATGATTTTCAGTTGTGCGCTAGCTCCGAAAAAATAAAGCGGCGTGGCCACAACAATAACATCAGCATGCGCCATATTCGCAAGAATGGGCTTGGCGTCGTCGTTGATAACACACTCATAGGTATCTGTTTTCTGGCAACTTCGGCAGGAGGTGCAGCCGGTTGTCTTATACTTCAAGAACGCCGTAGCAACAGTTTCCACGTGTGCACCCTTTGATCGGGTGCCCTCAGCAAACCATTCCACAAGCGCGGCCGTATTACCCTCTTTTTTTGGACTGGCAGAAAGTACCAAGATCTTTTTAGCCATAATACCTCGCTAATAGTTAAATAAATCTGCTAAAGAATAATTTTTTTTGGTCGTGATATTCAAGGCATGCAAAACTTTGAGCTGCATTCTGGAGGTGAGCCGCCTGCCTTTCATGGCGTGGGCTATCTTTTTATGCGTCAGTTGTGCGCTCGACGCGGCAACAAGGTCATGAGCCCTCAGATGATGCTCCGCCATGATCTTTTCAATCGGCTGGGGGCCAAGATTTCTCTCAATATCCGTGTTCATCTTTTTCTTCCAAAGAAATCTAAAGCTTGATGATATCGCTTGAATATCGATTACCATCATTGATAATCCGGAGAAATGATGGAAATATCCGGGCTGGGATCACCATTTCTGTCACTTTGTCATGAGTCACATCTTCAAAAATCATGGTCACACCTTTACGGCCTTCTTCATCCATAAAATGTTTGATATAAAGGCTAAAGTGCGACCCTAAATAATCCCATTCGATCAATTCATTGATTTTTGCCATGTGTGCTCCCTATCGATAATCATCAAATTTTTTTGCGGAATTCATATAATTAATGAGCCTGCGAACATCTGTTTCTGGGAGGTCAAGAAATTTGACACCTGCTTCGTAGCGGTGATTTTTGATAATTTCATTCACCCAGCGAACCACCCCCTTAGCCACAAAACAAAAATCCAGATGCTCAAGGCTTAAGGAAACATCGATGAGGGAACCCACCTCAAGCTTTTCATCAACGATAAAACAAATCCCGGATTGGCTAATATCTTTGACTTCCGTTTTTTTCTTTTTCCCGGATGAAAGTGCCGTGTAAACAACTTCGGAACAATTAGGGACACGCACAAACTCTCGTTGATCAAATTTTTCCATCATAACCGTTCCCTTCGTCAAATGGTTAACTAAATCTTTGCTTTATTAAAAATCGCATCTGCCGTTTCGAGCACATGATCCACGGAAATGGATTTCAAACATTTAAAATCAAGCTCGCACAAATGGGCCAAACAAACCTTGCAGCCAATATCATTATGCAAGGCAACGTCAAGAAATCCCAAAGGCCTCCATCGCACGGGAGAAAGACCGGGCTGACTGCGTCCAAAAATAGAAATAACGGGTGTCTTAACGCCAACAGCTAAATGAACTGGACCTGAATCATTGGAAACAAGAAGCATGCAGCGCTTGAGGACGCTGATCAAATGACTGACGGTTGTCTTCCCTGTCATATCGGCCACAGGTTGCTTCATGGCGATCAATACCTCGCGAGCAATGAGCTGATTATCGCTGGAACCGATTAGGATAATCTTGGCATGATATTTTTCGGCTAAGCGGTCAGCGACTTCGCCAAAGCGTTCCGGCGGCCAACGTTTGGAAATACAGCTCGCGCCAGGATGAATAGCGATCAATTTATCCGTCGGTAAAATACCATGCTCTTTAAAGGCTTCATCGACCCACCCCTCTGAAACAGGGCTCACACTTACCCAAAGATTAAAGCTGCGGCAATCAATCCCGATATGCCGCAAAAGGTCCAGGCAGTATTCTGTCTCATGTTTTTGGCCATCGGTGCGAGGATCAGGATATTGCTCGGTCAGCAAAAAGCCAAATTTCTCATTCTTGAATCCAACACGATACGGAATACCCGCATGAAATAACATTAAGTTGGTGCGGCTTTTTAAATGATAATTAATCGCCAGATCAAATTTTTTCTTCTTTAATTTTAAAATGAATCGCCAAAAGTTAAAGAATCCTTTATCTGCTCCCCTTTTATCATAAACAATGACTTCGTCAATAAAAGGATTACCTTCAACAATATCCTTTGTGAGGGGAGCAACCATGATCGAGATTCTTGCCTTAGGATAGGCTTTGCGCAAGGCCTCAAGTGCCGGCGTGGTCAAAACTACGTCTCCGATACGGTCAGTACGGACGACTAAAATATTTTTAAAATTGCGTTTTTCCATATTAAAAAATATCTTTGATTTTCTTCAGAACATCTTTTGCATCGATCCCGTCGATCAGGCCCGCACCATTTTGATTGAATCGGGTTGTTCGAACAAACGCGCTTTTTTCCCCCCAAGGCCCATACTTGCCAGGATCCGTCGGCCCAAATAGCCCAACAACAGGAACGTCAAAATAACTTGCCAGATGCATGATCGCGCTATCGTTGCAAAGAACCAAAATGCTATTACGCACAATCCACGCGGTTTCAAGCAGCGATGTCTTGCCGCAAAGATTAACAGCCTTTCTGGGAAGCTTTGCGATAATACCATCAGTATAGCTTCGATCGTTATCATCGCCTACAAAAAAGATAGGAACCTTGCGCTCATCCATCAGCGCACGACAAACTTCCGCAAATCCTGCAGTGATCCATCGTTTGTTAAAATCCGCGGCTCCTGCCGCAATAACAATATAGGTTTTGGAATATTCCATAAATGGACGAAGAATATTTTCTGCTTTCTCGCGTAATGATTCGTTGATAGAAATAGCGTAGCGCTTTTTACTGTACGGGATGTCCGGAAAAACACTTTTGAGGCAAACAAAATGCTGATCTTTTTTGTGGACAGAAAAATTCTTTTTAGCGAGTGCCGACGTGTGAACCGGTGCCCCTAATAAATACGCAAGCGCCGTGTTACGTAAATCAATCACGACATCAAAGTGCTCTTTTCGCAATGCCTTAACCCACCACAAAAGCTCAAACCATGTTTCTTTTTTTGTAAAAATATAAACTTTTTTGATATAGGGATTCCCGTTGAACAGCCCCTTTGCCTTGGGCCCAACAACAACAGAAATTTCTGCCAGAGGAAAACGCGTGATCAAGGCATCAATGACCGGACACGTCAGGACAGCGTCGCCGATATTGGTCAAGCTAACAACCAAGATCTTTTTAATATTGAAGTTCTCTGATTTTTTGAATAACATCATTGACCGTAATCGCTTTCATGCAAATATTATCCGGACATGCCAGATGATAACAAGGTGTCATGTTACACCCCACATCATGATGAATGAGAAAACTCTTGCTACTCCCTCGCGGACCTGTGACCAAAGGATGTGTAGGGCCAAAAAGTCCCACGACCGGCGTTCCAACGCTGCTGGCGATATGCAAGGGCCCGGAATCTGCGGAAACAACAACGCTCACTTTTTTCATCAGCGCGGCAAGCTCGGAAAAGGTTGTTTTTCCGGCTAAAAGATACGGCTTGTGCCTTGTCAAAACGCCGACCTTTTGCGCAAGTGCCGCATCATCTTTCCCGCCGCAAATAATCACCTTAGCCTTAAAATCTTCAGCTAACGTGTCAAAAAGTTTCGCAAAATTCTCAACGGGCCATCGCTTCAAGTCCCAGTTTCCCCCAATGTGCGCGACAACACAAAAATCTCCTTCTTTGATTCCCGCGCCTGATAAAAAATTTTGAGTGGAAGCTTCCGACTCATCATCAACCTCAAGGAAGGTCTGACGGTTATTCACAGCAATCCCCAAGGGTTCCAGAACTTTTAAATAAAAATCACTCCGATGAATAAGGCCTTTGTCCACAGACACGCGATGCGTGAGAAGCCATCCTCGTTTTTTAATATCATACCCGACGCGTACCGGAATACCGGTAAGAAAAACAAGCAAGGCTCTCGTCCACGAGCCATGCAATAAAATAGCTGCATCGAACCTTTTGGAACGAAGATGAAAAATGAGTTTGAGCTTGCCCCAAAGAAAACGGTCACGACCTTTTTCATCATAGACAAGAATCTCGTCAATAAAAGGAATCTGTTTGGCAACGCCAACAACGCGCGGAACCATCAGGCACGTTAGTGTCGCGTAAGGATATGCTTCCTTGAGCGCGCGAAAGACCGGCGTTGAAAAAATAACATCGCCTAACCAGTTAACATTGACAACAAGAATTTTTTTCATCCCTGACAACTTTCTCATACACCGCTAATGTTTGATCGATCATCTTTTCAAAAGGAAAATTTTTATTAATAAAATGATGCGCCGACTCTCCCAAGGCAACTCTTTGTTGTGGATTTTCAATCAGGCGTATGATGGCCTGCGCAAGCCGTTCAACATTCTCTTTAGGGACAAGAAGCCCTGTTTTTCCATCTTCTACTAAAGTGGGCAAGCCGCCGACATCGGAGGCAATCACCGCAAGGCCTTGAGCTTGTGCCTCCATCACGGAAAGGCCTAAGCCTTCCTGGCGCGAAGGCATTACAAAAATATCGAATAACGGTAAAATATTTTCATCCCTTTGTGTTGTCGGCAAGAAAAAAACATGACGTTCTAAATCGAGCTCTTTTACAAGAAACTCAAGGCGCTCTTTCCATTTTCCCTCACCAACCAACACAAGATTCGCATTCGGAGATCTCACAACAACTTTTTTCATGGCCTTGATCAGAATATCCTGGCCCTTGACCTCGGAAAGCCTCGCAACAATCCCCACGATCGGGCCCGGATTTAGCCCAAGGCCTTGACGCTGTTCTTTTTTCTTTGTTTCGTTCCAAATCTCCTTATTAATATCAAGCCCATGAGGAACAGAAAAAATCTTTTTGGCAGAACAACCCAGATCTTCTTTCAAATGCTCCTCCACCTGCTCGCTAATGGCAATGACCGCCTTACCCCAGCATGGGAAAATTGTTCGTGCGATCTTCGGCGTAAAAAACCCATGACACGTCAAAAGATATGGAACCTTTGTAAAAAAAGAAACAAAGGCAGCCAAGACTTGCGTCACACGCGTTTGCGCATGAATAATATCAATGTGATGTTGTTTCACGATGGCGACAACCCGAGGGATGTTGCGGTAAATCTTAAGGCTTACTTCTGATTTTGTCTTGATATCGAGCGTGATATGCGATGCACCGATGCCTTCAAGATCTTTTTCACGATCTCCTCCGCTTGTGACAACATAAACATGATGGCCCTTTTGCACAAACCCTTTGGCAATACCGAGCACATAGCTTGTGATCCCGCCGGTATTGAAATGCGTTGCTAAAATCAGTACGTTCATTAATTATCCTTTTGTCAAAAAACTCTCAACATCGCTTAGGACTTGTTCGGGCGTAATATTTTCCATGCAGAGATGTGTTTTAATGGCGCACTGCCCTTGGTAACATGGCGCGCAATCCGACTTCAAATAAATAACCTTGTGCCGGCTCGATGGCGGAAGATGACGGAAAGGATCTGTAGGGCCAAAGAGCGCCACAAAAGGCGTCTTCATGGCCGCGGCGACATGCATGGAGGCCGAATCCGGCGTCACAAAAACAGAAGCTTTTTTAATGAGTGCCGCGAGCTGTAAAATATTTGTTTTCCCCGTTAAATCAATGGGCTTTGACTTTGCACTTTTAAGAATTTTTTGAGCCGTTTCTTTATCCTTTTCCAAACCAGTTAAGAAAACCCTGACATTTTTTACTGCCAAAAGATCACAGAGCTTGGCAATGTAGACAATCGGCCAATTTTTCGTAAGCCATCGGGCTGAAGCTGAAATGTTGACTCCCACCAAACGCGTGCTTGGCGCAATCCAAAAACTATCGAGCACTTCCTGAACATAGCGGCTATCTTCTTTAGAGGGCCACATCTGAAGTTCGGGAATCCCAGAAAGCGAAACACCAATCTCATCAAGAATGCGAAACTGATGCTCCACCGCCGGCATCGGCCCTTGATCGTCCTTAATCCCACAGGAAAGCAAAAATCCCCATTTTTTATTTCGATATCCATAGCGCTCAGGACAAAAACTCAAGAAACTAAGCAAATGGCTTTTACGATTATTTTGAAAATCAATCACCTTGTCAAAATTGTGCTGGCGTAAAACTTTCCCGAGCTTCCAAAGCTTCCACCATCGCTTATGCTTCTGCTGCGGATCGTAAACAATGAGTTCGTCCGCATAGGGACAGCTTTGCAAGATTTGGCGCGCCTCTTTTCCAACAAGACACACGATCTTCGCTAAAGGATATTTTTCACGCAGCGCTTTTAAAGACGGCGTGATCAAAAGGACGTCACCGACGGCACTTAGCTTGATGACAAGGATTTTTAAATTTTCACAAAGCTCTTGATAGACCTTGAGTGTCTGGGTTGCCATATGATCAAGCGTGTAATGAGACAAAATTTTTGCCTTGGCATTTTCAACCATTTGGCGTGCAAGCGTTTTATCTTGCAAGATTTTGATGACCGCCTGGGCCATTTCCTCAGGTTCTTTGGGTGCAACCAAAAGCCCTGTCTTGCCCTCATCGATCAGATCAACAACGCCGCCAACGCGCGTCGCGACCACAGGAACACCAGCGGCTTGGGCTTCCAAAATCACACGCCCAAAAGATTCTTGCGTCACAGTCGAAAGAACGAGCGTATCCACCTGGGCAAGAAGCTGAGGAATATCTTTTCGGTTTCCCAGAAATTCAACGTGGTCACTTAAGCCTAAATGTTTTGTCAGGGCCAAGAGTCCTTCCATGTATGATTCTTTTTCTGCCGGAGCATCGCCAATCACCCAAATCTTGACATAGGGCATGGCCCGGACAACTGCCGTCATGGCCCTGAGAAAATATTCGTGACCCTTCAAAGGCGTGATGCGCCCGATAATGGCAATCGTTGGGCGTGCCTTGGATTGGTTATCATCGCGTACGACATTAAATTTTCGTAAATCAACACTGCGCGGAATGCAGCGGATACTTTCCGGCAAGACGCCAAAATCTTGGATCATGTGATGGCCAATGACCTGGCTTGGAACAACCACAAATTTTGACCAGCCCATGACCGCGCTAAAGGGCTGTTTGGAATAATATCCATGACACGTGGTAATAAACGGGATACGCATCTTACGGCAGACAAAATAGGCAATCCACGCCGGGACACGGGAACGGGCATGGACAATGTCCACCTTTTCTTTCGTCAAGATCTGCTCGAGCTTTCGCATAGCCCAGAGCATGGTAAAAATATTCTTTTCTTTGACATTAAGCTGATAATGTTTGCCCCCGGCATTTTCCAGGTCAGTGACTAAATCGCCGCCCTTGGAAACCACGATAGCCTCGTGCCCATGCTCGACTAAATAACGGGCAAAATCCACGGTGCCGGTTTCGACGCCGCCGACACGTAATGCCGGAAGAATTTGTAACACTTTCATATTATTTCTCGTGCCGCGTTCAAGATAAATTCCTGATGCTGAATCGGCGTTGTCGCTAAATGCTCTTTCACAATGCGAAGAATAAAATTCCCAAGATCTTGGGGTTCCACCACAAACACATGGCCATCCGTCTTCAAATGATAAACAAAAAGATCGTGCTTGGATATCTGATCTGCGATACGTGATTCAGGTTTAAAGACAATCACTGTTTTTCCTGAGCTGACCGCCTCGGAAACCATGGAGATGCTGTCTGATGAAACAATCACAATGTTCGAAAGCCCCAAGATGCCGCCCACGGCCTCAGGGACATTATGTTCTTTCGGGAAAACAGAAAATGGACATCGGGAAAAATTCTTTAAACTTTCTTTAATCACCGCTTCAGCCTCTGGCGAGGTGCGCCGTGAAGTTGTAAGCAAAAGCTGTCCATTCAAAACAGTAACGATTTCTTTGAGCTGTTCCATGATCTGCTTGGCCAGGGCTGGAGAGATAATAAACTTTTTTGAATCTCCTCCCCAAAAAATACCAATTGTCACAGGAGCCTTGTGTTGTAGCTGAGAGAACTTTAGAGATAAACTCCTGGCTTGCTCCTGAACATATACTGGTGTGATCAAATTTGGCGTGATCTTTGTATAAAGAATCCGCTTGCTCTTTGGCGCAAAAGGGCCCTTGTCGTGCTCGGGTAGCACAACCAAATCAAAACGATTCAAATTCAAGATCCCAGGCTTTTGAATGACAATACTTTTGGCCCGATAATCCTGAGAGAGAAAATAATTTACTCCGGCTACTGATGATCCGCAAGAAATAACAAAATCTCCTTTGACGCTCATCACTTCTAAAAATGATTTTCGCTGCAAAAACCACTTGAGGTATCGAAGCCTCCCTTGCGAAACCCTTCGATGACTAGCAAAGCTGATACCAGCAAAGACTTTTTCCCGCATCCGATCTTTGAACTCAATATCAATCACTTCGATGCGAACGCTGATGCCGCGCTCGCCAAGTGCTTCTTTGACGCTTTGCGCCACTGCGATGGATTGATGGAGATGGCCCATTTTCTTGTCGTTTAAAATCACAATCGTAGACTCTTTAGAGTATTTCCAGATCTTATAAAACCACATATATTCTGAAGGGTGTTGGCGAATATTATGTTCCATGGTACGTACCACCCCGTCGAGATTACGGCTGATATTCGTATCCAAGGCACCATCTTTTCTAAATTCTAAAGGCGGGCTAATGACCAAGCGATGATACGGGCCTTGTTCACGCGTTAAGATACAAAAACACACCGCTACGTCAAGCTTCACTCCCATTTTGATCGCGCCAATTGACATTGAAGCATCCCGACCAAAAAACTTAACCAGGCTTCCTGTTTTTCCGCCTTGATCCACCACCATGCCAACCATTTCATTATTTTTTAGACTACGGACAAATTCACGCATGCCAGCCCCAGGATTAAGAAGTCCGGCCCCTGCTTGCTGTCGATAAGAATTTAGCAGATCGTCGAGCTTTGAATATCGTTTTTGAGGATTAACAACGACCTTGTAGGGATGATTAAAAAGGCGTGGAATAAAATTACAAAGTTCCCAGCTGCCAAAATGCATGGCTAAAAAAATAACCCCTTTGCCCCGCAACAAGGCTTGCTCAACATGCTCACGGCCTTCGACTTTAATATATTTGTGAGGATCTATTTTAGGGAGGCGAACCAGTTCAATGAGATTTTGACCATAATTTTCAAAAACTTTTCGGCAAATTCTTTTGATCTCTCCTGTTTTTTTCTCACGAGCAAAGGCAACTTTTAAATTTGCGTACGCAAGCGATCGATGCCGATGATCAAAGCAATATCCCAGCACGCCAATCATCCGCCCAACAAAAAGCGCACCCGACATCGGCAGCAAGCGGATCATAAAAGTAAATATTTTAACGCTGTAATACAGTATCGATTCTTTCTTCAAGTTCCTTTTCTCCTTTGACAATCTTTAATGACACGGCTAATGCAAAAATTTTGACATCTTTAGGAAAAAGATCTGCCAAGCCACGCAGCTTAACAGCATCTTTTTGAGTCGTGATCAGCGTTGTGATGTTGTGGGCACAAACGTCACTGATCATGCGGTGCAAATCGGCTTTGGTATAAACGTGATGATCCAAAAAAGAAAAGGCTTTTGCCACGCGGGCACCCAAGGCACCAACTGTTTTTTCAAAAGCCCCGGCGTTCCCGATCGCAGAAAATACAGCAACCTTCATATTCTTAAGCGTGGAGACCTCTTCATCGCGCCCCAAATCTTTTAAATTGATCAATTTCATCGGTTCATAAACAGCCTCGGCAAAAACCGCGTAAAAATTATTTTTTCTTAACACCGTATAAATGGACAAAAGATTTTCTTGGGCCAAGTCTACCTTGGTTAACACAATAACATCCGCGCGCTTCAACGCGGACAAGGGCTCGCGTAAGGTTCCCCGCGGCAGACAAAACCCGCTTCCAAAAGGATTGGTAGCGTCCACGACAACGATATCGAGGTCGCGGTCAAGCGCCCAATGCTGAAATCCATCATCTAAAACAAACGTATCTATTTTCGGATATTTTTTTAGGATCCTGATCCCGGCCTCAAAACGATTTCTCCCCTGCTCAACGTGAACAGCGGGCAGCATTTCTTTATAAAGTTCGACCTCGTCAGAAACTCCTTTGCGCACCATATAACCGCGGATAAGAATCGCTGGCTCATGGCCTTTATTTTTTAAATACGATGCGATAAAACCTGCGAAGGGAGTCTTTCCTGTTCCGCCAAGCGTCATATTGCCAATGCTAATCACGGGCTTTGGAAGAACATTCTTTTTAAAAATATGATGCTGATGCAGCCAAAAAGCTGTTTTCGATAAACCCACGTAAATAAAAGATAAAATCCACAAAAATCCCTTCAGGGCTTTAGCAAAAAAAATCTTTTGGTCTTCATGAACAAATCGATAAAGAAAATTTTTCATCAAATTATGACCCCATGACCTTCAAAATTCTTGCAAAGGTTTTATCTGTGGCGCCTTGATTTTGCTCAATGACCTCTTTGGCGTTTTTTCCAAGGCGATTGCGTAAGGATTGATCCTTTAAAAGCTTCGCCAGCGCCTCTTGAAATTGAAGCTTGCTGGTGATTTGAATCAAGGCATCACTTTCCAAAAAAAGCTTTGTAATGTCCCGGAAGTTCTGCATAAAAGGACCAATGATAATAGGTTTGCCATAATAGGCCGGCTCAATAACATTGTGACCGCCCTTGACCGTGAGACTCTTCCCCAAGAAAACAACATCGGCCAAAGGATAAAGCGAACGCAAATGGCCAATGGTATCAACGACAACAACAGTTTGCGCATCAAGATCCTCTTTGATATCAGAAAATTTGATAGCTTGAAAACCTTTCTGCACACAAAGACCCACAATCTCCCCTGCGCGGTCAGGATGGCGCGGCGCAAGGATCGCGCAAAGTCCGGAAAATTCTCCTTTGAGCGATTGCACAACATCAAGGATGATTTCTTCTTCGCCCGGGTGCGTACTGCCGGCAACGAACATCAGACCTTTTTTATTGAGAATGGCTTGCGGAAGCTCCTTGCTTTTATCGCCAAGGAGATCATCAAATTTTATGTTCCCGGTAACAAAAACTTTTTCACTACTCGCCCCAAGCTCCTTCATACGCTTGGCATCCGTTTCACTTTGCGCGCAAAAACAATCAATGCAGGCAAGGATAGGACGTAACAGACCTTTAAAAAATTTATATCCCTTAAAGGCCTTGTCTGAAATGCGGCCGTTGATCTGGATGATCGGAATTGACCGCTTGTGAAGCGCGGTCAAAAGATTCGGCCAAAGTTCTGTTTCCGCGTTGAGATAAATTTTAGGCTGCAAAACATCCAAATATCGACGCACGGCAAAACTTAAATCCACGGGGGCGTAAATCACGATTTCATCGCCTTGAATAATAGATTGGGCCATGTGAAAACCTGTCTGTGTCACAACCGAAACAATAATTTGATAGCCAGGATACGCATGTCTAATTTTCGGTAAAAGGTTTTTAACAACCAAAACTTCTCCGACACTTACGGCATGGATCCAAATCCGGCTCTTGTCTTTTAAATTCAGCTTCTCTTTACTTAAAAAACCAAAACGAGCCCAAAAATTGCTATGCCATTTTTTTTTCAGTAAAAGATATGGCAAATAAAGCAAAGAAAAAATGATGAACAAAATGTCGTAAAATAAAACCATATTATGCTCGCGGATGTGCCTTATTATAAATGCTTTTTAACTTTTCCGTTGTCATGTGCGTATAAATTTGGGTCGTGGATAAATTTACATGGCCCAATAATTCTTGAACGGAACGTAAATCTGCGCCAGCGTTCAACAAATGCGTTGCAAAGGAATGCCGTAACCCGTGCGGCGACATTTTGCCCTGGATGCTGGCTTTGAGAATATATTTATTCACGATATCGCGCACGCTGCGGTCGGTTAAGCGCCGTCCGTGATGATTAAGGAAAACAGCGTCCGATTTATGCGTCCGTGCATCCACATATTGTTTAACGACTTTCAACGCCGTCTCGCCAATAGGAAGAAGCCGCTCTTTTTTTCCTTTTCCCAAGACCTTGACAATGTTGCTGATAAAATCAACACGGTCGAGATTCAAGGAAACAAGTTCACTCACGCGCATCCCCGTGCTATAAAGAGTTTCTAGTATTGCACGGTCGCGCAAACTTGCCTCATCGGTGCCCGTGACACCATCCACGAGCCGCGTGGCATCTGCCTCGGATAAGAATTTTGGCAGTTTCTTTTCAAGCTTTGGTGTCATCAACAATGTTGATGGGTTTTTCTTCACCAAACCTTCACGAACCAGGAATTTGAAAAAACTGCGTAACGATGACAGCTTGCGTGCCACGGTGCGTGTTTTCAAATTCTTGCCGCGTAAGTTACCCAGATAACGCCGTAAATGAAAATAATCCACGCGTTCAATGGGCGTTTCGGCTAGATAAAGAAAAAACTCTTCTAAATCAATCTTGTAGTTCGAAAGGGTGTGCTTAGAATAATTCTTTTCAATATCCAGATACGATATAAATTTCTCAACGTATCGGTTCATTATTTTGAGCAGTTGTTTCTTCTTTGGGCAGCTGCCGGGCTGTATAAGTGCATTCCGGATAACGGCTGCAACCATAAAAGACAGTTCCCCCGCGCGAACGGCGCTCCACAAGTTCTCCGGTACAGTTGGCTTGAGGGCATTTCACGCCGGAAGAAAAAGATTCTGAATGACGGCAATCTGGAAATCCGGTACAGCTGATAAATCGTCCCCGGCGCCCCCATTTAATGGCTAAGGGCTTGCCGCAATCAGGACATTTGCGGTCAATAAACGTGACTGTTTTTTCAATATTCGCCATCGCGTAATCAAGCTCTTCTTTAAAGGGTGGATAAAATTCATTTAAAAGCTTTGAGTATTCCATCTCGCCTTCTTCAACCAAATCAAGGTCAGTCTCCATTATGGCCGTAAAGCCAACATCCATGATCTTGGGGAAATATTCAATCAACATATCGCATACCTGCTGACCTAGTTCTGTGGATGTAAAATAACCCTTGGCCCGCGAAACATAATTGCGAAAAACAAGTGTATGGATGATCGGCGCATAGGTGCTCGGCCGTCCGATCCCGTCTTCTTCCAATGCGCGGACAAGCGTGGCTTCTGAATAATGGGGCGGCGGCTTTGTAAAATGCTGATTGGGATGAACGTTCGCGAGCTCCAAGACATCATCTTTTTGAAACGTTGAAAAGTCAGAACCCTTCTCTTTAACTTCATCTTCACGGAAAAGAATAAGACATCCTTCAAATTTTAAGCTAGAGGCTGACGCGCTAAATTCAAAATCACCGGCCGTGATGCTGATCTTTTTTTGCAAAAATACCGCAGGCGTCATTTGGCAGCTGACAAACCGGCGCCAAATCAGTTCATACACCTTATATTGTTCCGCAGTTAAAAAAGCCTTAATATCATCAGGTTTGCGAAAGACATCGCTTGGACGAATCGCCTCATGGGCTTCTTGCGCACTCTTTTTTGATTTATAAATATTTGGCGTTTCCGGTAAATAAGCCTTATTAAAATTTTCTCCAATATATTTTCGCACACGATCCTTGGCTTCATTAGCAATATTGACCGAGTCAGTGCGCATGTAGGTAATCAGACCCACGGTCTCGCCATCACCCAGATCAACGCCTTCGTAAAGCCCTTGAGCAATCATCATGGTTTTCGCTGTATTAAATCCAAGCTTATTAAAGGCTTCCTGTTGCAAGGTACTTGTGATAAAAGGGGGCAACGGATTGCGGCGGACATCTTTCTCGGAAATATCAGATACGACAAAGGTCTGCTGTTTGATTTGTGCAGCGATATCTTGTGCATCTTTTTCAGAGCTCATCCCCGGCTTAAGCTTCTTAATTTTTTCAAGAGAAGCCGACAAGATGCTTGGGTTACCGGGCTTCTTGACATCAATGCTGATGTCCCAATATTCTTGCGGAATAAATGCCTCAATGGCTCGGTCGCGGTCAACGATCAGCCGAAGCGCCACCGATTGCACGCGTCCCGCGCTCAATCCTGACCCAACTTTTTTCCACAAAAGCGGGCTCAGTTGATAACCAACCAATCGGTCTAACACGCGACGCGCGGTCTGCGCTTCAATTTTTTTAGCATCAAATTCGCGGACATGGTCAAACGCCTTTAAAACAGCTTCCTTGGTGATTTCATGAAAGACGACACGAAAGACCTTTTTGTCTTCACGTATTTCTTGCGCTAAATTCCAGCCGATCGCTTCCCCTTCACGGTCAGGATCGGTCGCGATATAAATTTCCTTCTTGCCCTTGGCATCGGCCTTGAGTTTTTTTAGCGTCGGACGCTTAGCGCGGATGACGATGAGCTTTGGTTTAAAACCGTCCTCAATATCGATCCCTAAGGTCGACTTAGGCAGGTCGATCACGTGGCCCATGGACGATACAACCTTGTATTTATCGCCCAAGATCTTATTGATTGTTTTGACCTTGGCCGGAGACTCAACAACAACGAGACATTTTGCAGATTTTGCCATAAGACAAGACTCCTTTAAGGAAACTCCACGGTCGCTATCGCTCCCTGGAGTAAATTAATTCATGTCTTATATCACCCGGAAGGCATCCATAGGACATGAACTAAATTATTATTAATAATAGTAAAAGTATTATAAAGGATTTTTATTTTAAGACAAATAGTTTTCCAGGCAATTGCTTAACAAAGCCTGAAAGCTCTAATTTGAGGAGTGCGCTAAAAATGCGCGAAATAGGCAACCCGGCTTGCTGACACAGAGAGTCAACATCAACCGGCGCAGAAGAAAGCAGTTTTAGAATATCCTTTTCTTCTTGCGACAAAGACTCACGGGTTAACGTATCACCTTTTTCTTTGGAGATTTCTTGCGTCTCTTTCTTGACCCTCAGTGCCAAAGGAAGTTCTTCCATGATATCATCAATGCACGTCACAAGTTTGGCCCCTTGCTTGATAAGTCCATGAACGCCTTGCGAGCTGGCCGAATCCACTTTTCCCGGAACAGCAAAAACTTCCCTGCCTTGCTCAATGGCCAAATCGGCCGTGATCAATGCTCCGCTTTTTTTCGCCGCTTCGACCACCACAATACCTAGCGATAACCCGCTGATGATCCGATTTCGGCGGGGAAAATGAAATGGCTGAGGCGTAGCGGCCATGGGAAACTCTGAGACAAGCAGGCCTTGCTCTGCGATGGAATCAAATAATTTTTTGTTTTCCGGCGGATAAACGCTGGCGAGCCCGTTTCCCAAGACAGCGATCGTTTTTCCGCGGACTTTAATCGCGCCGCGATGCGCCGCGGTATCGATCCCGCGTGCGAGCCCGGAAACAACAACAATGTTGTAATCGCAAAGATCTTGAGCGAGTTTTTCTGCCGTTGTGATTCCATAAACGGAAGCCCTCCGGCATCCGACAATCGCGACCGCTGACTCTTTAAAAAGCGCCGGTAGCCCTTTGACGTATAAAACAACGGGCGGATCGGCAATTTCTTTAAGC